>Ga0105352_1000624_pt1 | contig 20372 bp, 15 predicted proteins | sample EN8Hudsemesocosm_FD_83507 | JGI IMG/M metagenome (GOLD analysis project Ga0105352, IMG submission 83507) | Methane-oxidizing microbial communities from mesocosms in the Hudson Canyon - EN8B Hudson Canyon | ecosystem: Environmental > Aquatic > Marine > Cold seeps | place: Hudson Canyon...
GGTAAAGAAATATTGAATTTTTTTTTACTGACTCCAGCTCGGACTTAAGATTTGTTTCTTCTTGTTCAGGTCGGTTGTAGTGGAGAGCTATGTTGTAGCCTAGCTGGTGAAATGTTCTAGTTAATTCTTTGCCAATGCGTTGTGCGCCACCAGTGATAAGTGCGATTGGTTTGTTAGGCATTCATTCAGTCTCTGTTTAGTAGTTTTTCTATTATTCTACCACGCTCTTCATGTATTGCGTTTCCGAGCTCTTTTCCTTTCCAGCCTTTATTGACTAACTCTGAAATGTTGAGAGTGTCGAGATTGCGGGAGATTTCTTCTAATATGGCTGTGATCCGTTGATGGTTGTTTAGATTACAGTTGCAAGCTTTTACTGCATCCCAAAAACGTTCAGTTCGCCTGAAGAAATCTGTTTTATCGAGTAGTTCTAGAAATTCTTTGGTTGTCAGCGTATTTATATTTTCAAGTGCCGGAAATAGTATGGTGGCAATAAGAGCTGTATCTTGAAAAGTTTTAGGTGTTTTTAGCTGTGTGCAGATTTTCTTCAGAATGTTCTGAGTTTGATCCCCTTGGAATGCTATGCCCAGTGGAGCTAATAAGCTGGCAAAGCGAATAGGGCTGGAAAGCTCAAGTTCAGCTGACAGATCTAATGCGTTAAGTGGGGTTTGATTGCTGGATGATGTGTTTTTAATGTATTGGTCTAGCTCGGGGCTTAAAATAGCTAATGCATCACAGGAGATCAGGCTCGTAATAAAAACAGCCGGATTAGATGTTGTTAGTGCTTTGTCCCACTCTTGCCAAACTCTTTCAGGTGTTAAATGGTTTAGTTCTCCACAGCTGCCGATTTGCTTCATGGTGGAAAGCGTTTCGGTGGCAATCCTGAAACCGTGTTTGTTTAGCTTTGCCGCAAAGCGGGCAACCCGCAGTACGCGTAAAGGGTCTTCAGAAAATGCAGGGGAGATATGCCGGAGTAGTTTTTTCTCTAGATCGTCTTGCCCATGGTAAGGATCGATAAGTTTTCCATTGTTATCCTTGGCGATAGCATTGATAGTTAGGTCGCGCCTAATCAAATCTTGTTCTAGAGAGACATCTGGTGATGTGTAAAAGGTAAAGCCGTTGTAGCCATGGCCTGATTTTCGTTCGGTGCGCGCCAGAGCGTATTCTTCGCCAGTATCAGGGTGTAAAAAAACGGGGAAGTCATTGCCGACCGTTCTGTAACCTTGTTTGAGTAATTCCTTGGGTGTTGCGCCAACGACAACCCAGTCTTGTTCATGAACTGGAATCCCTAATAGCTCATCTCTGACTGCGCCGCCAACAAGGTAAATTTCCATTAAAAGTCTTAACTCGATGTGCTTAAAGTTTAGACTTTACCGGCTTGGGTTAATAAATGCTAGAGACACCTAATCGGCACCAATAGTATTAGTGCTTATGCATCCTTGCTCTCATTTTCGGTAATGGGGCAGGTAAAGCTATCGGTCTTCTTTGCGCCGTCGAAGGAATGGAGATGTACATTAAAGCCCCAGAGTCGATGTAGGTGTTTAAGTACATCTTGAGTGTTTTCAGGCTCCAATGGTTTTCGATCGTGTTGGGTATGGTGAAGCGTCATTGAGCGGTCACCGCGTACATCTACATTGTGAATTTGTATGTTGGGCTCTCGTTTGCTCAAGTTGTATTGATCGGCTAATTGCTCTCTTATGATTTGGTAGCCGAGATCATCATGAATAGCAGAGACTTCTAACTCTTTTTTCTTGTCATCATCCAAAATTGAGAATAGGTGGAAATCTCGGATAATTTTCGGGGATAAGAATTGGAGGATAAAGCTTTCGTCTTTAAAGTTTTCAATTGCAAAATGTATAGTTTCTAACCAGTCGCTTCCGGCGAAATCAGGGAACCATCTTTTGTCTTCTTCCGTTGGGGATTCACAGATGCGGCGAATATCTTGCATCATGTTATATCCCAGTGCATAGGGGTTGATCCCCGAATAATACTTACTATCAAAAGGAGGTTGATAGATTACGCTGGTATGGGATTGTAGAAACTCAAGAATGAATCCATCCGTTACTTTGCCTTCCTCATAAAGCGTATTTAGTATGGTGTAGTGCCAAAAGCAGGCCCAGCCCTCATTCATTACTTGGGTTTGCTTTTGCGGGTAGAAGTATTGGGCCACTTTTCGAACGATTCTTACAACTTCACGTTGCCATGGTTCAAGTAATGGTGCATTTTTTTCAATAAAATAAAGGAGATTTTCTTGTGGTTCGTTCGGAAATCGCAATTCTTCGGTTAGATCTACATTCTTTTTAGCGGTGGGTATGGTTCGCCATAATTCATTGATCTGCTTTTGTAGGTATTCAGCGCGCTCTTTTTGACGGCTTTCTTCTTCTTCGCCAGAGATTGGATACGGCCGCTTATAACGATCAACGCCGTAGTTCATTAATGCGTGGCACGAATCAAGTATGGCTTCTACGTCATCAATGCCATATTTGTCTTCACAATGGGCGATATAGTTTTTGGCGAAAACAAGGTAGTCGATTATTGAGGTTGCATCGGTCCAGGTTTTAAATAAATAATTATTTTTAAAAAATGAATTATGGCCGTAGCAAGCATGGGCTATTACTAATGCCTGCATCGCCATAGTGTTTTCTTCCATCAAGTAGGCAATGCAAGGGTTGGAGTTAATAACTATTTCATAAGCTAACCCCATTTGACCACGGTTGTAGCTTTTTTCTGTTTGAACAAAGTGTTTGCCAAAAGACCAGTGGTTGTATCCTACGGGCATTCCAACAGATGAATAGGCGTCCATCATTTGTTCTGAGGAAATAACTTCAATTTGGTTTGGATATGTGTCTAGTTTGAAACGTTTTGCAATGCGAGAAATTTCCCGATCATATTCTTCTATTAGCTCAAATGTCCACTCAGATGTGGTTGATATTGGTTTGTTATTCATGACACTTTCTTCTGAAATAATTCACGGAATATAGGGTATATGTCTTCCACGCCTACAATTTGTTCCAATGCAAATGTGTCAGGGTATTGTAGTTTTACTTTTTCGTATTCACGCCATAATGCTTGATGGTCTCTGGGTGTGATTTCAACATAGGAGTAGTATTGAACGAAAGGCATAATAGCCTTGGCTAACAAGTCTCGACATGTAGGCGAGTCATCATTCCAGTTGTCGCCGTCGGAAGCTTGTGCCGCATAAATATTCCAGTCAGATACAGGATATCGATCAGCCATTACTTCCTGCATCATTTTTAAAGCACTGGATACTATGGTGCCGCCTGTTTCTCGAGAGTAAAAGAACTCTTCTTCATCCACTTCTTTTGCTGATGTATGGTGGCGAATAAATACAACATCGATATGGTCGTAGTTTCTTTTTAGAAACAGATATAAAAGTATAAAGAATCGTTTGGCAATATCCTTTGTAGCTTGGTTCATTGAGCCTGATACATCCATAAGGCAAAACATAACGGCCTTTGAGCTTGGCTGAGGCTGCTTTAAATGTAGGTTGTATCTAAGGTCGAAATCATCGAGAAATGGAACGCGTTTAATTTTACTTTTGAGGTGAACGATTTGTTCTTCTAGTTCGGCCAGTTTTTTGTTTCTCTGTTCACTGACTTCCTCTTGCAAAAGCGCTTCTAATTCTGCTTTTGATTCTTTTAGTTTTCTTCGTGATCCTCCAGACAGTGCGATGCGTCTTGCGTGTGCCTGCCTTAATGAGCGGACAATATTGAGTTTTGCAGGAACCCCAGTACTTGTTATGCCAGCATGAACCAGCTTAAATGAGTCTGTCCCAGCAAGCTGCTTCTTTACCAGGTTGGGTAATTCCAGGTCTTCAAACATGAATTCAAGGAATTCTTCTTGAGTAATCTGAAATACGAAGTCATCCATACCTTCGCCTTTATCGCTGGCTTCCCCTGGCCCGCTGCCACTACCACCACCGCAGGGTGGACGTTTAATTCGGTCTCCTGTGGTAAATTCTTTGTTGCCTGGATGAATTACGGTGCGTTTTCCGCCTGCTCCATGATGAAAAATAGGCTCGTTAGTGTCTTTACTGGGAATGCTAATGCTTTCACCACGGTCAATATCCGTGATGCTGCGTTTGCCTACGGCATCTGCGACAGCTCGTTTGATGTGTGTGCGATAGCGCCTTAAAAAGCGCTGTCGGTTAACAGTGCTTTTGTTTTTACCGTTAAGGCGACGATCGATGATATAGCTCAAAGGCGACCTCCTTTAACTGCAAGTTCGGTTGCAAAGCCCGCTTATTGGGATTTGCGTACCCGCAAATACCATTCGGACAGGAGTCGTACCTGTTTCTCTGTGTAGCCTCGTTCAACCATACGATCTACGAAATCATCATGTTTCTGTTGGTCATCGCCAGATGCTTTAGCGTTGAATGAAATAACCGGTAGTAACTCTTCTGTGTTGGAGAACATTTTCTTCTCTATAACTGTTCTGAGTTTTTCGTAGCTGTTCCAAACAGGATTGTTACCGCTGTTATTGGCTCGTGCTCGCAGCACAAAGTTCACGACCTCATTACGGAAGTCCTTCGGATTACTAATGCCGGCGGGTTTCTCTATTTTCTCTAACTCTTCATTGAGCGAGGCTCGGTCTAATATCTCACCGGTTTCAGGGTCGCGATATTCCTGATCTTGTATCCAGAAGTCGGCATAAAGCACGTAGCGATCAAATATGTTTTGTCCGTATTCAGAGTAAGATTCAAGATAAGCAGTTTGAATTTCTTTACCAATGAATTCTACGTATCGAGGAGCCAGGTATTCTTTAATAGATCTTAGGTATTTTTCTCTTGCTTCCGGCGCAAATTGTTCCTGTTCGATTTGCTGTTCAAGTACATACAGTAGGTGAACCGGGTTTGCTGCAATTTCCGAGTGATCAAAGTTGAAAACTTTGGACAGTATTTTAAAGGCAAAGCGGGTTGATAGACCTTCCATACCTTCGTCTACACCAGCACCGTCTTTATATTCTTGAATGGATTTAGCCTTTGGGTCTGTATCTTTGAGGTTTTCGCCATCATAGACACGCATTTTCGAGTTGATGTTCGAGTTTTCTGGTTCTTTCAGGCGAGACAGTACAGAAAACTGAGCTAGCATACGCAGTGTGTCCGGGGCGCAGTGCGCCTGTGCCAGCGAACTGTTATCGAGCAGTTTCTCATAGATTTTCATCTCTTCTGCGACGCGTAAGCAGTAAGGCACTTTTACAATATAAACACGGTCAATAAAGGCTTCGTTGTTTTTGTTGGACTTGAAGGCTTGCCATTCAGATTCGTTTGAGTGAGCCAAAATAATCCCCTCAAAGGGAATGGCGCCTAAGCCTTCCGTACTGTTGTAGTTGCCTTCTTGGGTGGCTGTTAATAGTGGGTGTAGCACTTTAATGGGTGCTTTAAACATTTCCACGAATTCCATAAGGCCTTGATTAGAGCAACACAGTCCGCCGGAAAAGCTGTAAGCATCTGCATCATTTTGCGCAAATTCTTCCAGCTTTCTAATATCGACTTTACCCACTAGTGCTGATATATCTTGGTTGTTCTCGTCGCCTGGCTCGGTTTTTGAAATAGCAATCTGGTCTAGAATAGAGGGATAACGTTTTACCACTCGGAATTTACTAATGTCGCCGCCAAATTCGTGCAAACGTTTAACTGCCCAGGGCGACATAATGGCTTTGATGTAGCGCTGCGGGATACCATATTCTTCGTACAATATTTGACCATCTTCAGCGAGATCGAATAAGCCAAGAGGGGATTCGTTGACCGGAGATCCCTTGATCGCGTAAATCGGGCAATTCTCCATTAAGGCTTTTAGGCGTTCAGCCAGTGACGATTTACCGCCACCCACGGGACCAAGTAGGTAAAGGATTTGTTTCTTTTCCTCTAGACCTTGGGCTGCGTGTTTGAAGTAGGCAACCATCTGTTCTATGGCCTCTTCCATGCCATAGAACTCACTAAACGTGGGATAACGTTTAATGACCTTATTAGAAAAGATACGGGAAAGCCTGGGGGTCTTAGATGTGTCTATCAGCTCGGGCTCGCCGATAGCCAAAAGTATGCGTTCGGCTGCCGTGGCGTAAGCGGATTGATCATTCTTACAAATCTGCAGATATTCCTCTAAGGAATATTCTTCTTCCTGCGTTTTATCGTAACGTGACTGAAAATGGTCAAAAATCGTCATACGGTTCACCTCTCTACAGCAATTAACCTGTGACGCCGGCCGTTTGCTCGGAGGGCTCACCGGGTAATCAACCTAACAGTGAGTCCGTTACGTCCTTGTCAGTTATAAGAATAGCTGCAAATTGAGGGTTGTGAGACTTTTAAATAAAATTTTGTTATTAACCCGTTTCAAATGATCGTTTGCAATTTGCCGCTAATATTAACATTGACTCCCGTAATAGGGATGGGTTCATCAAATTATACACATAGCGAATGCACATTTTTACTATACACCCCTTAATAAGGCTGGAGCGATAAAAAAATGACATATATGTGTAGGTTAAATGTAATGAAGCAAGTAGTTTGCCAATATTTGATTACTTGTGATTTTTAACTTGGTTGCTTTTTTGTCGGTAGCATTTGTCTGAGTCGAGTTTTAACGCAGTTAGGTGTTCACCCCAAACACAGCCAGTATCTACACCAAAAATATTAGGCGTGGTTACTTTTCCCATTAATGATGCCCAGTGGCCGAAAATGATTTTTTCATGTGATAGTTGTGATTTAAATTCAAACCAGGGTTTATAACCCGAAGGGCTATGAGTGGGGTCATGTTTATTGATAAGGTCGACTTGTCCGTTCTTTGTGCAAAAACGCATGCGGGTAAAATAGTTGGTAATAGTTCTTAACCGCTCCATGCCTACTAATGAGTCGCTCCATGTATCCGGGTGGTTGCCGTACATATGTTCATAAAATTCTTTTGATTGCTCGCTAGTGAGTACTTGCTGGACTTCATCGGCATAAGCTTTTGCTGTGCTTATATCCCACTGAGGAGGTATGCCAGCATGGACCATAGCGTAACCACGTTTTTGATCATGATGTATGAGAGGTTGCTGCTGCAGCCAATGGATTAAGTTATCAGCACCACTGAATTCGAAGATGTTATTAAATGAATCAGATTTCTTTTTTTGCCTAGCACCTGAAGCAACAGCCAAAAAGTGTAGATCATGGTTGCCTAATACTACTTTGACTGAGCTTTTGATGCTGTATATGTAGTTAAGCGTTTCAAGTGATTTGGGACCGCGATTTATAAGGTCGCCTGCAATCCATAGTTCATCCGAACTGGGTTCGAATTTTATTTTGTCCAGTAATTGCATAAACTCGTCATAACACCCTTGGATATCACCAATGGCGAATGCGCGTTTGTTTACTTTGTCACTGTTTTCTTTGCTGTTATATTGGGAGGTCATCTATTCGCTGCTTGTTTTAACCTTGTCGCTAGTTAAGGTGTCGCTAATATAAATGTAATCCTTTAATGAAAGGTTTTCTGGTCGCAAGCTTAGATCTACTTCCAGATTGTCGATGATGTCTTTATCTGCGAGGCCTTTTAGTGCGTTTCTTAATGTTTTTCGTCGTTGGTTAAATGCCGTTCGCACCACTACGGCTAAGAATTCCGGATCTTTCGCGATGACCTGTTTTCCCTTGAGTGGTTCAAGGCGAACTATTGCTGAATCAACTTTCGGTGGCGGATTAAAACTCTGTGGTGGTACTGTAAAAAGTCGAGAAACTTGGCAGTGATATTGTGCCATGATGCCTAATCTGCCGTAATGTTTTTCATTGGCTTGTGCTGCGAGCCTATCAACTACTTCTTTTTGCAGCATGAAATGCATGTCTTTTATTTTGTCGCTAAAGCTGAACAAATGAAATAAAAGTGGTGTTGATATGTTGTAGGGTAGATTGCCGATAATACGTAAAGGCTTGCCTTGGTAAAGTTCAAGAAAATTGAATTTTAAGGCGTCAGCTTGATGGATGGCAAAGTTGGGGTTGGTGCCAAACTTTTGTTTAAGAATAGGGATAAGATCAAGATCAAGTTCAATAACATCTAGTTTTTCACATTCCCCAGAGAATGAGGATGTTAAGGCTCCCATGCCTGGGCCAATTTCAATAATATGATCGTCAGATTTAGGGGCAACCGCTCTCGCTATTTTGTGAATGATATTGGCATCGTGAAGAAAATTTTGGCCAAAGCGTTTTCGAGGTTTATGGTAAAGGTGTTCGTCTTTCATTAATTTTGTGTCCGCATCTTGGCCATTGTGTAGGCGAATTGTATCGCTGTTGTTAGACTGCCATCGTCTGCTTTTCCGGTACCTGCTAATTCTAGCGCTGTGCCATGGTCTACTGAGGTTCGAATGATGGGTAGACCTAAGGTTATATTGGCAGCTGCACCAAACCCTTTATATTTCAATACTGGTAACCCTTGGTCATGATACATAGCTAACACTGCATCTGCGTCAGCTAGGTATTTTTGTGTGAATAAAGTATCAGCAGGTAGGGGGCCAATAAGATTAAAGCCCTCTTTTCGAAGCTCATTCAGTGTTGGTTCAATTATGTTGATTTCTTCCGTACCTAGGTGACCGCCTTCCCCTGCATGAGGGTTAAGTCCTGCGACTAAAATTCGTGGATTATTTATACCGAATTTTGTTTTTAAATCCTGCTGTAAAATAATCAGCGTTCTTTTTAATGTATCCCGAGTGATTGCGTCAGCCACATCCCTTAATGGTAGGTGTGTGGTTGCTAGTGCCACCTTGAGGCCGTGAGTTGCTAACAGCATGACAACCTGGTCACTTTGGGTATGCGTTTGCAAGTACTCGGTGTGGCCGGTAAAGGGGAAGCCTGCGTCATTGATGATGGCTTTGTGAACGGGGGCTGTGACCATGGCAGAAAACCAACGTTGTTGGCAGCCATGTATTGCTGTATCTAATGTATCTAGCACGTACTGGGTATTAGAGGTGGAAAGTCTACCTGGTTCTGATTGTGCCGGCATTGGGCAATCCAGTATGAGTAATTCCCCAGGCTTATGCTGTGTGGATGTAGAATCAGGCGTGAAATCTTTTAGTGATATAGGTAACTTGATAAGTTCAGCGCGTTCTTTAAGGAGATTGCGGTTCGCTATCACTACCAGTTCCGCAGGTTGTTCCTTCTGAGCTATTTGTATGACAAGTTCAGGGCCGATGCCAGAAGGTTCACCTGCGGTAATTGCAAGTCTTATGGGGTTGCTCATTGGTGGCTATAGTTTGATTTCAACGTAGGCTTCTTCCCTTATTTCGCGCAACCAATCCTGTAGCTCTTCATCAAATTTCCGTTTTCGTAAGAAATGACGTGCTTGATTTTTAAGCATCTGCTCGCCAATATCTTGCTTTCGATGACCTAATACTTGTAATACATGCCAGCCGAACTCACTCTTGAAGGGAAAGGCTATTTCATTAACCTTAGTGTTGTTCATTACATTTTCAAATTCTGGTACGGTTTCTCCTGTGCCGACCCAATCTAAGTCGCCGCCTTGTTGTGATGAGCCTTTGTCGTTGGAAAATGCTTTAGCAAGTTCTTCAAACTCGCTACCGGACTCAATTTTGTCATAAATCAGTTGAGCTAATCTCTCTGCTTCTTTGGCTGAACGGATCTCAGAAGGTTTGATAAGAATATGACGTACATGGGTTTGGCCGACCATCTGGGTTTTTCCGCCGCGCTTGTCCAGCAGTTTAATAAGGTGGAAGCCTGAGTTATTTTTTAGTGGCTTGCTAATACTATCAGGTTGCATGTCTACTGCTTTTTCCGCAAATAATGTTGGTAATTGCCCCAGTTGTTTCCAGCCTAGATCTCCGCCTTCCAGTGCTGTTGGACCTGCCGATGAAGTGATGGCAAGTTGTTTGAAGTCGACACCGTTCATAAGTTGCTCATAAACTGTGTTGGCTTGCTGTTCTTTTTTATCAATGTCTTCCAAAGATGCATTTTCAGGCAGAGGTATGAATATATGTGCAATACGGAATTCTGCGGCTGTGTGTGTTTTTCCTAGGTCAGAATCCAGATAGTTTTGAATGTCTGTGTCTGTCACTTGGACTCTGTCACTTACGCGTCGTTGGCGAACACGGTTTATGATCATTTCTCGGCGAATCTGTTCTCTTGCTTCTCGGAAAGAAACACCATCTTGCTCTAGTTCCTTTTTAAAGTCAGATAGCGAGAGGCCATTTTTTTTAGCGATATTACGCATGGTGTCGTTTAATGTGGTGTCATCAATACGTACACCGCTACGTTCACCAATTTGCAGCTGAATACTTTCCAGTATTAAACGTTCTAGTACTTGCTGTGTTAGCACGTGCTCTGGAGGTAGAGGACTGTTTCTTTCTCGTATTTGGTCGCGAACGCTTTTTAGGCGACCTTCAACTTCACTTTCTAATACGACATCATCATTAACAATGGTGACTACACGATCCAGTGGAATTGCTTCGGCAAATACCTGGTTGATTGAGAATACTGTGAGCAATATGAAACTAGTAATCGTTTTAAACATAGCTTTTGTTTTTTTCCAAAATATCAGTTCTTGTGTAATTAATACGCTTTGATTAAATAGCTTGAGGCTATTTGTAGAAGTCTTCGCGTTCACGATAGCCTAAGATGGCATCGTCCAAAATACCGTCGACTTTGTTTCCTATGCCACCAAGGCCCTTAAGTTGGAATTGAAGGAATATTCCGCTGTCGAATTCAGCATCAATAGCGTTCACTGAATCAGAATCACCCTTTAAGTAACGTCTTGCAATAACGCGGGTTTTCCAGCAACAGCTTTCATATTCCAGGCCGAATAATGTCTCTAATGTGGTGTGGGCGATCATGTCATTACGCCAGCGGCCTAATACAGACCAGTCGTCGCTAATCGGTAAAATCATCGATATGTCTGATTGATCGGTACTTTTGTTGACGTGTCTGTAACTGGCGTTAAATATGTGGTTAACGTCCGGGTTATATCTTAGGCTGAAGCTACTTTCGTCAGTTACATCATTATGAGTGTCATATTCTATGGTGGCGCGTGAATACCAGTCCTTATTGAAGCGGTAGCTCCATTCGCCAACTGTTGCGGATTCTGTTTTACCTTCGTCTGGGTTGATGGTACTGGTTAAATCAACTCGTCTGCCTCGGTAATAAAAGGCTTGCCCAAGACTTAAGCGTGTATGTTCAAAGCCTGTATCATCAAGTATCCGAGATGTTACGCCAACGGTTAGCTGATCGGTATCGCCGACGCGGTCACCACCGCTGAATCGGTTTTCCCTGAATAGGGCACTATAGCTGAAAGAGTTTTCGCCGGTATCAAAGTCAGGTAATCCTGACTGATCTTCGTAGGGTACATTCAGATAAAAAAGACGAGGCTCTAAAGTCTGTATAAATTCTGAATTATTAAAGGTGAAGTCACGTTCGAAAATTAGACCACCATCGATGCTGATAATCGGTACCGTAGTACTTGGGGTACTGTTGGTGCCTTGTGCATTATTGGAAAGGTCGTACTGGATATGGGCCAGTTTGATGGAAGGTGTTAAAAAGCCAAAGGGCCATTCCATTGGTAAGCTGATGCCAGGCGTTATATTTAAGCGCTGACCATATCCTTCTGTGCCATCAGTTTGTTGCGTTGTTGTCAGATTCGTTAGATTACGATAAAAAAAAGTGTACTCTGAATCTAATGTGTATTCTAACCCAGTGCTTTCCTGAGGGTAGTTAATATCTAGTTTTAACTTGGGAAGTTCTCTAAAGGGCTCACTAGCTTGTGCAATGCTGTCATCAATCGTTTGGTAAGATTGTGCTTCAGCACTGAAACTAATGTATTGGCTTGAATAGGAGAGTCGCCCAACTTGTTCTAAGTGCGTTTTTCTTGCGATGTCTAGGGTTGTGTCTAGATCATCAAAATAATCGTCATCACTAACTCGAGTGAAGTCAATATGGCTGCTCCAGCCTGAGCCAATTCTACCTTGATGATTAAAGCCTGATAGCCAACGGTCTTCGCCTTTATATTCGTCATCGTCACCCAGGTATGCGGCACTCACTTGCTGTTCCGTTTTTTCGCTCATATGGCGAAGTTCACCTTCAAGCAATACGCCGCGGTCGCTCATGTAATGCGGTGCTATTGTGGCGTCATAGTTGGGAGCCAAGTTGAAGTAATAAGGCGTTACAATATTTAGGCCGTCATCGTCGGAGCCGATAGAAGGCGCTAGAAAACCAGACTTACGGCGATCGTCAATTGGGAAGTGTATATAAGGTGTATAGAAGACGGGTACGTCTTGAATATCTATTACCGTATGCGTTGCGGAGCCCACACCAGCTTCACGATCCAACTTTATGTTACTGGCAGATAATGCCCAGGCATTACTATCTGGTTCGCAGCGAGTAAATTCTGCATCTTCTAAGCTCAGAATTCCATTTTCTTGTTTTGTAATGGTTTCAGCCGTTCCGCGTATATATGCTTCGTGAACGATAAAAGAGCCGTTGTGTAGGGTGGTTTCAGTGGTATCAATGTTTGAGTCTGCTGACGCGCCGCGCATTAAGATCCCTGGTTCGCGGAAGCTTACATTACCCGTTAGTTTGGCGGTGCTGTTTTGCTGATCGATACGTGCTCGATCTGCTTCGATTCGACGATACCCTTGCTGAACAACGACATCACCTTCCAAGATGGAAATGCCGCCTTGTTCTATTTCAGAGCTGTTGGCGGAGGCGTGTATAGGTTGCCCTTTTGGCGATAGTGCGATTCCTTCGCCTTCTATTTCAAATGTCGGTGCTATATATGCCCCGCAACAGTGGGGTGCCACTGATTCTTTCAGTTCTTCTGATAACTCTTCGTAAGGAACCCAATCCAGTTTATTGTGATAAGTTGTTAGGAGCTGACCTGCACTTTTTGCTGGTGTTGGCGTGACAGTTTCTTCCGCTGTATCTGCAATAGCGGCTTCAGGTGTTGTTTCTGGAGCAGCCTGTTTCGCCTCTGGTTTTACAGCAGTATAACCGTGAGAAGGACGTTTTAGTTTGCTGGGCTTTGCCAATTTTTTTTCGGCACATAGCCATCCTGTCCCATTAGGGTCGGCTTTGCATGCCCATTGGGTATCAGTGGCTGCCGCAGATGCGGCAATTAAGCTTGTTGTCAGCAGCAGAGGAAATTTACGTTTGAATTGAAGTTTTTGTGAGGCCATTGCTTGTTTAAATCCAGAAATCCTGTCTAATGGCCGGACTTTTATAGGTCCGCCGGACTTTTTGTAGTCTAGCAGGCTTGAAAAAATAGCATGCCAGATCATTTTTATCCTATCGAGGCTATTGAAGCGATAACTTGCTTCTACGATAAGGCCACTCGTTTCTTTCCAACCGAGGTAGTGTGTCGGTAAAGAACATACTTATCAAATGTCAGTACGATAAGATTCTGGATGATAAAGCATTCGTAGGTGTTTGAGCTAGAGGAAGATCGAGTATGGGGCAGCGTCTGTTGCAATTAACCGCGTGGGTTGAGCAAAATTTATCTCATAACTACGGTATTGAGGGCTGGTCTGGTGTCTTGGAGTCAGTTTCAGGGGATGCGAGCTTTCGACGTTACTTTCGTGCTAGGACTAATGGTGCGAGTTATATTGCGGTAGATGCGCCACCGAATAAGGAGGATTCACATTCTTTTGTTGCGATAGCGCAAAGCTGGATATCCCATGGCGTCCATGTTCCAACGGTCTATGAGTATGATGAGCATCAGGGATTTATGCTGTTGTCTGATCTGGGGGATGATCTATATTGGCCTGCACTAGTTGTTGATGGTGGAAAAAATGCGGACCAATTGTATTCGCAGGCAATGGATGCTTTAGCGCATATACAGACAGCTGCGGTTAATAATGATAATTACTCATTGCCACCCTATGATCAGGCTTTGTTACAGAGAGAGCTGGATTTATTCTCTGATTGGTTTGTGGGGGATCTATTGGGTTACAAAGTCTCTGAGCAGGAGCGTCAATTACTCGATTCCGCTAATAGCTGGTTGATTGAAAATGCATTGGCTCAACCACAGGTTATTGTTCATCGAGACTATCATTCCCGCAATCTTATGCTGGTTTCAGATAATAATCCGGGGGTTATTGATTTTCAGGATGCTGTCATCGGTCCAGTGACCTATGACCTAGTTTCGCTGTTAAGAGATTGCTATATCGCTTGGCCGCAAGCTCAGGTGGAGCAATGGGCTTGGCAATTTGCTCAGCGCTTAAAAGCAAATGGTCAGTTGCTCGATGTCAGTCGTGAGCAGTTTTTTATTTGGTTTGACGGTATGGGGATGCAAAGGCACCTAAAGGCTATCGGTATTTTTGCACGTCTCAATTTGCGCGATGGAAAAGTTGATTATCTCAATGATATTCCACGAACTTTTAATTATGTGCTAGCAGTTTCTCAAAAGCACTCAGAGTTAAAACCGTTTCACCAGTGGCTTAAGCAGAGAATCGTGCCATTGGTAAGGCAGCACGAACTATTAACAAATAATATTGAAGAAATGGAAAACGCTTGAAGGCAATGATTTTGGCGGCGGGTTTGGGTACTCGCATGCGTCCATTAACTGATAATACGCCTAAACCTATGCTGGCAGTGGCAGGTAAGCCTTTAATCCAGCATCACGTAGAGAAATTGGTTGCTAGCGGTATTAACGAAATTATTATTAATCATGCTTATCTTGGTGAACAGATTGAAGGTCACTTAGGTGACGGCTCAAAATTTAATGCTGCAATTTGTTATTCTCGCGAAACAGAGCCTCTTGAAACTGGAGGCGGTATTTTTAAAGCATTGCCTTTTTTTGCAGGAGATTCATTTCTCGTAGTCAATGGTGATATTTGGTGTGATATAGAATATCAGAGTTTGCCAGAACAGCTTGTTGGGCTAGCTCATTTGGTGATGGTTCGAAATCCAGCACATAATCCGGATGGTGATTTTATGCTGGATGTAAATAGTGACTCGGTATTAGAAAATGCTGAGCAGGTAGACCAGATAGAAGGCAAGTCATACTTTACCTATAGTGGACTGAGCTTATTATCGCCTAGATTATTTGAGCGTTGTGAGCTTGGGAAATTCCCATTGGCACCTCTAATGAGGAGTGCGATGAAACAGCGGCAGGTAAGTGGGCAGTTGTTTGAGGGGTATTGGTTAGATGTAGGTACGCCAGCAAGATTGGATTTATTAGAAGAGCATTTGCAATTATAAAAAGCTAATCAGGGTTTTATATGGGTTCCATGTGGATTGGTAAGTTTTTCGGTGTATTGATTGGTTTAAATATGGCCGGTCCTTTTGGTGCTATTGCTGGCCTGGTGATTGGTCACTTGCTGGATGATGCGCTATCTAAACAGGCTCCGGCAGATTGGTTTGGGTCTGTTGCCAAAAGAAAGCACACCTCTGGAATTTTCTTCCAGGCAACATTTCTGGTTATGGGGCGGCTTGCAAAAGCAGATGGCCGTGTGTCGCAACAGGAAATAGATTTAGCCGCTGAAATTATGCGGCGTATGGGATTAAACACGGACCAAAAGCGTGAGGCGATTACCCTGTTTGGACAGGGTAAGGAAAATAATTTTGATGTTAAACCTGTGGTGATGCAGTTACGTGAAGCGGCTCACTTTAATCGTTCACTGATCTTCATGTTTTTAGAAATTCAGTTAGCTGCAGCATTGGCTGATGGTGAGATATCTACCAATGAGCGTCCCTTATTGTTAGAAGTGTGTGAAATCTTAGATATTTCGTCGGAATTGTTTGAGCAGTTATTAGGCCGCATTCATGCTGAGCGTGATTTTACCCAGGATCAGCATCAAGCGGGGGTTCATCCTCAGCGCGCGTTACAAGATGCCTATGCTGTGATAGGAGTTTCTGCTGATGTGAGTGATGCGGTGCTCAAAAAAGCTTATCGTAAGTTAATGAGTCAGCATCATCCCGATAAATTGGTGGCTAAGGGTTTGCCTCCAGAAATGATGACTTTAGCAAAAGAGAAAACTCAGGAGATACAGGCGGCGTATGAGTTGATTAAAAAGTCTAGAGCATAGTTTTTGCAGGCAGCGATCTATTTTCTCTGATGGTTGAATTATTTGTTATAGGTAGCTTTTCCACTACTGGTTAATTGTTTTCTTAACCAGCCGCGAATTCTATTGATTACTCGTGTAACCTGAGGTTCTTGCCAAGAGGGCACTGGTGCCATTTTTATTTGAAAGTAATAAAGCCGGTTACGTTTAGCGTCGGCAAGTCGTCGTTTACTTTTTTTGTCATCGGAAAAAGTCAGATCAAGAATTGGAGATTTGAATTGCATGGGTGGTAATTCGCCATCACCGTTAAACTCACTATCAATAAAAATTACGGCACTTACTTGCGGGTTAGCGTGACGTGCGGCCCATTCTGCAATCTGATATGCGCCTGATTTGTGGCCAATAAGGATAATAAGGCTGTTGCCTTGTGCTGCTAGGTGATTAATTGCGGCTTCCAGTCGCTGCATATTCTGATCTGTTGATTTTGCCACGTCGCCTAACGCTAGGCTTCCTTGCGTTACATCCTCCGTTGCATCAGTAGCTGATGGTTGGGCATCTGGAGTATCAGTCTCTGTCGTGTTTGCATCTGCTCCTGATTTGCTAGTTTCATCCGTGTTTACCGTTGTAGATGCTTTTGTGATGGTTTTGTCATTTTTAGGCATGGGTAATAGTTCTAGGCTTAAAGTATCCCAGCCGTGGTTTGGGAAGCTTAAGCGCATGGGACGAATGAGTTCTGGGGTGTCCATATCCTGGTTGTTACCGTGAGCGATAATAATGCCGCCTTTGCGCCAGCCAGTTAGTTCTCGATTATAGATGACATTGAACGGTTTGTTCAGCGCCTGCAGCAATACTATTTCACCTTGGACTTTGGAGCGGTCAGGTTTGGGGGGCATCAAGGGCGCGCGTTCATTAGAGGTCGGTGAATCGATTGTTTCTGTGTTTTCTGTCTCGGTCTCATCTTCAGCCTGAGAGTTAGTTGGAAACCACGAAACAGTGGCGAAAAATAGCGTTGTGAATAAGAACTTGATGAGGCGAAAACGAATCGGCATCACAGTTGTTTACCTGGTTGCTTGCTGGTTGACCATGCTTTTTGCCCCATTGTGCCAGCAATTGCTGAAAGGTGGGTACTGATTCGGTAAGATGCATGAAAGTTTTTAAATTGGGAGTTGTTCATTATGCGCGATTTTAAAATTGCCCCATCTATTTTGTCGGCAGATTTTGCGCGTCTGGGTGAAGAGGTTGATGCAGTTTTGGCTGCTGGCGCAGATATTGTGCATTTTGATGTGATGGATAATCATTACGTGCCCAATTTGACCATTGGTCCTATGGTTTGCAAAGCCTTGCGGGATTATGGTGTGACGGCCCCGATTGATGTGCACTTGATGGTTAAGCCCGTAGATCGTTTGATTGGTGATTTCATTGAGGCGGGCGCTACTTATATTACATTTCACCCAGAAGCATCAGAGCATATCGATCGCTCATTACAGTTGATTAAGGATGCTGGTTGCAAGGCTGGCTTGGTTTTCAATCCTGCAACCCCTTTAGATTGTTTAAATCATGTATGGGATAAGCTCGATATGATATTGCTCATGTCTGTGAACCCCGGTTTTGGGGGGCAAAAGTTTATACCCCATACGCTGAATAAATTGCGTCTAGCCCGAAAAATGATCACCGAGTCTGGGCATGATATACGTTTGGAAGTTGATGGCGGCGTTAACGGGAATAATATAGCGGAGATTGCAGCAGCCGGTGCTGATACCTTCGTCGCAGGATCAGCCATCTTTAATGCAGACGACTATAAAGCTGCCATTGATCAAATGCGTGAGCAGTTAGCTTCCGTTAGATATTGAAGTTTATAGAGGCAACAATTTTTGGCACCGATACGAAACAAACAGCTGATTTTATTTGATTTGGATGGCACCTTAGTTGATAGCGTGCCAGATCTGGCTTTGGCTGTAGATGGGATGTTGGTGCAGTTGGGAAAAACTCCTGCCGGGGAAGAGAAGGTGCGCTGCTGGGTCGGTAATGGCGCCCGATCCCTGGTTTTGCGGGCTCTTGCTGATGATATTACGGGCGATGAGCCAGGCCGTTTGAAGGAAACCGAGTTTGAGCAGGCCTCTCCTTTATTTCTCGCTGCATATCAAGCCGCAACGGCTGCGGCCCGCTCCAGCTTGTATCCGGATGTGCTGGAAACTTTGAGCGAATTACGTCTGCGTCGTATGAAGCTTGCTTGTATAACGAATAAGCCTGCTCGTTTCACCGAGCCTATGTTGGAGCAATTAGGTTTAAGCTCGTTCTTTGACGTTGTATTGAGTGGCGACAGCCTTACTAATAAAAAGCCTCACCCTGAGCCTCTGTTACATGTGGCTGAGCACTATGAAATGGATGTGGCCAATACCTTGATGGTGGGTGACTCTAGTAATGATGTGAAGGCGCACGAGCAGCTGGTATGGATGTGGCTTGTGTGCGTTATGGCTACAATCACGGTCAGTCGATAGAGGATAGCGAACCCGATTGGGTTATCGATTCTTTTACCGAGCTGTTATAGATTGCCTGGCTGTATGATCGTGATGAGCTTCAACAAGCAATAGTGCATTGAATTTGAGCGTCTACATGGGATAATGTTCGACTCTTGAATTTGAAAGGTTCTATCCTCGTAACAAATATCAGGTGAGCTATATCTAAGGCGAATCTGAAAACGCTACGCAATTGGAGATGAGTGGTGCAAACAAAAATAGGTGTTAACGCAGGCTTTAATTGGCGATGGTGAAGTTAGCTTCATCGTAACCATTTATTAAGCCGATATTTGTATTAACCTTATTTTGTTCCTTCAGTAAGGAATAGTTTAGGAACACCAGGACTCCAGCCATGAATTTAGATCAGTTTACCCAGTTTTCCGCGCAGGGATATAACCGTGTTCCTCTTACTCGTGAAGTGCTTGCGGACCTAGATACACCTCTTAGTATTTACTACAAGCTCGCCAACGGCCCGTACACTTACTTATTTGAGTCAGTACAGGGCGGGGAAAAGTGGGGGCGTTATTCCATTATTGGTTTGTCCGCAAAAAAAGTACTTAAGATTTTTGGTCGTCGGGTTGTTATTGAGGATAACGGTGTTGTAACTGAAGAGCATGAGGTGGCAGACCCTTTAGCGTTTGTTGAGCAGTTTCAGCAGCGTTTTAAGGTCCCAGAGTTGGAAAATTTGCCGCGTTTTACCGGTGGTCTTGTGGGCTATTTTGGTTACGACACTGTTCGTTATATTGAAAAGAAACTGGCTGACAGTACACCGGAAGATAAGTTGGGAACACCGGATATTTTATTCATGGTGTCTGATGAGGTTGTGGTATTTGATAACTTGCGTGGCCGTATTCATTTAATTGTTCATGGTGATCCTGCTAATGAAGCGGCTGATGTTTATCAGAAGGCGCAAGCGCGTCTTGATGCCTTGGCTGAAAAAATCGAGTTACCGACGCGACCGCCTAATGTAACTAAAGCGTCAAAACCAATGACTGAAGCTGATTTTGTGTCAGGGTTCAGTCAGGAAAAGTTTGAAGCGGCTGTAGATCGTATAAAAGACTACGTCTTGGCCGGGGATGTGATGCAAGTAGTCATTTCACAGCGTATGACAATCCCTTTTGCTGAAGACCCGCTAACGCTATATCGGGCTTTACGTTGCTTGAATCCATCACCTTATATGTACTTTCTGAATCTATCAGATTTTCATATTGTGGGGTCATCTCCGGAAATTTTAGCGCATGTGGAAGATGGCATAGTTTCTGTGCGACCCATTGCAGGTACCCGACGTCGAGGAAAAGATGAAGCTGAAGATTTAGCTTTAGAGCAAGAATTGATTAATGACCCGAAAGAAATAGCAGAACACTTGATGCTTATAGATTTGGGGCGTAATGATGCTGGCCGGGTGTCAGAAACAGGAAGTGTAAAGCTCACAGATAAAATGGTGGTGGAGCGTTACTCTCATGTGATGCATATCGTGTCTAATGTGCAAGGAAAGTTAAAACCAAATTTGTCAGCCATTGATGTTCTGCGAGCGACTTTGCCTGCCGGTACCTTAAGTGGTGCACCTAAAGTTCGTGCCATGGAAATTATTGATGAATTGGAACCTGTAAAGCGCGGCGTTTATGGTGGTGCTGTGGGCTACCTTTCCTGGAATGGTAATATGGATACCGCTATCGCAATTCGCACTGCCGTTATTAAGGATGGACAGTTACATATTCAGGCTGGGGCCGGTGTAGTTGCTGATTCACAACCTCGTTTGGAATGGAAAGAAACCATGAACAAAGGTAGAGCCATTTTTAAGGCTGTCGCGATGGCGCAAAATGGCTTGATAGATGATGCTGATAGCTTGCAGAAGTCTCAAGCAGACAATCA
>Ga0105352_1000626_pt1 | contig 20356 bp, 24 predicted proteins | sample EN8Hudsemesocosm_FD_83507 | JGI IMG/M metagenome (GOLD analysis project Ga0105352, IMG submission 83507) | Methane-oxidizing microbial communities from mesocosms in the Hudson Canyon - EN8B Hudson Canyon | ecosystem: Environmental > Aquatic > Marine > Cold seeps | place: Hudson Canyon...
CTTTTTTGTTGACCGAGAGCAAGTGATGAGGGCTATTCGCCGAAGTAATTGCATCAATTGCAACCGCTAGTGAGCCGCCAGTGCCATTTTTAAAGCCAACAGGACATGACAAAGCGGAAGCCAATTCACGGTGTGACTGACTTTCAGTTGTACGAGCACCAATTGCACCCCACGAAATAAGGTCGGATAAATATTGTGGTGTTAGGATGTCTAAATACTCAACGCCAGCAGGCATACCCATTTCTGCTAAATCTGAAAGTAAGTGTCTTGCACGAGAAAGGCCTTGGTCGATGTCAAAACTTTCATCCAAATAAGGGTCGTTAATCAAACCCTTCCAGCCAACAGTAGTACGTGGCTTTTCAAAGTAAACACGCATCACAATAAATAGATCTTCGTCCAACTCTGCTCTTAAAGCAGACAATTTTTCGGCGTATTCGCGCGCAGCTTTTGTGTCATGAATCGAGCAAGGGCCAGCCAAAACCATCAGACGCTTGTCACTACCAAAGAGAATATCTTTGATTGTTTGTCTGGCGTGATAGACACCTTGGGAGGCTTGCTCTGACAACGGGTATTTACTTATCAGCGCATTTGGCGTCACCATAGGGGCGCTTGACGTAATACGAACGTTATCAGTTAAGTACTTCATAGGGGTTATTTTTGGTTCTTAATTAAAGCGTAAGCAGAATGATTGTGAATTGACTCAAAGTTTTCAGACTCTAGACAATAAAAATTAATTTTTTCATTATTGTTGAGTTCAACAGCAATATCTCTAACTAAGTCTTCAACAAATGCAGGATTATCATACGCTCTTTCGGTGACCATCTTTTCATCTTCACGCTTTAGAATTGCGTAAAGCTCACAAGAGGCCTTTTGCTCAGCTAAATCGATCAAATCTTCAAGCGCTAATTCGGCGCCTTTTTCCGCTCTCGCCTCAATAGTAATATGCGATCTTTGGTTGTGAGCACCGTACTTTGAAATACTTTTTGAGCACGGACAAAGGCTTGTCACAGGAACAACAACTTTCATAGAAACATCCGCCTGGCCTTTACTCAAGGTGCCGCTGAGAGTTGCTTGGTAGTCCATGTAGCTATTCACGCCAGATGAAGGAGCAGATTTTTTTCTAAAAAATGGGAATTCAACACTGATGTGAGCGCTGTCTGATTCAAGTCTATCAGCAACTCTGTCAAGCAACCCCACAAAACTCTGTGCAGTAAATGAACATTCCTGCTCATTTAAAATTTCAATAAAACGTGACATATGCGTGCCTTTAACATTCGCTGGCAAGCTAACCGTCATAGTAAAGTTACCAACAGATGGGCAAGACTCACCTTCACGATTAACAAAAGTAATTGGGTGTGAAATATCCTTAATACCAACCTCGTTAATGACGATGTTGCGAATATCAGCGCTGCTTTGTGTGTCAGGTAGATTATGGCTTTTCATATTATTTTTATTGTGAATAAGTGACTGCAGATCTGGCCGTTTCCCAAACGGTAACTTCTTTAACTTTAACATTATCGTTGTTAATCAAAAGGCCAACTTCATCAAATATATATTTTGCAATATTTTCGGCGGTCGGATTAAGAACATCAAAGGGTGGGATTTCATTCAAATACTGATGATCAAGTCTTTTAGCAACAGACTTGGTTTGATTCTTTATTTCCCGAAAATCGATAGCAATCCCTAAATCGTTCAACACTTCTGAACATACAGACACCTCAACACCCCAATTATGGCCGTGTAATCGCGAGCAATCACCAGGATAGTTGCGCAGAGAATGGGCAGATGCGAAATCTGTTACAATTTTTAGGACGAACATTTTCGGAAAAATTGTTAAAAAAGGAAGATTATACCTGCTTGGCTAAAAAATTTACACTTAGAATCAATGGGGATGCTAATCCGTAGCCTCAAGCCCAACAACATTTTGATAGCCTTTTGGCAGCATATTGCCACGACGCGCCCTGTGACCAATGTAATTGGTTAAGTCTGCGAACTTTATACTAAGGTGCTGCTTACCGGAATAAACTTTTAGCTTCTGTTCCTCACTAAGCACACACAATCCAACTACAAATTCCTCTCTAGACTTCAAATCCTTGGTTGGAATTTGGATCAATTTATTACCCTTGCCTTTTGAAAGTTGCGGCAGTTCTGCCACTGGGAATACCAGCAACCTACCACGATTTGTCGCAACGGCAACAAATTGAGATGCCAAATTTTGCACAAAGACAATACTCATCACCGCCGACTCATTTGGCAACGTGATAGCATTTTTGCCAGATTTGGTTTTTGAACTGAGATCGCCAAGGGTGGAAATAAAACCATAACCCGCATCTGAAGCAAGCAAGATAAGCTGTGACTCTTCGCCCATTCTCACATCCCTAAATTCAGCCCCCATCGGTGGTGCAAGCCTCCCCGTTAAAGGCTCTCCCTGACCTCTTGCACTTGGCAAACTGTTCGCGGAAAGCGAATAAGCACGACCAGTTGAGTCCATGAAAAAGGCCAGCTTATTGCTTCTGCCTTTAGCGCTTTTCAAATAAGCATCGCCCGATTTATAATTGAGTGTTGACGGGTCGATATCATGGCCTTTGGCAGCCCTTACCCAGCCTTTTTCACTCAGTACAACGGTAACATTTTCCGCTGGCGTTAAATCTTCATCACTAAAGGATTGCGCAGATGCAACATCGTGAATGATTTGACAGCGGCGCTTATCGCCAAACTCATCAACAATTGTCTTCAATTCTTTTTTAATAAAAGTTTTTAAGCGAGTGTCACTGGATAGAAGGAGTTCGAGAGTTTTACGCTCTTTACCTAGCGCATCTTCCTCGCTCTTTATTTTTACTTCTTCCAATTTTGCCAGGTGGCGTAACTTCAATTCAAGAATGGCTTCGGCCTGTATATCGCTGAGCTTGAAGTGCTGCATTAACACTGGTTTCGGTTTATCCTCCGCACGAATGATGGCGATGACCTCGTCAATACTCAGATAGGCAATCAACAAGCCTTCAAGGACATGTAATCGGTCTAGAATTTTTCCCAGTCTACATTCCAGTCGATTAACAACTACCTGCGTTCTAAATTGCAACCACTCCTTCAGCATTGGAATTAACGGCTTCACTTGAGGTTTGCCATCAAGGCCAATCACGTTCATATTAACGCGATAGTTTTTTTCCAAATCTGTGGTGGCGAATAAGTGCAACATCAGCTGCTCGGCATCCACTCTATTAGAGCGTGGTACAATAACAATTCGGGTCGGATTTTCGTGATCAGACTCGTCCCGAATATCATCCACCAAAGGCAGTTTTTTATCACGCATTTGGCTGGCAATTTGGGTAATTACTTTAGCGCCAGACGTCTGATAAGGTAGTGCCTCAATGACAATTTCACCGTTTTCTTTAACATATCTCGCACGCATTTTTACTGAACCATGGCCGGTTTCGTACATAGAACGCAACTCTTTGGCTGAGCTAACAATATAAGCACTCGTTGGGTAGTCTGGCGCTGGAATAATCTGCAGCAAAGTGTCAAGATCAGTCGAGGGCTTGTCAAGCAATTGAATGGCCGCAGAGATTACCTCTGTTATATTATGTGGCGGCACATCGGTGGCCATACCCACCGCAATTCCTGAAGTGCCGTTAAGTAATAAATTAGGCACTTGAGCTGGCAGCTGCTTTGGTTCTTGCAACGAGCCATCAAAATTATCCGCCCAACTAACCGTTCCTTGATTGATTTCACTGAGCAAGAGGTCTGCATAAGGCGATAACTTGGATTCCGTATAACGCATTGCTGCAAAAGACTTAGGATCATCCGGCGCACCCCAGTTGCCTTGCCCATCAATAAATGGGTAACGATAGGAAAATGGCTGCGCCATCAATACCATCGCCTCATAGCAAGCACTATCGCCATGTGGATGAAACTTGCCCAGCACGTCACCGACAGTTCTGGCGGATTTTTTGAATTTAGCAGTCGACTTTAAACCCAGCTCACTCATCGCATAAATAATGCGACGCTGAACCGGCTTTAGGCCATCGCCAATAAACGGAAGTGCGCGATCAAGGATGACATACATCGAATAGTCGAGATAGGCACGCTCACTAAACTCTGCTACACTCTGTTGCTCAAGGCCAATCTGGCTCATTCATTCCTTTGTTTTCTAATTGATTTTGCACGAGGGTGTCGTGCGGTTTTTGCTATTTTAATTCAACACGACTGCTTGGTATGATAATTTATCAGCCAATTGGTGAGTTCAATTTACGACCGCCCAAGCAATGCAAGTGAATATGAAAAACAACTTGTCCGCCATCCGCATTGCAATTCATCACCAGTCGGTAGCCACTCTCGGCGAAACCACGCTCTTTAGCAATCTTTGTCGCTGTTAAGCTCAACTCTCCCAGTAATTCGGCATTATCCGCATCATTTGGTGTTGAGATATGCTCTTTCGGAATCACCAAAAAATGCTCGGGTGCTAGGGCATTAATATCATTAAACGCCAAAACCCTATCATCTTCATAGAGTTTTTCTGCAGGAATATCGCCTGCAATAATTTTACAAAATAAACAATCTGTCATTCTTTGTTCCTTTAAATTCCGACCCATAAGAGCGTCATAATCCTAAATACTCAATTCATTATATCTCGACGTTTGTAGAGCGTTAGCTAAAATTAATTAGAGCCTTGGATAAAGTGTCTCCGTGTGACCATCAATAGCCAAAATTTGGCCGGAAACATGCTTGGCAAAATCAGACGTCAGAAAGCAAATAGCATGGACAATCTCCTCTGGATTAACAAAACACTGCATCGATGTACCAATGACATACATTCTACGCACCTCTTCTGGCTCAACATCATCGGCTTTTGCATGCGCGGTGTTCATCATGCGATTGCGGAACTCAACACCCTTAATTGTGAATGGCTGCAATATTGGATCGTTGGTCTGCATTGTTTGATTAAGCTCCATGTGTGGGCTAGTTATTTAATGTCGTCACGCCGAGTAAAGTATTTTTGCATTAATAAACCGCCAATAATCAATATGATGCAAATAACAGTTGAGGGCAATATTGTTTCATCGAGGACGAGATACAACAACATCAAAGATAGAAAAGGTGTTATAAAAGCCAAGCTGGTAACTTTAGCAACGGTAGTCGAAAGACTGAGGGCTGATTGCCAAAGCACAAAGGTAATGCCCATTTCAAATAAGCCGACATAAGCCCCGCCCAGTAAGCCTTGATAAGAGGGCCACTCAAATTCCGAACCAAAAAAAACAGCGAGGGATACAAAAGGCAAACTTAGTAAAAATATCAAAAAAAGACTGACAACAATATCGTTGCTTTTTTTGGTATTAAAGAGCCAGAACAATGCCCAGATGACGGTTGTTGAAAGTGCCAGAACGACACCCAAGGTGCTGGAAAACTCTAACGCAAAGACATGGCCCTTTGTTGCTATAACAACAACCCCAACGTAACTAACCATAATCCCAAGTAGAGCTTTAATGCTGATTCTTTGTTTAAGGATAGGAATCGAGAGCAATACCATCATCACTACCCAAGAATAATTAATTGCCATAGCCTCTTGTGCCGGCAGTCGATCGTAAGCCTCAAAAAGAACAATGTAGTAAAGACATGGATTGAGAAATGCAAGCAGTGTCAGTTTAGATATATCCCCTTTCGGGTACTGGCGAATTAAGGCTAGCTTTCTCTGAAAAACAAGGACAACAAACAGTGCAGTGATTGAGAATAAGGTGGCGTAAAAAACCAACTGAATTGGCGCCAGATGCTCTAGCGACAATTTAAACACAGAGGCAACTGTTGACCAAAAAAAGATGGCAACAGCGGCAAAAAAATATGCTCGGTTTTGATTACTCATTTGCATCAACATTATGCTAACAACCTTTATTTGTAATTCAGGCCAAATAAAGGCCTAAGAACGCGAAACCTTTTCACAACCAGCTCATAACTTAACCAGCTTAACAACAAGGTAGAGGCGATGATTGCAATAAGCTGAAATACAGCAGACATATCAAACTTTAGTAAATAACTTGTGGTTAAGTACTGAAAAAACATATGCAAAATATAAACTGGATAAACAGCCGGACTTAAATAACTTAACAAAGAGCTTGGTTGATTGAGGCAGCCATAAGCATAACCGAAAACCGCATACAACCATAACATTGACTCAATCGATATTAGCCAGACTGGCACATTCTCCAACCCAAACATAAACAAACGATTGAAAAACAACAATAAGGCCGCCAAAAATAACCATAACTTATGTTTATGTACCAATTTAAAGAAACCCTCTCCAATACCAACAAAACAATAGCCAAAGAAGAAGGCAAGTAAGCCAATCAGTAACCCGTGAAGTGTAAAGGCATACATACTGAAATACTCTGGGGCAATAACAATAGCTTCTGTAATAAACGGTACAGCAATAAGCACCAAGCCAAGTGGGGTTTTCAACAGTCGTTTCAAAAATTCGAAAAGTGCATTTTCTGGTGATTTATTACAAAAATAAAAAATTGGCAAACAAAGAACAACATAGAAGAATATGTTGCCTAAAAACCACAAATGGCTAGGATGTGGCCAATATGCAATTGGTTCGCTTATATAATACTGGTATACAACAAAATGCAATGGCACAATAACTATTGAGCCAAAAACAAGTGGTACAAAAATCCTACGAAACCTCTCGAAAAACAAACCCTTCCAGTCTCTTTTTCTCATCGCAAAGCACACACCCATACCCGAAACAAAAAATAATAGTGGAATGCGCCAAATATTGACCAGTTCCATAGGGATCCATAACCACTCTAGACTTTGGTTGCTTTGAATAAAAGCGATTGTTCCCGCCCAAGGCTGAAAACTAATTACAGCGTGATAAACAATAAGAATTGCAATAGCAATCACTCTCAGCCAATCGATATCGTGACGTCGTGAGTCAGAAGCCATCATCAATTCTTAACAAACCCGGTACAGACACAATTGACAATTGGCGCCCTCCTTAAGGTTGTAGCCGGTATAGCACTGCTCTACACATTGCCACCTTCCCTGATCTTTAAGACTGGCAATAACATCAGCATAAGGTGCCTCGTCCCACTCCTGCTCTCTGACAGTAAAGCTGATATAACCACCCGCTTTGGTAATCCGCACCATCTCATTCAGGGCGCCCGGTCCAACATGACCACAAGTAAAAGTACCAGCACAGACTATGGCATCAAAGCTATTGTCATTACATACAAAATCTTTAGTTAGATCAGCTAACTCCAAAGATTGATAGACGCCTTTCTCCCCAGCTTGATCCAGCATTGCCTGAGAAAAGTCAACACCAAGTACATTGCTAAAACCTTTTCGAGAGAGGGCTTCACCAACAAGCCCAGTGCCACAGCCAGCGTCCAGTATTCGTGCTTGGGAATCACCAAGATATTTGAGTAGCAATTCAGTGGCGATTGTATGACCAATATAGCCAATCAAATCGATGACGTCTTGCTCGTATTGATCCGCCCAATCTTTATAAATGGATTCTAGCTCTTCTTGCCCTGCGCTGTGCAGAGTGTTAAACACTCGAGGATGCATACTTTTGGTATTCTTCATAACTTCCTCACCAGAGAAAAATCATTCACAGATAAAGCTTACGAGCTCATCAACAGATGACGATATTAACATACGCATTTAAAAGTTAATCCATATTTTTTAAACTACAGACTAATTATTTTGATACCCTCGTAAAGCAAGTAAAAACCAAAAAATGCCAAGAGTGCGGCGTTGAAATAACTGAGCTTGTTTTTGGATATTTTGGCGCCTTGTCTTCCAACCATACTCCAAAAGAAAACACCAGAAAGGAAAAAAGGAATGCTGCTTAAATAAAAAATTGAAATATTTATTGCCAGCGAATCTGTGTAACTAGCAATTAAAAAACCAGGGGGCACGACAAGCCAAGTTTTTGGATTAAGCCACGTCATTATTGACATCGTCTTCAAAGTAAAATCAATTTTGATATTTGCATTGCGCTTTGAGCGCACCACCTGCCAACAAAGATAGAAAATAACAAATGCACCAACAAAGTAAAGTACATTCATCAACTCTGGTTTAAAGCCCCCCAGGACGCCCATCACCGTGCCAATAATCACGACAATCGGCAACCAACATACCAATAGATAGATAAAGTAATTTTTATAGATGTAGCCAAATGAGAAGTAACGGGATATCTCCATCAAGGTCGTCCAAAATGGGCTAGCACTAAAAGTAAAAGCGGACCAGTAGATTAGCGTGGCGATAAAGGAATCCATCAGGCTTTTTTCACTAAAGAATAGCAATAAAGTAATAAGCCAAACCAAATGCCAATAAAGCCAATAAATTGATTGGTATTAAACGGTTCATTAAAATAATAATAACCGACCAGAAACTGCAGTGTCGGATTAATAAAAGAAAGAATGCCAGCTGTTGTCATTGGCAATAATCTAGCTCCCGAAGTAAACAAAACCAACGGTACAACTGTAACTATTCCAGCCAAGAAAAGAAATAAATCTGTTGAGCGATCAATAGCCAAAAAAGCTATTGGTGTGTTTCCAGCCATCCAAATAACAAACAATAAGGTAATTGGCAGCAATAGAATAGTTTCTAAAAGTAGTCCTGGTACTGCTGAAGACTTCATCGCTTTTCTCATTAAGCCGTATGAGGCAAAACTGAAGGCTAAAACAAGACCAAGCCAAGGAAACACATTCACGCTAACAATATAATAAAGTGAGCCAGCTGTCGTAAAGCCAATGGCATACTTTTGCAAACTCGATACACGCTCTTTGAAGAAGATAAAGCCACCCAATATATTTAATATTGGTGACAAAAAATACCCCATAGAGCCTTCAATCACTCGACCCAAGTTAACGGCAAGAATGAAAGTGCCCCAGTTGATACAGATCAGTATGCCGGTAATCAACAAGAGTAGCAACTCTCCCTTATCACCAAGTGCCGCACGCACATTATTGCGCCATGAAGGCTTAAGCCCAACAAATAAAAGCAACACTGGAATGGACCAGATAATCCTATGCGCAAGCACTTCACTCGGCTCAACATGGTTAAGCAACGACCAATAAATCGGAAACGAGCCCCAAATTATGTAGCCAGAAAGAATAAGGAAAATGCCTCTGTTCATCAGCAGTTCAAGTGACTAGTTGTTCTTTTAAAGCTTAGCCGCCAGTGGTGGAGTGTAGGGCAATCTTATTGCCTTCAGAGTCTTTGATCACGGCGCGCATGCCGAAATTACCAATTTGATGGGTGTCTTGGACAACCTCACCGCCCATTTTAGCGCACTCAGCAACAGCCTCTTCAAGTCGCCCCTCTACACTGAAATAAACCAGCGGACCGCTTTCGCTGGGCACGTGATCACTATCAGGATACAAACAGCCGCCACAACCATTACTATGCTCAATCGTTGCAAATGTGAATTCATCGAATTCTGTAATATCGATTTCTCTGTCGAGCACAGCATTGTAAAAATCAGCTGCACGAAGCAAATCAACAACTGAAATGTCCACCCAAACAACTGCGTTATTAATATGATTATCACTCATTATCACTACACTTAGAAAGTATTATTTATCGCTCAAAATCGCCTGTTGGACTAACAACAACTGAGACAGGGGATGTGTCTTCCTCTTTGTTATTTATTTCTTGCAAAGTTTCATTAATACGGAAAATCACAATCATCAGCTCACAAACAATTCGCCCGCCAATCGAGATGCTAGCCATCAAAAATAGACCGCGAAAAACATCGCCGTCGAATATAGCACCTAAACCACTACCAATTGCTAAGAAGAGTAGCAGCCAATAGAGAATAGTAATCAATTTTGGTGCAATCATTGCATCGAGCGAGAAAAGCTCATTTGTATCAATTTTCTCAAACAATGGCTTAATTGCTTTTTTCACATTATCTAGTACTTCTTTATTGCTCATAAGTTAACTCTGTTGATGCTACATGAGGTCATATTATAGCCCTACAATGGTCATATTTACAAAAATCATACAGTCAATTAATTGGCTAATATATTTAAAATAATCCAAAAAAAAGCCCGTCGCAATGACGGGCTTTTGCTATCTAATTAATTAGATATTTACTTGTGAGTCTTGATGCTAGACCATGCAGTACCAACAACATCGTACTCTAGGAATGAACCTTTAACTTCACCAACGTCATTAAACTCAACACCAGTTGCACCAACATAGTTGATTTGCGCGCCACTTGTAAGAGCTTTAAGACCTTTGCCAATTTCACCAGCATAAACTTCAACACCTGGAGCATTACCAACACTCATCACAGCAGCTTGGATGTCGCCTCTGTCAGTTGAACCTGCCGCTTGTGAGGCAAGAATGATTAATGCCATCGCATCGTAAGCTTCACCAGAGTATGGTCCTGGAGTAATTCCAGCAGCAGCTGTTACAGTTGCCCATGCAGCAGCAGCATCACTACCACCTGGAGCAGTACCCCAAGAGCCGTCAAGACCTGCAAGACCACCAAGAGCTGGTCCTGAACCGATCATACCGTCAGCGAAGATGTAGCTGTCAAATGCACCTGTGTCAACAGAAGCAGTTGTAAGTGATAAAGCACCACCATCAGCATAACCAAATACCGCTAGCACTGAAGAACCACCAGCAGAAAGAGTGGCAACATCAGCAGCGTAGTCTGCTTTACCTTCTTCATGACCAGAGTTTACAGTTACTGTGCCACCTAGAGCTTCATATGCACCAATAAATGCATCAGCTAGACCTTTACCGTAGTCGTTGTTTGTGTAAGTTACCGCAACACTTGTAATACCTCTACCCATTGCAATAGAAGCAAGCACTTGACCTTGTCTTGCATCAGAAGGTGCAGTTCTAAAGAAAAAACCGTTGTCTTCAATAGTTGACAATGCAGGTGAAGTAGCAGAAGGTGAAATGTTTACAACGCCATTAGGTGCTGTAACGTTGTTAATAACCGCTGTGGTAACACCAGAACAGTTTGGACCTACAAGACCAATAACGCCTTCGTTAATTAAACGCTCAGCTTCTGAAATCGCTGCGTCAGCGTCGATACACTTTGAGTCGCCTTGTGGAACATTAATAGTGCCGTGAATATATGCACCAGAAGCGTTAGCTTCTGAAGCAGCCAACATTGTGCCATCATGGATATCACCGATAAGTGATTCAAGTGGACCAGTGTAACCTTGCAAACTACCAATACTAACGTCCGCAATTGTAGCCGTTGTCATACCCAATGAAAGGGCGATACCAGCTGTTGTTTTAAGATAATTTCTCATTTTCTCTCCTTAGTTAAACAAAAAAGTTTCTTCCGCTATAAACAAATCTCCCCAGAAGAAACACCAGTCAATGATAAACATTTTCATCGGTCATATGTTGACAAAATTTCTTATTATGTGAAGAAAAGCTGCAAAATAATATAAATAAAGCTGTTGTACGCCTTAAAAGGCGTTATTTATAGAGCATTTTGAATACAGGGAAAAACTACAGCTCTTTATTCTTTTCTGGCAAGATACCACCAGGAGTAAATCGCATCACCATCAGCATAATCGCACCCATAAAGACCAAGCGTAAATGATGCACTCTGTCTTCAATAAACAAAGTAATTGCACTTTGTTCGCCAGCAACATTACTGATTACTTCAGCAATCCATAGACCCATTGGGCCCGCCTGAATCCACAAGAACCAAATGATAAAGGCACCTATAACCGAGCCTAGGTTGTTACCCGATCCACCAACAATCACCATTACCCAAATAAGGAAGGTAAACCTAAGTGGTTGGTAAGATGTTGGATTTAATAAGCCATTGTAGGTAACCAGCATTGCGCCTGCAAGGCCAACAATTGCCGAACCAATGACAAAAATCTGTAAATGTTGACGGGTGATGTTTTTACCCATCGCCGCTGCAGACACTTCATTATCTCTAATAGCCCTGACCTTTCTGCCCCAGGGCGAATCAAGCGCCAGGTTAGCCATAATAATAAGTCCAACTAAAATCGTCACAAAGAAGCCTGCGTAACAAAGTTTAACAAAGACTGTTGAGAACTCTCTTACGTCCGCACCAAAAGTCAACGCCAAGTCTTGGAACCAAGCCGCTTTCTGGAGCTGCAGTTCGTACGGCACAGGTCGCGCCAAACCAGTTACATTCTTTACACCGCGTGATAGCCAGTCTTCGTTTTTAATCACGTAAATGATAATTTCAGAAATACCTAGGGTTGCAATCGCAAGATAATCCGATCTTAAGCCCAAGGTAATTTTACCAATCGACCAAGCAGCAGCGGCAGCAGCTATGCCGCCAACAAGCCATGAGAACAATACTGGCAAACCAAGCCCACCTAGATAACCCGTGCCTGCAGGGTTTACTTTTTCAATAGCATTCGCTCCATCAGCGAAGAAATAACGCATAGCAAAGAAGCCAAGAAATATAGCGGCAAAAACAATCCACTTGTTAAACTTTTTATTGTGCAGAATCACACCAACCACTACGGTAATAACACCAAGCATTAAAGCGATCAGCATATTGAAACCGCCCGCCTCAATCGCCTCGGTAACCGGCTGCTGAGAAATCAAAACAACACTCAAACCACCCAGTGCAGCAAATCCCATAATACCAACGTTGAATAAGCCTGCATAACCCCATTGGATATTCACACCTAAGGCCATGATCGATGAAATCACACAGAGGTTAAAGATGCCGAGCACTAATGCCCACGACTGATTAAATCCAACAAACAATAAAATTGCCGCCATTATTGCGAAAGTTACTTGCGTGCGGTGAGACTGCCACATTTCATTAAACATATTCATCATCAAAACACCTTGCCTTTAAAGATACCTGTCGGCCTTATTAATAACACCACAACCAAAATCACAAAAGAAATTGCATACTTGTACTCTACGCCAATCAGCTGCACTAAAGAATCTGGCACGTAACCCGGCAATAAAAATATTAAGAATTTTTTATAAGCATAAGTCAGGAACAACTCTGAGAAGGAAACCACAAAGGCACCTACAATCGCACCCATGGGCGAGCCAATACCGCCAACAATAACCGAGGCAAATATTGGTAATAGCAATTGGTGATACTGGAATGGCAAGAAGCCCTTATCTAGGCCGTAAAGTGTGCCGGCAATTGCAGTAAATACTGCAACAATTAGCCAAGTCACTCTGACAACTTTGTCTGGATCAATCCCCGACAGTAATGCCAAATCTTCATTATCAGAATACGCTCTCATTGCTTTGCCAGTTTTAGTTTTTTGCAAGAAATAGAATAAGAAAGCGACCAATAAGATAGCCACTGTCACCGTTAAGAACTGCGAAGTCTTAATAGCTATACCCTGAGTAAGGCCGGTAAATTCTTTAAAATCTCTAACAGAAAACAAGAATCTAGCGCCATCATCAAAAGTCATGCGCTCCGGTCCATTGATAATCCTTACCAGACCACCAGTAACAAACATCAAACCCATAGAGGCCATACACACTGTAATTGGCTTAGCCTTGATTCGGCGGTAATGTTGGTAAACCAACTTATCCATAACCAATAAGTAGATTGCGGTAAAGACAATAGCAAAAGGCAAAGCATATAATGCCGTTGGCACAAAGCTCAAAAACTCATAAGGTGGCAAGATCGCGCCAAAATTAGCATTTGCCCAGTCGCTTTGGAACAGTGCAAGCATCAAGATAACCATTACCGTACCAAAAGCCATAGAATCACCCTGGCCAAAATTGGAGAATCGAAGAATTGAATAAACCAAAGTAACGGCTAGCGCACCCAATGCCAGCTGTGAGCCATAAGCAATCGCCGGCACAATAATAAAATTTGTTAGTAATGCAAATGCATTAAGAATATCTGCAGACTCTGAAACCATACTAACCCCCTAAAAATTTCTTTCTGACTTCTGGGTCAGCAATAAGCTCTTTACCCGTGCCAGTATGTGTATTTCTGCCAGAGACCAAGACAAAACCTTTGTCGGCAATATTAAGCGCTTGTTGAGCGTTCTGCTCAACCATTAAAACCGCCCTACCAGAATTCTTGAGATCCAAAATATTGGAAAAAATCTCGTCCATTACAATCGGTGAGACACCTGCCGTTGGTTCATCCAATAGCATCACTGTTGGTTGCGTCATCATTGCACGGCCAAAAGCCACTTGTTGTCTTTGTCCGCCTGAAAGTTCGCCCGCATTCTGTTTACGCTTTTCATAAAGAATAGGAAACAAGTCGTATACTTCTTGGATTGTGTGTGAAATGTCATCGTCCCTAAGAAAGCCACCCATTTCAAGATTTTCATGAACCGTCATTGAGGTAAAAACATTATTCGTTTGCGGTACAAAAGCAAGTCCAAGGCTGATGCGCTCTTGCGTTGAAAGATGGGTAATGTCCTCACCATCAAATATAACCGAACCCGAACTAGGGCTCAACATACCCAGCAGCACTTTCATTGCCGTCGACTTACCGGCGCCGTTAGGGCCAACAATCACTGCCAATTCACCTTTTTCAACCTCTACTGAACACTCGTGCAAAATTGGCACTGGACCATAGGCGGCCACTAAGCTGTTACCTTCTAAATATGCCATTATGCTGATTCCTTTGTTTTGATGCCCTGACCCAAATAAGCATCGATAACCGCATGAGAATTTTTAATCTCGTCAGGCGTGCCCGTTGTCAAGATTTGACCTTCGGCCAAAACCACAACTGGATTGCACAATCTTGAAATGAAGTCCATGTCATGCTCAATCATGCAAAATGTATAGCCTCTTTCTTCATTTAAACGAAGAATCGCATCACCAATTTGCCTCAATAGGGTTCGGTTAACACCTGCACCAACTTCATCTAACAATACAACCTTGGCATCAACCATCATTGTGCGAGCCAATTCAATTAATTTTTTCTGACCTCCAGAGAGGTTGCCTGCACGCTCATTTTTCAAATGACTAATGCTTAAGAAGTCAATCACCTCTTCAGCTTTCTTTTGAAGATTTTTTTCCTCTTCTTGAATTTCTTTGCGTTTTAACCAAGTGTTAATCAGACTTTCCCCAAGTTGATTAGCTGGCACCATCATCAAGTTTTCTAAAACACTGAGCGTTGGAAATTCGTGCGCAATTTGGAAAGTTCTAAGTACACCTTTGTGAAATAACTGGTGTGAAAGAAGGTCTGTAACATCTTCACCATCAAGGATAATCTCACCTGAAGTTGGTTGATAAAGGCCAGCGATAAGATTAAAAAGGGTTGTTTTTCCAGCGCCATTAGGGCCAACCAAGCCTGTAATTGAGCCGCGCTCGATGTGCAAATCAACACCATCAACCGCTCTAATTCCCCCAAAATGCTTGGATAGGTTCTTGACTGTAATCATTTGATTGTTAAGAAGTGCTCTCCCACTTCTTTCTTTTAACTATGAAGCAGTGAATTATGCCGTAATAGTTGCAAGTCCTCAATCAAATTTTCAGTAATCAGTCAAATTTGCAAGATAAACTGCAAAATATAGACGTATTGTGCAGTTTTTAACTGTTTCTCTATTTCTTTAGGTGCTCACAACAAGCAACTCTCCTATATAGATATCAGATAGAGCCTTATACATATTGGCCTGCAGCCCATCCAGACGACCAAGCCCACTGAAAATTGTAGCCACCCAGCCAACCAGTTACATCGACTGTTTCACCAATAAAGTACAAGCCAGCTTGTTTAGTTGATTCCATTGTTTTCGATGACAGGCCATTAACATCCACGCCCCCTGTGCATACTTCTGCAGTGCGCATTCCCTCTGTGCCGCTGGGCCGTAAAGGCCAATGATTGAGCATATTACCAAATTGCTTCAAGTTGCTTTGTTTTATTTCACCCAAAGTCAGCTCAGCTAGCTCGAGAGTCAATAATGTGTTTGCCAGCCTTTCAGCAAATCTTCTTGGCAAAAGTTCACTTAAAACAGTTTTAAGTGCAGTCTTTCCACGCGTTTGTTGGGCTTCAAGCAATACCTCAACAGCGCCTACATCCGGTAATAAATTAATAACAAGTTCATCGCCCTTGTGCCAATACGATGATGCCTGCAGTGCCGCCGGCCCGCTGATACCTCGGTGAGTGATAAGCACACCTTCTCTAAAACTAACACCATTACAAGTAACAATCGCATCAAGCGACAAACCGGAAAGATCTTTAAAATAGCGATCAATGTCGTTCTGTTGAAAGGTAAACGGCACCAAAGCAGGTTTAAAAGAATTGGATTTCATGCCAAACTGTTTTGCAACTTGCAAACCGAAATCAGTTGCACCCATTTTGGGGATGGACGGCCCACCCGTTGCTATCACCAGTGACTTGGCACTCAAGGTTTGAGATTGAGTTATTATCGTATATTTCTCTTGAAACTCTATTGACTCTACAATATTGTCAAGCAAAACAGTCACGCCTGTTTGTCTGCACTCTTCAAGCAACATTTCAACAACGGCGCCTGCTTTTTGGTCGCAGAACAATTGCCCCAAAGTTTTCTCGGTCCACTGCAAATTATGTTTTTCCATTAAAGCAATAAAATCCCATTGGGTGTAACGCGATAAAGCCGATTTATGAAAATGGGAGTTGGGCGATAAATACGCCCCAGATTCAACGTATAAATTGGTGAAATTGCAGCGACCACCACCTGAAATCAGAATTTTTTTTCCAACTTTTTTAGCCTTCTCGATCAACACAACCTTGCGATCACGCCTAGCTGCTTCAATTGCGCACATCAGCCCGGCTGCACCGCCACCGAGAATCACAACATCTGCATTCATAAAGCTAACTAAGGTAGTACTTTTTTAAAAGTTTTGACGATGACATGCTGATAAACGCCCGCAGCAACATAAGGATCGGCATCTGCCCAAGCCTGTGCAGCGACTAAATCACCAAACTCTGCAACAACAAGTGAGCCTGTGAAGCCAGCCTCGCCCGGCTCATTGGTATCAATTGCAGGGTGCGGACCGGCCAAAATTAAACGACCTTCGTCCTTCAGTTGATTCAACCTCTCAATATGCGCAGGCCTTGCAGCCATGCGCTTTTCTAATGAATTTTCAATATCTTGTGAAATAATGGCATATAACATTGTAATTCCCTCTCTTATAAACCTAGCACATCATGCATGTTGTATAACTTGCTCTGTCTGCCGCTCAGCCAATTTGCCGCCCTGACAGCGCCATTTGCAAACGTCATTCTTGAAGAGGCTTTGTGCGTAATCTCGACACGCTCACCTTCCATAAAAAAGCTGACCGTATGCTCACCAACGACATCACCACCACGGATCGTTGAAAAACCGATAGTTTGTCTATCGCGCGGCTCTTCGATGCCTTCACGACCATAAACCGCACACTTGCTCAAATCTCTACCCAATGCATTAGCAACAACCTCACCCATCTTTAAAGCTGTACCCGATGGTGCGTCCACTTTATGACGATGATGTGCTTCAACGATTTCAATATCAGCATCTTCGCCAAAAACTTTGGCTGCAGTATCTAACAGCTTAAGCGTTAAATTAACGCCAACACTCATATTTGGGGCAAAAACAATTGCGATTTCATCGCTTGCTTTTTCTATCAGCAACAGCTCCTCATCACTAAAACCCGTTGTGCCAATCACCATGCTTTTACCGGCTTTTTGGCAGATGCTTAAATACTCAAGAGTCGCCTCTGGACGAGTGAAGTCAATCAACACATCGAAGTTGTCCAGCATCTCTGCAAGATTGTCTTCCATGTCTAATACACAACCAATGTCGATGTTTGGATTCATCTCCCCTGCCTCCATCAACGTTTGACCCATGCGACCGCTCGCACCGGAAATTGCAATTCTAGTCATTTAATTCATCCTCTAAAAATCCATTATTTTTTACCACGGCATCAATATCTCTAAGTACTTTAAGCAACTCAGGCATGCGCTCAATTGGCATCGAATTCGGCCCATCACTCTTAGCATTGGCAGGATCTGGGTGTGTTTCCATAAACAAGCCAGAAATGCCAGCGGCCACTGCCGCTCTTGCCAGCACTGGTACCATTTCTCTTTGTCCGCCCGAAGTCGCACCTTGTCCACCAGGTTGCTGCACAGAGTGCGTTGCGTCAAACACAACCGGGCAACCGGTAGAGCGCATACTGGCCAAACCACGCATATCTGAGACAAGCGTATTGTAACCAAAAGACGTGCCACGATCACAGACCATTATTTGCTGATTGCCCGTAGCCTTGGCTTTTTCAACAACATTGTTCATATCCCAAGGCGCTTGGAACTGACCTTTCTTAATATTAACCGGCAAGCCTTGCTTGCAAACGTTTTGAATAAAGTTGGTTTGGCGCACCAAAAAAGCAGGGGTTTGTAAAACGTCAACAACCGAGGCCACCTCATCAAGTGGCGTGTCTTCATGCACGTCAGTTAGCACCGCCACACCCACTTCATTTTTCACTTTATCCAATATTCTTAAACCTTCCGCTATACCTAGACCCCGGAAACTATCCGCACTTGTTCTATTGGCTTTATCAAAAGAAGATTTGTAAATAAAGTTAATACCCAGATCGGAGGTAACTTGCGCTAAGTACGACGCCGTCTCCATGGCGAGTGTTTCAGACTCGATAACACAAGGACCTGCAATAAGAAAAAAAGGTCGGTCGATCGCGGTTTGGAAGTTTAGTAGGTTCACCCTTGATGCTCAGGTCTTTGATATAAAGCCAGATTATACCAATAGTAGTAGTTTCGTAACAACAGGTGCTTAGACACTATTTAACTCAGCTTTAATTCAACTGGGTTTCGTTTAAAATAACCTTTGTTATTTATTCAATCAAGATATGAGCACTCAAACGCCAGACATACTCAAAAGAATCGTCAAGCGCAAGCACGAAGAAATCGAAGAGTCAATTAAACGTGTTTCGGTAGAGCGAATGATGGAGCTTGCAAAATTTGGCGACAAGCCGAGGGGTTTTTATAATGCGCTAGCAGCTAAAGCTGAACGCGGTGAAAGCGCTGTTATTGCTGAAATTAAAAAAGCCTCGCCGAGCAAGGGCGTTTTGCGCGAAGATTTTAATCCAGTTGAAATCGCCGAAAGCTATGAAGAAGGTGGTGCCTGTTGTCTTTCTATTCTGACTGATAAGGATTTTTTCCAAGGCGACCCACAATATTTGATTAAAGCAAGAGCTGCTGTATCCTTGCCCGTGATTCGCAAAGATTTTATCGTCAGACCTTATCAAGTTTACGAAGCACGGGCAATGAGTGCTGATTGTATCTTGTTGATTGTTTCTTGCCTCAGTAACAACGAACTTCTCACTCTGAGTGATTTAGCAAAATCAATCGGCATGGATGTTCTGGTCGAGGCGCACGATTTGGAAGAATTACAACGCGCGCTAACACTAGATTTACCAATGATTGGCATTAACAACCGAAATTTACGCACGTTTGAAGTTTCCCTGCAAACAACAATTGATTTACTTGGTGAAATTGGTGACGACAAATTGGTGGTTACCGAATCTGGCATCTTGTCGAAAGAAGATGTAACTCTGATGCACGAGAATAATGTTTATGGATTTTTAGTAGGCGAAGCATTTATGCGCCACGACAATCCAGGGCAACAGTTAAAGGAGTTTTTCTATGAACGTTAAAGTCAAATGGATTGACGGCATGATGATGGTCGGCGAATCCGGCAGTGGCCACGCAGTTGTAATGGATGGCCCTCCTGATGCTGGCGGCAACAACATCGGTATTAGACCGATGGAAATGCTACTGATTGGTATGGCTGGCTGCACTACGGTTGATGTGGTGAGCACACTGAAGAAAATGCGTGAAAACATTGATGATTGCATTGCCGAAGTGAGCGCCGAACGCGCCGACGACCACCCAAAAGTATTCACCAATATTCATATACATTTCGTGGTTAAAGGTGCAGATCTCAACCCGGCAAAAGTAGAAAAGGCAATTAGCCTTTCTGCTGACAAGTATTGCTCCGCCTCTATCATGATGGCTAAAACTGCAAACGTCACTCACGACTTTGAGCTCATAGACTGATGTACGGCTGGATTGGCACCGTCACCGGTGTAACGGGTGGTATTACTATTGCACTGAATACATCGTATTCTAAGTACGCTTTTTTGGTTTTTTTGATTTCTTCTTGCTGCTGGTTAATTCAGGGAATTAAGAATAAGGATAGAGCTCTAGCTTTGCTTAACTTGGTATTTATGACCATTGATTTGATTGGTATTTATCGCTGGATTCTGCCAGATTTAATGGCTTAATTGGTGTTACAATTTTTCCTTTATTACACAAATAACTCAACGGAAATAAATACAGTATAATACGTTTTCTTTGGAGAGATGGCCGAGTGGCTGAAGGCGCGCCCCTGCTAAGGGTGTATAGGATTTATCTCCTATC
>Ga0105352_1000629_pt1 | contig 20280 bp, 19 predicted proteins | sample EN8Hudsemesocosm_FD_83507 | JGI IMG/M metagenome (GOLD analysis project Ga0105352, IMG submission 83507) | Methane-oxidizing microbial communities from mesocosms in the Hudson Canyon - EN8B Hudson Canyon | ecosystem: Environmental > Aquatic > Marine > Cold seeps | place: Hudson Canyon...
AACGTCGCCATTTGAGCCCCACGACGACCGCCAGCAGAGGAAACCGTAAAGCACATCTTGTCAAAGATATCCATGAACGAAAGAGGTCCAGATGTGGTGGCGCCTGCGCCAGCAACGTACGCTCCTTTCGGTCGCAATGTAGAGAACTCATAACCAATACCACAGCCCGCTTTAAGCGTTAAACCTGCTTCGTGGTTTTTTAGCAGAATGTCATCCATCGAGTCATAAACCGTACCAGACACCGTGCAGTTAATCGTAGACGTCGCCGGTTTATGTTCGCCTGCACCCGCATTTGAGATGATTCGCCCTGCTGGGATGACGCCATGAGCCAGAGCCCATTTGAAGTCTTCATATACTTCTGAGCGTTTTGCATCGCTCTCTACTGACGAAAGTGCTTGCGCTACCCGCTCATACGTATCGTCGATGTTCGCATCTACCGCGTCACCGCTTTTTGTTCTCAACTGATATTTGGTGCTCCATATATCAAGAGACGTATCTTGCATTTTTAGGGGGGATATAAGCGGTTCTACTTTTGCGTTCATCAGCAACCTCGAATGAGTAAATTACACAGCAGCAGAGCAAGATGAGGTGCACCCGCGGCTATTTTATTGTTTGCGTTATAGGCCTGCTCAGAGCGAGATCTGAAATGCGCAGATACTATATCTAGTGTTGAAGAAAAGACTGGAAACCACGTAAATCGGGCTAAAGATGGACTTAAAAACAACGCTGCTAGGGCCGGTTAGGGCCGTTCAAAGCCTAGAAAACAGGCTGAGCCTACGCTTAAGTCTTACTTTTTATTGTCAGTTATTTCGCAACATTATACTTTCTGGCCTGAATGCTTTGAATGATTCAAACACCATATATAGCGCCAGTGGGAAAAATTATAACACTATATTGTGTTGTGTGAAGTTAGTTTGCATATTTTTTTTGTATGTTTCGGTACGCAGCTTTTCTTTATTTGGTCAAGTTATTTGGACATAACTTTTTCGTAAAGTAAAAAACTAACTTGAGGTCAGGCTCAACATTGATAGGGGACACTAACATGTTCTGCGCAACACACATGATGTAGTGCATCGATGACCGTAGAATCTAATTATGCACTCGTGCGCAAAGCACATTATAATGCGCCACTTTATAAAACACGGCACTGGATTTACGTTCCAGCTAGCAGAGGAAGTATTGATTATGAGCACCCAACCAAGTCCAAAAATAAGCGTATGTGCGATGTATCGCTTTGTTGATCTACCGAACTACGAGTCATTAAAGCAGCCCTTGTTAGATACGATGTTAGCGAACGACGTGCGCGGCACTTTGTTACTCGCCGCTGAAGGTATTAACGGCACAGTTTCTGGCACTCAAACGGCGATTGACTCACTCTTAGACTGGATACGTCAGGATGAGCGTTTAAAGGATATTGATTACAAGCTTTCGTTTGATGATGAGCAGCCGTTCTATCGTACTAAGGTTAAACTTAAAAAAGAGATCGTCACGATGGGCGTTGAGGGCGTCGACCCCAAGCGTGTTGTCGGGACGTATGTTAAGCCGAAGGATTGGAATGCCTTGATCTCGGACCCCAATGTTGTGCTGGTGGATACTCGGAACGACTACGAAGTAGAGATAGGCACATTTCAGGGCGCTTTGAATCCGAACACCACCACCTTTAGAGAGTTTCCGGACTACGTTAAAAAAGAGTTGGATGCGGATAAACATAAAAAAGTAGCGATGTTCTGTACTGGCGGTATTCGTTGTGAAAAATCAACCGCCTATTTAAAAGAACAGGGCTTTGATGAGGTTTACCACCTGGAAGGTGGAATACTTAAATACCTTGAAGAAGTCGAGGAGAAAGACTCGATGTGGGAGGGTGACTGTTTCGTTTTCGATAATCGAGTTGCCGTCAAACATAATCTTGAAAAGAGTGATTATGAGCAATGCCATGCGTGTCGAATGCCGATTACAGAAGCCGAGATGGCAAGTGAACATTACAAGCGCGGCGTAAGCTGCCCAAAATGTATAGGCAAACATACAGACAACCAATTGCAACGATTTGAAGAGCGCGAGCGGCAGATGCAATTGGCTCGCTCGCGGGGCCAAGACCATATCGGTTCAGATATGAATGAAATAATCAGTCAAAACAAAGCCAAGAAAGAGGCGCTTAAAAAGGCACAGCGGCAGGGACCGTCAAAAAGCTAAATGAGCGAATGGTGAACGGGCGTCTTGCGCTTTCTAGTGCGAGATGCCCGGTAGAATTAATCTTCTAGTACAGTTTTTTCTTTATCGCAGCGCTGGCAGCGGAATAGGGTGACGAGTTTCCCCTGCTTCACATCGAATTTGTTATTCGTGACAACTTTCCATTTGTGAAAGTCGTTCTTACACAAAGTTTTACCTTTGTGCTTCTCTTTTAAGGTCTTTTTTTTGAAAGGGACAACCGTTCCCATTGTGGAAATCCGTTAAACTGTTGAAAGTGTCAGTTTATCAAGGCGGTGCTATGATGTGCCAGCTTGAATCTTCTAATACTTGATTCCTTTAGTACTTGATTCTTTTAATAACAACCGAGTTCGCTGATCAACGATGTTGCCTAAAGATTACCGAAAGCGCTACGCACTGATTTTCCTGATCAGTTTTGCAGCGCATCTCTCCGTTTTAGTTGCCTTGCTGTATCAGCCTGCCGAAGAGCAGACTGATAGCGAAACTAAATCAGTCACGGTAAACCTAAAGCCAACTGAAGATATCAAGAAAGTGGCGTCGCAAAAACAAGACAAACAAAAGAAAGAGAAGGAGCAGGAAAAGCCAGAACCTAAGAAGGCTGAACCTAAGAAGGCAGAAGCTAAGAAGGCAGAAGCTAAGAAGGCTGAACCTAAGAAGGCAGAAGCTAAGAAGGCAGAGGCTAAGAAGGCAGAGGCTAAGAAGGCAGAGGCTAAGAAGGCAGAGGCTAAGAAGGCAGAGGCTAAGAAAGCAGAAGCTAAGAAAGCAGAAGCTAAGAAAGCAGAAGCTAAGAAAGCAGAAGCTAAGAAGGCAGAAGCTAAGAAGGCAGAAGCTAAGAAGGCAACAAAAGAAAGACCGAAGGCCGGGGGGGCGGCGCGACAAGAGAACAAAAGTACCACGTTGCCGCCTAAACCCAAGCCGGCACGAAAGCCAGTACAGAAACCAGCGGTTGACCCTTCGCTCGATAAAAACAGCCTCGCTTACTGGCTAGAAAAGTCCGGCAGCCTTACTGCTTTGAGGAACAAAGAGTTACGAGCGACCATTATCGCAACATCAGGAGAAAGTCGTAAGTTTGCCAATCGTGATGTAACCGCGAAACGCCTCACAGAAGAGGCTTCTCCTCAAACGCGGGCCAAGCACAATCGTTTTTATGCTGCTCAATATGCGCTAATAGAAAGGTATTTTATTCCGCCAGCTGCTGATGGAGGAAAGTATGATGGTTATATTCGTTTTCTTATTGATGATGAAGGATATGTTACGGCGATTAATTTGAAGAAACCTTCTGGGAGTGCCGCTCTGGATGATGCATTTTTGAAAGCTATTCAACAGGTAAAACGTTTTCCGTTGCCGCAGGACCCAGAGGTACGTAAATTGTTTATTGTGGCTCCCAAGCGGCTATTTTTTAACGAAACAGACATGCGTTGAGCGATTGGTGGTCTTAGACACGACGTGCTTACTGTTCAGACGGCTTTAATCGGCTTATGATTAGCTCTTGTTAGGCACATAAAGCCTAGGTTAAGGCAGTCAAGGACGAGTAAAGCGGTGGCTGGTGTAAAGCGTGAACAGCAAGCAGTATCAAAAGCGTTATCTACTTCTCTTGCTCGTGAGTTTATTGATTCACGTGGGCGCCTACGTCTCGTACCTTTTAAGCTTAGATCAAGTTGAACGAGCTGTAACCGAGCAAAGAACTGTGACAGTTAGTTTGCAGCCTCCTGAAGATAAACCGCCTCGCCAAGTAGCCGAAGAAGCGCCTGTTGAAGAGGTGTCAGACTCAAAAAAACCTGAAGAAGTAAAAGAGGAGCACGCACCAGTCAGTAACGGTGAGACATTTGCCTCCGACAATCAAACAGATAAAACCGAGACAGAGGTTGTCGCCGGCCTTGGCGAATCGGCACCATCTAAACCAGCTGAAGTTTTGCCAGAAAGTAGTGATGTCATTAGCGAAGAGGTAAGTGATATCTCTACTGATGACAGTTCCCCTGAGCCCCCTGAAACCGAGAGCTTGGCAGAGAAAGAGCAAGCAACTGGCTCTCCACTCGATCCATTGGTCGAACCTAGTTTACCTAGTGAAAACAGAGCGATTGTTAGCTCAAATTCTACTCTTGCGGATAAGAGCTATCCGAAGCCGATTGCAGAAGTGTCTGATACTCCCTTTACTGATGTGGGAACGGGCATTCCTGAATCACAAGCGATCAATGAAATCGCTAAACTAATGGAATCACCCGTTGGCGACTCGGCTGATGAAACATCAAAAGATACTGTTAAAAACACGACGGCCAAGCAAAACCTAGAAATACCTTCTAGCTTCCTAGATCGCTACGGGAGCTTAAAGCTGCTCGGGGAGAGCGACCTCCGAGATAGTGTCGTGATTCAGCCCTTCAGCGAACAACGAAGTAACGAACTAACGTTGGCCAATAAATATCTAGACCGCATGAATCGACAAGTGCTAGCGCACTGGGTCAACCCTTATCAGGGCGGCCGGCTTTACGCAGGCATTATTAGAGTTAAGATTAGCCTTAACGGGTATCTCGAAGACGTGCGGGTATATCGTTCAAGTGGATTGCCGTACTTGGATGAATCCGTAATTAAAGCAATAAAAACCGTTAAACGCTTTGAAGTTCCTGACGATGAAATTATAGTGGCGCGCTATTACAGCCGAATGAGTTTTCACTATACCTCTATTAAGGGAGAAACTGAGCTCATGCCGTTTCAAAAAGAAATCGCCAACAAAGAAGATAGTTAATGCAACCAAGCTCCCAATTAGTAAAGCGTAACGAAGATCAGTTCGAATCTATATCCGAGCTGCTAGTGTTAAACCCGCCAAAAGACGATGTTCAAGACGGCTTGTCTCCTACCAAAGTGGTGACTGTGGATTACCGTGTGTTCCAAAGTCTCGAAGCTGCGCTTCCAGACTCGATCACATTTGGTTTGCAGCCGCTAGACAGGGGTAAGTTTGATGCAGCCTTGGTATTCGTCCCCAAAGCGAAGGGTGAACTGAATATACTGTTGTCTTATGCCTGTTCCGGTTTAAAACCTGGCGGCAAGTTGTTTTTGGTTGGCGCGAAGAAAGAGGGTGTTGCCAGTGCAGCGAAACAGCTCACCAACTGGAGTGATAATGTTTACAAAGTAGATTCCGCAAAACATTGCCAGTTGTGGAAGGCAGAAGTGGCCGAGACCGCGAAACCATTTGAGTTAGCGCAGTTTATGAGCACTTTTAAATTTTCAGTTAATGGTGAGCCGCGAGAACTTGCGACCATTCCTGGTGTCTTTAGTTACGAGCGCCTTGATATAGGCACTGAGCTTTTATTGGCCCAGATCTCTGCTCATGCAGACAAAATGTTGAAAGGCCGTGTCTTAGACTTTGGCTGTGGCTCTGGTCCGATTGGCATTATGGCGAAAATTCTTAAGCCTGAGATTGAACTTGAGATGGTGGATATCAATTGGCTAGCGCTCGAATGCACAAAGCGCAGCTGCGAGCTAAATCAGGTTACGGCGTCGATCTACCCGAGTGATGGCTGGGCGGCAGTAGAGGGGCGCGTTAACGCGGTATTGTCTAACCCTCCTTTTCACGAGGGCGTCGCTTACGACTACCAGACTAGCGAGCGCTTTATTCAGCAAGCTAAAGACAAGATGAACAAATATGCGGTACTGATGATTGTAGCGAATGGCTTTCTTAAATATGCGACGGTTATCGAGCACCATTTTGGGCGCTGCGATGTGTTAGCCGAAACCACAAAGTTTAGAGTCTATAAGACGTACCGATAGGTGCTTTTGCTTTGACGTTTGTACGGATCAACTGGGGGACAAGTGATGTCTTATTTTCGACGAAAAGAAATTGAAATGCCTTCCCAAGAAAGCGCTATTGCGGGGCGCGATGAAGCTATCGAGGTTCCTGGTGCACATTTTGTGAGTGGCGCCCCATTAAAGGGCCCGTTTCCCGAACATGTGAAGCAAGTTGTCTTTGGTTTGGGTTGTTTTTGGGGCGCCGAGCGGAAGTTTTGGGAGCTTGAGGGCGTTTATACCACGGCGGTGGGCTATGCCGCAGGCATCACAAAGAATCCCAATTACGATGAGGTTTGTTCTGGCATGACGGGCCACAATGAAGTGGTGCTGGTGGTTTTCGACCCGAATGTTGTTTCGTTTGGCCGTTTGCTTCAGGTTTTCTGGGAATCTCATAACCCAACTCAAGGAATGCGGCAGGGCAATGATACCGGGACCCAATATCGATCAGGGATATACTGGAAAGATGAAAGCCAAAAGGTTGAGGCGGAAAAAAGTCTGACCTGTTATCAAGCTTCTTTAAAGGCGAAGGGATTACCTAGTATTACAACAGAGGTTTTACCTGTAGGAGAGTTTTATTACGCGGAGTCTTATCATCAGCAATATCTTGCGAAGAACCCGAATGGCTACTGCGGTCTCGGTGGCACTGGCGTTTGTTATTCCCCCAGTTAAGCACTTTCTTTAATGCAAAAAAAAGCCCTTGGAGTCCAAGGGCAAAGTCCACTCTAGCTATACGCTAGCGATAAAAACCTGAAAAAACCGAGATAGCTGTTTTGTATCTCGTTTTCGATGTGTCCATCATAAAACTAGATTCTAGAGTATTCATACTAATAATGAGCAATGCCTCAATATTTTCCATGCGTCGTCGTTTTCATTGGATTTGATGGAGTATTTAAAGATCCAGTGTGGCTTCTCTTTGTACCGGTGCATCTAAATGGGGCGCGCACCATGTGAATGCACGCAAAGGTGCGCTAAAAAAGAGCGCTATTGCAAATAAATATCACATTTTATGCGTAAGTCACTGTAATTAAATGATAAATAAAACTGGCCTTGGTTTTGCTATTCCCTTACTGACGATTTCCAGACCACACCAGTGGAGGTCTCATTAGTGATTATTCTTACAGGGGAAGAAAAATATGAATAAGTTTAAAACTAAGTTTGCAGGTATCGCTGCAGCAAGTTTGTTGTCGGTTGGCGCATCAATGTCAATGGCAGCAGATACGATTAAAGTTGGCGTGTTGCATTCACTATCGGGCACCATGGCAATTTCTGAGACAACGTTGAAAGACACCATGCTCATGTTAATTGACGAGCAGAACAAAAAAGGTGGATTACTGGGTAAGCAGCTTGAGGCAGTGGTTGTCGACCCTGCATCAAATTGGCCACTTTTCGCTGAGAAAGCACGTGAGTTAATTGAAAAAGAAAAAGTATCTTCTGTATTTGGTTGTTGGACGTCGGTTTCGCGTAAGTCTGTATTACCTGTGTTTGAAGAGCTAAATAGCCTTCTTTTCTACCCTGTCCAATACGAAGGCGAAGAGTCGTCGAAAAACGTTTTTTACACCGGCGCAGCGCCCAATACGCAAGCGATTCCAGCGGTTGACTACTTGATGGACGAAATCGGTGCAAAACGTTGGGTTCTAGCGGGAACAGACTACGTTTACCCACGAACTACCAACAAAATTTTGGAAGCCTATTTGATTGCTAAAGGCGTTGCCAAAGAAGATATCATGATCAACTACACGCCATTCGGTCATTCTGACTGGCAGAGTATTGTGTCAGATATTAAAAAGTTCGGTTCAGCTGGTAAGAAAACAGCGGTTGTTTCGACCATTAATGGTGATGCCAACGTTCCTTTCTACAAAGAGTTAGGAAACCAAGGTATTTCTGCTGAGAACATTCCGGTTGTTGCGTTCTCTGTTGGTGAAGAAGAGCTAGCAGGTTTGGATACAGGTCCATTGGTTGGTCACTTGGCCGCTTGGAACTACTTCATGAGTGTTGAAGACGAAGCTAACGATGAGTTTATCGAAGCATGGCAGGCCTTTATTAAAGATGAAGACCGTGTAACGAACGACCCAATGGAAGCGACTTATATTGGCTTTAACATGTGGATTAAAGCAGTGGAAGCAGCGGGTACTACAGACCCAACAGCGGTTCAGGAAGCATTGATCGGTGTTGCGGTACCAAACTTAACTGGCGGCTTGTCTACAATGATGCCTAACCATCACATTACTAAACCGGTCCTGATTGGCGAGATTCAAGACGATGGACAGTTTGAAATTGTTTCTCAAACGGCTGGCCTAGTTCCTGGTGATGCTTGGTCAGACTTCCTTCCTGGTTCAAAAGACGTTATCTCTGATTGGAGAGCGCCTTTATCGTGTGGTAACTACAACGTTAAGACTGGCAAATGTTCTGGTCAAAACTACGAGTAAGACCTACATAAGCAAGTAAAGAATTCCGCCGAGAGCCAAAAGCTCGGCGGAATTAACGAGTACCAATAAAAATAATCTATAAAAAAATCTTACCAACTCTCTGACGCGACATTTTTTTGGGAATACTAATTCAATGACTCATTACCTAAGTAAAGTCATGCTCTTTGCTTGCCTGCTGTTTTCTCAGTTATTTACGCAGGCTGCCTGGGCAAATTCCGCCGACGATTATTCGTCTGGTTTGGAACAAATCAACTCTTCAAAATTAAAGCAGGTAGCACTAGGTGTTGACCTGCTAATTCGTTCTGGCCATCCAGAAGCGGAATATTTGTTAAACGCAATGCTCGAAAGCAAACTATATCGGCATAAAAAGCAGAACCGCCTAGTGATGCTGCTCGGTAAAGACGGTAGCAAATTCACTATTGCAGACCTTAACGACTCGTCAAATCAAGAGACTCTGTCAAAACGCAAAGTTAAGCGTATCCCTTTAAACAATACGCTACGAGGCAAAATTAAAGTCTATCTAGCGGGTAAGTCGCTTAATAGTGAGTCAGGCGATGTCCGTAAAGCTGCTGCACAAAAACTGCTAGAAGATCTTGGTGATGACGAACTCGCATTATTCAAAACGCGTTTAAATCTTGAAACGAATCCTGACGTTATCTATATCCTTGAGTCGGGAATTGCGCTGGATAAACTGGCTAATGGTGAAGCCTATGAAAAAGACCAAGCGATTAAGTTTTTAAGTGACAGCCTTCAGCCGGCAGTGAGAAATGCACTCACCACTATTATAGAAAGCGGTAGCGATGAGCTAAAACCGGCGGCGAAGAAAGCGCTTGCGAAGATTGAGGACAAAGTAGAGTTCTATGGGTTTCTAGAAAAATTGTTTTTTGGGCTTAGTCTAGGGTCCGTTTTGGTGCTTGCAGCAATAGGGCTAGCCATCACCTTTGGGGTGATGGGGTGTATTAATATGGCTCACGGCGAGCTAATTATGATTGGCGCCTATACCACCTATGTCATTCAATTGTTGATGCCAAATTCAATAGGGATGTCCTTAATTGTTTCAGTACCAGCTGCATTTTTGGTTTCGGGTCTCGTGGGCATTGCGATTGAGCGCGGCATTATTCAATTCCTTAAAGGTCGTCCGCTTGAAACGCTACTCGCCACCTTCGGTGTGAGTTTAGTATTACAGCAGTTGGTTCGATCTATTTTCTCACCATTGAACCGAAGTGTGGAAACGCCTGAGTGGATGAGTGGTGCTTTGGAGATCAACCCGATCTTTGCCATCACCTATAACCGCTTATACATCATCTTTTTCTGTCTCGCTGTATTCGCGTTGTTGTTTTTCGTGCTACGCAAAACAGTGCTTGGTTTGCAAGTACGAGCCGTCTCGCAGAATCGTAATATGGCGCGTGCGATGGGTGTTAAGTCTGAGTGGGTTGATGCGCTGACCTTTGGCTTAGGTTCGGGCGTTGCTGGTGTCGCAGGCGTTGCGCTCAGTCAGCTAACGAACGTCGGGCCAAATCTGGGGCAGTCATACATTATTGACTCGTTTATGGTGGTCGTTTTCGGTGGAGTCGGAAACTTGTGGGGCACATTGGTTGCTGGTATGTCCTTGGGTGTCGCTAATAAGATGCTTGAGCCGATGTCAGGCGCGGTACTCGCGAAGATCATCGTTCTCATCTTTATCATCCTGTTTATACAAAAGAAACCTCGCGGGCTGTTTCCGCAAAAAGGTCGGGCGGCGGAGGATTAATCATGACGACAACCTCAATGAATAAAGTATTTGATAAGCAAACAAAAATCTTTCTATCTGTGCTCGCAAGCATCGCGGTGCTGGTTATTGCCAGTAATCTATTGATCTCACCAGATAGTGCGTTCCATATCCCAACCTATACCGTGACGCTGCTAGGTAAGTATTTATGTTACGCCTTGCTTGCCGTCGCAATTGATTTGATCTGGGGCTATATGGGAATTTTGAGTCTTGGTCATGGGGCGTTTTTTGCCTTGGGCGGATATGCAATGGGCATGTACTTGATGCGCCAGATTGGTGACCGCGGAGTCTATGGAGATCCTCTTCTTCCGGACTTTATGGTATTTCTCAACTGGTCAGAGCTGCCTTGGTTTTGGCAGGGCTTTGATATGTTTTGGTTCGCTGCTGTGATGGTGGTGTTGGTGCCAGGGGTTTTGGCTTACGTGTTCGGTTGGCTAACGTTTCGCTCACGTGTAACGGGTGTTTACCTTTCGATTATCACTCAGGCACTGACGTATGCCTTGATGTTAGCGTTTTACCGTAACGAAATGGGCTTCGGGGGCAACAACGGCCTAACCGACTTCAAAGAGCTGTTAGGCTTTGACTTACAAGCAAACAGTACTCGTATTGGATTGTTTGCTGCGTCTGCGATTGCGCTGGGACTTGGCTACATAGCCTGTCGATTTATCGTGGCCTCTAAACTGGGGCGCGTAGCGATGGCGGTGCGAGATGCCGAGTCGCGAACACGCTTTATCGGCTATAAGGTCGAGAACGTCAAACTTTGGGTGTTTACGTTTTCGGCCGCATTGGCGGGTATCGCCGGTGCGCTCTATGTGCCGCAGGTTGGTATCATCAACCCAAATGAATTCTCGCCATTGAACTCTATTGAGATGGTTGTATGGGTAGCATTAGGCGGCCGCGCAACACTTTATGGTGCCGTGGTGGGGGCGATTATTGTTAACTATGCGAAAACCTACTTCACCGGAGCGTTGCCGGAAGTTTGGTTATTTGCGCTAGGCGGCTTGTTTATCGTCACGACAATATTCTTGCCAAAGGGTGTTGTGGGTCTTCTGAAAAAGAAGGAGGCTAAATCATGAGTAATATCGTTAGTAATTATATTGAGGCGATTAGAGACAAAGATCGTGTATTTGATTTGGTTGCGCCTGCGGTGAGTCCAAAGTTGGATGTACGTAAAGGCTGTATTCTTTACATGGAAGATGTCAGCGTTAGTTTCGATGGCTTCAAAGCAATTAATGACCTTAATTTGTACGTTAACGAAGGAGAGTTACGCTGCATTATTGGTCCGAATGGTGCCGGCAAAACGACCATGATGGACATTATTACTGGCAAGACCGTGCCAGATAAAGGCAGTGTGTATTTCGGCCAAACGATCAATCTACTTGACATGGACGAGCCTGAAATAGCCCGAGCGGGCATCGGTAGAAAGTTTCAAAAACCAACTGTTTTTGAAGAGCAAAGCGTCTTTTCCAATCTGGAGTTAGCAATGGCATGCAACAAGAATGTTATGCCAACGCTATTTGCAAAGCTCAGCGGTGAAGAGTTGAGCCATATTGAAGAAACGCTTGAGCTTATCGGCCTTAAAGATCAGAGGATGTTGAACGCGGGCGCGTTATCTCATGGCCAGAAGCAATGGTTGGAGATTGGCATGTTGATTATGCAACGTCCAAAGCTCTTGCTCGTTGATGAACCAGTGGCGGGAATGACACATCAAGAAATGGACAGAACCGCAGAGCTGCTGATATCGCTTGAAGGCCGGCACTCTGTCGTTGTTGTTGAACACGATATGGATTTCGTTCGCTCTATAGCACGAACGGTGACGGTACTGCATCAGGGTAGTGTGTTGGCCGAGGGAACGATGGATGAAGTGCAAAATAATGCGCGCGTTAAAGAAGTCTACTTGGGAGAGTAAAGTGCAGAAATCTAAAACGACTGTATACGGCACTAACTCGCTGTCGATGATTATCGACGCCCAAATAATGTTTCTGGAGAACACGCATGCTTAGCATCAAATCACTAAACCAATACTACGGTGAGAGTCATACACTTTGGGATCTAGATATCGAGATTGAGCAGGGTAAATGTACCTGCTTAATGGGCCGTAACGGTGTTGGTAAAACTACGCTACTTGGATGCGTGATGGGCTTAATTAAGCCCGCATCGGGTTCGATTATGTTTAAGGGGCAGAACCTTCTTGATGTCAGCGCTGAAAAGCGTGCGCCGCTTGGCGTCGGGTATGTCCCCCAAGGGCGCCAGATATTTCCAATGCTAACCGTTGAAGAGAACCTTCAGATCGGTTTGCCGATCCGCAAAGACAAAAGCAAACAGATTCCTGAGATGGTCTATGAAATGTTTCCTGTCTTGAAAGAAATGAAACACCGACGCGGTGGTGATTTGTCAGGAGGACAGCAACAACAACTAGCGATCGGACGAGCGCTGGTGATCGAGCCGGATTTGCTAATTTTGGATGAGCCAACAGAAGGGATTCAGCCGAATATTGTTGCTGAGATCGGAGATATCATACGCAAACTCAATAAAGAAATTGGCCTCACTGTTTTGCTGGTCGAGCAAAAGCTTCCATTTGTGCGTCGTACGTCTGACCAGTTCGTGATTATGGATAGAGGTAAGGCGGTCGCGAAGGGGGATTTAAGCGAATTAAGTGAAGAATTGGTTCAGGAATACCTCACGGTTTAGCGAGTATTTTGATAACCTTATTGCGACGCCCTTACTTAGAAGGTAGACGTCTAAACCGTTTTCCGGTGTGTGGCGTCGCAGTCAAAAAACTAATTTATGCTGAATTCGATATCTAATGAATATGAATACTCCTGAAACGGTGTTGGCGAGCGCGTGTGATAAAGGCTATGGGCCTGCGCGTCGCTGGGAAGCAAATATTGAGCTTGGTTTTTCAGCCAGACCGGATAAAACCGTCATGTCATCAATGCGCTTCAAAGGCCCAATGAGAGTGCAGCGCCCCTTCTATCCGGAGGGCGGTCCCTGTCATGTCTACTTGCTCCACCCCCCAGGCGGGATGGTAAGTGGCGACAAGCTCTCTATTGACGTCAAGGTCGAAAAAGGCGCTCATGCGCTATTAACGACGCCGTCCGCAGGAAAGGTTTACAGAGCGGATAGCTCTCAGGTTAGCCAAAGCCAGTCGGTTGTTATCGATGTTGCTGAGGGCGCAACCTGTGAATGGTTGCCGCAAGAAAATATTTTGTTTGATGGTGCAAACGCTCGACTTAATACGACAATTTCGCTGACGGCGGATAGCTCATTTGTTGGCTGGGATATGGTTTCGTTCGGCAGACAGGCGGGCAATTTGCCTTTTAAGCAAGGGGCGCTCAGTCAAAGATTTAGCGTTGTCGTTGACGGCAGGCCCTGCCTGGTCGAAAACTTTAAGCTAGATCCTGAGTTAGCGCTGCTATCGAGCCCGGTTGGATTGAGCGGCTACACAAATGTAGGCAATCTATATTTCGTTGGTGCAGGGCTGGAGAAAAAGCTAGATACGCTTCGCGATCTTATACCCGAAGTTAGTGATTCGCTATTTATCGCAGCCACGCATAAACCCAATGTTTTAGTTGTTCGGGCGTTTAGTCATAGCGCTGAGCTGCTACGAAATACCTTTTATCATATTTGGGGCGCCATGCGAGAGCCTGTGCTATCGCTATCGCCGAGTTTTCCAAGAATCTGGTCTACCTAATAAGGATCCTACTATGGAACTGAGTCCCAGAGAAAAAGACAAATTACTAATTTTTACTGCGGCCTTGCTCGCCGAACGACGGCTCGCTAGAGGCGTAAAACTCAATTACCCAGAGTCGATCGCACTTATCTCGGCGGCTATTATGGAAGGTGCTCGTGACGGCAAGAGCGTCGCGGATCTGATGAGCGAAGGGCGGACAATTTTGACGAAAGACGACGTAATGGAAGGCATTGCTGAGATGGTTCATGAGGTCCAAGTCGAAGCCACCTTTCCCGATGGAACAAAGCTCGTGACGGTTCACGACCCTATCGTATAACAACCGAGAACAGAGGTTTGCTATGAAACCAGGTGAATATCAAATAAAGGCCGGCGAAATTGAACTGAATGTTGGACGCCCGACCGTATCCATTGAAGTGTCCAACAGCGGTGATCGTCCGATACAGGTGGGTTCCCATTATCATTTTTATGAAACAAACCTAGCGCTTGAATTCGATCGAGAGGCAACAAGAGGACTTCGTTTGAATATCGCCGCAGGGACTGCGACGCGTTTTGAGCCAGGTCAAACCCGAACGATTGAGTTGGTTCCCTATGCAGGTAAGCGAGAAATTTACGGCTTTCGCGGCGATGTCATGGGAAAACTTGATGGCGCCGATGTAGATAGCGCTACGTCCAGCAACCGCAGCTAATCGGCAATAGACAAGATATTCGGAGAATAATATGGCGAAAATAAGTCGTGAAGCGTATGCCAACATGTTTGGCCCCACCACTGGCGATCGCGTTAGGTTGGCAGATACTGAGCTTTGGATCGAGGTAGAGCATGATCATACGGTCTATGGCGATGAGGTAAAGTTTGGCGGCGGCAAAGTCATACGTGATGGTATGGGGCAAAGCCAGTCCTTAGACGCAGACGTGGTCGATACCGTTATCACTAATGCGTTAATTTTGGACCATTGGGGAATCGTTAAAGCAGATATTGGAATCAATGAAGGCAAAATTGCAGCGATCGGTAAAGCAGGCAACCCAGATACTCAAGATGGCGTCACTATTGTCGTCGGACCCGGTACGGAGGTGATTGCAGGCGAAGGCCAAATCGTTACGGCTGGGGCGGTTGACTCACATATTCACTTTATTTGCCCGCAACAAGTAGAAGAAGCACTTATGTCTGGCACGACCACCATGTTAGGTGGCGGGACCGGGCCGGCAACCGGAACGAATGCCACGACGTGTACTCCTGGTGCGTGGCATATCGGCATGATGCTAAAGGCGACGGATAGTTTGCCGATGAACTTCGGCTTTCTTGGAAAAGGCAACGCGAGTCTACCGGAGCCATTGGAAGAGCAGATTAGAGCAGGCGCGTTCGGTTTGAAGCTTCACGAGGATTGGGGTACCACGCCAGCATCGATTGATAACTGCCTGTCTGTCGCAGAAAAGTTCGATGTACAAGTTGCGATCCATACGGATACTTTGAATGAGTCTGGCTTTGTTGAAGATACTCTCGCTGCATTTAAAGGCCGTGGTATCCACACGTACCATACCGAAGGTGCAGGCGGCGGCCATGCGCCAGACATTATCAAAGCATGCGGCCAATTGAACGTGTTGCCGTCATCAACAAACCCGACGCGGCCTTACACGGTGAATACGGTCGATGAGCATCTAGACATGTTGATGGTTTGTCACCACCTCGATCCAAATATTCCTGAAGATGTCGCGTTTGCTGACTCTCGTATTCGTAAAGAAACGATTGCTGCTGAGGATATTCTTCATGATATGGGCGCGTTCTCGATGATTGCATCGGACTCTCAGGCGATGGGGCGAGTCGGTGAAGTGGTGTCCCGTACGTGGCAAACGGCTCATAAAATGAAGGTTCAAAGAGGCCTGTTGCCCGAGGATAAATCGCTTGGTTGCGATAATTTTCGTGCAAAACGCTATATCGCGAAATACACCATTAATCCGGCGATTACACACGGAATTTCGGACGATGTTGGCTCTGTCGAGGTCGGAAAAATTGCAGATTTAGTGCTTTGGAAGCCTGCGTTTTTTGGCGTGAAACCTTCCACCATTATCAAAGGGGGCTTTATTGCCGCGGCCCCGATGGGCGACCCAAATGCGTCGATACCCACCCCGCAGCCCGTCCACTACAGAATGATGTTTGGTGCATTGGGTTCGGCGGTAACGTCAACGTCTACTACGTTCGTCAGTAAAGCTGCGATTGAAGAGGGTGTGCCGGAGAGTTTAGGGCTCAAACGGAATATCAGACCGTGTCAAAACGTACGCAGCGTAACGAAGCGCAATATGATCCATAACGATCTGATGCCGGAGGTCGAGGTCGACGCGCAAACCTACGAAGTGCGAGCTGACGGAGTTTTGCTGCACTGCGAACCGGCTGAGTCGCTTCCAATGTCCCAACGATACTTTTTGTTCTGAACCCCATTGCTGTTAACCAGAGACTCATTACTCAGATGTTGAAAATAGAAAAAAACCACGGCGTTATGCATCACGGCTCTGGCGTTGGCTCGCCAAGTGACGTTTTGTCGCTTAATTATGAACAGAGAACAAAGGGGCGCTTGCGTGCAGTCACGAAGGCTGGGCAAGACGTGGGATTATTTCTAGAACGTGGGAAAACACTTAAGAACGGAGAATTGCTTGAGGCGGTTGATGGCCAGATTATTCAAATCGAAGCCAGTTCAGAAACTCTTGTGAAAGGTAGTAGCGATAACTGGCATCTTTTCGCTCGCTGTTGTTACCACTTGGGCAATCGCCATGTACCTATTCAGATAGGTGAGTGTGAACTTTGGATACAAGCGGATCACATACTTAAGGATATGCTAGCCCAGCTAGGTATGGCGGTTAGCGAGAGTCGTGCTCCGTTTGAGCCAGAGCAGGGTGCTTACGCTGGTGGCCACTCTCATGTACAGGCTGATGATCATTCCCATTCCCATTCCCATACTCATTCGCATGAGCCTGATGAACACAGTGGTCATCATGAGCACTAGTGAAGACGAATTACTTGGCCTGTTATATCTCTCCAGTCCAGCGTTGCCTATCGGCGCGTTCGCTTACTCTCAAGGATTGGAGAAAGCAATCGAGAACGAGGTTGTTAACGACCAAGACAGCTTAGAGCGCTGGTGTCGGGATTGTATTAGATACGGGTTGTCGTCCTTAGACCTTCCGCTTCTGCTAGCGCTGCGTTCTGCGATCGAGAAAGAGGACGAATGTGCATTTCAACTCTGGAATGATTACGTGTTTGCGTGTCGCGAAACGTTTGAGCTCTACGAAGAGGAAAGAAACCTTGGTTTAAGCATGAGGCGATTGCTTAAAACCCAAGACTTGCTTAGCAAAGCGATAACGCTTCCTTCCTCGCCAAGCCTCTTAGGGGGCTTCGCAATGATGAGCCTCTCGTTAGGCTTGAGCAACAAGGTTGCGCTCGTAAGTTTTTGCTGGTCTTGGCTCGAAAACCAAGTAGCGGTCGCGTGTAAATCCATTCCATTGGGTCAGACCGACGCGCAGAGGGTGCTGCTCACTCTCCGCTCCGAAATACCGGATTACTTAGCACTTGTTAAAGAGCCCGCTAACGAATTGGACGTGTTTGGTTCACTGCCCGGGCAGGCGCTGTTTAGTGCGAGTCACGAAATACAATATTCAAGATTATTTAGGAGTTAAAATGTCGACAAAATGCTTACGCGTAGGAATCGGTGGCCCAGTTGGTTCAGGTAAAACTGCTTTGCTTAAAAACCTCTGCAGTGTGCTCAAAGACCGTTACAACATGGCGGTTGTCACCAATGATATATACACCAAAGAAGATGCTCAGTTCCTGCTGCGACATGAAGCATTAGCGGAAGATCGGATTCTTGGTGTCGAAACGGGTGGCTGTCCGCACACAGCAATTAGAGAAGATGCGTCAATGAACCTGGCTGCAATTGATACGCTGCAAGCGCGTCACGAAGGGTTAGAGTTGGTTTTTGTAGAGAGCGGCGGAGACAATCTAAGCGCTACCTTTAGCCCTGAGCTATCCGACCTTACGCTATACGTTATCGATGTCTGTGCCGGCGACAAGATACCTCGAAAGGGTGGGCCGGGGATTACAAAATCCGATCTATTGATCATCAACAAAATCGACTTGGCGGAGTACGTTAACGCCTCCTTGGAAGTAATGGAGCGTGACGCTACAAAGATGCGAGGTGACAAACCTTTCGTCTTTACGAATATGGCGACGAGTAAAGGTGTCGATGAGATTATCGAATTTATCGAAACACAGGGGATGCTTGCTTAAACACCACAGCAAGTTGGGTCCGCCAAACGGCACCGTTTGGCGGTTGATTAGTCCATATTTGAAAATGTGTCTTGCATCACAAAGAGTGTGAGATGGAGACCCTATATCTAGCGGATTGTAACAGTCTGTGTTAGTTTGTATCCCAACTTTGCAGATCTAATTCGAGCTCTACGCTGTCCGTATAACCGGTATTCGATTAAGTAGCGAGATTAGGTGTTAGTCGCAGTACAACAACATAATGAAAAAAATAATGATGACCTTTTATAATTACTTGATCGCCAACATAGTCAAAACACCTTTGCGGATGCCCAGCGTCTCGACGTGCGTTGCTATCATCGTTGCGTTAATTTCGTCATCTCATGCGTCTGCTGAGCTCCAGCCTTTAGATAACGATTCAATGTCTGCGATAACTGGCCGAGCTGGACTCACCATTGATATCGAGTCAGAACTCACGATTGCCGAGAGGGAGTATGTGGACGCCGGGTCTATGTATTGGCGTGATTTTCGTCTCGGTGGTATTGGTGGCGGTCGCATGGACAACATACGCGCACGAATAGATATTACAGACGGTACGGAAACGCTTCTAACGGGTTTTGCTGATGCAGCAATGCTCGCAGATCTTGGATATTTGGATGCTGCTGAGACAGACGTTGCTTGGGCAATTGCAGAGTATTCGGATGGCGCTGGAAATTTCGGGAAGCAATACGGTGATGGTGACTTGCTGATTCACGTATCATCGATAGATTACGGTATGGACCTCCTCGGCGGCCCAGTAGCCGGCGATGAGGCGATTAACCTGGACGCATTCAAAAGTGCAGTTGATTTAAACCTAGAAATTGGCTCGATCGGATTGCAGTCATCAGACAACGCAGTCGAAACCGACTTGAGCCGTAATTTCTCGGTTGAAGCCTATTTGGGTTATCTCGACATACTCATCACAAACAATGGTAACGGGTTTAGCACGACGGTTGGTAGTTCAGAAGGTAAGCCTCAAAACATTTTGTTGCAAGACTCATATATTGATATAGATTTGAAATTTCGTGTCGATGATTTAGATATTGACTCGACCAATATTGCCGAGAATACGTTCATTTCGCGTCAAGTAACGACTCCGTACCTGACATTGAGAGACATGCGCATCCACAACGAAAGGGGCGGCGATACACTCGGTAGTTTTGGCTTTGCGAGCTTTAAGAGTAAGCTTGCGGCAGCGACAAATATTAATCACATTCTTGAAACTGGCAAAGAATACGTCGATGGTCATGCTATCTACGACATAAACGTCAGAATGGATTGGGATTTACCTCACGTCTCATTTGGTGATACTGGCCAAAGCATTGGCGAGGTTTATTTGACCGATTTTGTTATCGAAGATACGTCGCTAGTTATTTCCGCACACTAAGTTCTCGCCTCATGTGTATATCAGCAAAAGCATCGTTCAGTGATGCTTTTGCCATAGTTGTTTTCTATCCTGCCTAGTTAGCCCCCTTTAGTTCAATTGTTTATATTTCTACTTTCTAAGAAACGCTGTACTGTCTCTACGATTGCTTGCGTGCTCGCATCGAGCTCAAGATTGACTTTCGCTCCACTGGATAGCATGCCAAATGTCGTGACATCTAGCGTTTCTGGAATTAAATGAACGTTGAATCGATCATCGCCGACCTGTCCGACCGTCAAGCTACAGCCATTTAGGCCGACGAAGCCTTTTGTTAGCACATACGCCTTTGCCTCTCTTGGCAACTTAAATACCAAGGTAACGTTACTCGGTGTTTTAAGTACATCAATCAACTCTATGGCGCCAAAAACGTGCCCTGACATTATATGGCCTCCGATTTCGTCGCCATAACGCGCGGCTCGTTCAAAATTCAGATTGTCGCCGACTTTTAGTTCACCAAGGTGCGTTTTATTCAGGGTTTCTAAAATGACATCAAAGCTTGCATGGCTTGTCTGAGTGTCAAACTTAGTAACCGTTAGGCAGGTTCCGTTTAATGCAATGCTGGCGCCTTTCGTCACTCGATCCAATGCATTATCAGGAAACTTTACGGCCAGTGATCGAAAAGACTGATCAGGAGTGTCGGTAACAGATAAGATAGTTGCTTGTCCTTGAACAATACCGGTAAACATGTTGGAACCCTTG
>Ga0105352_1000649_pt1 | contig 19932 bp, 17 predicted proteins | sample EN8Hudsemesocosm_FD_83507 | JGI IMG/M metagenome (GOLD analysis project Ga0105352, IMG submission 83507) | Methane-oxidizing microbial communities from mesocosms in the Hudson Canyon - EN8B Hudson Canyon | ecosystem: Environmental > Aquatic > Marine > Cold seeps | place: Hudson Canyon...
GATAAGACTCATTAAGGGTCTACGGAGAATAATCCAAATGAACTTTAAAACTATTTCTATCGGACTGATTGTTTTGTTATCCGCTTTTTCGGCGAGCGCAGAGATGAAAATAGGGCTGCTTGACGTGAGAACGGCGTTGTTCGCATCTGAGTCAGCAAAGGCGTTTACTGAGGAAACGGTTGGGCAATTCAAACAGCAAGACTTGGAAGTGCGTGCCGTGGGCGAAGAAGGTCAAAAGCTTGAAATGCGTCTCAAGAATGATGCGGCAATTATGAGCGACAGCGAAAGACAGAAACTTGCTTCTGACCTAGAAGCGAAGATTCAAGAATATAAGTATCTCAAGAGCAAATTAGATAATGCGCTTGCTGAGAAACGACAAGAGTTTCTGAGTGTATCTAAGCCAAGACTTGATAAAGCGATCAATGATTTAGTTGAGCAAGAAGGCCTAAACTTATTGATGCCTAGAGAAGCAGCGCTTTACGCCGATGAGGCATTGGACTACACAGAGAAAGTGGTAGACAAACTTAACGCGCTAAAATAGCAAAATAAGCTTGGCCGAGTTTCTATTAACGCTCGGCCATATTGTAAATAGAATGAGAATATCGCGATGAGTAATGCGTCTTTCACGCTTTCAGAGCTAGGACAAAGAATCGATGCAAAAGTTGTCGGCGACCCCGCTATGGTTATATCTGGTCTGGCGACACTGCAAACCGCTAGCGAAGGGCATTTAGCTTTTCTGGCGAACCCTGCTTACAGTCGGTTTCTAGCGTCGACGAAAGCGGCGGCGGTGATTCTGACTGAGGCGGATAGTAAGACATTTCTTGGTGCGTGCCTCGTACACTCAAACCCATACTTAGCTTACGCAGAACTTAGTATGCTTTGGTCTCCATTTAATAAGCCGAGCAACGCTGTCGCCGCGACTTATATTGATCCGGCGGCGTCTATTCACGACACTGCTGTGATTGGCGCGGGAGCGCATATTTCAGCCGGTGTCGTTGTAGAGTCGGGAGTTGCGATTGCGGACGGCGTTCGAATTGGCCCTAACTGTTGTTTGGGGCGTGACTCTGTCGTTGGCGCAAATACGCATTTGTACGCGGGCGTGACGCTGTATCATGGTGTTAGTATCGGCGCGGACTGCATACTCCATAGTGGTGTGGTAGTTGGCTCGGACGGTTTTGGCTTTGCACCAAGTGCAGAAGGCTGGGTCAAGATTGCTCAGCTAGGCGGTGTCATTATTGAAGACAATGTAGAGATCGGTGCAAACACAACCATCGATCGGGGCGCGCTGGATAACACAGTTATTCGCAAAGGTGTTATTTTAGATAACCAAATTCAGGTGGCTCACAATGTGGTGATTGGAGAGAACACCGCAATCGCGGCGTGTTCAGCAATCGCGGGCAGCACCACCATTGGTAAGAACTGCATTGTGGGCGGTGCTAGTGGCATTGCCGGACACCTCAATATTGTTGATGGTGTGCACATAACGGCGATGACGATGGTGATCAAAAGTCTTAATGAGCCCGGTGTATATTCATCTGGCACTGGGGTTCAGCCCAACGCAAAGTGGAAGAAAAGTATCGCAAGGCTCAGGCAGCTAGATAAAATGGCGGCGCGCCTCAAAACGCTTGAGCAGCGTGTCGAACACAATACCTCGGGGATTCAACAGGATAAGCAGTCATGATGGACATCAATGAAATCAAAACGTTTTTGCCGCACCGGTATCCTTTTCTGTTTGTTGATCGCGTCACAGACGTAGAGTCTGGGAAGAGCATTCGTGGCTATAAGAACATCAGTTTTAACGAAAGTTTTTTTGAGGGACACTTTCCTGATGCGCCGATCATGCCCGGTGTACTTATACTTGAGGCATTAGCACAGATTTCCGGTATTTTGGGTTTTGTAACAACAGACAAAAAGCCTAGTGATAGTTTAATTCATTATTTTGCTGGCTCCGATAAGGTGCGGTTTAAGCGTCCGGTTGTGCCAGGGGATCAGCTTACTTTAGAAGCGGATTTAATTAGCGCAAAGCATAGTATCTGGAAGTTTGATTGCCGGGCGTTGGTAGGCGATGAGATTGCATGTGTTGCCGAGATCATGACCGCAGAGAGGTCTCGCTAATGACAGTTCACCCGCAGGCTATAGTTGACCCTAAAGCGTCGCTTGGAAAAGACGTAGAAGTCGGTCCGTTTTCAGTGATTGGGCCGGATGTCGAAATTGGTGACGGCACACGAATTATGTCAAACGTTGTTGTCAAAGGTCCGACGACGATAGGAAAAAACAACACGATCTATCAGTTTTCTAGCGTCGGTGAAGATTGCCAAGATAAAAAATACGCTGGCGAACCAACGCGATTACTTGTTGGTGATGACAACATTATCCGAGAGAGCTGTACCTTGCACCGCGGAACGATTCAAGACCAAGGTCTTACCTCGATAGGTAGCCGAAATTTATTGATGGCTTATGTCCATGTTGCGCATGATTGCGTAGTTGGGGACGATTGTATTTTGGCCAATGGCGCAACGCTAGCGGGTCATGTGCATGTTGATGACTCAGTTATTCTAGGCGGCGGAACGATGGTCCACCAGTTTAGTAAAATCGGTACTCAGTCTATGAGTGCGGGTGGCAGTATCGTACTTCGAGATATTCCCGCGTTTGTGATGGCAAGTGGGCAGTCCGCTTCAGCGCACGGTTTGAACACTGAAGGCCTTAAGCGCAAAGGGGTCGATGCAGACTCCATTCTTGAACTTAAGCGCGCCTACAAAACGCTTTATCGGCAAGGTTTACGTTTAGCTGAAGCGTTAGAGCAGTTAGAAAGCGTAGCCCAAGACAATCCTTACGTCCGTATTTTTGTCGACAGTATCAAGCGTTCTGATCGCGGTATCATTCGGTAATGACTGGCGAGTTGGCTGAGCCGTCTAAGGTCGTTTCGAGTGAAAAAGTACTGATAGGTATGGTGGCAGGGGAGGCGTCAGGAGACATCCTTGGCGCCAACTTGATTAAGTCGCTAAAGGCCCGTTACCCAAATGCCGAATTTGAGGGAATTGGTGGGCCTTTGATGCTAGATGAAGGGTTCAAGTCTCAGGTGCCGATGGAGCGTCTGTCGGTGATGGGCTTAGTTGAAGTGTTGGGGCGCATATTCGAACTCATTGGCATTCGCCGTCGCATCAAAAATTATTTTTTATCAAAAAGACCCGCCATTTTTATCGGCATAGATGCACCTGATTTTAATTTGGGGCTAGAAGAAAAGCTTCGTAAGGCACAGATCAAAACGAGTCATTACGTAAGTCCATCGGTTTGGGCGTGGCGTCAGAAAAGAGTTTATAAAATAGCGCGTGCCGTTGATCTGATGCTAACCCTTTTGCCGTTTGAAGCTGGTTTTTACCGTGATCACAATGTGCGGGTTAAGTTCGTCGGTCACCCTCTCGCAGATATTATTCCGTTGGCCAACGATAAGCTTGGGGCGAGGGGAAAGCTTGGTATTGCGGAATCGGAAACGTTAGTCGCGATATTGCCAGGCAGCCGGGCCGGCGAAGTCAAGTACATTGCGGAGTCGTTTATAGAAGCTGCGCGCTATATTCGAGACGCTCGGAGTGATGTTCAGTTTGTGATTCCGTGTGTCAATAAGGATCGTCGTGATCAAATTCAAGCATTGGTTAACGAGCATGGCGCAGATTTACCGATCCGTCTCATTGATGGACAATCAAGAGAGTTAATGGCGGCGAGTGACTTTGTTTTGTTGGCGTCGGGTACTGCAGCTCTTGAAGCCATGCTCTTAAAAAAACCAATGGTTGTTTCTTATCGAGTCGCGTGGCTGACACATGTGATCATGAAACGACTGCTGAAGGTTCCGTTTGTGTCATTACCGAATTTGCTCGCTGGTAAGGAGTTAGTGCCTGAGTTGTTGCAGGACGCAGCAGAGCCTAAGCGAATTGCAGAAGCAGCGCTTAAACTGATGAGCCCTGAAGTTAGTGCGCCTATTGTTAGTTCATTCGATGCGCTTCACCAAAGTTTGAGACTTAACGCTAGCGAAGAAGCGGCAGATGCCATTGTTGAAGTGATCGAAGGAAAACAAAAAACTTGAGTGCTGACGATAAGTTCGATTTTGTATGTGGCTATGAGGGTGCTCTGTTGGCCGGCGTTGATGAGGTTGGAAGAGGCCCTTTAGCCGGCCCCGTAGTCGCGGCAGCCGTTATTCTCGATCCAAATCAGCCAATCTTGGGCTTGGCGGATTCAAAGAAGCTTAGCGAAAAAAAGCGTGAAAGCTTGTATGCGGAAATTGTTGAAAAGTCGATCGCTTGGTCTATTACGAGGGCGTCAGTAGAAGAGATAGACGCTTTGAATATTCTTCACGCTTCGATGCTGGCAATGAAGCGAGCGGTTGAATTGCTATCCCCAAACCCTGAATATGTTTTAGTTGATGGTAACCGATGCCCAGAGCTGGCAATTCCCAGTGAGCCGGTGGTAAAGGGAGACTCGCGAGTGCAAGCGATTGCTGCCGCCTCTATTCTCGCGAAGGTTTCGCGTGATCGTGAAATGATTGAACTCGATATCAAATACCCGGGCTATGGGCTTGCGAAACATAAAGGTTATCCGACGAAGGCGCATATTGAGGCGCTTGAACGATTGGGCGTCAACGACTTATATCGTAAAACGTTTGGGCCAGTAACGCGCATCCTAAGTCGTAGTTAATGGTCTAATCTCGCCGCGTTGATAACCGAATATAGCTAAGTAGTAATGCTATTTTAGAGATAGAGGTGGATACAGAGATACCCAAAGCATAGCTATCTATTTTATGTTGAGGTACGGTTTTGGTCTAGCCGATATCCCCGTTCAGCTTATATTAATCGCTTAGGGTAATAGATCGCTTTTTTTAGTATTAACCTTAAGACCTAAGTTTTTCCCTCCTTCGTTTTCATATATTCGTGAGTTTCTCTAGGTAGCGCATTTACACGCTATAAGCCCTGGTTTTGTTCAAGCCAAAATACACGCCTTTAAATCTAGGCACGCTTTACGTCTCACTACCTGTGTGAGCCTTGTCTCACACATAATTTTGCAGAATTCACACAATTACACATAAGTCAAAAACATGACGCATAAAGACCTTCAAATGTGTGTTAAATCCGTCCATTTAATCATTTAGTCTACTAATCTAGATTCCGTTACTAGGATATTCCCGAGAGGCATTATGCAAAACCCAAGCATCAGATTTACTCGCAAGCCAGCATCTTTAATCATGGCGGTTGCAACTGCGTCACTGTTGTTAGCTGGTTGCAGTGGTGGTGGCACAGAGGGGCAGAGTAGTTTGCCAACAAGCCCGCGTGCAGAGTCGACGCTGTCAGGTAGTGCCATTAAGGGTGTTATTCGCAACGGGCTTGTAGCCGCGTACCCAGTTGAGAACGTAAATGGTGTTCTTGAACGGTCTGCAACAGCGTTATCGTCTTCGGTTAGAACAAACGCTAGCGGCGCTTACTCATTAACAGTCGATGGCGAGCTCAACAATCAAACGCTGATTGTTGAGGTAACTGCAGATTCTCAAACTCAGATGATGTGTGACGCAACGGATGGATGTGGAGATGACTCGGACAGCAACCCAATATTATTTGGGCAGTGGTTTGACCTAAACGAAGATTTTTCTTTAACGGGTTTGGTGACAGGTGTCGACACTGGTGAGAGCGTCAATGCGCACCTTAGCCCTCTGACCCACATGGTTGTAGCGCGAGCAAGTGCTGCATTGGAAGGACTGTCTACCGAAAATATAAGTGCTGCGATGCAATATGTTGAATCTCAGTTTGACCTTGATGCTGGCTCGATTACTTTGGCGCCGGCTGATATTACTTCTCTACAATCGATGGCGGGCCTCACTAAAGCACAACTGGAGTCGGGTATCGTGTCGGCTGCGATCTTAAGCTTAGTGAATACTGCAGATTGGGACTCTATTGATGAAGTTCTCGATCACTTAGCTTCAAAGCTAGCGTCCGGTGGTGAAATTGCATCTGTGAACCTAGGAGCTCTTCCGGAGGTCGCGTTAGATGATGTGTTTTATAATGCTAACGAGATTGCTCAAGACATTATCGCGCAGGATCCAGAGAGTGAATATACGAGCTCTTTAGCCTCGGTAGCTGACGAAACTCAAAGTTCTTACGACCAAGTTGCACAGGCGCCAGAAGAAGTCGCGCCGGTTGAAATCGTGTCTCAGCCTTCTGCTGTTGAAGTTGATGAGGGTGCTCAAGCCCAGTTGAGTGTTGTTGCTCAGGGTGGTGGCTCACTTGTTTATCAATGGCGTAAAAATGAGGTTAATATCTCTGGCGCTAACGCTTCGACTCTAACCATTGGATCTGCTGAGCTAGCAGATGCAGGTGTTTACGACGTTATCGTCAGCAACAGTGTGGGTTCAGATGTTTCACTAGACGCTTTGCTTCAAGTTAATGAGGTGGTGATTGATGTGCCGGTTGTCGCTACCGTTGCCTTAACCTGGGATACACCGACCGAACGTGAAGATGGGTCAGCACTTGAGTTATACGAGATTAACGGTTATGTCATTGCGTATGGCACCGACTCAAACAACTTAAGTGAAACGGTTACTGTAACAGGAGGCGGGGAGCTAGATGCGTCGATCGAAGATCTCAGCGCGGGCACTTATTACTTTGCGATTGCTACGGTAGATAGCGATGGCGTAAGAGGTGAGTTTTCTGAGCAGATTACGCAAACCGTGATGTAGCATAGTAAGGAAAGTGAAAGCCCAGTGCACAGTGAGTGCGCTGGGCTTTTTTATTCTACAAGACTTTTGATAGCCGTTTGATCGCAGACTCTAGGGTACTCATGCTGGTTGCGAAGCTTAGTCTCATGCAGCCCGGAGCGCCAAATGCTGAACCCGGAACCAGTGCGACGCCCGCTTCGCTTAGTAGGTTTTCTGCAAACAATACGTCATCATTAAACCGACTGTTCTTGATAGCCTCGGCAAAGTTTGGAAATACATAAAACGTCCCATCTCCTTTTTCACACTCAACACCAGGAAGTTCATTAAGTGCGGTGACCAGATAGTCGTGTCGCTTCTTGAACTCAACCACCATCTCTTTGACGCATGCTTGGGAGCCATTTAGCGCTTCTGCTGCGGCAGCCTGAGATATCGAAGCTGGATTGGACGTGCTTTGGGACTGGATTTTCTTCATGGCGGCAATAGCTTTGGTCGGGCCCGCCGCATAACCTATGCGCCAGCCGGTCATTGAATACGCTTTTGAGACGCCATTGAGAACAAAAGTTCTGGCATATAAATCGGGGCAGGCATTCAGAATGTTGCAAAAAGAATCTTCTTCCCAAAGGATATGTTCATACATGTCATCTGAAACGATCATTACTTCTGGGTAGCGGCGCAGCACTTCGCCCAGGGCTTTAAGTTCGTCGAGAGAGTAGGCCATTCCAGTTGGGTTGGACGGACTATTCAGGACGAATATGCGCGTTTTATTCGTAATGTTCTGCTCTAGCTGCTCGGGAGAAATTTTAAAGCGTTGAGCGGGCGTGGTTTCAATAATGATCGGGCAAGCTTCGGCTATCTTCACCATATCAGGATAAGAGACCCAATAAGGAGCCGGAATAATAACTTCGTCTCCCGGGTTCAGTAGGGCAAGAGATAAATTAAAAAAGCTCTGTTTTCCACCCGATGAAACGAGAATTTGGTTCGCTTCGTAATCAAGCCCATTGTCTTGCTTAAACTTGCGAATAATCGCGCTTTTAAGTGCTGGCGTGCCATCGACAGCCGTATATTTTGTTTGACCTTCATTGATCGCTTTAATCGCAGCCTCTTTGATATGCTGCGGCGTATCAAAGTCAGGCTCGCCGGCGCCAAGCCCAATGATATCTTGGCCCGCAGCGCGCAATTCATTCGCCTTATTGGTAACAGCAAGTGTTGGAGACGGTTTTATCAGTTGAACTCTTTTTGACAATGGCAGGTCCAAGGTGCTTTCCTCGATCGAATCTCTCTGTCCCAGTGACAGCGGTGAATTTGTTTGATTATGTCTGTAACTAATTTGACTATGTTGCGGTAGTATAAAAGCTAAGCTTTGGCGCAAACATACGAGCTCTCCCGATAAGTTTCTTTAGTCGGGCCGAGAGGCGCAGCGCAATTCTACCATTGAATAATTTAATTCGGAATCTTGATGACAAAGGAATTTACGATAGAGTCCCGCTTTGACCCAGCGGGCGATCAACCAGTTGCGATAAAAGAGCTAGTTGAGGGTATAAATGATGGACTGCTTCATCAAACCTTATTAGGCGTAACGGGTTCAGGAAAGACGTTCACGATCGCCAACGTTATAGAGCAAGTTCAGCGTCCTACGATCATTATGGCGCATAACAAAACGTTAGCCGCTCAGCTTTATGGCGAGTTCAAGAGCTTTTTTCCAAACAATTCGGTCGAGTATTTCGTTTCTTACTATGACTACTACCAGCCAGAGGCTTATGTACCTTCTTCAAATACCTTTATAGAGAAGGATGCGTCGGTCAATGAACATATCGAGCAGATGCGTCTGTCGGCAACTAAGGCTCTATTGGAAAGGCCTGACGCTATTATTGTTGCGACCGTTTCAGCTATCTACGGCTTGGGCGATCCTGAGTCTTATCTGAAAATGATGCTCCACTTAGATCGCGGAGATCGTATCGGCCAGCGAACCATTTTAAAGCGTTTGGCTGAACTGCAATACACTCGCAACGATGTTGAGCTGCAAAGAGCGACGTACCGTGTACGAGGCGATGTTATTGATATTTTTCCCGCTGAATCGGAGCAGGAGGCTGTTCGTATCGAGTTATTCGACGATGAGGTAGAGAATTTAAGTTACTTTGACCCTTTGACAGGTGAAGTCCGGCGTCGTGTTCCGCGAGTGACTATTTATCCTAAGTCCCATTATGTGACGCCGCGGCAAAAAATTATTGATGCCGTGGATAGTATCCGCGCGGAGCTTGAGATACGACTCAAGCAGTTAAAAGACAATGACAAGTTGGTCGAGGCTCAGCGCCTTGAAGAGCGTACGCGCTATGACACAGAGATGATGCTCGAACTTGGGTATTGTAATGGGATAGAAAACTATTCCCGTTATTTATCCGGGCGTGGCGTTGGCGCGGCTCCTCCGACTCTATTTGACTATCTTCCGGGCAATGCTCTGTTAGTTGTGGACGAGTCTCATGTAACGATCCCTCAGATCGGCGCAATGTATAAAGGTGACCGATCTCGAAAGGAGACCTTAGTTGAATATGGTTTCAGGTTGCCGTCAGCGCTTGATAATCGGCCAATGAGATTCGATGAGTGGGAGCGTATAGCGCCTCAAATGATATTTGTCTCGGCGACACCATCTGTTTATGAAGCCGAGAACGCGGGTAAGATCGTCGAGCAGGTAGTTAGGCCAACAGGCTTGCTTGATCCGGTCATCGAAGTTCGGCCCGCAACGACTCAGGTCGATGACTTATTGGCTGAAATTAAGCTGGTGGTCGCGCGCGATGAGCGAGTTTTGGTGACTACGCTTACCAAGCGAATGTCGGAAGACCTGACAGACTTCTTGATGGAGCATGGAACGAGAGTGCGCTACTTGCATTCGGACATCGATACAGTTGAACGTGTGGAGATAATCAAAGACTTACGATCTGGTGTGTTCGATGTACTGGTAGGTATCAACTTATTGCGTGAAGGCCTTGATATGCCGGAAGTGTCTTTAGTGACGATACTTGATGCGGATAAAGAGGGTTTTCTTCGCTCAGAAAGAGCATTGATTCAAACAATTGGCCGCGCAGCTCGAAACATTAACGGGCGAGCGATTCTTTACGCCGATAGAATTACCGGGTCGATGAAAAAAGCGATGACAGAGACGGAAAGACGAAGAGAAAAGCAAGAAGCTTTCAATCTCGAAAATAACATTACCCCGACCGGTTTGAACAACAAAGTTGTCGATATAATGGAAGGGGCACGTTTGGTCACGAACTCGAGTGGTAAGACCAAACAAGTCGCCGAATCAACTGCTGATTACGTGGCGACGTTAAAATCACGCACCCCAAGTGAGTTGGCGAAAGAAATATCAGCGTTAGAGGATCGAATGTATGAGGCGTCTAAAGCCTTGGATTTCGAGGCCGCAGCGTTGATTCGCGATCAAATTCACGAGGTAAGAAACCGATTAATGGGTGGCTAAATCAGTCATTTTATTGTCGTGATGACAATTATTTGACAGCTTTGTGCACAGATTGCGATTGTCAGGATGGGCGCTGGAATTTTGTATAAATTTTACTTAAAAACCTGTTGATAAACGTAAGTATATGATATTTAAGGTAATTTCACCTGATCAAAAAATGATCAATTTGACCTATTTTCATAGCTAACAAGGGATTTGAGGAACTGCTGGGAGGTTATCAACAAAGATATCCACAAAATCTGTTGATAACATTCTGCAAAAGACTGATCTCTAAAATTTGGTCGCTGTCAACGGCTATTCATATAAAATCATTTTCGATATTTGGATTGATTTGAGTCTATAATTACGCCGCCAATTTTTTCGACAGGTATTTTGAATTTATGTCCTATTCCTTGCTACGTTCCATGCTTTTTCAGCTATCTCCAGAGCGCTCTCATGATCTGTCTCTAGAGTGGATGAGTGCTGCGAATCGTTTGGGTTTGTTGAAGCCTTTTGTGTCTCCGATTGCAGACGACCCGCAAGAAGTGATGGGTATACAATTTGCGAACCCAGTAGGATTAGCTGCAGGACTTGATAAAAATGCTGATAACATTGATGCCCTTAGTCGTTTTGGTTTTGGGTTCATTGAAGTGGGAACGGTGACGCCAAGGCCACAGCCGGGTAATCCTAAACCTCGTCTATTTCGCCTGAAAGACGACCGGGCGATTATTAACCGAATGGGCTTCAATAATCATGGTGTCGCGCGTTTAGTCCAAAAAGTTAAGCAGTGTCAGTATCGCGGTGTACTTGGTATTAATATCGGAAAGAATTTTGACACGCCTGTTGAGGAAGCGAATTCGGATTACTTAGCTGGCTTGAGAGCGGTCTATGCTCACGCCTCTTATGTGGCGGTTAATGTCTCATCGCCAAATACCCCAGGCTTGAGGACGTTGCAGTTCGGTGATTCGCTCAACGAATTGCTGTCGGCAGTTAAAGAGGAGCAGTCAGTGCTTGCTAAAGAGCATGGGCGCTATGTTCCTATCGCAATTAAAGTAGCTCCTGATATGTCTGAAGACGAAGTGAAGACCGTTTCGGCGTCGCTTAAGTCTCACGGGATTGACGGTCTGATTGCGACAAATACTACCCTGGATCGGGATAAAGTCGATGGCTCTGAGTTCGCCCATGAATCGGGTGGATTAAGTGGTGCGCCATTGACCATGAAGTCGACGGATATTATTAGGTGTTTTAAGGCTGAGCTGGGCGATACGATTCCGATTATAGGCGTCGGCGGAATTATGAGTGGAGATGATGCGCTTGAGAAAATTGAGGCAGGAGCAAAGTTGGTTCAGGTGTATAGTGGCTTTATCTATCAAGGACCATCATTGGTTAGAGAGTGTGTCGAGGCGATTCGTTTTAAGAGATAGAAATTATATAAAAAAGCCCTGTCGTGCAGGGCTTTTGGGTTTGGGTTTGTATGCTTAGGTCGTTATACCCGGTAATTTGTGAATGCCAGAGACGCCTCTAAATCCGTCCCAGTTATCCTCTCGTCCTTCACGCCAGCCGTTAAGCCAGCTTTGTTTTTGTTCTTCTGTTGTGTTGGGGCAGAGGGATTTTGACTTTCCACTCACGCCGGCTTGGTAGCCTTTATTAAAGGTACGCTGGATAATATCTCTTTTTTGTCTTCTCATTCTTATCGAACCTCTCGAAATTTCTTTCAATGTCAATTGCATGAATTAAGCGCTGACGGAAGTCAACGAGACAAAAATGGTTTCTCCTATGAGTTGTTTTGTAATGATCAAACTATCATTATTTAGAAGTTTGATGGGCGCCGCATTATTGGCAGTGCCTACGGAAAGTTAATCTCATGTTTCGCTGAATGTACATGAATATATTGCTCTATAAGGTAACTTCTTTAGCGGTAAGAGCTATAAGGAATATAGCTAACTGATTTAAAAGACTAAAATCACCCGCTTATTTGTTTTTAAATTTGTATTGAATTGGTAACACATGACTAAAAATACTGACTTCGAATTGTTCGTGACCTGTCCAAAGGGCTTGCAATACGCCCTTGAAAAAGAATTGATTGGTCTCGGGGCTACTAAAACTAAAGCGATTCCTTCGGGGGTTCATTGCTCTGCTTCGCAAGCGGTGTGCTATAGGTCCTTGCTTTGGTCTCGTATAGCGAATCGAATCATACTGATTCTTAGCGATACTAAGGTTGATTCCGTTGACGAGGTTTATGAAGCAGCATTGTGCTTACCTTGGTACGAGCATTTCGAGCTTTCCCGATCCTTCTCAGTAAATTTTTCTGGCACGAACGCTTTTATTAATAACAGTGCATTTGGCGCGTTAAAAATTAAAGATGCGATTGTTGATGGATTTCGTGAGCAGTTTGGAGAGAGGCCTAATGTTGATCGGGGTGATGCCGACATTTATATTTCTGCACGTTTGTCAAAGGGCAGGCTTACCCTTGGCTTGGATTTGTCGGGTTATAGTCTTCATAAGCGGCACTATCGAGAGGAAACCGGTCAGGCTCCCTTAAAGGAAAATCTAGCGGCTGGGATTCTAATGCTTAGTGGCTGGCCGGAGCAGTTTGGTGTCGAAGGTTGTCTAATCGACCCTATGTGCGGCTCGGGAACATTTCTCATTGAGGCAGTGCAGCTAGCGACTGATTATGCGCCCGGAACGAGACGCGAAAAATGGGGGTTCTCGCACTGGCTGCAGCATAATGATTCGCTTTGGCAGGATGTGGTTGAGCAAGCGGCGACTGCGCATGAAGAAGGAAAAAGTCGCTTTAGGGGGCGCGTAGTTGGTTTCGATCAAGACTCGCGTGTCGTAAAAAAGGCTTGGGATAACGTTCGACGCGCAGGTTTCGAGGAGTTTATTCATGTCGAGAAAAGAGCGCTAGGTGAGTTTACCCTTTTCGAATCAATGAAGACGGGCTTGCTGGTCGTTAATCCGCCTTATGGAGAGCGGCTGGGTGAGGTCGAAAAATTAGGCGACTTATATAGAGATCTTGGCCAAACATTTCTATCGTTCCTTTTAGGCTGGAAAGCTGCAGTTTTTACGGGGAACTTAGAGTTAGGGCGTGAGCTAGGATGGCGTAGTCACAAACAATACCAGTTGTATAACGGTGCGATAGAGAGTCAGCTTATCCTGGCCGACTTGCTTGAAAGCAATCGTTTTAAGTCGGCTTGGGTGTCGCCAGAAAAGCAATTAAAGAATCCAGCTCTTTGGAAAATTAGTCATGAATCTCGCGCAACGATGTTCAAGAACAGAATCGTTAAGAATCAAAAGCTGGTAGGCAAGTGGGCTGCTAAAAATAATATTAGTTGTTTTCGTTTATATGATGCAGATATGCCCGAATTCGCTCTGGCGGTTGATAGCTACTCAAGTGTCGATGGTCAGCGCTGGCTGCACGTTCAAGAGTATGCGGCGCCATCAACGGTTGATCCTGACGCCGCAATACAGCGTTTATCCGAAGGTTTAGCGGTATTGCGGGATACGCTAGATGTTAAGCCTAGCAATATTGCGCTCAAAAGCAGAAGCGTTAAGAAAGGTAAGTCTCAATATGAGAAACAGTCAGAAACGAGCGACTTTGTGCTGGTTAACGAAGGAAATGCCCAATTGTGGGTTAACTTCAACGACTATCTTGATACGGGCGTATTTCTTGATCACAGGGCTATCCGGCGCTGGATGAATGAGAACTGTGAAGGAAAACGTGTATTGAACTTATTTTGCTATACCTCGGTTGTGTCTGTTCAAGCGGCGCTCGGTGGTGCCAGCTCAAGTCTAAGTCTAGATATGTCAAAAACATATCTAGCTTGGGCCGAGAGAAACTACGAAAAAAATAGCATAGATTCTAGGCGGCATATACTAAAAAGGGCTGATTGCCTCGAATGGCTAGAGTCGGATGAGGGGGCCGGAGAGTATGACGTCGTATTTTTAGATCCCCCGAGCTTTTCTAACTCGAAAAATATGGAAGGGATATTAGATGTTCAGAGGGATCATGAACAAATGATTCGTCGAGCTATGAAGCGCTTATCGGCCGATGGCGTACTAATCTTTTCAAACAACTTGAGAAAGTTTAAATTAGCGGAAAATATATCAGAATATTATTGCGTAGAAGACTGGAAAACAAAGTCGCTAGATAAAGACTTTGAGAGAAATCAGTCAATTCATCACTGTTGGAAAATTACACGTAAAGACGCTTAGATAGTTGTCCGCTAAGCTAAAACTCATAGCGAATGTGGGTGCCAGCTTGGCGGACTTTTATGTTCGTACCGGAGTCTTTTAAAAGGCGGCCATATTCAAACACCAAAAAGAAATCGTCAAAAATATCGAACTCCAATCCTAACGTCCACGACGGGCTAAAATGTTTGTCAAAAAGCCCATCTTCCATAAATTCTGGAGATGGTTCGACTAGCACTCTGTCAGTTCTTTGTTGCCCGAAATCGTTTGTCGTGGTGACGTTGATCTCAACTTGACGCCGCGAGGTGTCGGCTTCGAAAAAAGAAACCCCATACATAAAGTACCCGCTCATATAATCTGTAATGGGGTGCTGGAAGCCCAAATACCCGCTAAACCAATAACTCAGATTAATGTCATACGCTTCTTTGAGTGTGTCATCTCTGAGGTTGCCTCCGAGACGAAATTCTGCTTTGAAATAGTCGTTTATATAACTTCCATAGGAAAACTGGTAACCATAGGTTTGAGCCGTTAGTGGAAAATCGTTCTGAACGTTGGCCCCTAGATACTCGCCTTCATTGTCATAAGCTGCTCCTGTATCAAGTGCTAGCAAAACTGATCGAAATTCGTTTAAAACGATCCCAGCCGAAACGTAATCTTTGCCCGACTTGCCTGTTCCTTGGTCACCTTTTTGAGCGATTGCGTTACTGCTGAATATCAAAAAGGAAATGATGGTCAATAAACATGTGCGCAAACTAAGTGCGGAGGTAAGGCTGAAGCAGGGAAGCTTAAACATGCTGGAGGGTAGTCCTAACGGTACGAATTCTTTAAGTTGGATGCGGGCGATGTTGACATGAATTTAAGATAGGTTCGAAGATAGCCGTCACAATTCCTTCTTTGATCGTTCGCTTGCAACAAAAATTAGGCTTTTTACCGTATCTGCGCACTGGTGTAAGTCTAAGCCTCGCGTTGCGGCCACTTCATTTCGGAGGCGCAAAATTGTCTCAAGTTTGTCATCTAGAAAAAGTTCGGTGACTGGGGCGAGTTCAAAGTCAGGCTCTTGATTGCAGCTTTCGAAAAGCAGTTCAAGTAGTTTTGTATCATCATCTAACCCGTCAATAAAAACGGTATGTCCACTTAGGTCATCATTGAGTTCGCTAACGATGTCTGCAGGGGTCTCACCATGATCGAATAAATGTTGGACATCCGTCTCATAGCTAGCGTTGTCCCATGGCTCCCAATCATCGTCAGGGAGTATTAATACCGACTTAAGCTGACCATCTTCCAGCGACCAAGCAATTTCGGTTGGGTACATTCCATCATCAGGAGAGCTAGGGATGATATCTAGAAATAGAGCCGTTGGCATAATAGTGGGACCGGTTTGGATCGATATGGATTTTTTGACGATTGTAGGTATTTTTAGAAAAAACTAAAGCGGAAAATCACGAATGTCTGGATTTGAGGGAGAATTTGCCAAAATTGTAGCTACAATTATATAAAAAAGGATGATCAATAGACCTCGTATGACAGAACTTCAAAGACAACTTCAGCTAGCAAAGTTTTATCGCAAACTAAAAATATTAGTCGTGGATGACTTCGAGAATTTTCGCCTGTCCATTAAGCAAATGATTCGCTCCTTTGGTGTTGAAAGGATCGAGGTCGCTAGTAACGGTGAAGACGCTGTTGCACGCTGTGAGCGCGAAAGCTTTGACGTCATTATTTGCGACTACAATTTGGGCGCAGGGAAAAATGGTCAACAGGCGTTAGAGGAACTCCGTTATAACAAAGTGCTCAAGCATACCAGCCTGTTTGTGATGGTGACGGCAGAAACCTCTAAAGACATGGTGATGGGTGCGCTAGAGTATTTGCCCGATGGCTATATTACTAAACCCATTACTAAAGCCGTACTCCAGAAGAGGCTTGATAATTTAGTTGAGCAGCGCGAAACGCTAAAACCTATTAATGCGGCTGTCGACAAAGAAGATCTCGACTTGGCGGTTGAGTTACTGGACAAAGAGATCAAAAGTAATACGAAATATGTGACATGGTGTTTACGTACCTTAGCGAACATTTATTACCAAAAAGAAGAGTTTGCGCTCGCTAAGAAAATCTATGAAAACGTCTTATCAAAACGAGATATTGGATGGGCTCGTCTCGGAATGGGTAAAGTGCGTATCGCGTTGGGAGAAAACGAAGAAGCTGTCGCAGATTTGACAGGATTACTCCAAAGCAACGGCAACCTTATTGAAGCCTATGATGCTTTAGCCGATGCTTACTTAAATCTCGGTAAAGCGAAGCAAGCACAGCAAACGCTAGAGGAGGCGGTTGCGATTTCGCCGCATGCGATTATGCGTCAAAAGAAATTGGCAAAAGTTGCTGATGATAACCGCGACTATGAGTCGGCCAGTGATGCGCACCGAAAAACGATGAAGCTTGGCTTTAATTCGGTGCATGAGTCGGCAGAAAACTATTTGAACCTTGGGCGTTGCTTATCTGATTTAGCTGAAGGTGATCCAACTGAAGAAGGCAAAAAAAGAGCAAAAGAGGCGGTCCATACAATGGAGCGCGTCGCGAAAAAATTCAAGGATGATAGTAATGTCAAGATGAGTGCTGCACTAATTGAGGCGCGTGTTCACAAGGGTCAAGGCGACGAACGTAAATCAAATGAAGCAATGGCCAAAGCGGAAAAAGTAATGAATGTCGCCGATGCTGACCCGCAGACGGCGTTGGAATTCGCTAAGACGCTTTACCAAATGGGTCGCGCAAGCGAAGCCGAGTCTTTGTTAAGCGATCTTGCAGCCAAGCACGCTTCAAATAGCGCAATCATTTCTCAGATAGAAGAATTGCTTGATGAGCCTGTTAGTCTGAAACAAAAAGCGAAAGCGCGTGCGCTAAACAAAGAGGGTATTGGGGCGTTTGAGAAAGGCGATCTGGCGGGGGCTATTAAAGTCTTCGAAGAGGCGATGGTGGTCACGCCTAAGCATCCTGCGTTGAACCTGAATATGATTCAAGTCATGCTTAAACAAATTGACCTTCAGGGCGGTAACCCAGAACTCAAACGTAAGTGTCAGGCTTGCCTTGAGAACGTCAAGCATATTCCAGAACAACACCGTCAATTTAAACGCCTGCAGTTTTTGATCAAAAAGGTCGCCGCGCTTTAGTCTTCAGTCTTTCGCACTGTTGCGACTGTGGGCTCAATTCCTGGCAGTGTTAGAGCTTAAAAGATCCTTTCCCGTTCTCGATAAGTTCGGTTTTTAACTTGTGTTGGCTTCTTGTGAGGCTGAAGCAAACATCGTTTCAGTGTCGTCGCTAGAAACGATTGCTTACTTGGCTGTCGATTCGGGTGTTCTGGAGTGTTTCGAGGACTTCGAGCCGAATACGATGACTATCGAACACCCCCCCAGGTATTGCGGCGTGAGTGGGTCGCTTGTTGTATTGCTGGTCGACGAAGATACATCAAATGATGCGTAGCGGAGACACATTGTTGAAAGCGTCAGCCCGTTGATCGTGTCATCGCCGTTTTCGGCCTCGATACCGCAACCATAGGAATGTACGTTGGCGTGGGTAATCGATTCGTTCTTCGATATACTTGGCTGCTTTGTTCTAAGTAAAAGTGACTAATTATAAAATGCAGCGACAAAATCCATTAAAAATTGCTCATGAACTGCTTGCTAAAGGGCAGTTAGAGCAGGCGAGCGCACTATTAAAACAAGTGCTTGCAGCGCAACCCAATAATGCAGAAGCATTGTGGTTGTTCGGTAAGGCTTTAATTGGCTCTGGGAAGTTTCAGCTTGCGAGTAAGCAGATCTTAAAAGCCCTTACGTTCGCTCCCAATAACCCAAATGTTCATTTTGAACTTGCTGTATGCCAGATGTACCTGCATCAGTATGAAGACGCGATGCGCAGCATGAGGGAGACATTAAAAATTCTGCCTGAGCATATGCTCGCGACTAGAGAGCTCGGAAATGTTTTACTCCATCACGGTCGTTTAAGTGAGGCTGCTGAGGTCCTAGCACTAGGAACGCACCACCATCCGAAGGAAATTAATCTTTGGTTATTGCTTGGCAATACTTTAGGGGACTTGGGCCGATTTGATGAATCAATAGAATGCTTTAAGGTGGCTTTGAACCTAAATAAAGGGGTTGAGTCTGCTAGGTCAAGTATCTTGATGAGAATGAACTACATTCCAACTATTCCCCCTTCTGAAATATACGAATTGTCCAAAAAGTATGGGGAGATGTTCGAGCGTGGTAGCCCAAAAATCAATCCGCCTGACGCGGCTGCAAAGACAATTAGGATTGGATATGTTTCAAGTAATTTAAACTCTCACTCGGTCGCATATTTTCTAAAGCCATTGCTTTCAAATCATGATTGTTCAAAGGTGGAAGTCTATATTTACGATAATACAAATCATTGTGATGAAATGACCGAGGCCTTCAAAGGTCTAGGGCATCATTGGCGTCCTATTCGCGGGCTTTCTGACGACCGCGTAGTCCAGGTGATAGTTCAAGATAAAATTCAGGTACTCATTGATGTTATCTCCCACACTGGAGGGTCTAGGCTTGGTGTTTTTGCGCAAGCTCCCGCACCGATCCAAGTTACTTGGTTGGCATACCCGAATACCACTGGCGTTAAAGAAATTCAGTATCGATTTACGGATGAAATTGCCGATCCGCAAGGGTTGACTGAGAGCTATTACACAGAAGAGCTTGTGCGATTGCCGAAAGGGTTTCTATGCTACGAGTTTCCCAGTGACCTGCCTTGTCGAAGAGAGCCTCCGTATACAGAAAATGGCTACGTAACGTTCGGCTCTTTTAATAATTTGAATAAAATTACGGCTTCAACAATTTCTGCTTGGTCAGAAATATTAAAAGGAGTTCCAGGGTCAAAAATACTAGTTAAGTCAAGGCAGTTAGTTGATCCGGCGGTACGCGATAATTACTCAAAACTATTCGCGGAGTGTGGTATTGGAACAGAACGAATTGAGTTTCGTGGCGCAGTAAGTGGTAAGGATAGCCATCTAAAAATGTACGATGAAATTGATCTTGCGCTAGATTCGTTTCCATATAATGGAACAACAACAACGTGTGAAGCTCTTTGGATGGGGGTCCCTACGATAACGTATACAGGTCAGGTGCACGCGTCTCGCGTTAGCGCATCAATAATGCATCATGCCGGGCTTAATCAGTTTGTTGCAGACTCTCTAGAGCAGTATATCGAGCTCGCCGTAAAACTAGGAAATCAACCATTGTCCTTCTCCGATTTACGCCCTGTATTGAGAGCGAGACTAAACAAGAGCGCGCTTGCAGATGGCGCAGGTTTTGCTGATCAGGTGGAATCGGCCTATCTCAATTTGATTGAGCGGCATCGAACATAATAGAAGTTTGAGGGTCAGGTCTTACATGTTGCATTTAATGCACTACGTAAGACTTGATCATCAGGGTGTAACTCAGAATGTCATAGTCTTTTTGTTGCGACATAGAATAATCGTAGTCGGCGAGAAAATGGTTGAGCTTCGCGTGATACCTTAAAAGCCCAATATAGCGGAAATTGTCGTTGGCAGTCTTGGTTTATACCAGGGCTAACTGGTACAAGCTGA
>Ga0105352_1000650_pt1 | contig 19903 bp, 20 predicted proteins | sample EN8Hudsemesocosm_FD_83507 | JGI IMG/M metagenome (GOLD analysis project Ga0105352, IMG submission 83507) | Methane-oxidizing microbial communities from mesocosms in the Hudson Canyon - EN8B Hudson Canyon | ecosystem: Environmental > Aquatic > Marine > Cold seeps | place: Hudson Canyon...
AGTTTTTTATATGCGCTGCTGCTTAAAGGGCATTATACGGCTTTATCGTATAAAGCCGTTTAACGTGGTGAATGTAAAAGGCTATCTACCTGCGGTAGCATTAAAAAAATGCCTTTGATAACGCCCAAATCAGATGCCGTTTAAAGGGGCAGTTTTTTTGCGGCTTTTTGCAAAAAAGTGACGCTTTAAATGGTCAGCTGGATTTTTTGGTTAGCCTTTTTGATTATAGTGATACCGACAAGCTATTATTGTAATATGTGCTTCGGTAACTGCATATATAAGCTTATGCGAATCATCTATTCTACGAGACCAAAAGCCCGACAAATTTTCTTTTAAAAGTTCAGGCTTGCCAATTCCTTCGAATGGTGTTCGTATTACATTCGAAATCAATTTATTAATTCGTTTTAATGTCTTTTTATCTTGTCCCTGCCAATAAACATAATCAGACCATGCTTCATCTGTCCAAGCCAAACACCTATTCACTCAGTAGCTCTCTTTCTTGAACCATTCCTTGATGAAATTGTTCAATTGATTTTCTAAGGTGCTCAGCATTTGCAGGAGATTTTAATAAATATACTGTTTCCATCAAACTACTGTAATACTCGAATGACATCACTACTGCATCTTCACTATCACGTCTAGTTATTACAGTACAGTCAGCGTCATTAACCACTTGATCTAAAACACTTTTAAGCCCATTTCTTGCTTCTGTAAATGAAACAATTCGCATATTTACCTCACTTGTTCAAATTATTGAACAAGTGTAACCCTAAAAGTTAAATTGTACAATATATGGAACATGTTTTTTAGGCTAACTATATTATTAACAGGCACATTCGCCCTGATATTCCACAGTATTCACCGACAAATCGGGCATATTTGACAGGATATTAATATCCTGACTTTTTGCCCTGTTTCCCCACGGTATTGACCTGAAAATCAGGCACATTTGCCTGCTATCCAATTTATCCTGTCAAGTTGACCTGGTAAGTGATATTAACCGCTTAATCGGGCAAACAACAAAATAAACTTATTCAAAATGGCGTAGGTCGGGTTACATCTTTTCGTAACCCGACTCATTGCGCGATTACTGTCGGGTTAGCGGTAGTGCTGCTAACCCGACCTATAAGTCTTTAGCCTATCAAATCATCCAAATACTTTTCAGCATCCAATGCAGCCATACAGCCTGCTCCAGCAGAGGTAATGGCTTGTTTGTAAACAGAGTCCATAACATCACCTGCGGCAAAGACACCTGGGATACTGGTTGAAGTGGCATTGCCTTCGATACCGCTTTTTACGCGGATATAACCATGATCATCCATATTCAACTGATCTTTGAATATTTCGGTATTGGGGCGATGGCCGATGGCGATAAAAACACCGTGTACATCGACATCTTGAGTGGAGTCATCTAGTGTGCTTTTGATGCGCATGCCGGTAACGCCCATATCATCACCTAGAACTTCTTCTAAGGTGTTATTCCATAGGATTTCAACATTGCCATTTTCTGCTTTTTCGATCAATTTATCAGATAGGATCTTTTCTGAACGGAATTTATCACGACGGTGAATGACAGTGACTTTAGAAGCGATATTGGCTAAATATAAAGCTTCTTCTACAGCGGTATTTCCTCCGCCAATCACAGCAACAGGTTTGTTGCGGTAGAAAAAACCATCACAGGTTGCACAGGCGGAAACACCTTTTCCAGCAAATTCTTCTTCTGAATCTAAACCTAGGTACATGGCTGATGCACCGGTAGCGATAATGAGGGCATCACAAGTATAGCTGCCTGCATCGCCGGTTAATTTGATCGGTTTTGCATTTAGGTCGGCGGTATGAATATGGTCAAAAATGATTTCAGTCTCAAAACGCTCGGCATGTTTACGCATTCTTTCCATTAATTCTGGACCTTGCACACCTTCATCATCACCCGGCCAGTTGTCTACATCCGTTGTGGTGGTTAATTGTCCGCCTTGTTGTAGGCCTGTGACCATCACTGGTTTTAGGTTGGCGCGTGCTGCATAAACCGCGGCTGTATATCCGGCAGGGCCTGAACCTAAAATTAATAGAGGACAGTGTTTTGCTTCGCTCATGAGTTGTTTCCTTGTAATGATTGGGCGTCAGTGGTTTAGTGGTATTTAGGAGTGTGGGCTTAATAATATCCGAAAGCTTAGGTTCTAATGTAGCCTGTATGGAAGTTTACGGAATACAGGAAGCGCAGTGCATTCGCCTTTCTGTATTCCGTAAGCTTCATACGGGCTACACAACAAAGTTTCGGGTTTTATGGAATTCTAGCTCCTTATTCAAATTCTCTATAGGGCATGGCTTTCACAGGCTCTAAAGCTCGCTAAGATTCAAAAGGCGGACTAAAGTCTGCCCTACGGTTTTAGTTTTAACATTATGCGTGTAATTAGGATTTTCGTAAAGCCTCAGGGGAGGCATTTCGGATTGAATTCCAGAGTTTTTTGCAGTCGTTAATCACTAGATATAATGAGGGAATTAAGACTAAGGTAATAAGTGTCGCAAATACGATCCCAAAGCCGATGGAAATTGCCATTGGGATTAAGATACGCGCTTGCCGTGAAGTTTCTAAGATCATCGGCATTAAACCACCAAAAGTCGTTAAGGTGGTTAAAATAATTGGGCGAAAACGTTGGATGGCGGCGGTTTTTATGATTTCTTTGGGTGTCAGGTGTTGATGTTGTTCTAAGTCAACAGCTTGACTAATTAAAACTAGCGAATCATTGACCACAATACCGGATAAAGCAACGATGCCGAGTAGGCTTAATATACTCAGGCCGTAGCCCATGATTAAGTGGCCGAAAATAGCACCAATAATACCAAATGGAATACTGACAATGACGATCAGCGGTAATACATAGCTTTTGAACGGAATGGCAAGCATGGCGTATATACCGAGTACAGCAAAGATAAAACTGAGTTTTAAACTGCCGACACTTTCGGCCATATCGGCCTGTCGTCCTTGAAAACTGTATTGTAAGCCCGGATATTGCTGTACTAAGTCGGGCAGGGTGCTTGCTTTTAAGTCATTAACAATTGCGCCGGCCTGACTTCTGGGGGTGACATTAGCTGTGATTTGCACATTACGGCGACCGTCTCGGCGTTTAATTTCGGTAAAGGCGCGACCACGATCTATTTGCACAATTTCATGTAAGGGGATCGCGCGACCTTGATCTGTCCAGATTAAGAAGTCATGCAAATCTTGTCCAGATACTCGTTCGTTTTCAGGTAAACGGACCATGACTTTTATTTCATTACGCCCGCGTTGTTGGCGTAGTGCTTCAGAGCCATAAAAAGCGTTGCGTACTTGACGGGCGACTGAGAGCGGGCTTAAACCGAGACTTTCACCTTCGGGCAGTAAAGAGAAATCTAATTGCTGTTTGCCCAAGCTCATGCCATTAGTGACATCTTTAGCAATTGGGTAGGCGGCGAGCACTGCCGCTATTTTTATGCTGGCCTGTTCTAAGACGGCAATATCGCGGTGCGTTAGTTCTATAGTAATACCTGAACCTGATCCGGGGCCGCCTGAGTCAGATTCAAAAATGACGCTTTCTACACCGATAAGTTCACCAGTTTTCGCACGCCAGCGATCACTAAAACCATCGGTGCTCATGATGTCATTGCGGATTTCTGGAGGGGCTAAATAGCTACGAACTACAGCTTTATGACTGCCACCTTTGCCTACTTCGGCAAAAACACCTCGAATCAGTTGGTCGCCATTTTCAATTTTATCGGCCGCGAGACGCGCTGACTTGACTAAGTGATCAACAATAGCCTGAGTTTTTTCTACGGGTGTACCGTAAGGTAAAGTTAAAGAGACACGCGCATAATCGGATTCGGTTTTAGGAAACATAGACATGCCCATGCGGCCACTGAGCGCAAAGGAAAGTGTCGCAGTTAATATCGAAAAAGCAATAATGACGGTTAAATAACGATGGTTTAATGTGAGCTCAAGAAAGCCGCCATAACGGTGTTGAGTCCAATGGCGGAAAGCGTGGCTAAATTGCTGCTGCCTTTCATGCAACCAGTGGAAAATCTTTGATTTAGGTTGCTCACCGATATGCGCTAAATGTTGTGGTAAAACGAATAAACTTTCCATAAGCGAGAGCAAGAAAACCACGATAACTACAGTGGGAATCATCACGAAAATTTTACCCATTTGCCCCGGCATAAAAAACAGGGCATAAAGGTGGCTATATTGGTCAGAATACTAAAGGTGACGGGAACAGCCATTTCTTGTGCGCCTTTAATCGCCGCAGTGAGGGCGGGATAACCTTCTTGCCGATAGTGGTAGACGTTTTCACCAATAATAATGGCGTCATCGACAACAATACCTAAGGCGATAATAAAGGCAAATAGCGAGATCATATTTAATGAGACGCCAAGCGCGGGTAGAATTAAAAAAGAGCCAAGAAAGGCAATGGGTATACCTGTCATCACCCAAAATGCTAGGCGCAATTCTAAGAACAAAGCTAAGGTAATAAAAACCAGCGTTAAGCCCATTGCGCTATTACGTAATAATAAATCAACTCGTTGCGCGTAAGATCTTGAGGCATCGTAACGAATTTCTGCCTGTATGCCTTCGGGTAAATTACTCAGTTCGATTTGTTCTTTGACGGTATCGGAAATTCCTATCGGAGTTTGATCACCGACGCGATAGACTTGCAGCATGATCGCGGGAACACCATTGTAATTAGCTGAATAATCGGTATCTTCGTAACCATCGTTAATGGTCGCAATATCTCCGAGTAAGACAATCCCGCCAGAGGGCGTAGTAATAATCGGTAATTGTGCGAATTGTTGGCCCGTGTCTTTGCGTTCCTGCATGCGGATTAAAATTTCACCTGAGGTGCTTTTAATGCTACCTCCAGGTAGTTCTAAGCTGGCATTGCGAATCCGTTGAGCAATATCGGAAATAGAAATGTTATAGCGTTGTAAATTGTCCTGAGATACTTCGATGCTGATTTCTAAAGGACGAATCCCTTCTAAGTCAATTTGGGTAATGTTGTCAGCTTGTAATAATTGCTCGCGAAAGCTCTCTGCAAGTTCGTGTAACACGGCTTCTTCAGTATCACCATAGATAACTAAAGAAACCGTTTTTCGCTTACTAGCGACTACATTGACTTTAGGATCTTCGGCATCTTCGGGAAAGGTGGTGATGCGATCTATTTCACGCTGTATATCTTGGGCTAATAGGTTAATGTCGGCATCGGTCATCACATCGACTAAAACGGTTGCGTAACCTTCTTGCGAGGACGAGCTAATTTCGTCAATACCCTCTAAGCCGGAGATGGCATCTTCTATGGCTAGGACGATACCGCGTTCGATTTCTTCAGGGCTAGCACCAGTGTAAACGGTATTAATACTGATGGTATCAGTGACAAAATCAGGAAAAACTTCCTGTTTCATGGTGTTTAAAAATAATAAACCGCCGATGATAAAGGCAAACATCACTAAATTAGCGGCAACGGGGTGCGTTGCCATCCAGCTAACTGAGTTATGTTTGTTAATATTCATTCCCTGATTACTCATTGCTTTCTACCTTAGTGCGTAAAGTCATGCCTTGAACAGGGGTGCTTAAGTTACTACTAATGATGCGCACGTTTTTGGGTAATTGTTCCGCATCAATAAATACTTGTTCGGCGCCTTTCCAAATGGGGGTAATTGTTTTTACCTCTAAAGTGTTTTGTTCGCTGAGTAACCAGAGTTGCATGCCGTTATGTACCACTGAGTCGGGTAGGGCGATGACATTGTGTAGCGTGTCACCGGTGATTTCTACGCGTACTAATGAACCTAAAATTAAAGCGGGTGCACCTTTGTTTTCGGCTAGTTGGCTCAGCGGGTCTTTGACTTCAATAATCAGTTCAGCTAAACGACCTGAGGCTTCGAGCTCTGCTTTTAAGCGTTTCACTGTGCCATTGCGTGAACCTTGTGCTCCCCATGCGGCGCTATGCGTGATGGTGGCTTTAGAGCCGGCGCTGCTGTTAATGCTGGGAATATCTATTTTGCTTAGTTTGTCGGTTGGCAGGGCGGCGATCACCCAAAAGCTGTCAATCCCTGCTAATTTTACTAAGGGTGTTCCCGTGGAAAAGGTCGAAACCCAAGAGCCGATATGTGCATTGGTTTCTAAAACGATGGCATTAAAAGGCGATACGGTTCGCGTGCGGCTTAAATCTAAGCGGGCTTGTTTTAGTGTGGCTTCGGCTGCTTTTATAGCGCTTCTTGCTAAGGCGAGGTGCGGTTTGCGTAGCACTAGGTTTTTACTTTGCTCATCAAGTGGCGTATTTAATAAGGTAAATTCACGTTGCGCAATGGCTTGTTGGCCTTTTTCTAATGTTAGATTAAATTTAGCTTTTTCTAGTTCATTTTCTTTTTGTTTAACCAGTAATTCATAATCGGTGGGATCGAGCTGAATAATTTGCTCACCTTTTTTGAGGAATTCTCCAGGAATAAAATGCGGGCTAACGGAGGTGACCATACCGCTAATGCGTGAGGTTAAATTCACATTTTGCGCTGGAATGACATTGCCCATTGCGGTTACTGTCACAGGGTAATCAATGGCTTGTGCTTGAAATACTTCAACTAAAGGAGCAACTTTACTGGCGTGAACGCGTTTTGCTTTGGGTTTATTGCTGAGCCAGTAATAGGATAAGCTGATGGTTATGGCTAAAATGACTAGGGCAGGTAGCCATGATAAAAGACGCTTAAGCATCGGTATTTTCCTTGTTGATGGCGAGTGTATTGAGTTCCCAGCTACCGGCAAGTGCGCGGTAGAGTTGTATGCGGTATTCTAATAATTGACGTTTGGCTAAAATTTGACTGCGTTCTAAAGATTGTTGGTTAACTTGTGTGGTTAAAACACGTAAAAAATCCATAGCACCATACATATAGCGTAGCCGAATTTGTAGCGTTGCTTGTTCAGATAGCTGATGTTGTTTAGCTAAGCTGATAATTAATTGCTCTTGCTGTTGCTCTTGAATCAGCGCGTCTTCGACTTCTTGTATGGCTTGTTGTAGTGCTGTTGCGTAATTGTTTAATGCTTCTGCGGCAACGGCTCGGTTCCTTTCGACTTCAGCGATGCGTCTTCCACCATCAACGATTGGCATTATTAAGTTACCTGCCAGTGTTGCAATCCAGTTATTAAATAAGGACTGTAAATTGGGCGCGGTAGTATTGATATTTGCTGACAAGCTGAGCTTAGGGAAACGATCGGCAATTGCGGCTGCGGTGCGTTGATCTGCAGCTTGAACACGAAAATAGGCAGATCGTAGGTCAGGGCGGCGCTGTATAAGGTCACTGCTTAAGCCTGTTTGTGGTTGTACAGGTAAATCGGGGAGTTGATTTTGTTCGGGTAAAGCTAGCATCGTAGGCGTGTTGCCTGTCAAAATTGCAAGTTGATACTCTAGTGTTGTAATCGTCGCAATGACAGTCGTTTGGTCTCCGATTCTGGCTTGTAATGTTTGTCGTTGCTGGAAGACATCGGCGGCAGTTGCTTGCCCACCTGCAAAACGTGAAGTAACGATGTCTACGTTATCTTCATTAGTTTTGATCTGCTGTTGTAATAAAGCCAATTGGCTGCGTTGTTCTATTAGGCGATACCAAGCAATAGCGACTTCTGCAGATAAAGAAATGGCTGCGGTATTTAAGTTTTCTTGGACAACACGAACATCAAGATCAGAGGCGTTTCTATTAGCGCGTATGCGGCCCCATAAATCGACCTCATAGCTGGCATTTAGCCCTAAGATGAATTGGCTACTGTCTTTATTGTTGCTGTAATTTTGCCCACCAGTAAACACTGCGCTGATACTAGGAATTAAATCCGCACTGGTTTTTTGGGCAACAGCTTGTGCTTGTTCAAGACGATTATAAGCAGATAAAAGGCTAAAATTATTGCTCAGTGCCGAGTCGATCAGTTGGTTGAGTTGTGGGTCATTAAAAGCGAGCCACCAGTGTTTTTGGTGTGCTGATTCACCGGATTGTGAGAATGTTTCGGGGGTTGCTATCGGTGTGGCAATTTCATTTATTGGCATTGCACAGGATTGGGTAAGCAGTGCAGTAATGACAATAATGTGCGGTTTGATATCCATATATGAAAAAAATGACGAGAGAGTGTAAATAATAGTTAGTATGGGGCTTATGCATCTAAGGCGTTACTGCATGCTACAGCGTTGGGTTACGTTATCTGCGCTTTGCTAGATAATCTAACCCAACCTACAAGATAACTTATTGTTTATTGCATTTAACTCTTAACTTAGGAATGAGATTTCAATAAAACCTAAAACTTTGTGTAGCTCGTATGAAGCTTGCGGAATACGGGAAGTTGAATACACTGCGCTTCCTGTATTCCGTAAACTCCATACAGGCTACATTAGACGTAAACTTTCGGATATTATTAAGTCTGTATTCCTTGATGGCAGGGATTTAAAGAGTGTAAGCATTTTCTCATATTCTGTAGGCGGGATACGGAGGAGTTAGTTAAGTCGATGGCTGAGTTGTATCTACTTTAACCATTAGTTTTTGCCCTGGCTTTAAGTATTTCCCTAGTTTCTTTTTATTCCATTTACGTAAGTCAGTAACGCGCACATTGAATTTCTTTGAAATAGCCGATAAAGAATCACCACTACGTACTGTGTAACGGATGGGCTGAATTGCTGACTTTCGCTTGGTGTATTTTTTCGTTATCTTACTGGGCTTTTTAATGATCAGCTTTTTCCCTAAAGATAAAGTCGATTTAAGTCCAATCTTATTCCAGCGTGCAATATCTTTGCTATGTAAATCTAGCTTTCTAGCAATGCTCCATAAGCTATCGCCTGCTTTTACCGTATAAGTAGCGTACTTATTACTAGGGTTAAGCTGGCTGGTTTGAATAAATGGATTATTACCTATTTTTCCTTGCGCTAAAGGAATGAGCAGGTAAGTTCCTGCGCGAATTGTATTTTTACTTAAATGATTGACTTCGCGAATGGCTTTAACTTGGGTTTTGTAGCGGTAAGCAATACTGCTTAAACTATCACCTGAGATGACTTTATGGCGTTGCCATTTAACGCGATCCTGATCTGTTAAAGCGGCTAGTTTCTGTTCAAAAATATCGACTTTATCGACAGGAATTAATAAGCGATGAGGGCCTTGTGGTGGAGTGTAAGCTCGGTTATAGCCAGGGTGTAATTGAAATAATTCATCTAGCGAGGTATCAGCAAGCTTGGCAGCGAGAGATAAATCGAGTTGTGAGCCGATATCGACGGCAGAAAAAGTAGGTTTATGTTCCAGTCTTGTTAAATCGACACCATAATATTCTGCATTAGCAAAAATCTTGGCTAACGCTAATAACTTAGGTACATAACGTTCAGTTTCATTAGGTAGATCTAAAGCCCAAAAATTAGTGGGCTTATTTTTGGCAATGTTACGCTTAATTGCACGACCGACATTACCTTGGCCTGCATTATAAGAGGCGAGGGCGAGCAACCAATCATGATCAAATAGTTCGCCTAGATGTTGCAAGTAGCTCGTTGCCGCTTCAGTTGAAGCATAAATATCGCGTCGTCCGTCATACCACCAGTTTTGCTCTAGGCCATAACTTTTACCTGTGGATGGAATAAACTGCCATAAACCTGCGGCACGCGCATGTGAATAAGCATGTGCTTTAAAGCCACTTTCAACGGCAGGCAATAAGGCAAATTCACCGGGTAAGCCTTTTGCCTCTACTTCTTGAATAATGGCGTATAAATAAGGCTCGGCACGAGATTGAATGGTTTTAATATAGGTAGGGTGAGCTAGGTACCAAGCGACGGCTTTATCAATGCGAGCATTATCCTCTTCTGGAATGGAAAAAAGAGAAATCAGATATTGCCAGCTGTCTTTAGTCTGGGTATCAGTAGCAGGAATAAATGCTTCCTGATTGACTAATAAGGTAGATTGTAAAATCGATTTAGGTTCAGGCGATACGCTGATAGTAGCCGGCTCAATGTGGTTGACGTGTGTATTTTGATCCGCATTTTTTAGACTACATCCATTCGTTAGCAGTAAGATCAAAATCCCTAAAATAATTGAATGTCGCTTAAGTATATTCATTGTCAACTGGACGGCTGTTTTCTTTGGTTAAATCTTACTATTCTACTGTGTTTTATAGAAAAGCTCTTAAATAAAAATTGCATTTAAATAATCGTCATGAATAAGGTATAAAGTAAACCTTAGGTTTTATAAGCTTTTGCATAGTAAGGAGTATCCCTTGTAGTGTTCTGCACGAATAATACGATAGGTTGCATGATGTTCATTGCGGATACCAATAACCAAGCCTTTGCCTATATAAGATAAGGGGGCTTTCTGGTAGATTTGTTCATCAGCAACTGATAATGCAGTATTTTGATTGATGTTATGAATTAATTCCGTGACCTTTACGTCTTTTTTGTGTTTTTGTTGTGCTACAAACAGATCAGTTAACTCATGAAAGGGGATTTTATTATCAAGATTAAGTTTGTTAAGCTGATTGATGCCAAATAAAAGTTTCTTGCTATGTATACTCATTGACGTGTTTTATAAAGGTAAAGCGAAAAAACTATCTGTATTTTTTGATTTTAGCATTAATCAAATTACCTTATAATAGCTCCTTTAGTTTTTACATTACTATCAATTAGGATTTAATATGAAAAAAATATCTTTTCTTGCGTTTTTCTTGTTTTTATTCAGTGCTGTTTCTTATGCACATGGCCCCGTTAGAGGAAAAATGACGGCAACTGTAGATATTGAAGCGCCAGCTGAAAAAGTTTGGGAAATCATCAAAAATTTTGATGATATGTCTTGGCACCCAGATATTACAGTGACTAAAGCAACAGGTGGTAATGATAAAGGCGCGACACGTATTTTGGCTATTGACGGCGGTGAAATCACTGAGAAGTTAAAAAGCTATAACGCTGAAAAAATGTCATATAAATATAAAATCACGGACATGAGTGTTTTAAAAACAATTCAACATTCGGGTCAAGATGAAATTGTTCCTGTGTTTCCTGTTGATAATTATCAAGGTGTGATTACTGTTAAGAAAAAAGGTAGCAGCACCGTGGTAACTTGGGTTGCTACTTATTACCGTGCCTATATGAATAACTATCCACCAGAAGAGTTAAATGAAGAAACTGCTGATGCAGCTGTTACTGGCGTTTTAAAAGCAGGGCTAACAAGCTTATTGCATAAATTTGAGCCAAATACATTACCTACAGCTATTACCTTTAAAATGAAAAGATAGTTTAGTAGGGCGGACTTTAGTCCGCCTATGCCTGTACAGGCTACCAATTAACATGGGACACTAAAAAATTGTAGGGCGTGGCTTTAGCCCGCCTTTAGATGTTTTCTGACATTAGCGGGCTAAAGCCACGCCCTACAAGTCGCTGTTAGTTTTTTATTGAGCTAGAGAAATCTAGCTCAATAATTCTAAAATCCCTTCCCAAATCTTTTATCAATGGTTTCTCTGTGAATAATCAATGCAAAACTGTTTTACAGTTCTTTCTCGTCTTATGTTTCGCCTATAGTTCTAATTTACTGGCGCAATCCTATGCTTTTATTACTAATCAATTAGATAACAATGTAGCCGTTATTGATTTAGCAACAAACGAGGTTATTAAATCAATAACGGTTAAAGGCAAGCCCGTCGGTGTTGCTGTTAACCATAAAAACAATCAAGTTTATATCAGTACGCCCCAAGGTGACGGTTTTACTGTTTTAGACGGCAATACTCTGGAAGTTATTAATCGAGTTAAAGTCGGTGGCGCGTCAGTTGGGATTGCAGTAAGTCCTGATGGACAACGTATTTTTGTCGCAGATTGGTATGAAAATAGCGTATCTATCTTCAATAGTGCTGATTTACATTTAGAAAAGAAAATGACAGTAGGGAAATCACCTTCGGGTTTGGTTGTTAGTTCCGATAACCGCTGGTTATATGTCGCTAACCGTATGGATGATTCGGTTTCACAAATTGATTTAGATAAATTAAGCATTAGAAATACGACTAAAGTAGGAGCGCACCCTTTTGGTATTAGTTTGGATAAAAAAGCGCAACGCCTTTATAGCGCTAATGTAGAAAGTAATGATGTTTCGGTTTTGAGCACTAAAGGCTCAAATTTGAAGCGTGTGGCGCGTATTAAAGTCGGCGGACGCCCTTATGCTTCTGCTCTAGCATTAGACGGGAAATTATTATTTGTCACGAATCAAGATGATAGTACTGTTTCTGTGATTGATACAAAAACCTTAACCGAAATTAAGCAAATTGAAGTCGGTGAAAAGCCTGAAGGTATAAGCACAAGTACTGATGACCGGCATGTTTATGTCGCTAATTGGTTTGATGGCACCGTTTCAGTTATTGATGCACAAGCACTTTCTGTTGTAAAAACAATTACTACTGGTGATGGTAGTCATGCTTTTGGTGACTTTATCAGTAGGTGAGGCTTTACTGTTAGAGGTAAGGCGCGGCTTTAGCCCGCCTTTAAGCAAGCGAAAATATTATCCACATAACTATCAATATGCAGCCACAAGTAGAAATATTTTCTCAAGGTGAAGAAGTTATCACTGGGCAAACAGTCGATAGCAATGCTGCTTGGTTATCTCAAGAGTTGGTGCAAATGGGTTTTGTCATCAAGCGCCATACCGCTGTGGGTGATAGCCTACCTGACTTAAAGCAGTTATTGCTAGAAATTTCATTACGTAGCGATTGTTGTATTTGCACTGGAGGTTTAGGGCCAACTACAGACGATTTAACCGCTCAAGCCGTTGCTGAAGCCTTTGCTAGACCTTTATCTTTAGATCCTGTGGCGCTGGAGAAAATAAGTACTTACTTCAGGGGGCGTAAGCGGGTTATGGCTGATACTAACCGTAAGCAAGCCTTTTTTCCTCAAGGGGCTGAGCGTATTGATAATGACTGGGGCACTGCGCCTGGTTTTGCTTTACAAGAAAATCGTTGCTGGTTTGTTTTTCTGCCGGGCGTGCCGTTTGAAATGAAGTCCATGTTTGCTGAGCAAATTGCAATGAGATTAAAGCAGCGCTTTTCATTACAAGCAAATCAATTGGTCACTTTACGCTCTATTGGTATAGGCGAATCTGATTTGCAGGAAAAAATTAATACACTGTCTTTGCCGGAAAACGTTGAACTGGGTTTTCGCGCGGGTGCTGATGAAGTGCAAACCAAATTATTATTTCCAGCAGGCACTGATCAGCAACAAGTTACAAGCATTGTGCAACAGCTTGTTTCCAGTATTGGTGATTATGTTTTTGCTGTCGACGGGTTGAATGAGCAGCAGGGCGGCCTTGTTAGTGTGATTGATCAGCTCATGGAACAACGAGAATTAACCTTATCAGTGCAAGAAACGGCATCGCAGGGTTTAATAGCTGCGAAATGCATTGGTCAGCCTTGGTTATTAGCCGCATCTTTTAGCCAATCACTGCAACAGTTAAGCGATAAACTTAGTATCCAATTTGAAGCTAATGCCAGTTTTGAAGTGGCGGAATGTATTGCCCATAAAATCCAGCAGCAAGAAGGCTCTGATTTAGTGCTGGTACAGCTATATAAGGGTAGTACCGAGCAATTCCAGCACAAAGGTCAGAGCATTATTATTTATAATTTACTGTTAACACCAGCAGGTATTCAGCGCAGTGAATTTAATATTAGTGGTCCACAGCAGCGGAAGCAAAATCAATCCGCATTATTAGCTTTGGATCTTTTAAGGCGTTATTTACAAAATAAAAATTCATCGTAACGCGTGTTTTAAATTTTATTGCTTTTCGTATGTAACCAAGCACACACACGATAAATTAGCATAAAAGCAATCACAGAAGAAGCACCTATAATAAATTCACGATTATCTTTAATCAAAGTTTGTACTTGTAAAACAATGTCTTGATTAACTTCTTTGTAAAGTAAATAACTGCCTAATATCAGCACGAAATAACCAAATCCCCGTTTTAAATGGTGTGCGGGAATATGGTTTGATGCGCTTGCACCAGCAAAGCTGCCAATAATCGCTAAGCAAGTAATAGTGAGAGTTAAGATTGGGTCAATATCCAAATGATTGGCGTGGCCTGCTAATGCTGCAGTACTTTGTAAGGTAATAATAAATAAAGAAGTACCAATAGCTGCATGAATTGGCAATTTAGCGAGATGGGCTAAAGCTGGAACGAGCAAGAATCCACCGCCAACACCGACCAAGCCAGTTACAATACCTAAGAAAAAACCATCAAATAAAATAGCCAGTACTGGGAGTTCTAAAGGACAAATAGGCGTGTCACTTGTACAGGTACTAGTATCATTGGATTGTTTACTATTTTTCAAAATCATAGAAAAAGCCGCGATCAACATAACTAGGCCCAATAATACCAACAATAAAGCGCCTGGGACATAAGCCGTTAAGCGCCCACCAAGAAAAGCACCCAACATGCCAGCGCTACCAAATACAGCGCCTGTTTTCCAGCAAACATAACCTTTTCGCGCATGATGAAAAGTGGCAATCAAGCTAGTGCAGCCAACGACAATAAGAGATGTGACAATGGCGCTTTTAGCAGGAATATCGACTAAATAAACCAAAACAGGCACGGTTAATATAGAGCCGCCACCGCCCAATAAGCCCAGTAAAAATCCAATAATAATGGCGAAGACACTAGCTAAAAACATAAGTCTATTACCCTTGTCTTAGTGGTTCTTGGTGAGTTTCTGTTTTTCCACAGGCCTGATTTGCAGGTAGTGCGGCATCAATATATTTAGGGTAGGGTAAGTTTAAGCCCGCCATAATTTCAATAAATTCAGCACAGGTTTTTTGCTGCCCTAAACGAGCATTTAACGCTATTTCTTGGGCAATATTAGAGACCCGTTTGCCATTGTAATCATGTCCAGGATAGACCAATGTATCCGCAGGCAGAGTGAAAAGTTTTTCAGTGACACTGTTATATAAGGTGGTTGTATCGCCTTGTTGGAAGTCAGTACGGCCACAGCCATTAATAAGTAAGGAATCACCAGTAAACACGCGGTCACCAATAACATAGCTAACGCAACCGCCGGTATGTCCAGGTGTATGCAATACTTTGAGCTCAACGCCACCAATTTGCAATATCACCCCGTCTGTAACCAAAAGGTCAGCACACATAGCACCAGCATCTCTATGAACGATACTTTTACTGCCTAGCTGGTCACGTAATAAACTAGCGCCGGTTACATGATCTGCATGCACATGAGTTTCTAGCGTATAAATAAGAGTAAGATTTAAATTGTCTAGTAGCGCTATATAGTGCTTGAGTTCTGTTGCAACCGTGTCGATTAAGATTGCTTTTTTGCTGGTTTCGAAAGCAATAAGGTAGGTATAAGTACAGGTATCCGGTTCAAAAAGTTGTCTAAAAATCATTATTATTTATCCAGTAATATAATCAAATGCTAATTGAAGGTTAGCGATAATAGCGTTTAATTGCAAGGCAAAGTTACCACGGATTTATCTTGCAGAAGCGGAATTAAATTGAATAGTGGTAAACTAAGACGATACAACATTAACAATATATTTGAATTCTTTGGAGTAACAAATGCTGAATAAAGTAACCTTGATAGGAAATTTAGGTGCCGACCCTGATGTGCGCTATATGCCCACGGGCGGAGCTGTCACTAATATAAATTTGGCGACGACAAGGCGCTGGAAAGATAAGCAATCCGGTGAGCGTCGTGATGAAACAGAATGGCACCGTGTGGTGTTTTTTGGGCGTTTAGCAGAGGTGGCTGGTGAATACTTAAAAAAAGGGAGGCAAGTGTATATAGAAGGCCGACTACATACAAATAAATGGCAAGACAAAGAAGGCGTTGATCGTTACACCACGGAAATTATCGCTTCAGAAATGCAAATGCTAGGAAGTCGCACTGGTGGTACTGCACCTTTGGGAAATTCACCTACGCAACACGCACCAGCACAAAATAACACTCCTGCCAGTTCACAGCCCGCCACTACGCAGGCGAAATCTATGCCTGAAGCGCCACCACCAGCAGCCTATGAAGATTTTGATGATGATATTCCTTTTTGACCTACACATAAATGGAAAGTGTTGAATATATAACCTAAATGCCCTGTTTTTACAGGGTTTTTTTATGATTATTTAAAAAGAATAGTAATGGAGCCTCCTTGTGTGTGGTGAATCGGTTTTTGCGGCATAAATTCCAAAACCTATCTATTGGCGCGCCAATGTTTTTTAATGTCTTGATATTGATTTTATTTATTGGGCAATGGAGAATGGTCAAGTTATCGTCAATAAATAAGGGAAAACATTGATTAGGGTTTATTTGCTGGGTATTGTAATTGCTGCTTTTTTCTGGATTAGCGCAGGTGTAAAAAAAGAGCCGCATGAGCGTAAGCAGTATATGCAAAAAAGTGCATTGGTAGGCTTGTTGTTATGCTTTATTATTTTGGCGCTGACTGGGCGCTTGAGTTGGATTTTGGCTGCACTAAGTGTTTCTGTTGCATTTGTATTGCGTTTTATACCAGTAGTTTTGCGCTATGCTCCTCAACTACAGCGTTTGTGGGCTTTGTGGCGTAATAATCAGGGTGGATTTTCAGGGGAGGCTCAAGGGAGGCCTGTTAGTAAGGGGGCAATAACAGTTGAGGAAGCTTATAAAGTCTTAGGTGTCAGTGCGTCGGCAACAAGGCAAGAGATTATTGATGCGCATCGAAAATTAATTTTAAAAAACCACCCTGATCGTGGTGGGTCTAGCTATCTTGCAGCGCAAATTAATCAAGCGAAAGATATTTTGTTAAAGAAATAGATTGGCGATGAAGCTTTGTAGTGTTCTTTTTAGGGGGAAGGTACTTGGTTATCAGTCTTTTGCATATTTATTGAGACGGTGGTTTTTTTTGTTTTTTTTAAGTTTTCTTGTGAGTGGCTGTGCGGGATTTCAATCTCAAGCACCTATTCAACCGAAAAAACGTGATTTGACGAGTAGTTCATATTATAAGGTAAAAAAAGGTGATACTTTATATTCCGTTGGTTTTAGGTCTGGGCATGGCTATAAGCGACTTGCGGTATGGAATAAAATAGCTTCGCCTTACAAGTTATCTGTGGGGCGGACGTTAAAGCTATTTAGAGGTAAGTCTTCTGGTTCGACTGCAAAGAGAAAACAAATAAAGACAAAAAGAACAAATATTTCAACGAGTAACAAAAAGGTGTTAAAGTTAAACTGGCAGTGGCCAGTGACCGGAAAAATAATACGGAATTTTTATAATACAGGTAGTAAGGGTATTGATATTTCTGGGCGTGTTGGGCAGCAGGTTAAGGCGGCTGAGGCGGGTGTTGTGGCTTATAGTGGTAGTGGTTTACTTGGCTATGGAAAGCTTCTGATTATAAAGCATAATTATTTGTATTTGAGTGCTTATGCGCATAATCGACGCTTGTTAGTCAAAGAAGGACAAAAAGTTAAGAAGGGGCAATTGATAGCTGAAATGGGGGTGGGTGTGAATGGTAAGCCTGCGTTGCACTTTGAAATCAGGAAGAACGGAAAGCCCGTTAATCCCGTGATATATTTATCAAAATAAGCTTTATTATAAGTGTCCGAATTTAGGATTCGATACTTTATTACAGTGAATGACGAGAAGTAGGAGCTAATAGTGAAGGAAGACTTAATGAGTGCTGAAGAAAATAATACGTTTGTTGAGGAAAGTAAGAGTTTAGATCTTGAGTCGACTCATGAGTTACTGGATGTATCAACATCAATGACTGATAGTAAAAATGATCAATCTTTTGATGCGACTCAGTTTTATTTTAAGGAGTTAAGTCGCTCGCAGCTTTTAACCGCTGACCAAGAAAAAATGTATGGTAAGCAATCTTTGTTGGGTGATGCGCGTGCTCGACAGATAATGATCGAAAGTAATTTGCGCTTAGTGGTGAAAATTGCGCGTCGCTATTTGAATCGCGGCTTGCCTTTACTTGATTTAATCGAAGAGGGTAATCTTGGCTTGATTCGAGCGGTGGAAAAGTTTGATCCTGAGCTAGGTTTTCGTTTTTCTACGTATGCAACGTGGTGGATACGGCAAACCATTGAGCGGGCTATTATGAGTCAAACGAGAACCATACGCTTGCCTATTCATGTTGTTAAAGAAATGAATGTTTATTTGAAAGCTCAGCGACATTTAACGCATGCTTTAGAAGCTGAACCTAGAGCTGAAGATATTGCAAAATTTTTAGAAAAGCCGGTCGAAGTTGTCCAGAAAATGCTTAAATTAAATGAGCGGGTAACATCGGTTGATGCTCCCACTGCTTATGACTCAGAAAAAACCTTTGTTGATTCTGTCTCGGATGAAAGTTCAAGTTCTTTGTTAGATCAAATGCACGAACAAGAGGTTAAAGTGAATATTAACACTTGGTTGGCGAAAATATCTAAAAAGCAGGCTGAAGTGATTTGTCGGCGTTATGGTTTGTGTGGTTATGAAAGTGCAACACTTGAAGTCGTTGCTACTGAGTTAGGGGTGACACGTGAGCGTGTACGTCAAATACAAATGGATGGTTTAAAGCGACTTAAAGAAATAATAGAAGTTGACGGGCATACGCTAGAGACAATTTTGCAGTAGGTACTAAATTAACTGTTTTTTCCATCAGTGTTTCCATATTGATTGCTTAGAAGTAAAAAAGGGCTGTAGTGTCTTGCTATGTTAATACATTGATGTTGAATGTTTTAAGTAGCTCTATTAACTTAATTAGAGGTAGTCCTATAAGTGCATTCGGGTCATCACCTTCAATGCGCTTAAATAGTGCAATACCTAAGCCTTCTGATTTGAAACTGCCTGCACAGTTATAGGGTTGCTCTAAAAGTACGTAATTCTTTATTTCTTCGGTGTTTAGTTTTTTAAAATACACAGAACATATATCAATATCATCTTTATACTTCATGGTAGCTGTGTCTAGTACGCAAATACTGGTGTAAAATTTTACGCAGTTACCGGAAGACTCTTGTAATTGTTTGATCGCGTTCTCTTGGTTTCCAGGTTTATGTAGCTGTGTACTGCCCAATATGGCAACTTGGTCGGAAGCAATAATAATATGTTTTGGATATGTGCTAGCGAGAGCATGGGCTTTTTGCCTAGCTAAACGTAGTGCTTGTTCTTGCGCTGTTTCACTCTTTTGAGCAGTTTCGTCAATATTAGGGTTAGTGCAGATAAAGCTTAAGTGTAATTTTTCCAGTAGTGCTTTTCGGTATTTAGAGCTAGAGGCTAAGACCAGCTTATTGTTTTTCATTAGAATTCAATTGACAAGAAGTGTTAAAAGCCTATATTATTGCACAGATATGTTAGATCAATTACCTGAACTTATAGATCCTGTTGTGTTTGCAGAGCGGCACAGCCATGTAGTAGGCCGAATGGGCTTGCAGAGAATGGCGCGCCTGTCTGATTTTCTTTTTGATAAAGGAGGTGAGTTAAATATCGACTTACAGTTTTATAAAGAAGGTAAAGTTCCTATTATTGAAGGGCATATTGAAGGGCATATAACCTGGACGTGCCAGAGCTGTTTGAAAACGCTACCATGGACTGTAGATAAATCTGTAAAGATTGGTATGGTGCAAACAATTGAACAGGCTGATCGCTTAGAGGAAGGGTTTGAACCAATGGTTGTTTCAGACCAAAAAATGTCGCTACCTGAAATTATTGAGGATGAGGTAATTATTGCTTTACCTGGTTACCCAAGACATGAAGAGAGCTGTATTCAATATTCATCAACTGAACCACTTGTTGAAGAGCCCGAAGAAATAAAACAAGAATCTGACAACCCTTTTTCTGTTTTAGCTAAATTAAAATTTACTGGAGACCAATAATGGCCGTACAAAAAAGCAAAGTAACTCGCTCAAGACGTGGACAACGTCGTTCACATGATTCATTGACAGCGCAAACAT
>Ga0105352_1000651_pt1 | contig 19900 bp, 20 predicted proteins | sample EN8Hudsemesocosm_FD_83507 | JGI IMG/M metagenome (GOLD analysis project Ga0105352, IMG submission 83507) | Methane-oxidizing microbial communities from mesocosms in the Hudson Canyon - EN8B Hudson Canyon | ecosystem: Environmental > Aquatic > Marine > Cold seeps | place: Hudson Canyon...
CCACATCTTTTCCATTTGTGTTTGCATTACTTTTGAAAAGCCATTTCGAATTTCGTCTAACTGTTGTAGATGGTTCTGATGTGATGTAAGTAAGGGCTGCAATGCCTTGCAAAACGTGTGGAAGTTGCGTTCGGCTGCCACTGGTTGGTTCAGAAAAGAGAAGTGATTCCCACCACCCGACCAAGGCTGGTACTGCGGGTTGAACTCATCACAGAATCCGAATGGGCCGTAATCGAGTGTAAAACCACCAACCGCGCAATTGTCACTATTGAAATTTCCCTGGCAGTAGCCGACACGAATCCAGTTGGCTACAAGCGACGTAAGGCGGCTGCGGAACTCGCGTGCGAGCAACACTATTTTTTCGGCAGTGTTTAGTTTTTTGTCAATGACGTCAGCGTACTCACGATCGATCAAATGCAACACAATCATCTCGAGCTCTTCCATCGCTTTTGGGTGTTCATTCTTGCGGGCACGGCGACTGAAGAGTTCGAGTTGTCCAACCCGAATGAATGACGGTGCGACGCGCGTCGAGATGGCGACTGCCTCTGATACAAATATGTCAGGATCTTTTGAGCGAGAACCCTCTGAATACCATGGGCGATTGACTTTATCCGTTTTCGAAACGTACAAACTTAGAGATCGAGACGTTGGAACTCCGAGTGCATGCATATACTCCTGAGCCAGGAACTCACGGATGCTTGAGCGCAAGACGGCGCGACCATCTGCACCGCGACAATATGGTGTTCGACCGCCACCTTTTAGCTGCATTTCCCAGCGTTGACCGTTGATGACAGCCTCAACCACAGAAACTGCGCGACCATCACCATATCCGTTGCCGGTTTGGAATGGACACTGCTGATAGTATTCAGTACCGAAGATAGAGAGCGCATAGCCACTCGCCCATCCGACCGTGCGCATCGGCTCTGGAACGTGCGAGAGGTCGCCAGAGAATAGGCGCACGAAATCGTCTAACTGTGCCATGCTGTCGGAGAAGCCAAGCTCGCGAAAAAAGATTTTACTATGTGTGATGTACTCAGGATCTTTTATTGGCGTGGGGTTGACAGGGACATAGTGTCCAGTGAAAACTTGTCGCGGCTCGTGATCGACACCGTTTTCTTTCGCGTCAGGATCGCAGTTGAGAGTGTCAATGAGCGAATAGCCAGCCAACTTTGCGAGATCATCGAGCGTATCGATTGTTGGGGAGGCTTCCTGGGATAGTATATTTATCATAGGGTCATTTTACTATGTTGCACCTTGTTTTGAATTACAAAAAATCGAGTGGATATTTTGCAATGTTATGATTGAAAAGAATCGTAAAAAGGAGCGCACGAAAAGAAACGCAGCGCTTGGGTTTTTCCTGGCTGTCGTTCAAATGATCACATCACAGTGGAGAGTTTAGAAACGAGATTGGTTTCTTGCGGCATTAAAAGATCTGAATTGACACCTCACGGCTGGAGATCAATGGGATCAATAAGGCTTAACGGAGGAATCAGCAAGGATGGATCGCTAGCCGCTGCCGATAACACCAGACGCAAAGGTGATAGTTTTAACAAGGACGAAATCGAACGCCAACTTTCGCACCTTGATTCAACAACGAGAGGGATATATAACCACGAGCACTATGTAGAGGACAGGCGATACATGATGCAGATCTGGGCCGATTGGCTCGACAAAATCAGATCTTAAACATTTTCCTTTTTAGGGTTTGTCATTTGGCGGGCCTTTTTACCAAAAATTTTACCCAAAAATCGTAATAGCTGACCCCGGCTTTCCGCGAAAAGCGGCGGCGGGTAGCGAATAGGGTGCACTTTGTGAACCAATAAACAAGTTGGAGGGTTGCGTTAATATTAAGTGCGAACTCTTTGTTAAAGCTTAACAAATAACCACCACCCCTCTCATATTTGTCCAGACCCTTTAGACCTCCGGCGAGGCTCACAAACACCTCTGCTACTAATGTTATATTCTCCCTCACACATGAGATAAAGTTTGGACTTTGAATAAGTTCAAAAATGAAATATAATGCTGTTTTTTAGAAGCTGTAATTATGCAAATCGATTCAACAAACCTCTCACATAAAAGAGTTTTAAGCGTTGCCGCTCCAATAGTATTAGCAAATGCCACGATTCCTATTTTAGGTGCAGTCGATACTGCAGTTGTAGGACAGTTGGGTCAGGCTGCTCCTATAGGCGCTGTCGGAATTGGTGCAATAATAATTACCGCAATTTATTGGCTGTTTGGTTTTTTACGAATGGGCACAACTGGCCTTACTGCTCAGGCTATCGGCTCAGACGACAAGCCTGAAACTTCTGCTCTATTGGTCCGAGGTCTCATTATTGGCCTTGTGTCAGGCTTGATATTAATTGTGTCTCAGGTTCCTCTGTTCTTTGGCGCACTCCAATTGTCACCAGCATCTATAGAAGTCGAAGGAATGGCGCAACAATATTTGCATATTAGAGTCTTTAGTGCGCCAGCTGCTATCGCTATTTTTGGAATTACTGGCTGGCTTATTGCAAAAGAAAAAACTCGAGCAGTTTTGTTTCTTCAGCTTTTGCTGAACGGTGTCAATATAATTTTAGATCTGTTATTTGTTTTGCATCTTGGTTGGGGTGTTGAAGGAGTTGCAATTGCAACACTTATTGCCGAATGGCTTGGTCTCATATTTGGTCTTTGGTTGGCGAGAGAAGGATTTAATAATGGCTACTGGAAAAATTGGGTTCAGATATTCGACAGGTCTCGTCTATTAAAAATGGCCAAGGTCAATAGTGATATTATGATTCGATCCGTTTTGTTACAGATTGGAATTGTTAGCTTTTTGTTTCTCGGTTCTAGTTTTGATGATGCCACCTTGGCTGCAAACCAAGTTTTAATTCAGTTTTTAAATATTACCGCTTATGCCTTAGATGGCTTTGCTTTTACTGCTGAAGCTTTTGTTGGTCAAGCATTGGGAGCTAAAGATAGAGCTCTGTTTCGTAAATCGGCCATTATGACAAGTCAATGGGGTGTTGGGTCAGTTGTTCTTATGGCATTCGTTTTTTTTGTATTTGGTGACAACATTATAAAATTAATGACCACTGCTGAGGATGTTAGGGCTGTCAGTCATACATACTTACCATGGATGATTCTTGCCCCATTGGTCGGTGTTGCTGCTTGGATGCTTGACGGTATTTTTATTGGGACAACGAGAACGACAGATATGCGAAATATGATGGTTGTCTCTTTTGCTATATATTTGATTGCCTTAGCAATTCTTTTGCCGCGTTATGGTAATCATGGACTTTGGGCATCACTGATAGTATTTTCAATAGCGAGAGGAGCTACATTAGGGCTTAAGTATCCGAGTTTAGAGGCATCTACAGATGCAAAGTAATATTATTGAGTCTGGTAGTTTATTATCATAGATTTTATGAAAATACTTCTAACAATATTGGCAACAGCACTTCTCTTGGTGTCGTTTTCAACTTTTGCTTGCTTGAGTAATGCCCAATAATATAAGGTGAGATATATGTGGTGGTGGAGGCGCATGGGGGACCCATCCAGCCGTGTTTGAGATTATTGCTACGCCTCCTCACACATAGGATGGGGTTTCAAACCTCCCAACACACCCAATAAATCACACATCTTGTGCGAGTAGTGCTTATCTGATGGCTTTAAACTAATTACAATTCTATTAATGGTCTTATTTCATTCAGATTAGGTGATGATATTTTTTCTACGTGTCGACCTTGATACTTTTCTCATCGATAGGCTATTTTTTAGGTTGAGTTTTCATTCGCCATCAAGCAGTTTCTTGATTTTTTTCTGGTATTTAATGCTAGGTACAGACCCCCACTTTTTCCAATAATTTTCATCTAATAATCTAAATTTAATAGACGCCCGCTTTACTGTCTTATTCCCTTTTTCAGTAGAGGCTCTCGATGTATATCTGATGAAGTTAATGTTGTCTTTAATAGCCAGTTTGGTTTTTTTTAATCGCATCAAGTTGTATTTTGATACTGTACTGCGGTCACTTTGTCTATCTTTTTCAAGGTCGGTAGTTAGTCTGTCGAACCTTTTGTGCTCTTCCTGTAATTCTCTAATTCCAGTTTTATTTTTCATATTTAAGCTTGTTAAAACTCTAGTGTATACCTTTAATATAACAGAAGTCACCCCCCCTCACACAAGAAACGAAATTTGGACTAATTAAAAACACCCATGAAAAGTGATTGGTGGTATAAAAGAAGTTTTCAATATATAAAATCAAAATGCAATATAGAAATTTTTCTAATATAGGATGGAAGGTATCAGAAATTGGTTTAGGATGTTGGGCAATTGGCTCAGATTGGGGAAATGTATCAGCTGCAGATGCAAGGGAAGTTCTAAAGACCTCACTTGATAAAGGAATAAATTTTTTTGATACAGCCGATGTTTATGGAGATGGCAGAAGTGAAAAAATTATTGGGAAGCTTATAAAATCTACATCAGAAAAAATATTTGTTGCTACAAAATCTGGAAGAAGATTAAATCCTCACAGTCCCGAAGGATATAACCTTAAAAACATTGAAGAATTTATTGATAGGTCGCTGATTAATTTAGGAGTTGATTGTATTGATCTGTTGCAATTGCATTGCCCTCCAAGTGAAATTTATCCTAAAAAAGAAACATACGAAATGATGGATGAAATCGTTAAACTAGGAAAAATAGCTAACTATGGTGTTAGTGTTGAAAAAGTATCAGAAGCGATGGATGCTATTCAATTTCCAAATGTAAAAAGTATTCAAATTATATTTAATATATTTAGGCAAAAACCTGCTGAAACTTTTTTTAAAGAAGCCGCAAAGAGAAATGTCAGTATTATTGCAAGAGTCCCGCTTGCAAGTGGGTTACTAACTGGAAAAATGAATCAAGAATCAACATTTCCTCAAAATGATCATCGAAATTATAATATTAATGGAGATGCTTTTGATGTAGGAGAAACATTCTCAGGTGTAAATTTCGAAAAAGGTCTTGAGGCGGTTGAAAAATTAAAAGACTTACTTCCTGATAATTATTCATTAACAGATTTAGCACTAAAATGGATCCTAATGCATGATGAGGTTAGTGTTGTTATACCAGGTGCAAAAAATAAATCACAGGCTCTAATGAATTTACAGGCGTCAGATTTAGAAGAAATTTCATCTTTATTGCCAGCAATTAATTCTATTTATGAGGAGTTAATTAAACCTGATGTTCATAGTCGTTGGTAATAACTAAATATAGTTTTTCAACATCCTCATGGTTGCTGGTAAAAATATATATCAGGCTATGTATTAATATAACCTCCCTCACACATCAAACGGAATTTGGACTTTGACTAAGTTCCAATTGAAATATAATCCCAGTGTGAAAAAACTTCTTATATTTCTAGTATTCTTCTTCTCAACTCAAGGTTTTACAGCATCATGTACTTAAGCAACCTTCTTTAATCTACTAGCAGAGAAACAACTTAATCATATCTAGCAATTTTTCTTTGATTAATTTGAATCATTTTTTTCACTTATATGTTAACTGCCTTTCTTCGTCTCAGTTGTATGGTTCCAACAATACCAATTAGGAACAGAGCCGGAATAAAAACAATCTGTTTTGGCAGGGTTTTTCTCTTAGTTTGAATAGAATCTCATTAATACCTGATTTTCAATTTTTTATAAATGTGCCCAATTAGCCATGCAGGACCTATCATCAAGAACTGGATATCTTCAAGGAATGAAGGCTTTTTACCCTCTATTTTGTGCCCAATAAACTGCCCAATCCAAGCAAGTACAAACAATACCATGGATGATTGCCACAATGGAATCACCTGCCCCCCAAGTTCTAAATGAGAAAGCTGCTCATTACCCCACAAACAAAATACAGACCATGCTAAAACCCCAATGGTCATACTAAAGGACAAACGAAGGTAGAATATAACTCCAAACAAGACCACTACAGATCCATAATTTATATAAGGCTCATACCAATCTTTCGCTGAGGCTAAACTCGATGCTATTAACTCATGAGGTATGGACGCAAATAATCCGATAACATTGAAAAATATTACCGGTACACATATCCAGTGGATCAATTTATTTGTAGGGTTCTGGTGGCTTTCACCATAAGCATCAAGCCAATCCTGCAATTTTCTCATAACAATCCCTCATTATCAATTTCAACTCAGTATGCGCCCTTATGGAAAAGAAGGAAAAAGGTCGCTATTTTTATTTCTTATATATTCACGCTTAAGACTTTTCTGGAGCGCCTTGAAAGCTCAGGGAATCCCCTCATTGATCAGCAGAAAAAAACCCTTCAGAACCGCTCAGTAAAAATAAGTCGTTTAAGGGTAAGGGCCGACCAGAAATGGCAGTATACCACGTTGTCTTGATTGCTAGAATGCGCTTTAAATGCGTAATCACCCAATCCAAAAAGTTAAAAAAAAATTAACCGTGAGAAAACCATAACACGGTCAAAACTGGATTCATCGGAACGAATTGTAAATCACTAAAAATATTTGACATTTGGACTCCCAGTGGACGCCCAAGATTTTCAATCAGACATAAAAAAACCTATCTCGTAAGATAGGCTTTTGTTTATTTGGCTCCTCGACCTGGGCTCGAACCAGGGACAAACGGATTAACAGTCCGTTGCTCTACCAACTGAGCTATCGAGGAATGAAGCGGCAAATTATAATGAGTTATGGTTTTTTAGTCAATCAATTCTAGGTGATTATTCACCATTTTTACAAAACCATTTGGACACTACTCAGAATCAAGACTAAATTCAGGCAATTCTTCGGTGTTTGGTACGCAAATACCGCCACTGCCACTCTGCACTATTGCATCTGCAAAGCCTTTTTCATAGGCATCAGCAATGATTTGCTGGTAAACCGTCGCATGCTCACCACTCATCAGTTGGGCAATCACATCGGCAGGATCTTGCGAGGATAAATTGTTCGTTTGCGCTTGTTGAGTCCAGGCATTCAAATCATCACCTAGGCCCCAAGCGGCGTTTGCGTCAAGAGAGCCCCAAGCATTGGTTAATTCTGGAGTGGCAAGAGTTTGGTTAAAGCTTAAGCCAGTATTCATGTTGGCTTGATTCAAGCCCACATTATTAGACATCATATTATTAGACATCATATTATTAGACATCATATTATTAGGCATCATATTATTATAACCCGTGTAAGGCATAGCGCCATTAACGCCCATCATTGGCATCATGTTATTGTAAGCGCCAAATGAGCCCAAATTGCTGTTAGCTCCGCTAGGCATCCAATTATTATTTGGCGTATAAGGCATCATACCGTTGTAGGGTACATAATTCATATTAACACCACCCATCATTTGCATCATATTGGTGTTGTTATTGTACGGCTGCCAATTGTTTGCTCCGCCATAATTAGTCCAATTATTTGCACCCATCATATTAGGCATATAGCTAAATGAATTGGCTAAATTTGCATTAACAAGTGTGGGGTCAAAATGAGTATTGGCTTCGACAGCAAGAGACAAACCAAGTGCTATCAATAAGAATGTCTTGTGTATAACTCTCTCAATTTTTATCATTTTTAATGAAAGCAAAAAGTATCGATTGAGAGTGATTATACTGAGATGTGCGTGTTTATGGGTCAATAAAAATCAAACCACCCAGATGTTTCTTTGGATGGCAGATTAACAAAGAAAATAAGGTGGTTTACTCGAAGGACTCTATCAATGCGTCGCCAAACTCTGAGCACGACAGTAGAATAGCGTCATCGACCAAACGCGCCAAATCATAAGTAACGGTTTTATTCTTAATCGTCTTCGACATTGCATCAATAATTAAATCTGCCGCTTCCACCCAACCAAGGTGTCTGAGCATCATTTCAGCCGAAAGAATGAGTGAACCAGGATTTACTTTATTCTGACCGGCATATTTAGGCGCGGTGCCGTGAGTTGCCTCAAAAACTGCCACGGTATTTGACAAGTTTGCACCTGGAGCGATACCAATACCACCCACTTGAGCCGCTAACGCATCAGAAATATAGTCGCCATTAAGGTTTAACGTGGCAATTACTGAAAACTCCTCTGGGCGCAACATAATTTCCTGCAAGAAGGCGTCAGCAATAGAGTCTTTAATAATAATTTCTTTACCAGTGTTTGGATTGGTAAAAGTACACCAAGGGCCACCATCAATTTCGACTGCGCCAAATTCATCTTTGGCCAACTGATAGCCCTGATCCCTAAACAAACCCTCGGTAAACTTCATGATATTACCTTTGTGCACAAGAGTCACAGATGACCTATCATTGTCAATGGCATACTGTATTGCAGCCCTCACGAGGCGCACAGTACCCTCTTTGGAAACCGGCTTAACGCCAATGCCAGAAGTTTCTGGAAACCGAATTTTTGTCACGCCCATTTCTTTTTTAAGAAAATCAATTACCTTTTTTACTTCGTCTGAACCCGCGGCAAATTCAATGCCGGCGTAGATGTCTTCAGAGTTCTCTCTAAAAATTACCATATCGACTTTTTCTGGCGCTCTGACTGGTGAAGGTGTGCCTGCAAAATATTGAACCGGTCGCTGACATATATAGAGATCTAATGTTTGGCGAATAGCAACGTTTAGCGAGCGCATGCCACCACCAATGGGCGTTGTTAAAGGGCCTTTTATGGAAACTAAAAACTCTTTAATTGCATCAAGTGTCTCTTGCGGTAAATACTCACCATAAATACCGTCAGCTTTTTCACCAGCAAAAATTTCCATCCAATGAATTTGCCTCTCACCGCTATAAGCCTTTTCAACAACAGCGTTGATGACTTTTAGCATAACTGGAGAAACATCAGCACCAATACCATCGCCTTCAATATAGGCAATGATTGGATTATTAGGCACTGTTAATACGCCATTTTCGACGCTGATTTTTGAGCCGTTTGCAGGAGCGGCAATATTTTTATATGGCATGTTGAATTTATTTATAGTGAGGTATATGTATTTTCATGATTTTAGCATCTTCTTGATTCGAATAGTATCTCTCCCTTGTGCCAATATCCTCAAATCCCTGCTTCTGATAGAAATTAATCGCCATATGATTTTTTACTCTGACCTCTAGAATGAGATCATTAATATTCATTTTTTTTAATTGCACGAGCAGGTAATCTAGTAGTATTTTTCCGTAACCAAGTCTTTTGTAATTCGGATGTATACCGATATTGAGCAAATCTGCTGTATCAATGGCGACAAGTGCCAATGCGTAGCCAACCAATTTTTGTTCGATGAACAAGCCGTACGACAAAGTGGCGTTATCAACTACGCTGGACGCAAAGTGTAAAGAAGACCAAGGGCATTCATTGTTTGCATTTTCGATGTCGAACAAAGATTCGACATCACTTGGCTGCAGCTCTCTAAAGGAAGTATTGATAAGCTTTGTTATCACTCTCGTTTTGATAGAAATAACCAAGCTCGTCAAAACGCGCCTCTAACTCACTTCGATTGTCAACTTGTAAACCAATCAACACACGACCAAAATCTGCGCCGTGGTTGCGATAGTGGAATAATGAAATATTCCAGTTTGTACCCACTTTTTCTAAGAACTCTAAGAGCGCACCAGGACGCTCAGGAAATTCAAATCGATAAATAACTTCACTCTTTGCGTCAGCCCTACCACCTACCATATAGCGAATATGGGTCTTGGCCATCGAATTATCACTCATGTCAATAATTTCAAATCCCTCTCGCAATCTCTCAATTAAAGCTTGCTTCTCCTGTTCACCATTGCTAAGACTCACACCTACAAAAATATGGGCTTTACCACTGTCTGCATAACGGTAATTAAACTCGGTAATAGACTGATTCGCCAGCAATCGGCAAAATTTAAGAAAGCTACCTGGCTTCTCAGGCATCGTTACCGCAATAATAGCCTCGGTAAGCTCACCCAAATCCGCCCTTTCAGCAATGTAACGAAGACGATCAAAATTAACATTGGCACCAGAAATAACAGCAACAAGGTTTTGATTGGTTATTTTATGATTTTGAATATATTTTTTCGCGCCTGCTGTCGCCAAAGCGCCCGCAGGCTCTGCAATAGAGCGAACATCTTCATAAATATCTTTAACAGCCGCGCATATCTCATCATTGGAGACCAAGACAACCTCTTCAACGGTTTCTTTAGCAATTTCGAAAGGTATCTCTCCGATTTGTTTAACCGCCACACCATCGGCAAATCGGCCAACGTCAGAGAGAATTAAGCGGGCGTTATTCTTCAGTGAGTGGGCAAGCGTTGGAGAGTCTTTTGGCTCTACACCAACAACCTTAATATGTGGCGCATAATGCTTAATATAGCTCGCCATACCTGCGATTAAGCCGCCGCCGCCAACAGGCACGAACACAACGTCGATTTTGTCGAGCTGGTCCAGAATTTCCTTGGCAACCGTGGCTTGTCCAGCGATAACATCAATATCATCGTAAGGATGGATAAAGCACAAATCACGCTCCGCTTCGAGCTGCTTTGCGTATCCATAGGCGTCATCATAAACATCACCGAACAGCAGTACTTCACCGCCAAGCCTCTGCACCGCCTCCACTTTAATTTTTGGCGTACTCAGAGGCATAACGATATACGCTTTAACGCCTAGTTTTTTTGCAGCCAATGCAACGCCTTGCGCATGGTTGCCTGCAGAAGATGCAACAACACCTTGCGCCATTTGGCTCTGAGTTAATGAGGCCATTTTTTGATAAGCACCCCTCAGCTTAAAGGCGTGAATACTCTGTTCGTCCTCCCTTTTAAGATAGATATGATTATCAAAACGCTCGCTCAACTGAACAGCATTTGACAATGGAGTCACTTTAGCCACTTCATAGACAGAGCTGTTGTCAGCTAGATTAACAATTTTGTTCATATAATTCCTTTAAATACTCAACGCACACATAAGAATGACTACTTTTCCCACCACTAATGATTTCAAAAGGATTGTCTGTCTCGCCCAAATGATCAACAACAACCAGTGCACCATCAAATACAGTAGCTTTAGTATACTCGCTAAGAGTCACAACAGTTTTAAGACCGACAGCACTAGCTGAAGCAAAGCCAAGGCCAGAATCTTCAAAAACAATGCACTCGCTAGCTGATAACTCCAACTCATCCAATACATACTGGTAAATATCGCCAGCAGGTTTTTTGTTTTTCACCACATCCCCAGCACCTATTACCGCAAATTTTGACAACATGCCGCGACCGGCTAAGATTGCTTCCACGTTTTGCAAGCTGGTCGTGGTTGCAATAGCAAGCCTTAAGCCACACTCGATCGCCTCATCTACCAATCTCTCCACGCCCGTTCTAATAGAAACACAGCCTTCGGCAACATAGCCGACAAAAATATCTGTTTTAAGCTGATGAATAGTAGCAATATCAGATTTGCTAAGCGATCCTTTTACTGCGGGATTGTAATGCTTAGCATAATGGGCGATACGCTCTTTACCACCGGTAATTTGAAGTAAATCTGCATAAGTGACATCATCCCAATGCCAGTCAAAACCAAGCAATTTAAAGGCCTCGTTAAAGGCGCGTAAATGACCGCTACTCTCAGTAGTGGCAAGTGTGCCATCAACATCAAAAATTAGTGCTTTCAAAGACATGAGCTATGTAATAATGCATTCATTATGAAATAAAACATTGCTATTTTAGGCATTTTTTGGTAAAAACTACTTTTTTTTGTAAACTATCGTAAATGACTACTGAGCCGAACTTCGAAGAAATCCCAGCATATACTCCACAAAAGGATGAAGAATTCATGAGCCCTGGGCAATTGAAGCACTTTGTTAACAAGTTAAGCACATGGCGCAATCAGCTTGTGTTTGAGGCAGAAAACACCATCAACCACATCCAAGAAGACTCCACACCAGTTGCCGATATTAACGACAGAGCAACCATTGAAGAAGAGTTTGCCCTAGAACTTAGAACTCGCGACCGCGAAAGAAAACTGATCGGAAAGATTGATAAAACCCTTCATTTAATTGAAATGGGTGATTACGGCTATTGCAAAACTTGCGGCATTGAAATCGCATCTCAAAGATTAGAAGCTCGCCCCACTGCAGATCAATGTATCGACTGCAAAACCATTTCAGAGAAGAAAGAGATCTAGATCAAAAATGCTGGTATGACTTGCCAGCATTTTTTGCACCAACAATTTCCAAACCGCCGGATTCGCAAATCACACCAATTTGAGTAATTTTGGCGCCACAATGCTTTGAAATTCTACTCAAAGCTACTTGGTTTTTCTCTGGCACTGTAAAGCAAAGCTCGTAATCATCGCCGCCATTCAGTACAAGTGAGTAATCGCCATCCCGGCCAACATAATCAGTCAGTAACGGACTCATCGGAATCTTGTCCACCTCAATAATTGCACCCACCTTTGAGGAGGTTAGAATGTGAGATAAATCCTGCTCAAGACCATCCGAGATATCAATACAAGCCGACGCAATACTTACCAGTGAGCGACCCATCTCAACTTGTGGCATAGGCCTATTTAGCCTATTTAAACAGCTATTATCAGGACTGTCATTACTGTTTAACTGCCATAGAGCAAACGCAGCATCGCCAATGGTATTGGACACATAGATGCCATCTCCAACTTGAGCGCCGGAGCGCCTTAAAGCCTTGCCACTCTCCATCCAGCCAATAATTGAAATAGTGATCGATAAAGAGCCCTTGGTGGTATCGCCGCCAATTAATTGCACCCCAAACTGTTCGGATAATTGCTTAAGAGATTTAGAGAAATCATGCAGCCAAAATTTATTCACCTCTGGCATGGTTAGCGCTAAAGTGTAGTATTTTGGTATTGCGCCCATTGCCGCCAAATCGCTCAAATTAACAGCGAGTGCCTTATGGGCAATGTCCGCTGCAGCAGTGGCATCTGGAAAATGAACACCCGAAATTAAAGTATCAATACTGGTTGCAAGTTGATAGCCAGGCTCAATATTACATATAGCTGCATCGTCACCAACACCCAGAACGATCGAGCCCTGAATTGAAGACCAAGTAAAATACTCGCGGATTAAATCAAACTCGTGCATAATCCCAGGTCCTATTTCTGATTAGATTGAGCATCTTGAAGTCCATACAAATGCTCTGTTACACTTTCTGCAAGTGCCACCAAGTCATAACCCCCCTCTAAAAAAGATATCACCCTTCCCTGACTATGTCTGTTGGCAATATCAACAATTTCTTTTGTTAGACTATAGTAATCCTTGGATTCTAAATTAATGTTGGCCAAAGGATCTCTTCTGTGAGCATCAAAACCGGCGGACAATAAGATGACTTCAGGCTGAAATTTATCAACATTCTCTAAAATTTTACTCTTAAATATATTTAAAAAATCTTCACCATTGGTGCCAGCCGCAATGGGCGCATTGAAAATATTACCAACTCCAACCTCTGCCTCGGAACCCGTTCCTGGAAATAATGGATATTCATGTATAGAGCCATACAAAACACTGTTATCGTTGTAAAAGATTTCTTGTGTGCCGTTGCCGTGATGCACATCAAAATCGATGATCGCAACTTTCTTTATTTGGTGCTGATCTTGCAAATACCGAGCAGTTACTGCAGCATTATTAACAAAACAAAAACCATTGGCCCGAGTACTTTCAGCATGATGACCAGGAGGTCTGACAGCACAAAATACCTTTTTTACACCATCCTCAACAACACTCTGCGCAGCAGCAATACCCGCGCCACACGCTCTTAATATTGCATCTTTACTATTGGGGCATAAAAAGGTATCGGCATAGGGTTCTTGCTCAACACTGACTAAGCCAGAGGTTGGAATCAGTGAAAACATATCGCTTAGGTAAACTTCTGGATGAACTGGGGCAATATGCTCAGGCATCGCCAAAGGCGCTCTACTGATTTCTATATCAATGTCATCAATGGCTTGAATAGCCTCAAGGACGACCTCTAGGCGCTCTTTTCTTTCTGGATGGTTTGAGCCATTATCTTGGAGTAGACAATCCGAATGCGTATAAACAATTATTTTTTCCACTCGTCCATCCTCAATCCACACATATGCCAATGACTTGTTTTTGTCATCTTAACATTCTCACGCCAAATATTAACAAAAATTTTACGCCAAACAACAAGGGAATAAGCGAATAGAAGGAGGTGTCGCCCTACATATAGGCGTTTTCTGTCCTGGAGTGGTCAGTAACATCAAGTACTGCAGTAATTTCCGGGTAGAGACCCATCAGTTGTGCTTCAACGCCATTTTTAAGCGTTACTTTAACGGAGCTACAGCCTTGGCAGCCACCGCCAAAATTAAGTACCACTTCGTTGCTCTCAGTAATTTCAACCAAGTCAACAAAACCACCGTGGGAGGCGAGATTTGGGTTGATTTCAGTAAGAATCGTAAACAGAATTTTTTCAGCCAAAGGTGCATCATCTTTTGGCGCCTCGCCTTTGGCGTTGGGTGCAACAATAGTGAGTTTTTTACTGGCACCCTCTTTCTTAAGGGCGACTTTTGAATCCTTTAAATATTCCTTATTACTGTCATCTATGTAAGCACTAAAACCCTTGAAAGGATACTCGGTGTACGTACTAGGCAATTCACTAGCAAAACAAAAATTAAACGCCACAGTTGCTACCGGCGTGCCGGGTTTTTCAACATCTACCTTGAGGCCAAGATTTTCTTCATCTTGCTGCTCAAAAAGGTCGGCCACATAAATTTCCGCTTCATCTGTGATACTAAACATTTGATCTCCTAAAGACAATATTGTCAATTAATCGGGTTGCCCCTAATTTTACCGCTGATACTATAATCACATCAACACTTGAAGTCGTGATTTGTGTAAGGGTATTTGCATCAAGTATTTCAAAATAATCCAACTCAAAAGACTCTCCAAGAGAAGTTTTGGCCCTACTAATGACCTCTTTCAGCTCAATGCCGCTCAAATAATCTGTTTTTGCTTGACGCAACGCCTGATTAAAACTTGGCGCCAGAGCCCTTTCGTCAACGTTTAAGTATTTATTTCTAGTACTCATTGCTAGTCCGTCATCCTCGCGAACAATGCCCAACGGAATAATACTTACTTTGCGTTGTTGGCGTTCAACCAGCTGTTTAATGATTTGCAGCTGTTGAAAGTCTTTTTCGCCAAACACTGCAACATCAGGCTCAACAATATCAAAAAACCGCGACACCACTTGGGCAACACCGTTAAAAAATATTGGTCGAGAAACACCACAAAGCAAGGCGCCTATCGGTCCAACATCATAGTCACTGCTCTGATTTGCAGGATAAATTTCAACAATGTTGGGCAGAAACAGAATATCGACACCTCTTTGCTCTAACAATTGTTGATCCCTCTCAGGATTTCTTGGATATTCGTCAAAATCTTCGTGAGGTGCAAATTGAGTGGGGTTAACAAAGATACTGGTAATAACAATATCAGCGCATGTTTTTGCCTTCTCTACAAGTTGTAAGTGAGCCTCATGAAGGCCGCCCATTGTTGGTACAAGAGCAATCGTTTTTCCTGCATCACGAAAACACTTCAAGCACTCCTGAAGAGTCCCAATCGTATTAAATATTTGCATTAATAACTCTCTTTTTCAGCGGGGAAAGAGCGATCTTTAACCGCCAAAACAAATGCCTGAATGGCCGTTGATACGTTGGCACTATCTTGGGCAAAATTTCTCACAAATCTGGGTAACTTCCCTTGAGTTATGCCCAGCATATCGAAGCAAACCAACACTTGACCATCACAATCTTTTCCGGCGCCGATGCCAATGGTGGGAATAGACAACTGCTCAGTAATTCGCTTTGCAAGAGAACTTGGTACACACTCCAAAACCAAGGCACTTACACCTAAAGACTCGAGCAAAATAGCATCTTCAAAAATTGCTTTAGCATCACTTGGGTCTTTGCCTTGAATTTTATAACCACTGGCTTCTTTGATCTTTTGTGGCTGAAGGCCAAGATGGGCACAAACAGGAATGTTGCTTGCTATCATTGTTTTTACAACCTCTCGTCGCTCTTCGCCGCCCTCCAATTTAATCATTTGAGCGCCAGCATTCATTAACAATTTAGCATTCTCGAGCGCGCTCGATGAGTCATTGTAACTCTGATAAGGCATATCAGCAATGACCAGAGATTTTTCACAAGTACTAGCGACTGCTTTGGTGTGATAGACCATCTCAGACACACTAACAGTTCGGGTGCTTTTCTCACCTTGCACAACCATACCAAGAGAATCGCCAACTAGAATTAAATCTACACCACAACTTTCAATGAGTTTTGCAAACGAGGCATCATAAGCTGTTAGACAGGTTATTTTCTCACCACGTTGTTTGAATTGTTTTAAACCAGCGTGCTTCATATTTTTTCAATATCTGATAATTCAAGTTGCTCCATGCATCTTTTTAATGGACCGAAAATAGGCAATTCTAGCGTCGGTTCAATCTCATAAAGCGGCAAAAGAACAAAGGATCGATTGATCATTTCGGAGTGTGGAATTGTCAATCTCTCGTTTTTATAAATCGCATCGCCAAAAAGTAAAATGTCTAGGTCAATCGTTCGAGACCCCCAACGCACATCTCTCACCCTATGTTGCTTGTTCTCTATATGTTGACACAAGTCCAGTAATTCAAGCGCATCCAAACTAGTGTTAATTTTACACACAATATTAAGATAATCCGGTCCAGGCATATTCAGCAGCGGTTTTGATCGGTAAAAACTCGATGAGTTAACAACCTCTATACCTTTCGCACCACCAAGTGCAGAAAGAGCAGTGTTGATTTGCTCCCTTGGGTTGTCCAGGTTGGAGCCCAAACCAATAAATACTAACAATGAATTAGAGTCCCTAAATGCTCCCCCGAAGACAATCGCGTGAGAACATTATCTTCTCGTCCCCAAGCAATAGTAGTTGGTGTTTTAGAGCTTGTTGCTTGTTTTGCCGCCATCACCTTTGAGTACATGCCGCCAGAGCCAAGAGCGCCACCGGTTTTTCCTGCAACTTGCTCTAACCTTTTATCTTCAAAGTGGATTTTTTCAATAAGCTTTGCCTCACTATTGTTGCGTGGATCATCATCAAACACACCATGCTGATCGGTCAAAATAATAAGCTGGTCGGCATTAACAAGATTAGCAACAAGTGCAGCCAAAGTGTCGTTATCACCAAACTTAATTTCATCGGTGGCAACAGTGTCATTCTCGTTAATAATTGGAACGGTGTCCAACTCAAGCAAATTAGCCAAAGTTGCAGAGATATTTTCATAGCGCTTGACGTCCATTAAGTTTTCTCTTGTCAATAAGATCTGAGCAGTGTGCACATCGTGAACTGCAAAAAGCGATTCATACGCCTGAATTAAGCCCATCTGACCAACAGCCGCGGCGGCTTGCAACTTATGCACATCATTAGGCTTGGTACTCCAACCAAGGCGCTTCATGCCTTCAACAATAGAGCCACTTGAAACTAAAATAACGTCAATTTTCTGCGCACGTAGAGCAACGATTTGCCCAGCCCATTTGGCAATTAATGCTTTGTCAATACCGACACCATTATTGGTAAGTAATGCCGAGCCAATCTTAACCACCCAACATTTATTCTTCATTTGTAACTTGCTCAATTAACTCTGCCAAACCATAAATTAGCGGCTTGCAGCCCAAGCCATTTAAGGCGGATATGTTAAACGATGTTCCTTTGTAATCAATGTCTTTTAGCAATTGACTGACACGCTCTTCACGCTCATCTTGTGCAATCAAATCAACTTTGTTGATGGCCAATATTCTTGGCTTTTGAAAAAGATTTTTATCAAATTTTGCCAACTCTTTCTCAATTGTTAAATAATTATCAACCGGACTGGATTCATCTGCCGGCAAAATATCAACCACATGAAGCAGTACTCTCGCTCTGGATAGGTGCTTTAAGAACTCAAAACCAAGACCGGCGCCTTCACTGGCTTTTTCAATCAAACCAGGGATATCTGCCATGACAAAATGCTGAGTGCCTGCCCTAACAACACCTAAATTCGGATGCAGAGTCGTAAAAGGATAATCGGCAACTTTAGGTCTGGCACCGGATATTTGTCTAATGAGGCTGGACTTTCCAGCATTTGGCATGCCAAGTAGACCAACATCCGCCATCACGCTCATTTCTAAACCAATTTCTCTCACTTCTCCCGGTGTGCCAGGCGAGGTTTGTCGTGGTGCGCGATTAATAGAAGATTTAAAACGCGCATTACCCAGACCATGAAAGCCGCCCTTTGCAACCAGCAAACTTTGCTCTTGCGTGGTGATTTCACCAATCAACTCATCGGTTTCCAAATCGAATATTTTGGTCCCCAGTGGAATTTCAACATATAAGCTCTCAGCAGATTTACCGCGTTTATCTCGGCCCGAACCAGGTTGACCGTTTTTAGCTCTAAAAAGACGCTTATAACGAAACTCACTTAAGGTGTTAAGACCCTCTTGCCCACAAAAATACACACTGCCGCCGTCACCGCCGTCACCGCCGTCTGGGCCTCCATCAGGGATATATTTTTCTCGACGAAAACTAAGGCAACCACTGCCACCTTTGCCCGCTTCAATTCGAATTGTGGCTGAGTCTACAAATTTCATAAAATAACGCTAAAATACTATCAAACTATTATACCTTTTTCACTAATCTTTAACCACACTGATGAACAGAACCTTTTACTCCCTATTGCTTTGGTTACGCCTACCGTTTGAAGTGCTCAAGTTTTATAAACTTGAGAAAAATTCAGGTTCATGGAAGGTCAACTTTGCCCAGCGAATTGGTAAAGTGAATAACATCCCAAGGGGGCGAGTGTGGTTTCATTGCTCATCTCTTGGCGAGCTCAACACCGCCAGCGCCTTGATATCGGAGCTTATCAAAGATCACGAATTGCTAGTAACAACAACAACAGCGACAGGTGCAAGTGCTGTTAAGTTAATTTTTGGTGACAAGGTTGCTCACTGTTACTTCCCTTTTGACTGTAAATCTTTTGTAAAGCGTTTTTTAACAAACATTAAGCCAAAAATTTGTATTCTAATGGAAACTGAAATTTGGCCAAACTTAGTTCATGAGTTGTCTAAACAATCAACACCTATTATGTTAATTAATGCACGACTTTCACAGCGCTCAGTCAAGAATTACTTGAAATACGTACCTACACTTATCCGAACCACACTCTCACATTACACGCTGATTGCCACACAGGACCATATAGCCCACGAGAGGTTTCTGTCCATTGGAGCACCAAAAAAAGCTCTATACCTTGCAGGCAATATTAAATATAGTGTTGGCACAGCGCCTACACAAGACTCTATCAATGAAATAAAGGATGTAATTAACAACAGAACAGCTGTTATTTTTGCTAGTACGCATGCGAAAGAAGAGCTCGAACTTATTGCAGGCTTGAGAAAATATCAAGATCAACTCAATACTTTAATTATCATTGTGCCGAGAAAGCCCGAACGATTTGACGAGGTTCATGCTCGCATTAAAAAAACAAGTCTTAAGATAAATAGACGTTCATATAATCAACCATGCTCAGACGATACGCAGATATTGCTGGGTGATAGCGTGGGTGAGCTTTCAGTGTATTTTGCAGAATCTAGCATTGCTTTTATTGGTGGCAGCCTTGATGACACCGGAGGCCACAATATGCTGGAAGCCGCTGAACACTCAAAAGCCATTATTTACGGGCCCAATGTTGCAAATTTTGCAGAAGTCTCTCGTTCACTCTTAGATGATGATGCTGCAATACAAGTCCAAAACACTGATGAGCTTTTTAAGCAAATTATCAGTCTGCTTGGTGACGAGAAAAGGCGCAATCAACTCGGTGAAAACGCCCACACGAACCTGAAGAAATACAGAGGTACTGTTGACAAATTGTTGGAGCTATTAGAGCCGCACTTGAAAGACTAAACCCTATTCATTGTTA
>Ga0105352_1000662_pt1 | contig 19758 bp, 19 predicted proteins | sample EN8Hudsemesocosm_FD_83507 | JGI IMG/M metagenome (GOLD analysis project Ga0105352, IMG submission 83507) | Methane-oxidizing microbial communities from mesocosms in the Hudson Canyon - EN8B Hudson Canyon | ecosystem: Environmental > Aquatic > Marine > Cold seeps | place: Hudson Canyon...
ATTATTTACTTGATTTGGATAGTCACTACGTCCTGTACCCATGATTAAGTCATCTCTGCAAGCATGTGCATCGGCTGGTGAAATTTCAGGATCTGGATTAGAAAGAGCGAAAACAATAGGCTTATCTGCCATTGATTTCACCATCTCTTGAGTCACTAAATTGGCAGACGCAACACCAATAAATACATCAGCACCATCCATCGCATCAGCAAGTGTTTTCTTGTCTGTTTGCACGGCAAACTGAGCTTTTACATCGCTCAGATCTTCAAGGTCCGTAGATATAACACCAACACGATCAACCAATAAAATATTTTCTTTTTTTAGGCCCATTTCACATAATAAATGCAGAGTGGCAATACCCGCAGAGCCAGCACCCAAACATACAAGCTTAGCTGTCTCTAATGTTTTTCCTTGGATTTCAAGTGCGTTTAACAAGCCTGCTGCAATAATAATTGCAGTGCCGTGCTGATCATCATGAAAAACAGGGATATCTAGTGCTTCAATCAAACGCTGCTCAATTTCAAAGCAACGTGGTGCGGAGATATCCTCTAAATTGATACCACCAAAAGTTGGTGCAATATTGATAATAGTGTTAACAATCTCATCAACATCTTGCGTGGCAAGCTCAATATTAAATACATCAATATCAGCAAAACGCTTGAACAATACAGCCTTGCCTTCCATCACCGGCTTAGCGGCCAGTGGTCCAACATTACCCAAGCCAAGAACTGCAGAACCGTCAGTAATCACCGCAACTAAGTTGCCTTTAGCTGTGTATTCATTCACACACGCTGGATTGGCAGCAATTTCCCTAACAGGGGCAGCAACTCCCGGTGTGTATGCCAAGCTTAACTCTTGACGCGTATTCATAGGCTTGTGCGAAGTAACAATAATTTTCCCAGGCCTTATTCGACGGTGGTAATCAAGTGCTTGTTCGTGAAATTCTCGTGACATAAATAAAACTTTAATAATTGATAAAATTAAGGCTGGTATTATATATCTTTATACGGCTTACACCTTAGTACAGCTATAGTATAGTTTAAATTTATTCACTACATGAAAACACTCAATATGATTAATAAAATAAGTGTAATAGGCGCCGGTAGAGTAGGTGAAACAACAGCACAAGTGTTGGCAATTCAGAAGCTAGCAAGTGAAATTACGCTGATTGACCTTGACGACAAGTATGCTCAAGGCGTCGCTCTTGATATTCAACAAGCCTCCTCGGCGTTTAACTCCGACACAACACTCAAGGGTAGTAACAACCTCAGTGCCATCAAAGATTCTAATATCGTCATCATTACTGCCGGCCTTGCAAGGAAGCCTGGCATGGACCGAGCCGACGTTCTCGCCGCCAATCTGGCTATCATAGACAGCGTTATGGATGGCGTGATTGAATATGCCAACGACGCATTTGTCATTATGGTGACCAATCCTGTTGATGTCCTAACCTACTACGCATGCAAAAAAACCAATTGGGATAGAAGTCGCATCATAGGTCAAGCTGGCATCCTAGACTCAATGAGAATGTCTAGTTTTATTGCCATGGAAAGTGGCCTTTCAATCAACGACATTCAAACCCTTGTGTTGGGTGGGCATGGTGACACTATGGTACCTCTCACGAGGTACACGTCGATTGGTGGCGTGCCAATTGCCCAGCTACTGGACGCAGATACTATTGCAGGCATCATCCAAAGAACCCGTGATGGTGGTGCAGAAATTATCAACTTTAAACAAAACTCTAGCGCCTACGACGCACCAGGGGCAGCCGTATCGGTGATGGTGGAAAGTATTGTTCAAAACAAAAGGCGTCTTTTGCCTTGTATTAGCTTACTTGAGGGCGAGTACGGCTTGAATGATTTAGCTATTGGTGTGCCTGTTATCCTAGGAAAAAACGGCATTGAGCGCGTCATCGAACTGGCATTCAGTGATGAGGAACAGGCTTTATTTGACCAATCAACTAGCGTCGTACGTAAACTTACGGAAGAAGCCAAAAAATTGATGAAATAAATTTATTGCTGGGCTCTTAGGTCAGATGCCACGTTTTTAAATTCTGTCAATCTAAGCCTTTTTAGGTCGTGATTGGCGGGACTTCGCTATTGACTATTAGGTGTAGAAATAAATTATTTGACCAACATCAAGCGTCAACCCCATGAAAGAGGTTGACCAATAAATAAAATAATTGAGTTAGCAGTTTTTAAAGTAGACGATTCATTCTTGTAATATCGTCAATCGAGATTTCCTGCGGGCAAACTGACTCACAATGACGATGATTCGAACAACTACCAAAACCTTCAAGCTCCATTTGTCTTACCATGTTCTGAGCACGCGTATCACTTTCAACCTTACCTTGGGGCAGTCGATCTAAATGCGCAATTTTGGCAGAAACGAATAGACTTGCTGAAGCATTTGGACAAACCGCAACACACGCACCACAACCGATACAAGTTGCCGAATCAAAAGCAGCATCAGCATCAGCTTTGTTTACCAATTGTGAATTTGCATCAGGGGCAGAACCAGTATTTGTCGAGATATAGCCACCAGCCTGAATAATGCGATCGAATGCATCACGATTGGTTAGTACATCCTTAATAATTGGGAAGCTTGCAGCTCGGAAAGGCTCAACCCAAAGCTCTGTTTGATTGGCGTATTCACGCATATAAAGTTGGCAAGTGGTAGTCGCCTTCTTCTCGCCGTGAGGATGGCCATTAATAACCAATGAACAAGCGCCACAAATACCTTCCCTGCAGTCGTAGTCGAAAACAACACAGTCTTCACCCTTACCAATAAGTTGCTCGTTGAGCTGATCCAACATTTCCAAAAATGATGTGTCGCTATCGATATCATCAACTTGATAAGTGTGAAAGTCACCTTTAGTCTGGGCGTTTTTTTGACGCCAAATATGGAGTGTAAAATTCATGTGTAATCCCTCACACTTGGTTTGACAAATTCAAAATCTAGTTGCTCTTTGTTTAATATTGCACCGTCTTGCGCATATTCCCATGCAGCTACATAAGCAAAATTTTCATCATCTCGCTTCGCTTCACCGTCAGACTCCAAGTGCTCCAAACGAGCATGGCAACCACAAGACTCTTCGCGCTCGAGTGCGTCGCGACACATGAGGTGTCCTAGCTCGATGAAATCAGCCACTCTACCAGCTCTCTCAAGCGTTTGGTTCATGTCTTGATCACTACCTGTTACTTTGACGTGCTGCCAAAAATCAATTTGTAGTGCTTTAATTTCTTCAATGGCAGCCTTGAGGCTCTCTCTTTCACGAGACATGCCACAAGCGCCCCACAAGATTCGGCCAACCTTTTTATGATAGTAGTCTGGCGAATTCTTAGGCTCTGGAGCATTCATTAATTTATTGATGCGCTCTTTAACATCATCCATTGCCTTCACAACATCTGGATGATTCGTATCAACAGGTTCAAGCTTGCTCTTGGCAAGGTAATTAGCAACTGTTCTTGGGGCAATAAAGTAACCATCAGCCAGACCTTGCATTAATGCTGAAGCGCCTAGACGGTTTGCACCATGCTCTGAGTAATTAGCCTCACCAGCAGCAAACAAGCCCTCAATAGTCGTCATTAAGTTGTAATCAACCCAAAGACCGCCCATCGTGTAATGCGGAGCTGGGTAAATCTTCATTGGTAATTGATATGGGTTTTCACCAGAAATTCGCTCGTACATATCAAACAAATTACCATATTTGGCTCTTACTTTATCCTCACCAATACGCTCGATAATTGAAGAGAAGTCTAGGTAAACACCCAGTTTCTCGCCGTGAATCTCAGTACCAATGCCGCGACCTTCATCACAAATACTTTTTACTGCTCTAGAAGCAACGTCTCTAGGCACTAGATTGGCAAACGCAGGATACATGCGCTCAAGGAAATAATCTCTATCCTCTTCAGCAATATCTCTAGGGTCTTTTGAACAATCTTCAATTTTCTTTGGTGCCCAAATCCGGCCATCATTTCTCAGTGACTCACTCATCAAAGTAAGCTTTGATTGATTCTCTCCAGTTGGCGGAATACAAGTTGGGTGAATCTGAGTAAAACTTGGGTTAGCGTAAAAAGCACCTTTTTTATGCGCGCGCCATGTTGCAGAAGTATTGCAACCTTTAGCATTAGTCGATAAGTAGAATGCATTACTATAGCCGCCAGTACACATCACAACACAATCAGCAGTGTGCGCAGTAATTTCACCAGTAATTAAATCACGCACAACAATGCCACGCGCTTTGCCGTCAACTAGAATTACTTCAAGCATTTCAGATCTTGAATGATGCTTAACTTTGCCTGATGCAACCTCTTTACTCATTGCGCTGTATGCACCAAGTAAAAGTTGTTGGCCTGTTTGCCCGCGAGCATAGAATGTACGAGACACTTGAGCACCGCCAAATGAGCGATTTGCAAGGTATCCACTATATTCTCTAGCAAAAGGAACGCCCTGAGAAACAGCCTGGTCAATAATATTACCACTCAGTTGAGCGAGACGATAAACATTTGACTCGCGCGCTCTAAAGTCACCACCTTTCATTGTGTCGTAGAATAATCTCTGCGTACTGTCACCGTCATTTTGATAATTTTTGCTGGCATTAATACCGCCTTGTGCGGCAATAGAGTGTGCTCGGCGAGGGCTGTCATTGAAGCAAAACGAATGCACATTGTAACCAGACTCACCCAAAGTGGCACATAAAGATGCACCTGCAAGGCCTGTACCAATCACAATAATATTATATTTCGCACGGTTTTGCGGTGCAATTAAAGACAGCTCAAAAAGATGCTTGTCCCAACGCTTTTCTATATCACCCTTAGGTGTTTTTGAATTTAATTTACTCATAAGATAATACTCAATGGAATAGAGGCAAAGCCCACCATAATAATAATAACAATCAACCAGGCGACTCGGTGAAATTGACAACTACAAATGCCCAACGTCTGCAATACATTCGACAGTCCGTGTTGCAAGTGCGCCGAAATTGCCAGCATACCCAAACCATAAACAGCCCACATCAATGGGTGAGAGAGAATGTCTACCATCTCTGTATAAAGGTCTTTTGTTTCAATAGAGAGCATTTGCACACTGTGAATAACAATAAACGCAAAAACCAACGCCGCACCTGACCAAGCAATAACCCTTGGAACGGCCTTAGGGTAAGTTTTTTTGTATCGAGATCCGGCACTCTTATTGTTCGCTAGTTGGCGTGTGACAGCAACATAAATATGGAAGACTATCGTCGATCCCAGTACAGCCAATAAAACAGGATAAATCCAAGAGCTATTCAACCAAGTGTAAAACGCACTAAAGACTACTTCTCCTGCATGGAAAGTTAGCACACTAAATAAATGAAAGATTAGATAGGTAAACCAAATTAGGCCGGCAACGGCCATCATCTTCTTAAGGAGAATGGTGCGGTTATTATTAGAGCTCATAAAATTATTGATAAAGTGAAAGTTTTTCTCTTTTTTATAACTTTGAATTCTGCAGTAAATTCAAAAAAATTAATACTCAGAATCAAAATTTAAAGAGCATATTTTATGCCAAACAATCGATGATTAAACGAGTTTTAAGTTATTTTTCACCATATAAAACTAGTTTTATCTTTATTTGGGCAATGATCAAACAAGCAAAAGAGAGACTTTTGCATTATATTCACTGAGGGAGGTGAGACGTTATAGTGCATTTTGTGCACTATAACGAATACCTTGAAATAACTATATCGGAGTGGCGCAAGAATAAGGGCGCCATAATTTTGTTATTTCGTGAAAAAACATTATTCCGTAACTAAAATAATATTTTTCAAACGCATAGGATACAAACATTTATTACAAAGTCAATTTGACGTTTTTTGATGCCAAAAAATAATTAGTATCAACAACAATTGATTTAACACAGGTGTAGCAATACTTTTTTTAGATTGTGACTGAAATAGTCAAGCAAGCAAAAGAAGAAACTTAATATTTTTTATAATTAATATGATTTATTGTCTAATTTTTTTACAATTAACTAATAAATAAAGAATAAGTTGTATGTGAAAAATCGAGATTTGATAGATAAATTATCTATTAATTTACCAAAAAAGAGATCAACAACCACTTGTTGTCATAGTAACTGACAAAAAAAAATAGAGTGTATTTCGTAACCAAATAACGCTCTTCCCTCCCCTAATACAGCAAAAAAAGTTATAAAGATTTAAAAGGATAAATACTCAATCGTCAGCACTCCAAGAGTGCAGATTTTGTGGATGGATAAATTGTAAAATGATACTATTATTTGACCAAATGAGAATAATTGTTGTTATTAATCAAAGGATTAGATGGGTTTGAGTAGACAGAAGTAGTCTGTAGTGATTTGCAAGCAAAGCACCATAGCGTGACTGTCGGCGCGCTATAGCGAATGCCATGGAATAACTAAAAGGAGGTATGGCGGATGTACGGCCGACACACAATGTCATTCAATAAAAAAACATCACCCTATAATCAGCAATGTCTTCTTTTTCTTTCCCCGTGGTGAAATACACACCTTAAGGTCAAATAACCCCAATCTGTCGATGACTGTAGTACTCAGATGATTTCAGCAAGCCGAGAATTATAGTACACATTTAAACATAAATTATTTTCAAAATCAGTAACATAGAGCAGAGTACACCACTTCAAGTTGGGTGCTAAAAAACAAATCAATAAGCTCTTTTCACCCCCAAAACAGCAATTTTTTCATGAATTGACTTATTCAGCAATGGTATAAAATAAGCAGTTGTTTCTTGGTCTGCGCTCTCACCAGCTCCACTCTTTTGACCGATTAGCATAAAAACAAAGGCCAGCCCCTACTTAGATGACACATAGCAATTCTGAAACTACTGCAAATTTAAGCAACCGCCACCACTCAGTGATGTTTGAAGAGTCCTTGACGGGACTTAACATAAAGCCAGATGGTATTTATGTTGATGCCACTTTTGGCAGAGGCGGGCACTCTCAGGGCATCCTTGAGCAACTTGGTCCACAAGGTAGATTGATCGGCCTAGACCAAGACTTGGATGCAGTCAATTATGCAAAATCAAATTTTGATGACACGAGATTAGCCGTGTACCACACAAGATTCGATCACTTGCAAAGCGTACTTGAAGAGTTAGGCTTTTATGGCCAAATCGATGGCATCTTAATGGATCTCGGTGTTTCTTCACCTCAGCTTGACAATGCTGAGCGGGGGTTTAGTTTTAATAAAGATGGTGCGCTCGATATGCGCATGAATCAAACGCAAACATTAACCGCATCAAAATGGCTTAAAGAAACCAATGAGAAAGATATTGCCGATGCACTTTATCAATTTGGCGAAGAAAAAAAGAGCTGGCGAATTGCTGCTGCGATCAAAAAATTTCAGGAAACCAAAGCCATTGAAACAACGCTCGAGCTCGCCAATATTATCGCATCCGTTGTTTGGGCAGGCAAAAACAAACACCCGGCTACGCGCTCTTTTCAGGCCATTCGAATTGTTATCAACGAGGAACTTGGGCAACTTGCCAGTACGCTAGAACAAAGTATTGGTGCCTTAAAGATAGGCGGGAGACTTTCTGTTATCAGCTTTCACTCGATTGAAGACAGAATTGTGAAGCAATTTATTCGCAAGCACTCTCAAGCCCAAGCCCTTCCCAAGGGGTTGCCAATTATAGTCGAAGCGGAAAGCAACCTACCTCTTAAAAACCTAGGCAAGAAAAAACCCTCCTCTGCAGAAGTTAAAGTCAACAAGCGCAGCCGTAGTGCTATTCTTCGCTTGGCGGAAAAATGCTAGGATTTATCAGGGCCAGCTGGCTTGTCAAGCCTATCTTAATCATCATGACTGTAGTCTTAGCCTTATTAACCATTTACTGGCATCATCAGATGTTTCAGTTGTATGAAATTGAGATGCAAGTTAAAAAAGAAAACCAAAGCATTGTGGCTATAAACAGGCAATTACTTATGGAGCATTCAGAGACGCTAAGCGGCATGACTGTTGTTGAAAAATCGCAAGAACTTCTTATGATGCACTCTCCAGATAAAGAAATTAAAACATTATCTTTGTGAAATTTACCCGTGTTCAAAATTATTGGAATAGGCAAGGGCTGATCAAATACAGCTTTTTCGTTATTATTGGTATTTTTGTTTATCAAGCAATCAGCATTCACTCCGAAGAGCTGGAAAATATCTCTCTGCAGCAAAAAGCCATTTCAAAATCTGAAAAAATCCTCACTCAAAAAGCCTCACGAGGAAACATTTTAGATAGAAATGGTAGCATCCTTGCGATTAGCCTCATTCAGCAGAAAATCAACCTAGATCCAACCTTGATTCAGAATGAATTTATCCCGATGTTGGCAGAGACATTACAACTACCCTTTGCAGAACTTGACAATAAAATTAAAAAGAAGCGTCAAGCGAACTCGGGTCGTAAGCAACTCATTATTAAGGAAAATCTTTCCCTAACTGACCCCATCATCGCCAACCTCAGGAAGCTTAAAAAACAAAAACTTAAGGTCTGCAAACCAGAAATGACTGTACCCTCGAAAACATTATTAGAGCGAGCAAAAAAACTTGTAGGAATCGAAATTGACACCAAGGACGAGATTGAAGTATTGCGCTGTAAAGACGAAAGAATCTCCGGCGTTGCCCTACAATCATCAACATTTCGTTACTATCCAAAAGCCGAGTCCATTTCACCACTACTCGGACGAACAAACAATGAAAATATTGGTGCGTTTGGCATTGAAGCAGAATATGATTATTTATTAGCTGGCTCTGATGGTCAAGCGAAAATTACCACCAATAAACAAAGCTCAAATATTTATTACCAAGCAGAGGTTTCTCAGGTGCTGAAACAGGGTGAAGACATTCAATTAACCATTGATGCCGATGTTCAATTTCATGTTTTTAACGCCATCAAAAAATCAGCAGAATTTCATTTGGCCGACTCTGCCTCAGCCATTGTTCTTTCCGCTAATGGCGAAATATTGGCGCTTGCTAATTACCCCGCTGCAGACCCAAACGACCACCAAAGCTACAACCCACAGGATTACAGAAACCGCGTTTTAGCTGACAAGATTGAGCCAGGCTCAACAATGAAGCCTTTCACCATGTTGCTTGCCCTTGAAAAAGGCGTTATAAGCGCCACTGATGACGAGCTTATTGATGTCAGTAAGTCCATCGGCCATGTTAAAACCAATGCCGAAGTAAGGAAATATGGTGATGCAATAACGGTGAAAAAAATTCTAGAGAAATCGCACAACTTAGGTACTGTTAATATTATGGAGCGCCTTGAGGCGCAAGATGTGTACGAGGCATGGCAGCTTCTGGGCTTTGGTGAATACCAAGGATTGATGCCAAGCATTGAAAACCCAGGCGTACTAAGGCACTATAGTACTTGGGGGGTTGCCGATAAGCGCACCATAGCCTATGGTCATGGCCCAATGAATACCAATCTTGCACAACTCGCGAAGGCTTATTTAGTGTTTGCCAACGAAGGCAGTTTAGCAAACTTAAAATTAATAATGAACGACGAAGTAGCTGAGGAAAATACACAAATTTTCAGCGCTAACGCAACCAATAGAATTAAAGAAATATTGGATACTGTAGCCTCGATGGAAGGCTCTGGTTACCGCTCTATCATCAATGGCTATGAGATTGGCGGAAAAACAGGCACAGCAGAAATGGTCATTGACGGGAAATATGATAAAGACATCAAACGCACATACTTTGTTGGCTTCTCACCCGTTGAAAAACCAAAATACATTATGGCTGTCCGCCTGGATTATCCGAAACAATGCTTTACTTTATGGGATCCAGATCTAGGCGTACGCTGTCAAGGCTCCAATTCGGCAGCAATGGCGTTCAAGGATGCAATGGAAAAAATACTGAATGCCGATGCCAGTATCCAACCTACATCAGCCAATTAGCCTAGTTTGATTTCGGCTTTTTTCGGTGCTGTATTTCTTCCATAATTTTTTTCTCATCCGCACTGGTGCTTGCCGTTGAAATAGAAGCCGACGTTAAACTTCTCTGATGCTGCTTTTCAGACAGGGTCAGAGCGCTAAGGAATTCATCTTTTGCTTCATTTTCACTCAAGCTCGGCTCCATCACACAAAGTTGTTGCAAACGAGCATAAACCCTTGACTTGGCTTCAAATGGCTTTATCAACACTTGCTGCGATATCTCTTCGTCAATTTGTGCAGAGTGGATTAATTCCAATAATACATTGGACTTGGGCAAGTTTCGCACCCTAAGCTCAACTGTGTCATCCGCCAACATCGGGTAATTCAATATGCAGCTAATCATTTTTGACATCAAGCCTTTCATACCGCTATCAGGTGCTTTTTTTGCCACCGGCTCGTGATAAAACACCTCTTCCATTGGCGGCTCATCAAAATTCGGTGGCGCGTCATACACTTCCTGCGCAGATGGCGCACTGTATTCACTTTGATTAATCATTTTTTCAACATGAGAAGTATTTTGACCAACAACCTGCGCAAGACCCTCTACCAACTGTTGACGGTATACAGAATAAGTGACAAGATTAATAAGTGCCGAGGCTTGTTCTAAAAACAAAGTTTTGCCCTCAATGGTCTCGAATGGCACTTCAGATTTAATATGGTCAAAGAGAAAACTGGAGAGTGTTTGGGCTTTTTCAACGCGCTGTGAAAATGCTTTGACAGACTCACTTTGAATGAGCGTGTCTGGATCTTCGCCATCGGGCAAAAGTAAAAACTTAATCATCAGCCCCGCTGTCATTGCTGGCAGGGAAATTTGCAGTGCTTTCCAAGCTGCCGCCCTACCCGCCTTGTCACCATCAAAACAAAAAACAATGGTGTCGGTAGTTCTTGATAAGGTTTGCAAGTGGGTTGGAGTAGTTGCCGTACCAAGCGTTGCAACGGCTGTGGTTATTCCATGCTGATGTAGGGCAATCACATCCATATAGCCCTCTACTACCAAAATGTAATCAATCTTTCGAGAATGTTTACGGCAATGATATAGGCCGTACAATTCCTTAGATTTTGAAAATAAAGGCGTTTCTGGAGAGTTTAAGTACTTCGGATTATCCTTAACTGAGAGCACACGCCCACCAAAGCCGATAACATTGCCTTTGGCATTATGAATAGGAAACATTAAGCGATCGCGAAAGCGATCGTAGCAATCTCCGACCTTGTCTTTTTTTGCAACCAACATACCCAAGGTTTCTAAATCGGCAAGTTTTTCAGTATTTCCCTTGTTTCTCTCGAAAAGATTGCTCCAACCCGGTGGCGCATAGCCCAGTTCAAATCTTTTCGCTATGGCACCACTGATGCCACGTTTTTTAGCGTAATCAACAGCGCGCGCCTTAGCGGCAGAATTCTTAAGTTGGTCTTGATAAAAGCCACTAACCTCGATCATCACTTCGTTATAACGCTTAAAACGCGTATCAACAGGCTTAACATTTTGATCATAAACAACCGAAATGCCAGATTCTGAGGCCACTGTCTCTACCGCCTCAACAAAGTCCAAATGGTCAAATTTCTTGATAAAATCAATGGCACCACCGCTTTCACCGCAGCCAAAGCAATGAAATATTTGCTTATTCGGCACCACTGTGAACGATGGCGTCTTCTCTTCATGGAAGGGGCAACAGGCCTTATAGTCTTTACCTGCCTTTTTCAAAGGCACACGTTTATTAATTAGACCGACAATATCTACTCTATCCGACAAATCATTGATAAAATCTCTGTCAATAAATGGCATAGTTTAGGCCGTAATAACCGTGTGAAAATCTCTTCATTTTAATGACAAATAGCGAATTCTTTCAGCCAAAATATCTGCCAACTTGGATATTAATCCTACTAATGAAGATTGGCGTCTTTATCCCGTTTAGAATGCAAGTTTTTCTAGGCAAGACAATGGGTAAATTATTCTATCCCTTGTTTTCAAGGTTTAGAAAGATTGCCACAATCAACATTCAGCGCTGTTTTCCTGAAAAAAACAATGAACAAGTTCGAATCTTAGTCAAAAAACATTTTGAGGCCATCGGTGTGGGATTTTTTGAAACGGCTAACGCTTATTACGGCGCAGATAATAAAATTCAAAGAATGCTTACCATTAAAAACGAGCACTATTTAACAGACGCCATAAAAAACAACAACAGTGTGATTATTCTATGCTCGCACTTTATGCCGCTAATGCTTGGCTCGCGCGCACTATCACTAAAACACACCATTGCCAATATCTACCGACCACAAAACAACCGCCTTTTTGACAAAATAATGGTCAAAGGTCTTACCAATGGTGGTGGCACAATGATTAAAAATTCAGATGCAAAAGCGATGCTTAAAGCACTCAAAAATGGCCTGCCAATTTGGTATGCACCGGACCAAGACCTAGGTGCAAAAAATACTGTTTTTGCGCCATTGTTTGGCATTCAGGCCGCGACCATTACCGCCACTTCTCGACTTGCTAAAGGCGGCAATACAGCTGTTATTCCTTATTCGTTTATTCGAACCAATAAAGGTTACACCATGTCTTTTTCTGCGCCAATTGAGAATTATCCGAGTGGTGACTTGCATGAAGACGCAAAAAAAACCAACCAACTTTTAGAGGCGCAAATCAGGGACAATCCAGAGCAATATTTATGGATTCACCGTCGATTTAAGACACGCCCAACAGGGGAGGAAAGGTTTTATCCGAATATTTAATATTTTCTTTCAAGCAATAGTACAATGAAAGAAATTAGCGTATAATTCGCGACTTGATTTTGATACTAATAAGATTTAACCATGTCTATTGATACACAAGCAATTATTAAAGAATACCAAAAAGACGAGAGCGACACAGGTTCCGTTGATGTGCAAGTTGCATTATTAACTGCTCGCATTAGGCACTTGACTGAGCATTTTAAGACTCACAACAAGGACCACCACTCAAGAAGAGGTCTTTTACGTCTAGTATCTCAGCGTAAGAAATTATTGACCTACATCAAAAACAATAACATCGCTGGCTACGCCGATCTAATTTCACGTTTAGGCCTTAGAAAGTAAAGCTTTAAAACATATATTAAAAAAGCCCCATTTTTTGGGGCTTTTTTATTGTCTATCGCATTAAAATAACAACATGGAACTTTCACCTATTTACCAAAAAATATCGGATCTTTCTGAACGATCCAAAACACTCTCCAATCATTTGCAATTGGAGGAAAAACAAGGTCGACTAGAAGAAGTATTACGCGAATTAGAGAACCCGGATATTTGGTCTAACCCTGAAGAAGCTCAGGCACTTGGCAAGGAAAAAACCAATTTAGAAAAAACCTGTAATACTTTTGCCAAAGCAACTGCTGTGCTTGAGGATGCAGGTGAGTTACTGGAAATGGCAGAAACGGAAGATGACAGCGATACCGTTTATAGTATTGTTGCCGACTTAGATGATATAGAAACTGAAATTGCCTCCCTTGAGTTCCAGAGAATGTTTAGCGGAGAGATGGATCAAAACTCCGCTTACCTTGATATTCAATCGGGCTCAGGTGGCACCGAAGCACAAGACTGGGCCGAGATGATTTTGCGCATGTACTTGCGTTGGGGCGACAAACATCAATACAAAGTTAAGCTAATGGAAGTCTCGGCTGGTGAAGTTGCTGGCATTAAATCTGCCACTATTCATTTTGAAGGCGAGTATGCCTTTGGTTGGCTTAGAAGCGAAATCGGCATCCATCGCCTGGTAAGAAAATCGCCGTACAATGCCAACGGCAAAAGACACACTTCGTTCTCTTCGGTGTTTGTTTCTCCCGAAGTTAATGATGATATAGAAATCGACATCAACCCCGCTGATTTGCGCATCGACACATACCGCGCCTCTGGCGCCGGCGGTCAGCACGTCAATAAAACAGAATCTGCTGTGAGAATCACCCATCTACCAACCAACACCGTTGTTCAGTGTCAGGACGGCAGATCCCAACACGCCAACAAAGATCAGGCAATGAAGCAGCTCAAGTCAAAGCTTTATGAACTTGAAATGCAAATACGAAACAGCGAGAAACAAGAGCTTGAAGATCTAAAGTCTGACATTGGCTGGGGGCACCAAATTCGCTCATACGTACTTGACCAGTCGCGCATCAAAGACCTTAGGACAGGCGTTGAAAGCAGCAATACCCAAGATGTTCTCGACGGCAATCTCGATCAATTTATTATCGCCAGTTTAAAGGCAGGACTGTAATAATGAAAAAACACTATGACATGATCGCAATTGGCGCTGGTAGTGGAGGCCTTTCCGCCGTTGAGCGCGCCAGTGAATACGGCAAAAAATGCGCAATCATCGAAATGAAAACAATTGGCGGCACTTGTGTTAATGTCGGCTGTGTTCCAAAAAAGGTGATGTGGTATGCGGCCAATGCAGCTGCCACAATCAATAACGCTTCAGGCTTTGGCTTTGAGATGGGCAGTATTGATTTTTCTTGGCAGAAACTAAAACAAGGCAGAGATAACTACATTAAAGGCATTACCACTTGGTACGATGGCCATTTGGCATCGTTGGGTATTGATTATATTGACGGCTTTGGACGGTTGATAGATAAAAATACTATCAACGTGAATAACCAAAAAATTACTGCCGATCATATTGTACTCTCACCAGGCAGCACGCCTTTTGTGCCCAATATTGAGGGCGCTGAACTTGGCATTACTTCGGATGGTTTTTTTGAGCTCAGCGATTTGCCTAAAAAAACGGCCATTGTTGGTGGTGGCTTTATTGCGGTTGAGTTGGCAGGCGTACTTAATGCCTTGGGCAGTGATGTCACACTTATTATTCGCTCTAATAACTTGCTAAATGGTTTTGATGTCATGGTTGTTGACACGCTGACCAAGGAATATCAAAAACAAGGCATCACCATTATCAGCAACACAAATATTTCAAAACTGGACAATAATGGCAATATTCATTGCAACGATGAAGTGCTTGAAGGTTTTGATGAGGTCATCTGGGCAATGGGTCGATCGCCAATGACGAGTGATATTGGACTAGAATCCATTGCTCTAACAACCGACAGCAAAGGTTTTATCCAAACCGACAAATACCAACAAACCAATATTAAAGGGATTTACGCCTTAGGCGATGCCACAGGTCGTGCAGCTTTAACTCCAGTGGCTATTGCCGCCGGTAGACGCCTTTCCGATCGCCTATTTAACGGCATGAATGACAGGCATTTAAATTACGACAACATTCCAAGTGTTGTTTTTTCTCACCCGCCCATTGGCACAGTCGGCCTCAGCGAAAAAGAAGCGAGAAAGAAATTCAAGAACATTAAAATCTACCAATCAAGCTTTACTCCAATGGCGGATGCATTGCTTGAACATCAAACGCAAACAGCGTTAAAACTCATTTGCACGGGCGATGACGAAAAAGTCATTGGCTGCCACATTATCGGCGAAGGTGCAGATGAAATGCTACAAGGCTTTGCGGTGGCCATCAAAATGGGCGCGACCAAATCTCAACTTGACGATACAGTGGCAATCCACCCGACGAGTAGTGAAGAACTTGTGACGATGAGGTAGGCTACGCCTTAACTAACTGCTCTTGCGCTTTCATTGATACATTTACAAAGCGCATGCCCACAGCCAATCTTAAAGCAACAAGACCCATCAATACCAATTTTCTTGGGAACCATCGAAAAATTGAAACCACTGCATATACAAATGGATACCATCAAAAATAGTAACAACATTGAGTGTCCATCATCGATTTACACGCACCGCCCAAACTGCGGTTACAATCAAGGCCGCCGCCCATAGCAGTGAGAGTACGCCTAGTGATAAATTCATCACCTCATCGGTACGATCCCAATGGTCGCACCAGTTGAACCCACCCAAAAGCCAAAATTAACCAAAAATACAGCAACCTTTGCGCCAGCTAGAGTCAGTGCTTCATAATTAATTGGAATTCTTTTAGACAGTTGATATAAGCCAGCACTCGCCAAGGCATATAGAAGAACTGTGGCAATTGAATTCTCGATAACAATTGAATAGGTGGCATAACCATAGTCCGTCATCGCACCAATTAACGTGGACGAAAGTAGAGTTGCCAACACCATTAAAAAGGAACTTTTGATGAAAACACTAGCAACAAAATAAATCAACACCACCAACAAAACCAACAAAACATTGAAATCTCCTGTATTTTCAGCTGCCAAATAAAGAATACCCCCACCGAGAGAAATGCAAATTGTGCTCAAAACATCCCATTGCTCAGACTGGCTTTGTCTGATAGCAAAACCGAGAGCAACACTAGCACACCAAAGATAATTGCAGTACTTGCAGATGGAATCATCACCATCAAACCACTAACGACAGAAATAATACCAAATGCGACTAAGATGCTAAAGCCGAGCGAACCCGTTATTTGCGCTGAGAGTGAGATAAATTTATTATGTTCATCCTCACTAATCTTTCCTTCTTATAACAATAAAAATCTAAAGTTACTTTCATTTACCTCTCCTGCTATGAATAATGACTGGTAGTATACATAAACAGTTCGATTTGAGCTATTATTACCTTTCTATATATATTTATGGTTTGCCTGCGTTCAGGTTTCCTGACTTCAGACAAATGGCTGGGTTTAATGTCTAGATGAAAAATATACCTATTCGTATTATGTCCTTTAGCTTCGATATTGATGAAGTGAGGAAGACCGTGCCATATTTCTTTCAGTTTTATGGCCTTTCCATGACTTTACCGTATTTAGAGCCCTATTTAATTCGCACCATGCGTTCGGCCTTAGAAAAAACGACGACCCTGCTGTAGAGCATGAAGTTAGGCAATTTATTGGGCAAGAAGCTCAGCACAATAAACAACACACACTTCTGAATAAATTTGTTCGTGAATTAAATCCTGCAATGGAAGGTATAAAAAAAATAGAAGAAGAGATGAAAGCGGATTATTTGTATTTTACAAAAACTAAATCTCTTAAATTTAATCTTGCCTATGCGGAAGGATTTGAAGCGGCAACCTGCGCAATTGCCCATACTGAAATGGAATATAACAACTTAGAAAATGTCACTCAATTAGTTGACTCTGAACCTCTATGCTTACTACGTTGGCATCTATTAGAAGAAGTAGATCATAGAGCCGTCACCTTTAATATTTATAAACACTTATACAGCGACTATTTTTATCGTCTAGCTATCGGTGTTTACGGGCAGTATCGTTTTTTTAAGTATGTTTGTAAATTCTCAAAATATATTAATAATAATCACCTAAATGCAAATATAGAAAATAGAAATGATTCAAGCTTAGGAGCCCCTCCACCTAATTGGAAACAGGTTTTCTCTCTGTTAGGAAAATTACTGAATACTTATATGCCTTGGTATAACCCTGAACATATTAAACTCTCATCTAAATTTGAAAATAGAAGAGTGGAGCTTGCAAATAGCGCAATTGAGATTCGCACTCCTAATCAAATGGGTAAATATTCTAAAGAAGAATCTGTTGCTAAGTCTCTAAGAAGAACAATTCCGAATAACTCAACAGAATAGTACAGAGCGCCTTGGTACAGGTGAGTTGCTTAACAATAAAGCCTCAGAAATATACTTAGATATTGTTTCGCGCAAACCTTTATTTGCCTCTTCAGATAAGTTTGACTCAGGATAATGTTAATACGCTGCAACAAAAACAGCTTGAATTTATTTTTTATTTTGTTTGCGCCATTCTTTAGGATTAATCGGTGCCTTGGCGAAAGCCCAGAAACCGCGTTTTTCTTTTCTTGCCAAAGTCTCTTCGGCCATGTAAGTGTTACCGTATGAATAAGCCATTCCATCCAATACCATTTGTCTGCCGATATTAATCTCACCCACAAATAATCGTATCAATATCCTCTCGTAGTAATCAACGCCCAATGGTTTGGCAGACAATCGCCCCGCAGTGTTTTCAAGTAATTTATGCAAATGCTTAGTTGCCAATTCACCGCAACTAATCACAACCGAAAGGCTCTTTTCGCAAGTTTGATTCCATTCTGGAGTGTCAATACCGGCAATTCTCATCCTCAGCAATGTTTTGTCCTCCATGGTCTCTTGGTGCATTTGAGCCACTTCAAGAAAAAGTAATACATCAATATTGACACTATCGCCATCAACAATAATTAAGGGTTGTTTATCATAACTTTGGGCGCCAACAAGTCCGCAAAAGCTAAATATAACGCATAAAACAAAAAGCTTCATTATGTTTAAAGGCCTCGGTAAAATTGCCTCATTATAAAACAATGCATAAATCATGAGCGCAATAGAGACAATTCAATTCAATGAGTCAGGCTTAGCGCCGGCGATTGCCCAGGATGCCAAGACTGGTAAAATTTTGATGGTGGCGTGGATGAATAAAGAAGCGCTTAACTTAACCATGGAGCAACAAAGAGCGGTTTACTATTCCAGATCACGAAAAAAACTTTGGTTTAAGGGTGAAGAGTCGGGCCATGTTCAAGAAATTGTCGATATTTATACCGACTGCGATCAAGATGTCATTTTGCTAAAAGTAAATCAAATAGGCGGCATTGCCTGTCACACCGGGCGTGCCGATTGTTTTTTTAATAAATTAGAGAATGACGAGTGGATCAGTGTTGCCGACGTCATTAAAGACCCAAAACAAATTTATGGATAATATATTAGCAACCTTAGAACAAATTTTAGAGCAACGAAAATCTGCCTCTGCTGATAGCTCATATGTGTCGTCTTTATACAACAAGGGCACAGATCAAATTCTTAAAAAAATTGCAGAGGAGTCTGCTGAAGTAATAATGGCAACAAAGGAAGGAGATAGTGATAAAATCATCTACGAAGTAGCCGACCTCTGGTTTCACACCATGATTTTGCTACGACACAAAAATATTGCTTTTAGCGATATCGAGGAAGAATTAATGCGCAGATATGGGGTATCTGGTCTAACTGAAAAACTTAATCGAACGATTAAATAAAAGGAGAAAATACCTATGGGAATGCCAGGACCACTTGAACTTATCATTATCCTAGTCATCGTAGTACTTGTTTTTGGCGGCAAACGTCTAAAAAATCTAGGCGGCGATTTAGGTGGCGCCATCAAAGGCTTTAAAAAGTCAATGAAAGATGAGTCTGCTGAAGAAAAGAATATGAAGGCTGAAGACATCATTGAAGTCAAAGCTGAAAAAGAAGAAGAAACTAGCAAGTAGTATCTCTTAGATCTTTTTTACATTCAGATCTAAGTCTCTTACTTAACCACTCTTATGCAGCAAAAAACCCTCAACAGCGTTTTTTGGAAGGCGCGTACCACAACCAATAACCCAGGAGCAAACCATGTTTGATTTTGGCTTTTGGGAGATTGCCATTATTGGTGTCATTATCCTTGTCGTCGTCGGCCCTGACAAAATGCCCGCACTCGCTCGCAAGGCTGGTGTTTATGCCGGAAAAGCGACAAAACTGATGAATAAAGTGAAACGCCAGATCAAAGATGAGCTGGATGCAGATGAACTCAAAGATCAGTTAACAATCAAAGGAGAGGATTCGGTTCTAGCAGAAGTCTTTAAAGAAACCAAAAAAAGCCTTTATGAAATAGAAAAAGAGGGTCAAGGCATTAATGATATTTTTGCTCGTAATAAAAAAGATAACCCTTTACAAAAAAACAGTCCTGCTGAGAAAAACAGTCCTGCAGAGAAAGACAGTCCTGCAGAGAAAGACAGTCCTGCAGAGAAAGACAGTCCTGCAGAGAAAGACAGTCCTGCAGAGAAAGACAGTCCTGCAGAGAAAGACAGTCCTGCAGAGAAA
>Ga0105352_1000665_pt1 | contig 19666 bp, 22 predicted proteins | sample EN8Hudsemesocosm_FD_83507 | JGI IMG/M metagenome (GOLD analysis project Ga0105352, IMG submission 83507) | Methane-oxidizing microbial communities from mesocosms in the Hudson Canyon - EN8B Hudson Canyon | ecosystem: Environmental > Aquatic > Marine > Cold seeps | place: Hudson Canyon...
GCATGCCCTTAATGGCATTCTTCAGCAGTGTTTTGTCATCTACGGGCTCTACATAGGCGCTACGAATGCTATCGAATACATCGGTAAAGGTACGCAATTCTTCTAATGGGAGTCGGCCTTCTTCTGCTGGCTTTTCAGCTGCCTTTGGCTCGGCTTTTTGTTCTGATGCTTGTTCTGTGGATTGTTCAGAGACCTCTTCGGCAGCAGGCGTTTCTACTGCAGTGGATTCTTCCTCTGCATAGGAAGGAAAAACAGTGCTGCTCGCCAGTAACAAAGCGAGAGAAAAGCGCGATAACAAATTCATTTAAAGTTCCTCGGCCGGGGGTAATCTAATCGGGCGCCTATGATTAGGGTATACGATGATGACGCTAAATGCCTGCGAAAACCATGGGTTAAATCTGGAAATTGGTTGCTTTGGTCGTAGCTTTGGTTGTTGCTATGATTGTGGTGCAGTCTAGCCGTGTTTACGTGTGCACCAAAGTACTGGATCCACCGGTTTGCCCTTGTGGCGAATTTCAAAATAGAGCCCACTGGTTTGTTGTCCGCCACTGTTGCCTACCAAGGCAATGTTCTCCCCTGGTGCTACCCAGTCTCCCACTTGTTTAAGCAGAGATTGGTTTTGACCGTATAAGCTCATGTAACCATTGCCATGATCCAAAATTAATAGCAGGCCAGAACCTCGTAGCCGATCTGCAAATACGACGCGACCGCCATGTATGGCAGAAACCTTATTGCCTTCAGCTGTTTTTATGACCAGGCCGTTCCATTTTAATTTTCCTTGCCCGGTGCGTCTGCCAAAACGGTTGCTGAGTTTACCCTTAGTTGGCCATGGTAGTTTGCCTTTAAGTTGCGCGAATGGATGATCGCCATTGGGTAAGCCGAGGGCATTGATGCGTTCGGAGACTTGTTGTAATAGATCTTCTAGCTGCTGACGGTCGGAGTAGAGTTGCTGTAAATGTGTGTTCTTGTCTTTGAGTTGACCTTTTAGCTTGTTCAGTACTTGTTTGCGTTTTTTTTTGCTATTGGATAACGCTAGCATGCTGTGATCTAGCGTGGTTTTGGATTTTTTTAATTGCGCTTTTTTCTCGATTAATTCTTGGGTGACAGAGTCTAAGCGGGTAATGGTTTTTGTGAAGGTCTGAACTTTCTGTTGGCGTGCTTGATTAAAATAGTCGTAATAAGTAAGAACCCGGGCAAGTTGCGCCGGGTTCTCTTGGCTCAAGAGTAGCTTTAGATAAGGTTGTTGGCCTAGTTGGTATGAAGCTCGAATTTGTTGCTTTATTAGATCTTGTTGTTGGTTTCGAGCTTCATTTAGTGACTTTTTTTCAGTTTCAAGCCTCTTTATGCTTTTTGAGGTTTGCTTGATACTGCTTTTTATCTTCTGTGCATCTTTACTGAATTGCCCGATCTCTTTTTCGGTTTTTTCCAGTCCTTGTTCGATACTGGAACGTTCTTGTTGGGTTTCCTTCAGTATTTGCTGTAGTTCTTTAATTTCCTGCTGGAGCTTTTCCAAGTCTTGTGGCGTAGGTTCAGCAGCCTGCGCTGTCATCGCCATCGTGCCGCTCAGGAAAAAAGCCGCTAGCAGCGTCATGGTTTTTTTCATGCTTAGCGTTGTTCCTTCTTAATGTTGAAAATAGTGTCGTATGTGGTGTTGTATCATCTCTCCTATGAGAGTTGTTTTGGCGCGTTGTTGCTACATTACTAATTAGTTTGAATCAGCGATGAACCTGTCATTTCCTGTGGTTGCTTAATCCCCATAAGGTCAAGCAGGGTTGGTGCTATATCGGACAGGATGCCTGACTTTAAACTAATCGCATCTGCTTTTGGTCCTATATAAACCAAAGGAACCGGTTCGGTGGTATGAGCGGTATGTGCTTGCCCGCTCTCTTCGTTATTCATCATTTCTACATTGCCGTGATCCGCTGTGATCAGGCATTGTCCGCCGACCTCTTCCAGTGCCGTCTTGACTCGAGCGAGACAGCCATCGACGGCTTCAACAGCTTTAACGGCAGCATCAAAGTTACCGGTATGTCCCACCATATCCCCATTGGCAAAGTTACAGATAATGCTGTCAAACTTGCCGCTCTTAATGGCTGCAATGAGTTTGTCGGTCAGTTCCGGTGCGCTCATTTCGGGTTGTAAGTCGTAGGTGGCTACATCGGGTGATGGAATCAATATACGTTCTTCGCCTTCAAATAAATCTTCTCGGCCACCACTGAAGAAAAAGGTAACGTGCGCATATTTTTCAGTTTCAGCAATGCGTAATTGGGTCTTGCCTTGGTTAGCCAGGTGCTCACCGAGTACGTTAGGTAAGCTGGAGGGTGCGAATGCGCAGCTGGTTTTAATATTTGCAGAGTATTCGGTCAGCATCACGAAGTCAGACAATGCGGGTGCCAGTTTACGCTCGAAGCTGTCAAAGTTCGTATCGACAAAGGCGCGTGTAATTTGGCGAGCTCGGTCTGCCCGAAAATTCATAAAAATAACGCTATCGTTATCTTTTATTGTGGCGTTAGGACCATCGATGATTGTCGCTTGTACAAATTCGTCATTCTCATCACGGGCGTAGGCTTGCGCTAATCCTTCTGCAGCTGAGGCTGCGGTGAAAGGAGCCTCGCCAAGGGTTAGCATATCGTAAGCCGCTTGAACTCGATCCCAGCGCTGGTCGCGGTCCATGGCGAAGTAACGGCCAATAATGCTCGCAATACGCCCACAACCAAGGGCGGCAAGTTTGTCATCTATGCGTGCAATTGACGCTTCAGCACTGCGCGGCGGTGTGTCGCGACCATCTAAAAAGGCATGTACGTAAACTGTTGCACCCTTAGCTGCTGCAGCTTCGATCATGGCTAGGATATGATCTTCATGGCTGTGCACGCCTCCGGGTGATAGTAATCCAAATAGGTGTACAACCCCTTGATGGCTAACGGCTTTTTCTACTGCGTTTACTAAAGTAGGGTTATTAGCGAATTCACCATCCTTGATGGACTTGGTGATACGAGTGAAAGCCTGATACACAATGCGGCCTGCACCAAGGTTCATATGACCAACCTCAGAGTTACCCATTTGATTATCGGGTAAACCTACATCGCCACCAGAACCGGATACCAGATTATGAGGCTGTTGCTGCCAAAGCATATCCCATGTGGGGGTATTGGCTGCCGCAATAGCGTTGGATTTGGAGGTTTCACTATGACCCCAGCCGTCCAAGATAATGAGAGCGGTTGGAGTTTTTGCCGATGTTGTTTGCGCTTCTGCCATGGGATGTAATGTGTATGCTGTGAAAAATGAGGCTGAATTCTACCGATATTCAGCTTTGTTCGCCATGTATCCCCCTTGCTTTACGTTTTCAGGCTTAGCTTGGCCGGGTATCTTATGCCGGGCTAGGCTTTTATTGGGTCAAGCTCTAATCGCGTGTATACTGCCAGGCTCTTTTTTTGTTAGGTGGTGATGCGGGAATCATGGAGCAATTTTTAGAATTTATTGGTAGTCATTGGATTCTGTCCAGTGCGTTTCTGGGCCTTTGGGTGCTGTTCTTTTTAAACGATTCCATACGCTCAGGTGCCACCATTAGCGTGCATCAGGTAGCGCCGTTGGTGAACCATCAGGGTGGGATTATTGTGGATTTGCGGGATTCGGCAGAGTTTCGTGGTGGCCATATCGTGGATGCCTTGAATATCCCTTTCGCTAAATTGAAAGAAAGCGTAGCGGAGCTCAATAAGTACAAGGACAAACCCATTATCCTAGTGGATAAAATGGGGCAGCATTCAGGCACGGCTGGTAAGCAACTGAAAGCCGAAGGCTTTGAAAATGTGAAGCGCCTTACTGGTGGTATAGCTACCTGGACTGGCGATAATCTTCCTTTGGTAAAATAAGACAAGGGTTAAGTAAGACGCCATGAAAAAAGTTTTGATGTATTCAACAGCATATTGCCCTTACTGTATTCGTGCGCGGCAATTGTTGGATCAAAAAGGAGTTCCCTACCGTGATATCCGAGTGGATGATCATCCGGAGTTACGGCAGGAAATGGTAGATAATTGTGGCCGTTATACCGTGCCGCAAATATGGATAGAAGACCAGCATATCGGTGGTTACGACGATATGTGGGCTTTAGAGTTGAGCGGTAAACTGGATATCACATTAGCGGCTGTGTTTAACAGCACGGATAAATAGCGGCAAAAACACTATTTATCCTTATTCGTTAGCGAGTCAGTGAGCTACTTAGAGAGTCAGATAAAATAAAGAAGGTTTAATAAAATGGCTGAGAACGAACAAAACAAAGAACAAGAGCAAGCTGGAGCGAAGTTCACTATTGAGCGCATTTATTTGAAAGATATGTCTTTTGAATCGCCTAAAGCACCTGAAGTTTTTACCAAGCCTTGGTCACCACTGGTTGAGTTTGATTTAAATATCAAGCATCAGCAACTGCAAGAAGGTATTTTCGAAGTGGTATTGGCACTAACCGTTACGGTTAAAAACCAAGTTGAAGGCGAAGAGGAAAAAGAAACTGCTTACCTAGTTGAAGTTCAACAAGCGGGTATCTTTGGTATTGCTGGCTTGGAACCTGCTCAACTTGCACAAGTTATTGGCACTACTTGCCCAACAGTTCTTTATCCATATGCTCGTGAAACCGTGGATAATTTGGTACAAAAAGGTAGCTTCCGTCCATTGCATCTTGCGCCGATTAATTTTGATGCCTTGTATGCACAGAAATTACAGGAACAGACCGCAGCACAATCTGGGCAGGCTACAGAAACCGTTCAGTAGTTTTTGGTCACTTAAAACGGGGGCGCTCTGTTATGGAGTGCCCCCGTTTTTATAGGTAAGTTGTTTGGCTATCACAGTTGTTCGTCTCCGGAATGTCTAACCTTAGGGAATCGCTGGAAAACTACCTTATTTATGCCCACGGGTACTTGTCCTAGCTTCGTTGGATTCAACCTTAAAATACTTACTTGTGCCCTGTGGGTATTTTTCGGTCAAATCTGCCTCGCCAGTCCTGCTCAGCAAACGTTTTTCAGAAGACCCCCTAGTTTTCGGCACCGTTAAACCCTAGTTGTCGCCACGCTTCAAAAACGATGATGGCGGTGGCGTTAGATAAGTTCAGGCTACGGCTGTCTGCCTTCATGGGTATTCTCAGTTTCTGTTCAGGAGGTAGGCTTTGCAGAATCTCATTGGGTAAGCCTCTGGTCTCCGGTCCAAACATTAGAACATCACCATCTCGGTATTTTGCATCGGTATAACTACAAGTGCCCTTCGTTGTTATGGCGAAGATGCGTGTTCCCTCAGCAAGTGTATTGGTGAAGCTTTCATAGTTGTCGTGAAGCTGCACTCTTGCCCACTCGTGATAGTCCAGCCCAGCTCGCCTCATCCGTTTGTCGTCTAATTCAAATCCCAGGGGTTTGATGAGGTGTAAATGATGTCCTGTATTGGCGCAGAGTCGAATGATATTGCCGGTATTTGGGGGTATTTCTGGTTCAAAAAGTACAATGTTCAGCATCGTTTTAGCCTTAAAGGTGAAGGCGTATTTTAATAATTCGTCAAAAATTTGCCAATTAAACGGATAGAAGGTGTTTTTATCGTAATTTCATATGGTTAGCGAATATATTTAAACTAGTATTGTAGTTATCTATGTTGCCAGTGCTGCGCTTTTTGTCCGGCTCTGAGCACTGGATATGGTTAGATGCTAATAACCGTTGTTAATCAATAGGTTAAGTTTGAATTGGTGCGTATTAAAGACGTGAGCGTGCCATGGAAGTTGAAGGGACTGGAAAGCAAAGGAGTTTACGCTGATTAACTGGAATTTGTTCAAGGGTAAATCTCGTTCTGGGGGCTTGGTGGGAATCGAGGCCGGTCCGGAAGGTGTTGCTGTTGCTCATGGTCAGTGGAAACAAGGTCAGCCTGAATTGAGCTTTTGTGAATTTGTGCTTGAAACTGATGAATCTAAGCATAAAGCAGTGATCGCTGAGCTGGTTGAAAAGTACGGTCTTAAGGGCTCACCCTGTTCTGTGGTGTTGCACCCCTCCCAGTATCAATTACAACTCGTAGAGGCTCCTCAAGTTGAGCCGGAAGAATTGCGTGATGCCGTTCGGTGGCGAGTCAAAGATCTGATTAACTTCTCGCTGGATGATGCGGTTGTTGATGTTATTCCTCTGCCTGATGATGCTTTCCGTGGCCGAATGAAAATGGTGTTCGCAGTTATTGCCCATCGTGAAGTGGTGGAAAAGAGCATTGCTTTGGTTAAAGACTGTGGTCTAGCTGTTGAAGTGGTGGAAATCACGGATATGGCTATTCGAAATATTATAGCACTCGCGAGTGAAGAAGGTCCCGGTGTGGGGCTGGTGCGACTTCGTACAACGGGTGGTTTGATCAATGTAGCTCAAGAAAAAAACATCTACTTATCTCGAGCTGTTGAAACTGGATTAGCCACATTAAAACAGCATGGGGTGATGGACCTACAGGTAGATTATGAAGACTTCCATCCTCAATTAGATGCCTTAGTGCTTGAGTTACAGCGCTCCTTTGATTATTACGAAAGTCAGCTGGGCAAAGGCGTTGTGAAAAAACTGTTATTAGCCCCTTCAAAAACTGATGTGCCTGTTTTGCTACCTTATTTAAACCGGAACTTAAGCACGAGTGTGGAGCAACTTGATCTGAATGAGTTGATACAAGGTGATTTAACGTTAACGGCGATAGAGCAAGCTCAATGCATAGCTGCAGTCGGTGCGGCATTGAGGCAAGAGGTGGCTAGTGCAACAGGTTAATCTATATCAAGAACAGTTTCATGAACAGAAACCTCGTTTGCCGGCAACGCAAATGCTGGGTGTGGTGGTGGTTGTTACGGTGTTATGTATTCTTATTGCAGCACTTGATTATTGGCAGTTGACTGACGAGCGTAGTAAAGCTCAGGCAATGCTGGAAAAAAGAAATGCCAGTGAGCAGCGCCTAAATGATTATGTGAATAAGTTTCCGAAGCCTGTATTAAATAACCAACTTATCAAAGAGAAAGATGAAAAAAGGCTGCAAGCTAAAGCTAAGTTAGTGTTGCTAGAGATGCTAAATGAAAATATTGGTGGTGGTAGTCTTGGTTTTTCACACTACATGAACGGGCTGTCGGATCAAGTTGTGCGTGGAGTATGGCTTACCTCATTTGAAATCTCTGGTGGTGGCGAAAATATAAATTTAAATGGCTTGGTCGATAAGCCGGAAAAGGTTCCTGCATTTATTCAAAAGCTAGGGCAAGAGCCTGCGTTCGAAGGTAAAGAGTTTGATACGTTTAAGTTAAGCCAAGACTCTGAATCAGAAGTTGCTCTTACTTTTAATATCAAAGGCTCAGGAATGGATGATATGAAAAGAGGGCAGCCTTAGTGAAAGGCAAGTTACTTGAAATCCAAGCTAAAGCTGATGCGCTGTCTGAGCGTGAGCGCATAATCATCACCGTTGCCATTGCAGTATTTGTCTGGATTGTTTTTCAATTGGTTGTATTTGACGTGTTTGCTGCAGAAAAGAAAAAGGCCGTGTCGAAAGCTCAAGGATATCAACAGGAAATGATTCAGTTTGAACAATCGAGTGCTGCTGTGCTGACAGCGTATAGAAATAATCCAAATACGCCTATTGAGAATGAAATAGCAGCGCTTAATAAAAAGCTGGAAGAAGTTAATATTAAGCTGGCGACTGCAAAGGAAGAGCTTATTTCGCCAAGTAAGATGGCTGAAGTGCTTAGAAGTATCTTGGCAAAGAACAAAAAACTTAAATTGCTAAAACTGGAGAGTTTGCCAACGGAAGTTACCTTGTTAAATTCTGAAGAAGAAACTTCAAAGGATTTAAATAAAAGAAATATATCGGGTTCTACTCAAGCAGGGAGTAGAGAAAACATTAAGCCATATCAGATTTATATGCATGGTTTAGTGTTGGAGTTAGAGGGGAGCTATTGGGAAGTCCATCAATACCTGGAAGCTATAGAGAATTTACCGTGGCGTTTGTATTGGCACAGTTTGAGTTACGAAGTGAAAAGCTATCCCACGGCGAATATAAAATTGCGTGTAAATACTTATAGCACAGAAGAGGGCTGGATAGGTGTGTAAGGTATTACATAGTATTTACTACATTGTGCTCGTTATGATGCTAAGTCATGTTAAACATGTAATGGCTGTTGGTGCCGACCCCACTAGGCCACCGAGCGGGGTGTTGAGCGGTACAAGTATTAGTAAAGAGGACTCTATTGATGGGGCTCCTAAGCTAACGTCCATTATTATTTCAGATCGAGAAAAGGCGGCTGTCATAAATGGTAAGAAATATGTTGAGGGAGAAAGTAAGAAGGGAATAAAGCTGCTTAACGTAAAAAAGTGGCAGGTTAAACTTGTACATAATGGCAAAACCTTACAGTTGCCCCTTATTAAACAGACTGTGAAAGTCACAGAGGTAGCAGAATGAGCTGGTTACGAAAGATCTATATGTATGCATTTGTGCTGCTCGTTACGGGTTGTCAAACGCTGGATCATATCGAGCAGGATTCTATTGCAGAGTTAGAAGCTACGTTGGATGAAAGTATTCAACAAAATGAATCGAGAGCAACGAAGGATGAGTTGTTGTTGCCCGATGCCGTTGTTATGGATTTGTTGCCACCAATGCCCTTAAGTGTTTCACCTAAGGAAGAGCGATTTGATATAGCCGTAAATGCCATGCCTGCACAGGAATTCTTTGTCGGGCTGGTTGAAGGTACGGAGCATAATGTGGTGGTGCATCCTGATGTTAAAGGCGAGATTACCTTCACCTTAAAACAGGTAACTCTGGATGAAGCGTTGGATGCCGTAAGAGATACCTATGGTTTTGATTACGAAGAAACAAAATACGGCTATCGTGTGTTACCTTCAGCCATGCGTACAGAAATGTTCCATCTGAATTATCTGAATGTTTCACGTAAGGGATCATCTGAAACCCGTGTTAGCAGCGGTCAAATTACTGGGTCCAGTGAAAGCAGCGGTGGTGATGATTCCTCTAGTTCATCCGGTTCAACACAAACAACGAGCACTCAAATATCTACGTCAATCGAAGCTAACTATTGGGCGGAATTAAAAAGCACTATCGAACTTATTGTCGATGTTAATAGTACCGATGATGGTGGGAAGCGTAAGGTTATCGTCAACCCGCAATCAGGCATTATTATCGTGCAAGCATTACCCAACGAACTTCATGATGTAAAAAACTTCTTAGAAAAATCAGAACTTATATTACAACGCCAGGTACTGCTGGAAGCTAAGATTCTTGAGGTTCAGTTGAGTGATGAATTTCAGGCAGGTATTGATTGGGCGGCTATTGGTGAGGTGAGTACCGATAAAACAATTGCCGTTGATGTTTTTGGTGAAAATCTTGCGAATAGCTCTACTTTTAATAACTTCTCTGTGGATGGCGTGATAAGTCTGTCTTTTTCGCTGAATGATTTTGCCGGTGCCATCGAATTACTTCAAACTCAGGGTAATGTGCAGGTACTTTCAAGTCCTAGAATCTCGACGGTGAATAATCAGCAAGCAGTTATTAAGGTAGGTACCGATGAGTACTTTGTGACTGAATTCGAAACCACTACCACCACGGGTGATAACCCTGTAACTAGCCCGACCGTAGAATTAACCCCTTTCTTTTCAGGTATTGCGTTAGATGTAACACCGCAAATAGGTGAGGATGATGTAGTGATACTTCATGTTCATCCATCCATTAGTCAAGTTGATGATCAGATTAAAACGATTCAGCTAGGTAGTGATATATTTTCTTTGCCGCTAGCTCTCTCTACTATCAGGGAATCCGATAGCATAATTAAAGCTCACAGCGGAGAGATCGTTGTTATTGGTGGTTTGCTGCAACACAATCGTGAAGGAACCGACAGTAGTTTGCCAGGATTTGAAGGTTTACCTGTGGTGGGTTCCTTGTTTGAACAAAAACGTCAACGTCGAGTAAAAAGTGAATTGGTCATATTGCTAAGACCTATAGTCATGGATCATGACGCCAAGTGGAATGACGATATTAAACGAAGTCGTGATCGTGTAAAGAATATCCGATCTGATTTTTACTAAGTCGTTAACTAGGGCTGCAACGAAATAAGATAGCGACATTAGGCAACAACAAAATTTCACCATAATACTGAGGTTAGGCTATGTATCTGGAACATTTTGGGCTGAAGGAATTACCTTTTACCCTGACTCCAAATACCGCATTTTTAGTAAACCTGCCAACTCATGTTGAGTGCCTGAATCTACTTCTATTTGCTATTCGAAGCGGAGAGGGATTTATAAAAATTATTGGCGAAGTGGGTACCGGTAAAACCTTGGTCTGTCGTAAGCTTCTTAATCTGTTACATCGGGGTGGTTTGGGTGTTGCCTATATTCCCAATCCATTTTTAGCGCCGGATGATTTGTATCGTGCTGTCGCACAAGAGCTTCATGTAGATGTGTCGACTGCCAGTAGTTCCCATGAAGTGCTAAATATTATTAACTATCATTTGATTGAAAATGCTAAGCAAGGAAAGAAAACGGTTTTGCTTATTGATGAAGCTCAATCTATGCCTGCTGAAAGCATTGAAGCGTTGAGGTTGCTGAGTAATCTTGAAACTGAAACCAATAAGCTAATACAGATCGTCTTATTTGGGCAGCCTGAGCTTGATGAGTTGTTAGACCAGAAAGCGCTACGGCAGTTAAAGCAACGTATTACTTCTTCATACCATATAAATAAGTTGTCGCCTGATCATACTGAGCGATATATTAGTCACAGAGTGAATGTGGCAGGTAGAAATGGCGAATCACTATTTAATAAACAGTCGATAAAAGCGATTTATCATGGCACTGGTGGTGTCCCCCGGTTGATCAATGTGGTTTGCAATAAGTCTTTACAGGCCGCCTTTGGTAAGGGTGATAGACAAGTCACGAGAGCGCACGTATCTCGAGCCCTCAAAGATACAGAGGGCACTAAGAAAATGTCTCGTATTTATAGGGATAGAATTTTTAATATGTTTGCCGCTTTGAAGTTTGGCTAGATGGCGTTCAAGGAGAAGCTATAAAATGAGCGTTATTAATGACATGTTGCGTGACTTAGATAAGCGTAATGCCAGTATTGATGCAGATGATGGTGCCTTGATGGGGTTGACTCCGGTGGCAGAAGCTAATCCCTCCAGTCGTAAGTTTTTAGGGGGAGCTATACTAGGGATGATATCGCTAGTTCTTGGTTTGACGTGGTTTTTGTACTCATTCGAGATTAAGTCAGTACTAAACTTAGCGAACAAAGAGCCGGTCGTTTCTGAAAGTGAAAGTTCTGTTTCAGTAGACTACCAAGAAATAACCCCAAGCGTGATCAATAGTGTGATTAGTTATGGTGTTAAGCAGTCAAAAAACTCTACCGATCTATCTTTAGTCTTGAATAAAGCAGTGCAACCTTTTATTGCACAATCGGAGCATGGTTTAGAGTTGTTGCTGTTGAATGTGAAGCTGCCTTATACCTGGCCTCAACAACAACTTAATGTGCCTTTTAAATATCTTACCGCACATCAAAAAGGCCAAGATTTAGTTATCAATGTTAATGGGTTTAGACCGATTGCATTTAAAAATTTATCTCGAAATAAGAGTATCGAAGATAGCGATGGCAATGTGGAATTACATTTTTCTTTTGTTGTTGATGATGCTGTTGAGCCTTCGAAGCAGGAAGTCGTTGATATTGAGCGGAAAAGCAAAGATATAATTGATAGAGAGGCTGCTTTAATTCAGTCTTTTTCAAAGATTCAAACTGAAGAGGTTTCTGTAACTCAAGCTAGGGTTGATGTTGCAGAATTAACTTCAGTTGAAAGCTCTGAGGAGTTAGTTGATTCTTCAACAATAATCAAGCCGTTATCAGACTCTGCGAAGAAAAAAACTGAAGCTAAGTTAGTCATCTCTTCAAACGATGTTGTTAACAAAGCTAAGAAGCTCTATCAAGATGGAAAGGCTCAGGAGGCCATGTCTATTCTGGTGGAACCTTTGAGTGATACTTATCCTGATACTCGCTTAGTCGAAATAGCGGCGACTATTTATATTGCGACGCAAGATTATATCGGTGCGCAAAATATTATTGCCAAGGGGCTGTTAACTGATGCCAATAATCTGGTGTTATTGGAATTGCTATCACGGAGTTATCTGGCGCAAGGTAAAGCTGATAAGGCGTTATCCGTATTAGAAGGACAGAAGGTTCGTCTTCGCGATCATACGAGTTACGGGGCTTTGTTAGCGGCAGCGTATCAAGCGAAGGGTGATTATCAGAAAGCCGCAGCGACCTATCGAATGCTATTGCAAGTTGTGCCAGGTGACGGACAATGGCTGTTAGGTTTTGCGATTAATAATGAATACCTAAAGGCTAATGATAAAGCTGTCAAAGCATATAAGCTGGCTCTTAGAAGCGGACAGTTAACGGATACCAGTCATCAATTTGTAACACAGCGGCTTGCTGTGTTGGCGACACGTTAATAACGGCGTTGGATTGTACTAATGGAAGCAGCTCCAAAGAAATTACGTATAGGTGACCTACTTGTTCAGAAAGGACTTCTGACCGACGAGCAAGTGGGGAGCGCGTTAGCAGAACAGAAAAAAACTGGCAGAAAGCTTGGGCAAGCGGTTATTGATCTGGGTTATGTAGAAGAGGATACTTTTTTACAGCTATTGTCAGAACAGCTAAGAATCCCCTTTGTAGATCTAGCACATTTTAAATTTGATAATGCTTTGATTACTCAGCTTCCTGAGACTCATGCCCGGCGTTTTCGTGCGGTGGTGTTATCCGAAAAGCCTGAAGGTTTAATGGTGGGGTTAGCTGACCCCATGGATATTTTGGCTATTGATGAGCTTCAACGAATTTTACGTAAGCCTATTCTACCTGCAGTCGTGCGTGAATCTGAAGTCCTGCATGCTCTGGATACTGCTTATAAAAAGACAGAAGAGATTGCGAATTTAGCAGAGGCGTTAGAGGAAGACCTTAGAGAAGGTGATTCTGATGTTGCGCACTTAGAGGTTACTGAAGGTGCCAGTGATGCGCCTGTTGTTAAGCTTCTTCAGACTATTTTTGAAGAAGCGGTGCAGGTAAAAGCATCGGACGTTCACTTGGAGCCTGATGAAAAAGTACTTCGTGTGCGCCATCGTATTGATGGCGTATTACATGAGCAGGTGGTGAAAGAAGGACGTATTGCTTCAGCATTGGTTATGCGTTTGAAAATTCTGTCTGGCTTGGATATTTCTGAAAAACGATTGCCGCAAGACGGACGTTTTGCCATTCGCATCAAAAATAAAAATATTGATGTACGTTTGTCGACGATGCCAATACAGCACGGCGAATCGGTCGTTATGCGTTTGTTGGATCAGAGTGCTGGAGTTCTCAATCTTGATGGCTTAGGCATGCCAGCAGAGATTCGAGAACGCTTTCGAACGCTGATTCGCCAACCTCACGGTTTAATACTTGTGACGGGACCTACAGGTAGTGGTAAAACCACGACACTTTATTCCGCGCTTAGTGAGTTGAATAAACCGGAAAACAAAATTATTACCGCGGAAGATCCGGTTGAATATCGTTTGCCTCGTATTAATCAAGTGCAAATCAACAGCAAAATAGGGTTAACCTTTGCTAGCGTGCTGAGAACGGCATTACGACAAGATCCTGATATTGTTTTGGTTGGGGAAATGCGTGATCAGGAAACTGCAGAAATTGGTTTGCGGGCTGCAATGACAGGTCACATGGTACTGTCAACCTTGCACACCAATGATGCGGTGAGCAGTGCTATGCGTCTTATTGATATGGGAGCTGAATCTTATTTGGCAGCCGCATCTTTGCGTGCAGTGCTAGCGCAAAGATTGGTACGTAAGGTTTGTGATAATTGTAAAAAAGCGCATCCATTAATAGGGCAAGAATTGGAGTGGATTCGTGGTGCGGCACCACAATTTGAAGTTAAAAATAGCTTTGTAAAAGGTGACGGTTGTCATCATTGTTCAAATACCGGTTATAAAGGGCGTATAGGTATCTATGAACTATTGGAAATGACGGATGACTTATTAGATGCACTGCGTCGAAATAATACATCTGATTTTTCAAAAATAGCAAAAAATATTCCATCGTTTAAAACACTGACTATGATGGCTCTAGATTATGCGGCTGCTGGTGTGACAACATTGGAAGAAGTGTTCAGAGTAACGGCGGCAGTAGATGAGACCTAATTCAGTTGTAAATATAATTGTTGTTATGGATAAGCGCTAATGCCCTTATTTTCTTATAAAGGCCGGGATGCTGGTGGTAAAGTTGTGGAAGGTTCTGTTGATGGTGTAAATCAGGGAGCTATAGCATCAGATCTTATTACTCGGGGTATAACTCCTGTCACCATTGCCGAAAGAAAAGAAGAAATTCAGCTTGAAAATAAGTTAAATGCATTCTTTGAGAAAAAGACTGTATCCCTTGATGAGTTAATTATCTTTTGCCGTCAAATGTATTCCTTGAGTAAGGCTGGTGTACCTATATTAAGGGCTTTAAAAGGACTGGCTGAATCATCTCACTCGCCAGTGCTTGGTCGCGTTGTGGTAGAGATAAAAGAAGATATTGAAACAGGTCATGAACTCTCTAAATCAGTTGCCAAACATAATCGAATATTTCCACCTATTTTCGTAGCCATGGTTCAAGTGGGCGAAAACACGGGTCGATTAGACGAGGGCTTTAAGCATATTTCTGAATACCTTGAAATGGAACGGGAAACGAAAAAGCGAATTAAGCAGGCTACGCGTTATCCCACCATGGTGGTTTGTGCTTTGTTGGCTGCTTTGTTAGTTATTAATTTTTTTGTGATTCCATCGTTTGCTCAGGTATTTTCTCAGCTAAAAACGGAACTTCCTTTACCTACACGTATACTGATGGCATCGTCCGAATTTCTATTGGAATACTGGTGGCTTCTTCTTGCGGGGATTGTGGGTGCTGGGTTTGGTTTGAATCGCTATATAAAAACCGATGAAGGTAAAGTTAAGTGGGATCGTATGAAATTAAAAATACCCTTAATTGGTGGTATTTTTACTAGGGTTACACTCACTCGTTTTTCCCGTGCCTTTGCCATGATGTTAGATGCAGGCGTACCTATATTACAAACACTGAATGTAACGGCACGAGCAGTCGGTAACGAATACATGGCTGAGCAAGTTCGTGGCATGCGAGACGGCATTGAACGTGGTGAAAGTTTTTCTCGTACCGCGACGGCTTCTGGTATGTTTACGCCCCTTGTATTACAAATGATTGCAGTGGGCGAGGAATCAGGTTCTATTGATACGATGTTGGTTGAAGTCGCTGATTTTTACGAGTCTGAAGTAGATTATGATCTAAAGCGTTTGTCCGATGCCATCGAGCCAATTCTTATTGTTGGTTTAGCTGGTATTGTTTTGGTGCTTGCTCTTGGCGTGTTCTTGCCGGTGTGGGAGCTTAGCACTGCTATGAATGGTTAGACTAGGTGTAGGTGTAGGTGGAATAGGTGATGTCGGTATTAAGAGCGGCGAATTAAACTGATGAATTACATCCTGAGCCGTATTAGTCGAGTATCAATTACATATTTCCTTATACTTATTCTTGCGCTTTTTTTGTTAAACAAATATCAAGCGTTAGCTGCCGATGTTGAACATATATCGCTGACTGATGGGGAGGTTAGATTAAATACCGCTGCGACTATTTTATTCAGTGCATCTTATGCCAAAGGCAATCAGCTCGAGATGTTAAAATTAGCAGATATAGTCGCTAATCATCCAAACCCCATGGGTTGGGTTGAAGAGCATCTACATAAACGCACCGCAAATTATATTGGTGAGTTAGATAATCCTAATTTTGAGGATATAGAACCCGGTAGCTGGTTCTTTGATAGAGCTGCCGGTTATCTGACCTATAAGCTTCGTTATCCAGACAGGTATATCAATGAGGGCTCTATTGGGGCGAGAATCCAATATAAGGCTAAACTTATCTTTAGTGATCGTGAGCAAATACGCGGCCTAGAGATTAAACCCCTTGCGGCATATCGGTTTAAAGGGAATTGATCTCAATATTGATGGTTAATAGTTTCTTGTTAAATTGATTTAAATGTTTATAGGGATAATGGATATGAAAGCGAATCAGTCTGGTTTTACGTTAATTGAACTTATTGTAGTGGTTGCGTTGCTGGGTATATTGGCAGCCGTTGCCTTACCGCGATTTATTGATGTGCAGGACCAGGCTAGATTGTCCACAGTTAAAGCTATCTCTGGGAGCTATCAATCAGCTGTTATGTTATTGAAGGCGCAGGCGGATGTTAATGGCACGTCTTATTCGGCAGCAGGTTTAGATGATATTGCCGGATATGGAGCTGATACCTTAGATATAAACACTTCTGGTTATGCCGTGGATACTGGTGGAACTAATGATAATGTGATGACCGCTGCACGTTGTGTCCTACTTTGGGATGCCCTATTACAATCGGGAGCGCCGGGTGTTAATACAGGTACTACTGAAGACTACCAGGCAACAGCTGCAGGGGCCGTGTGTAACTACGAGCTGGTAGATCAGGCAACCCTGGATATATCATATGATGTGAGTACAGGTGGGGTTTCATGCTTACAGTCAGGAGCAGCATGTCCATAGTTAGAAAAAATACCGGCTTCACCATGATTGAGCTGATCGTGGTGGTGGCTTTATTGGGAATTCTCGCGGCAGTAGCACTGCCGCGTTTTATTAGTGTGGGTGGAAAAGCACGCGAAGCAGCCTTAGATGCGGCAGTAGGTGCAGTTCGTTCCGCCTCAGCATTAGCGCATTCCAATACATTGGCAGCGGGAAATGCTCAAAATACAGCGATTGATCTGGGCTCGCCTGATGGCAATGTAACCATGATAAATTTTTACCCAACGGCTAATGCTGCCGGTGTAGTACGGGCAGCAAATTTAGGCACTGATTATTCAACCTCGGGTGGTGGAGCTAGTGCCGGTGATACTATTACTATTTCAGTTGCAGATGCATCAGGTACATGTCAGGTAACCTATACAGCACCTGCAAATACAACAACAGCCCCAACTATAACCCCCGATAGCTCTGGCTGTAACTAACACCATAAGATTTTAAAAAGACCATGTTGCAATCAAACATAGGCTATCTAAAGGCTAGCTATGGTCGATCTGGTAAGTTCGCTAAATCAGCGAGCGGGGGTTTTACTATGATCGAACTCATCGTTGTTATAACTCTGCTCGGTATTGTTTCCATTACCGTGGGCCCGCGTTTTTTTGATACCTCCATTTACGATGAACGTTTTTTTTACGATGAAACCGTAACTGCTATGCGTTATGCGCAAAAATTGGCCGTGGGTAGTGGTTGTTATATTCAAGTCACTATTGGAGCTGGTGGGTATGCCTTGCGTCGTGAAAGCGTCTGCGGCAATAGAACCTACACAACCTTAGTGACGCATCCCGGTGATTCAAGTGTGAACTACGAAAATGCCAGTGTACCAACGGCGGTGAGCGTAACGTCTGAAATTAGCCCTATTATTTTTACCCCTGACGGAAGTGCTGAAGATTCTTCCGGTAATGCCTTTACTGCAACCGCGACGTCAGGCATTGCTGAGATAGCTATGGACTTTAGCAGTCGAGCTGCAGCGGATGATCCAGTGATTCAAGTGTGGGCCGAAACGGGTCATGCGCAGGGAGAAATATGAAGGCTTTGCTCAATAAATCTTTCGGTTTCTCTCTCATAGAGTTGATAGTTTCCATCGTGATTATTAGCGTGATGGCCGTAGGGACTATGTCAGCCATTAGTACTATGAATGAGCGTAGTGCGGACCCTATGCTAAGGCTGCAATCCTTGGCTATTGCTGAAGCCTATATGGAAGAAATTTTATCGAAACCATTTAATGATCCTACTTCGGCAACGGCTTGTCCTGCAGCACCAGGCAGTAGAACCAGTTATGACAATATTTGTGATTACGATGGCATCACGAACGCTGATGTGGAAGATCAAAATGGTAATGCCATTGCTCAATTAGCTGCTTACTCAATTTCAGTCGATGTGGTGCAAAGCGCTAATTTAAATGGCGCTAGCGCAAACAATCTAAGAGTGGATATATCAGTATCAGATCCAGTGGGCAATCTTGTGCGAATCAGTGGTTACCGGACCAATTATTAAACGGACTATTCATCAACAATATCGATATAGGGATATGTTAAACAATAATCGCGGTTTTACACTTATAGAAATGGTCGTGGTCATCACTCTGGTTGGGGTGGTGATGATTGCCGTGTCAGCCATTATGACGCAACCATTTCAGGCGTACCAAAGTATGGATCGCCGAGTTGAGTTGGTAGATGCTGCAGATACCGCGTTGCGCAAAGTTGCACGCGATGTCAGAACCGCTTTACCCAACAGTGTTCGGGTCAATGGTAATGCTATTGAAATGGTTAATGTGGTTAATGCGGGTCGTTATCGTGCGCAGTCTGGTGGTACTGATCATCTTGATTTTACGGCGGCGGATGACACTTTCTATGTATTGGAAGATGGCTTTGACGTGACTGATGCTGACGCCATGGTTATTTATAATACCGGACAAGTGGGGGCTAGTGTATATGAAGCTGATGCTACACCCCATGTGCGCACATCTTTGTCGACAACTTTTACAACAACAGATGTTGGTACTGAAACTGAAATTGCTTTAGGTGCTGCGCATCAGTTTACATTTCCATCACCGCAGCATCGTTTCTTTTTAATCGATACGCCGATTACTTATTTGTGTGACACAACTGCGGGTACCTTTACCCGCTATTGGGCTTATACCTTGCAAGTGGCACAGCCAACTAATGCGGCAGCAGCACCCCTTTCTACTGCCAGTAATTCTTTATTGGCCGAACATGTGGCCGCGTGCAGTTTTACCTATAGTGCGGGAACAGCAACGCGAGCGGGATTGTTAACGATTGATTTACAATTGTCTGATTCTGGCGAACGAATACAATTACTGCACCAGGTCCATGTGGTTAATGTACCCTAATGACTAATAAGATTATTAATAAACAAAAAGTAGAAAATATGCAGCAACGGCAACAGGGCTTTTCCTTGGTGGTGGTGATTTTCCTATTAGTCATTATTTCTAGCTCAGTGGTATTTATGACGCAGTTAAGTAGTGTGCAGAACGCAACGCTGACTTTGTCAGTGCAAGGTGCGAAAGCCTATCAGGCGGCTACTGCAGGAGTAGAATGGGGAATTCGTCATGCATTAGATGGTAATTGTACAACTAGCTTTGATGAACCTTTTATCATCAGTGATACTGTGGGCGGCACCAGTACACTTAATGATTTTAGTGTGCGTGTTCAGTGTAATTCTTCTTCCTATACTGAAGCCGGTGCGACTATCTGTGTTTTTCAACTAACATCTGAAGCTGATTGGGGTACGTTTGGCACAACCCCTGATTATGTCTCTCGACAAATCAGTGCATCAATACAGGAAGAGTCTGGTAGCTGTTGATGTTAGCCAAAATTAAATTACTTTGTAGTAAAATATTTTTCCCTTTCTTTCTTTTTTTCCTACTGTTGAATCCGCAGTGGAGTCTTGCATTAGGAAAATTCGAAGCTGGTAGTATCACTCTTAACGATACGACGGCATCCCCCAGCTTTAATTCAGTTACTTTTCAACAAACCTATGATGTTACTCC
>Ga0105352_1000666_pt1 | contig 19664 bp, 21 predicted proteins | sample EN8Hudsemesocosm_FD_83507 | JGI IMG/M metagenome (GOLD analysis project Ga0105352, IMG submission 83507) | Methane-oxidizing microbial communities from mesocosms in the Hudson Canyon - EN8B Hudson Canyon | ecosystem: Environmental > Aquatic > Marine > Cold seeps | place: Hudson Canyon...
GTATTAATTATTCTTGTCGTTGCTTACGAGCCGCCTGTGGTCTTTTTTGCATTTTTCTTTTTTTACATGTTGTCCGGCCCTGTTCTTACCGCATTTGGCTTGCAACAAAAACGCCGTCAGAAAAAACGAAACAAGCCCCTTTAACTTGCTTTATAATCCTGCTCTATGGGAATAAATAACACGTTATTTACATTTCTTTCACTGGGCAGCCTCTTAGCGTTGTTACGATTACTGCCGTAAGGCAATAATACTCCCCGTAGACGAAAGTCTACCAACAAAAAAACTCAGCAACAAATCAAACAACGACAAGGAAAAGACAATGTCCGAAAAACTCATAATATTTGATACAACACTTCGTGATGGCGAGCAATCTCCTGGCGCTTCAATGACCAAGGATGAAAAAATTCGTATTGCTAAAATGTTGGAAAAAATGCGTGTTGATGTTATTGAAGCAGGTTTTGCCATTGCCTCCCCGGGTGATTTTGAGGCCGTTAAGGCGGTTGCTGAGGCCGTCAAAGATTCTACCGTTTGCTCATTAGCTAGAGCGCTTGATAAGGATATTGATCGTGCAGGTGAGGCGATAAAGAACGCTAATTCTGGAAGAATCCACACCTTTATTGCAACGTCAGACATTCACATGAAGATGAAGCTGAAAATGACGCCAGATGAGGTGGTAGCACAAGCGATTCATTCGGTAAAACGTGCTACTAAATATACCGATAATATCGAATTTAGTCCAGAAGATGCGGGGCGTTCAGATCTTGATTTTTTGTGCCGCATTATTGAAGCGGCGATCGCCGCTGGCGCAACAACGATTAATATTCCAGATACCGTGGGTTATAACATTCCACACCAGTTTGGTGAGACGATGCGTCAATTGATTGAACGTATTCCAAATTCCGATAAGGCGATTTTCTCAGCACATTGTCACAACGACTTGGGCTTGGCTGTATCAAACTCACTATCAGCTGCATTAAATGGCGCCAGACAAATTGAATGTACGATTAACGGTTTGGGTGAGCGTGCAGGAAATACTTCTTTAGAAGAGGTGGTTATGGCGATTCGCACAAGACAGGATGTTTTCAATTTTGATACCAATATTAATGCCGAACATATTCTTGCAGCCTCAAGATTGGTTTCGTCTATTACCGGTTTTGTTGTCCAGCCAAACAAGGCAATTGTCGGCGCCAATGCCTTTGCGCATGAGGCAGGCATTCATCAAGACGGTGTATTGAAACACCGTGAAACTTACGAAATTATGCGTGCTGAAGATGTGGGCTGGAATGCCAACAAACTAGTCCTCGGTAAGCATTCAGGCCGTAACGCTTTTAAAGCGAGATTAGGAGAGTTAGGTGTTGAGTTTGATTCAGAAGCCACCCTTAACGATGCTTTTACTAGGTTTAAAGATTTAGCGGACAAGAAGCACGATATTTTTGATGAAGATTTGCAAGCGCTAGTTACCGAAACGCAAATCGAAGCCACTGAAGTCATTCGCTTGCTTTCTTTGAAGGTATGCACTGAAACAGGCGAAGAAAATACTGCTGAGGTTTCTATTTCAATCAATGGCGAAGAAAAAAGCGCATCGGCCAAAACATCCGGCGCAGTTGATGCAACTTTCCATGCAATTTTGTCGATGGTTGAAATTGAGCCAACATTACAGCTATACTCGGTGACGAACGTTACCCAAGGTACAGATGCACTGGGTGAAGTGAATGTGCGCCTGGAACATGAAGGGAAAATTGTTAATGGTCAAGGTGTTGATACTGATATTATCACCTCTTCGGCCAAGGCTTATATTCATGCACTGAATAAGGTGCTGGCACACGTTGAGAGGGCGCACCCACAGATATGACACCCGAGGTCAGACAAGATTATCTTAGGGTGCTAGATATTCCTGAGTTTCTGTTTTCAGTTACTGAAGTCAGCCCTTGTAATAATGAACCAATTAAGTGTCTGATAATTGAAGCCAGATCGAAAAATTCTTTTTGTCAGCCAGGGCAGAGCTATGATTTGCTAGAGAAAATGTTGGGCGCTATTGATCTACCAATGGCTGATGTAAGGTGTCTTTGTGCTACTGATCAAACGTTGTCTGAAGTTATTGTTGAGAATCCTGCACGCGCCATCCTCGTTATGGATCAGTTGGCAACACCAAAATTAGAACAACTGTATGCCACTCATCATCCGCAAGAAATTCTCAATAACCCTACCTTGAAAAGGGGTGCATGGGAAGTGCTTAAAAAGGTACAAAAATGTCTAAAGTAGATTACAGCCTCGATAATTATGAGCGTCCAAAGCTAAGTCCACCGAATGGTGAAAAGCGTTTATTGTTACATTCTTGTTGCGCACCTTGTGCTGGTGAAATCATGGAGGCAGTGGCTAGCGCAGACATTGAAACAACCATTTTTTTCTACAACCCCAATATTCACCCAGTTGATGAATATGAATTGCGCAAGGAAGAAAATGTTCGCTTTGCGAAAAAGCTTGGCATGGAGATTGTTGACGGCGATTATGACAAGGATGAATGGTTTGGTCGCACCAAAGGCCAAGAGGATGAACCTGAGCGTGGGGCGCGTTGTACGACATGTTTTGACATGCGGTTTGAAGTCACCGCCAAATACGCCAAAGAGCATGGTTTTGACTTAATATCATCCACTTTGGGCATATCGCGCTGGAAAGATATGAATCAAATCAATGGCTGCGGCCATCGATCTGGAGCACTTTACGGGGTGCCGTATTGGGACTTTAATTGGCGCAAGCAAGGTGGCTCCTCAAGGATGTTGGAGCTTTCCAAGAAAGAGAAATTCTACCAACAAGAATACTGCGGTTGTGTTTATTCGCTAAGAGATTCCAATCGTTGGCGTGCATCTAAAGGACGCGAGAAAATCGAACGAGGTGTTAAGTTTTACCAAGAAGCCAAACTTAAACTGTCTCAAAACGACTAATCAGTCATCAAGAAGAGTAATAGGGCTTTTTGAGCGTGTAGGCGATTCTCAGCCTCATCCCAAATAACACTTTGCTTGCCGTCGATGACGTTAGCGCTTACCTCTTCACCGCGATGTGCGGGCAGGCAGTGCATGAAAAGAGCGTCATTGTTCGCAGCCGACATCATCTGTTCATTCACCTGAAAGTCTTTAAAAGACAATTCTCGTGCTTTTTGTTCCGATTCCATGCCCATGCTGGCCCAAACATCGGTAACGACTAAATCAGCGTTTTTGCAGGCTTGAATTGGGTCGCTACAATAGTTTGTGTTGCTTTGATATTTATCGACAAAGTCTTGAGTAGGCTTGTAACCTTCAGGCGTGGAAACGATCAGTTCAAAATCAAAGCGCCGCGCCGCTTGCATGTAAGTTTGGCAAACATTATTACCGTCGCCAATCCATACGACTTTTTTGCCTTTAATGGATTCGCGATGTTCTTGGTAAGTCATCAAGTCTGCTAGTATTTGGCAGGGGTGGGATTGATCTGATAAGGCGTTAATGATTGGAGTGCTTGCATGTGTTGCAAAAGTCTTAATATCGTCATGCGAAGAAACGCGCATCATCACGCAATCCACCATTGAACTAATCACAATTGCACTGTCAGTTATGGGTTCACCTCGTCCAATTTGAATATCTCTGTCAGACAAAAAGAGTGAGTGGCCGCCAAGTTGCGTCATGCCCGCTTCAAAAGACACGCGAGTTCGAGTGGATGATTTGTCAAAAATCATCGCCAATGTTTTATTTTTTAGAGACTCGTTGATCTCGCCTGATTTGTGAGATTTTTTTAACGCAATGGCGGCGTCAATAATGCCCTGCAAATCTTCAAATGAGTAATCGTCAAAATCGATAAAATGTTTTGTCATTAGGCGCTCGTATTGTTGATTAACTTGATTACTTTTTCTAGCATTATATCAACCTCTTGTTGGTTAATGATTAGAGGTGGTAGCATTCGAATTGAATTACCTGTGATATTTATGAGGAAATGATCTTCTAATGCATTTTGTAGCAATGTTGAGCAATCAACATTAAGCTCAATGGCAATCATTAAGCCCTTGATTCGAATTTCTTTTACCGAGGAATGACCCTCCAAAGCTGTGCTTAGTTGAGAAAGAATGTAGTCACTTTGTGTGTTGACGTTTTCAAGAATATTATCCCTTTCAAACACATCTAAAATACTGAGTGCCACCTTGGTAACCAATGGATTGCCACCAAAAGTGGAGCCGTGAGTGCCGGGCGACAACATGTCATTGGCTGCGCCTTTTGTCAGACAGGCTCCGATTGGAACGCCGTTACCCAGGCCTTTTGCCAAAGTCATCACATCTGGGGTAATATTGCTGTGCTGGTGTGCAAAAAGCTCACCAGTACGCCCCATGCCTGTTTGCACTTCGTCAAGTATCAATAGCCAATCATTGTTGTGACAAATTGACTGAACTTGATTTAAATAATCATCATTTGGGATGATAACGCCACTTTCACCCTGAATAGGTTCGAGCATAACGGCGACAACACTGTTATTGTCATCAAATGCTTTTACTGCATCGATATCGTTAAAGTTAACATGAATAAACTCACTAACAAGCGGGGCAAAGCCTGCTTGAACTTTTTTATTACCCGTTGCAGAAAGAGTGGCCATCGTGCGCCCATGAAAGCTTTGATTGGCAGTCAGGATGATGGGATTTTCAATACCTTTGCTCTTGCCATGAAGACGCGCAATTTTGATTGCCGCTTCATTAGCTTCAGCGCCCGAATTGCCGAAAAATACTTTATCCATATTGGCGGTTCCACATAAACGCTCAGCAAGAACTTTTTGATTTTCAATGTGATACCAATTTGAGGTGTGGAGAAGTGCGCCGGCCTGCTCGACAATAGATTGTGTTATTGCTGGGTGACAATGGCCTAAATTAACAACACCGACACCTGAAAGGCAATCCAAGTATTGTTGGCCCTTGTTGTCGGTCAACCAGCAGCCTTCGCCAGAAGTAAAAGTAACATCAAGCGGAAGGTAGTTAGACATTAAGTGTGACATAAAAATATCCTTTTATAAAGAGACCTTTAAAAGTCTTCAGAAGTAAAAAAGCCCCAAAACGGGGCTCTTGAAACTAAATTATTGTTTAAATTAGTGCAAAATAGCCGCCATCGATAAATCTCTTTGAGATCTATGTCTTCGTAGGCAGTCTCTATTTAAAAAAAGCGTTGTTAAAGCCATTGCTCGGTTTTCAATTGAACATAAAAAGCCAAAATTATATCCTAGTTCTATTTACCCCTCTTTCTGTAATTATTAGATAAAAAAGATAAATAATTCAGCATTTACCAATGATTTATGCAACAATAGAAGTGCCTTTAATTTAATCAAATTACACAAGGAGAAGTTATGCAGTTAAACATATCAGGCCATCATCTCGATATCACACCAGCCCTTAGAGAGCATTCAACCGAAAAACTTTCCAAAATTAAACATCACTTTGACCACGTTATTAATGTCAACATGATTCTGGAAGTACAGAAAGATGTTCAAAAAGCTGAGGCAACGATCCATGTGAGTGGCGCTGATTTATTTGCAAAAGCGCAAAGCAGTGACATGTATGCTTCTATTGATCAATTGGTTAATAAGCTAGATTCTCAAATCATCAAGCATAAAGAAAAACTACATAGCCACAGAGGCTAGTTCATATAAATTATAATGAGTTCTTTTTGACTATGACGGGCTTGCCCGTCATGCTCGATTGTGATGGATTGTAATTATGGCTAAGGTTGAACACGCTTCTTTTGAGGAGTGCTTACAACAATTAATGAATGCACTTGAGGCCTCTCTTTTAGAGGAGGCTGACGCTCAACTTGATGAACTGCATCCCAGCGAAGTTGCTAAATTACTAGAAGCCTTACCTCCTAAAGATCGTTCACTTATTTGGCCTCGAATTGAGCCTAGCGTTCAGGGTGAAGCGCTGAAAGAAGTCAACGAAGATGTGCAAACGCAGTTGATTAATGAAATGTCGGTTGAAGCACTGGTTAAGGCAACAGAGGGTCTGGACACGGACGACTTGGCCGATATTGTGCCTAATCTGCCAGAAACAGCTGTTCATAGCTTATTGCTGACACGCGATTACAAGCACCGAGAGCACCTTAAAAAAGTATTAACTTATCCTGAAGATTCGGCCGGTGGCTTAATGAATACCGACTTTATCACTGTGCGCTCCGATGTCACTGTGCGTACCGTTATTCGTTATTTGAGACTGCTTAAAGAGATGCCGGTTGATACCGACAAGGTTTTTGTTGTTGACCGTAATTTTAATTATCTCGGCTCTTTGCATGTTTCAACGCTTTTAACGGAAGAGCCCGAACAAGCCATTATGCCATTGGTTAGTACCGAGGCATCAAAGCCGATTCTTGCTAATACGGATGAAGCTGTGGTGGCAACATTATTCGAGCAAAGAAACTTAATTTCGGCGCCTGTAGTTGACGAACACAATCAGCTTGTTGGGCGAATTACCATTGACGATGTTGTTGATGTCATTCGCGATCAAGCAGAGCACTCGGTGATGTCAATGGTGGGCTTGGACGAGGAAGAAGATGTCTTTGCACCCATCGTTCAAAGTACAAAAAGACGCAGTGTTTGGCTTGGGGTAAACTTAGTCACTGCTTTTATTGCCGTTTCTTTTATTGCTCTATTTGAGGCAACTTTAGAACAAAAAATTGCGTTAGCAATTCTGATGCCAGTGGTTGCTAGTATGGGTGGCATTGCAGGAACCCAAACCTTAATTTTGGTTACTCGAGGCATAGCGACTGGTAGAGTGACAACAGCCAATATTAAATCTTTGATTAACAAGGAAGTCTCTGTCGGTGTTTTGAATGGCGTCTGTTGGTCGATTGTGATTGCCATAGCAACCTTTTATTGGTTTGGCGATATTGGTTTAAGCATCGTTATTGGTATAGCAATTATTATTAATTTGATTATTGCTGCATTCTCAGGGGCTTTTTTACCGCTGTTACTCACTAAGCTTAAAATTGATCCGGCGCTGGCTGGTGGTGTCATCTTGACAACAATTACCGACGTTATCGGCTTTGTTGCCTTTCTAGGTTTGGCGGCATTGGTTTTAAATTAATGCTTTATTCTCCGTTCAAATGAAGCTGGTTTATACCCACGAACATCATGCATTGGTGGCAACCGTTGCCAATCACCTTCTGCAAAATGACATTGAGGTTATTACTAAAAATCAATACGCATCTGGCGGCGCAGGCCAGCTCGCGCCAATTGAAACTTGGCCGGAAATTTGGGTGGTTAACGACAAGGATTGCTCGCGTGCAACTCAACTTGTTGAAAACTTAAACAAAGATTTAGATAAGCCTCAGTGGCAGTGTCAAAATTGCAATGAGGTGAATGACGCTACTTTTGATTATTGCTGGAATTGCCAGCATGACGCAAGCTAGTCAGTTTTTTTTAAGGTGACCTAATGGAGCTTTCAACTTGGCTGAGTCTTGTCTCTGCTGGCTTTCTAATTAGTATTTCTCCTGGACCTGGCGCACTGTTTACCATGAGCCAGAGCTCTCAATTTGGCTTTAAATCTAGCTTGATTTCAATAGCTGGTTTGCAACTAGGTTTGGCATGCCAAATCGTGCTGGTATTAAGTGGTTTGGGAGTGCTGATAGTTAACTTTCCCAGTGCCTTTGGCGTGATAAAAATCATCGGTATGCTTTATCTTATCGCACTTGGTGTTATGCAGTGGCGTCGTAAAGCTGAACAGTTGAACATTTCTACGGGCACTTTAATGAGCGCCTTTAGTGCAGGAACGTCTTTTGTCCAGGGTTTTTTTGTGGATTTTACCAACATTAAAGGCACAGTTTTTTTGGTTGCCTTTCTTCCTCTTTTTGTCGATTTGAGGGCTTTTAGTTTGCTAGAAGGTGGTATCGTTGTGGCGACATTGATTGCGATTGATATTATTATCATGACCGCTTATTCTTTGATGGCGCACCTGTCTAGATCATGGCTGAGCGACCCAAAAAAGATGCTCTGGCAAAATAGAATAGCGGGCCTGTCTCTGATCTTGATTGGTTTGGTAATGGGTCTCTCCAGTTAGAGACCTTTGCAACAATCATTTTAGATTTGATAGTGAAATTTTTATGATTTTACAAGGCGTATTTTTTTGAAACTCTACTTGTTGTCTAGCGAAAAAAATTAACGCAGGAAAGCGGAGTGCGAAGCCTATCTTTGGATGAAAAATCCAATATCCTAAAGGGCTGAGGCTAACAATGTTAAAAAGTGAAGAAAAATTCTCATTAATAGCCAGTGCTATTAATTTCAAATTTTTACATATTTTTTATTCATTTTATCACTCAGCAAATTATAAAATGATTATTGCAATGGTCTCATTGTAATTCGTTTTGAAAGTTTGCGAGATATGTGAGTTTCTCGATATAATAACTAATTATTTAACTTGTAGCGAGTGGTATGAGTGTTTTTCATTTGGCGTATACAGTTACAGATCTTGAATCTTCAAGGCAATTCTACGGCGACCTTCTGGGTTGTGAAGAAGGGCGTAGCACCAAGACTTGGGTTGATTTTAATTTCTTCGGAAACCAATTATCACTTCACTTGGGTGAGGCAGTTTCGCCCTGTCAAACACAATCTAAGGTCGATGGCGTTTCTGTGCCCATGCCGCACTTCGGTATAGTGCTTGAATGGGGTGAGTTTCAAGCATTGTCTGAGAAATTAAAGTCAGCAAATGTAATCTTTATCATTGAACCTCATGTTCGTTATGCCAGATTGTCTAGCGAGCAGGCAACAATGTTTATTAAAGACCCGTCCGGCAATGCGCTCGAATTCAAAGCTTACAGGAATGTCAGTGAGATATTCAGCAAGTAACCAAGTCGTCATTTAGGAGAGTATTTTGGGTTTACTTAATGTTGAAACCATAGCGGCCTTTATTGGTGCCTCAGTGATTCTAAGCCTTGTTCCAGGGCCAGATAATATTTTTGTATTGACTCAATCTGCCGTAAGAGGCTGGAGGGTTGGCGTTCACGTAACCTTAGGTCTTTGTAGCGGTTTGGTTGTGCATACGATTTTAGTTGCACTTGGTGTATCTGTTATTTTTCAAACAAATCCAGCGGCCTTTCAAGTATTGAAAATCATTGGTGCTTGCTATCTTCTCTACCTTGCTTATAAGTCCATTAAAAGCAAGATAATTGATTTAAGCAGCCATAGTAAGCCGAAAGCTTCTTTCTACCTAACGGGTGTAGTGATGAATCTTACCAATCCAAAAGTTGCCATTTTCTTTCTTGTTTTCTTGCCCCAGTTCGTCAACACTGAGAGTGGCAATGTATCGGCTCAAATGTTGATGTTCGGCCTCATGTTCATTCTATGTGCATTATGTGTTTTTAGCTGTGTTGCTTATGTGTCAAGTTTTCTCAAGCCGCTTTTGACGCGCTCTCCAATCATTGCGACTAGGCTGAATATTTTTGCAGCATTTGTATATATTGGCTTGGCTGCCAACCTTGTTTTGATCACTCAATAATTCAATCACCATCTGTCCTAACAAAGGTATGATGCAACAATCTTGACTAGTCCATAATTATTGGAGATGAGAGAATGTTAGAGAGAATTATTTTTGAGAAGCACGACCAAGTGGGGCTAATTACACTCAATCGTGGGCGTATATTAAACGCAATAGACAAGCAAACCTTAGATGAGCTTACTGCTATTATTAATCAGTGTGCCAAAGATGATGGTATTTATTCGCTTGTCATTACCGGCGACGGACGAGCATTCAGTGCTGGTGGTGACATCAAACACATGATGGCTGACACAAGGCCTGAAATATTTCGCAAAACAGCCAATGCTTATCAAGTACTTGCTAGGGCTATGCAAGGTTGTGAAAAACCCATTATTGCCGCAATCAATGGTTATTGCCTGGGCGGTGGCTTGGAATTGGCGTTATTATGCGATCTACGTTTTGCTGCTAAATCTGCCAAATTAGGTTTACCTGACGCCGAGCTTGGCTTTAGTCCAACTGGCGGCTTAACCTATATCCTCCCTCGACTGATTGGTCACGGCAGGGCGCTTCACTTAACCATGCTGCCCGATCCTATCGGTGCCGTTGAATCTGAGCGAATTGGCTTGGTTACTCAAGTGTTTGATGATGGGTCGCTATTGCAAGAGTCGATTAAATTAGCATCACGTATTGCTCAATTTCCAGCGCACGGTCTGGCTTTTATTAAGAATGGCTATTTAGCCGCACTTGAGAATGATTTTGAACAGACATTAGAGTTAGAAGAGGATGTGGATGTCGCCTGTTTTACTCACCCAGAAACGCAAAAAGCAATGGCTGATTTTTTGCAATCAAGAAAAAAATAAGAAATGTCGAGTGAAGTGATGAGTGATAAGTCCTATTGGAATGAGGCTCTTGAGACAATGTCCGATGAGGCATTGTTTGACCTTGAAAGTGAGCGCTTAAAAACACAAATCTCTCGGCTTTTTCAGACCAATAATTTTTACCGAGACAAATGGCATCAAGCTGGCATCTTGATTGACGATGTTCAAGATTTGGATGATTTACACAAGCTGCCTTTTACTGAAAAAACCGAATTGGCGGATGTGCAAAAATCTGGTGCACTCTTGGGTGCTAATCAATCTGTAGAGCTTTGTGAGATTGTACGTATTGTAGGTACTGGTGGCACCACAGGTCAGCCGTTGCGCTTGGGTTTAACACAAAACGATTTAGATACCTATAGTGAGATGGGTGCAAGAGCCTTGTGGGCAATGGGTTGCCGCCCCGATGATTTTGTTGTCAACTGTTTTAATTACTCTTTGTATGCTGGCGGTACATTGGATCAAAGCTCATTTGAAAAACTGGGTGCAGCTATTCTGCCTTATGGCGTTGGAAATACCAATCGTCTATTGCAAGTGATGGATTCAATCAAGGAAGATATTTGCCTTTATGCAACTCCTTCGTATGCTATCCATCTAGCAGAGAGAGCACGCGACCAAGATATTTCTCCAAAAGATTTGAATATTGTTAAAGGCTTTTTCTCTGGCGAGGTGGGATTACAAGTGCCGGATTATCGAGAGAAAATTGAATCCACATGGGGTATGAGTGCCGCTGATTTATACGGCGCTGCAGAAGTGGGCGCGCAAAGTGGTGAGTGTGAACATAGAGCAGGCTTGCATTTTTTTGGTCAAGGTTTGCTTTATGCGGAATTAATCAATCCCGAGACAGGAGAGGTTGTCCCAAAAACTGACGATGCTATTGGCGAACTGGTGTTTACAACCTTGATGTATGAGGCCTGCCCTTTGATTCGCTTTAGGACGCACGATTTGGTTCAGGTTAGTACCGAGCCTTGCGAATGTGGTAGAACGGGTTTTCGATTTCACACACTGGGACGTAGCGACGATATGTTTGTCGTCAAAGGGGTCAATGTTTTTCCAGCATCTGTGCAAAAAGTATTGTTATCACTTCAACCAAATGTTACCGGAGAGTTTTATATTATCCTGAATGCTATACCACCGATTGACTATCCACCTTTGGTTCGGGTGGAGGTTGCAAATGAGGTTGATGTTGTTAGTCGCAGTGGTATTATTAACGAAATCGAGCTCGCTATTCGGGAGAAATTAGGCTTTAGTGCAAAGGTTGAGCTGGCGGATCAAGGTAGTATTGCTTCGATGCATAAAACTCCCCGCCTTTACCGCACCTACGATGGAGATCGGCCGCCTCATGAAAATGATTAAAGTTTTTTGTTTGTTATTAATGTCATTTTATGGATTCACAGACCAATGACTGGGAGTTTTTCTTTTTGGGTGTTGATACTGAACTTTTCGTTGTTTCAAAATGGCTCCAGACATGAAGAGTGGCTCTTACTTATGGCGCTAGATGGCAATGAATGATAACTACAAAGTAATAATTACCGATTATCTGGCTTACGCCAAAGACATTCGAAGCATCAGAACTGAGGTATTTATCGTTGAGCAATCTGTGCCTGCAGAACTTGAGCGTGATGAGCACGATGAGACGGCACGGCATGTTGTGGTTTTTGTAGAAGGCTCGGCTGTTGCCACTGGAAGAATGCTGGATGATGGCCATATAGGTAGGATAGCAGTACTTAGAAGTCAGCGCGGCAAAGGGGTTGGCGGGCTAGTCATGCAAGCACTTTTTCAGCAGGCTAAAGAAATGAAACTCAACAAAGTTTGGCTATCCTCTCAGTGTCACGCGCAGCCGTTTTATGGCAATTTAGGTTTTGTTTGTGTTGGTGAAAAATATCAAGAGGCGGGTATTGATCATATCAAAATGAACAAGGCAATACAATAGTTGCTTTGTCTGCACTCTCCCAAGAGGTCTATCAGACATAATCAAAACTATACTTAATTTATATTTGGTTTGATAATTACTCAATTCCAACAGGCTTGTTGAAATTCAAAGATTTGTATAATAGGAATCTTGAAGTGGGGGTTTAAATTTCTGATATTCGTCGATTAGTTATTCTCCTGTTAATGCCATTTTATTAAATAATTTGAACAAAGGATTGCTATGAAGTTATTAAGAGTTGGCCCTGTGGGCAAAGAAAAACCGGCGCTATTAGATGAAAATGGCGTCATTCGTGATCTGAGTGGTGTGATTGAAGATGTTGCTGGTGAATCTTTGCATCCTGACGCCCTTACAAAGCTCTGTCAAGTTGATGCAAGTCAATTGCCTAAAATTTCAAGTTCGGTGCGTATCGGTCCTTGTGTTGGCGGTGTTGGTAAAATTATTTGCATTGGACTTAACTATACTGACCATGCAGAAGAGACAGGCTCTCGAGTGCCTTCTGAGCCAATTATTTTTGCTAAGGCAACCAGTGCCATTTGTGGCCCTAACGACGATGTTGTTATCCCAAGAGGTTCAACAAAAACCGATTGGGAGGTGGAGTTAGCGGTTGTCATTGGTAAAACTGCTAAATACATTAGTGAGGAAGATGCACTGGATTATGTTGCAGGTTATTGCGTACTGAATGATGTTTCTGAGCGCGCCTTCCAATTGGAGCGAAAAGGTCAGTGGAGCAAGGGAAAGAGTTGTGATACGTTTGGCCCGATGGGTCCGTGGCTAGTAACCAAGGACGAAGTTGGCGATCCACAACAATTGGACTTATGGTTGGAAGTTGATGGTCATCGCTACCAAGATGGCACAACAAACAATATGGTTTATGGCGTGGCGTTTTTGGTGAGCTATTTAAGTCAATTTTGCAGTCTACAGCCTGGCGATGTTATTTCTACAGGAACGCCAGCAGGTGTTGGTATGGGGGTTAAGCCCGAGCCTGTATTTTTACAACTTGGTCAAACTATGCGCCTAGCTGTAGACAAGTTGGGCGAGCAAAATCAAACCGTGGTTGCTGACAGTTAATCCTACTAGAGCAACAGTTGTTATTATTGATGGCCAGTTAGTGTATATTTGACTTTTCGGTTTTTAAACACTACTATTAATAATGAAAAAATTTGTTCAGCTAAGTCTGATATTTTGGGCTTTTATTGGGACTGCAAACGCAGGAGTCAAAGAAGGTGTCATTGCCTTTCATCAGGGTGATCACGTAGGCGCTTTTAATGAGTGGGCGCCGCTTTATGAACGGGGTGACGTAGAGGCTACTTTTAGAATGGCACTTTTATATTATTACGGACGTGTCGTTGACCAAGACTTGGAAAAAGTTATCGACCTGGTCTTTGAGGCAGCCAATGCTGGTAGCGCTAATGCCCAATTAGCGGTTGCTATCGCTAATGAATTCAATGTTGTTGAGGCGCCTGATCAAGAGCTTGCGAAAGCGTGGGCCAATCAGCCGGTTGAAAGGCTTGATTTGGATGTAATGGTCGAAGTCGGCTGGGTATATCAATACTATGGAAAACCCAACAAAGGTGGTGATTATTTGGTCGCAGCGGCTGAAAGGGGCGGAGTGACTGTGACTAGAGAAATTGGCTGGCGTTATTACAATGCCGATTCTCTGGTTAATGCTATTAAGTGGTTAAACAAGGCCATTGAAATGGGTGATGCGGAGTCTCTTTACTGGATGGGCAAGGTTTTTGAAAAAGACGGCAGCATGTACCAAGCAATTAATTGGTGGAAAAAAGGTGTTGAGTTGGGCGAAAGCGGTTCACAGGCAGCTCTTGGAGAGGCTTATATTACCGGAAAGGGTGCCTCTCTAAACAAGAAGAAAGGTTTAGAGCTTTTGCAAAAGGCTGCCAAGCAGGGTAATCAAAAAGCGGCTCAACTATTAGCAGTGCAGTAGTCATTATATAAAGGCAACTATTGTTTAAGCTCGAGGCGTAGAATAAAGGCAATATTAGGCATTGAGGAATTGAAGTGTTGTTAGAAATTGTCTTTGCAGCGGGTTGCTTTTGGGGTGTTGAGAAAAATTTTGAACGCTTTGATGGCGTCGTTGATGTTGTCTCAGGATACTCGGGTGGTAGTTATGAAAACCCGACCTATGAGTTAGTTCTTGAGAATCGCAGTCTACAAAACGAAGGCTTTATAGCCGCGCTTAAAAACATTGGCAAATCAGACGCCGAGATTGCAGCTGATGAGGCATTGGTTAATCACACCGAGTCCGTCAGGGTTACTTATGACCCTAGCGTTGTCTCTACAGAGGCGCTTATTCAAAATTTTTGGCAGATTCACAACCCTACCCAAATTGATGGCCAAGGTAATGACATTGGCAATAATTATCGTTCCGCCTTATATTGGACGACCGAGATACAAAGAGACATCGCTTTTCGCACCAGAGATGAATTTCAAACTCTTTTAAACGCCGAAGGTTATGGGACTATTGTTACTGAAATGAAGCCGCTTGACAAGTTTTGGCCTGCGGAAGACTATCATCAAGATTTCTTATTAAAAAACCCTTATGGCTATTGCCCTGAGCATTCTACCGGCGTTGCTTTTGAGAAGATAAAAATAGAAGAAAATGATTTTGCAATACTGAAGCCTTTGGGTGGGCAAGAGATCATTATTGTAGAAGCCGAGGTTAATGGAAGTTGTTTGTATTGCCTGCAGTTTGAAAGAGATGTGACTAGCCACTATAAGGGCACTATTCCTTTAAGAACAGCGCCAGCATCGAGTCTGCAAGGCTTTGAGCTAACCACAGAAACTTGGGCAACACCCACTATTTTCTTCATTGAAGATGGCGTTGAAGTGTGGGCGAGTCAGGGTTATATGACAGTCGATTCGTTTTACAAGGCCCTAGGAGAATTTAAACTGGGTAAAGGCTCGGGAGCGTTTAATGTTGCCTTTAACGAAGGCACCGATCGGCCTTATTGTCAGCAGTATGAAATCTTTAAAAATACCCCTGATGGTGTTTTTATTGACAAGCTCTCAGGACGCACGCTGTTTGACACCAAAGACAGGTTTCATTCAACATCTGGCTGGTTGTCGTTTACTCAGCCTGTAGACAATGAAGTATACGAAAAGCCAGACTACAGTTTTGGTATGGTGCGTACCGAAATTCGCTCCATTAGCTCGGATATTCACTTAGGTCATGTCTTTGACGACGGGCCAGATGGCATGCCAAGATATTGCGTTAATGCAACGGTTTTGGAGTTTGTGCCCAGAGTTAAAACATAGTCGTATAAGTTATTAAATTGACCGTGTTAACTGGGGTTTCAGCTTAAGCACATTGTTGCGTTATTTGTAACTCTTAGTTTTGTAAAATACACTTTATATCGATATTGTTAATAACTATAATGAGTTCGCCTAGTAAGGGTGTAGAGTAGATTTGCACAGCTAGGGGTATTTATTTTTCAAAGTAGCCAACACTTATCAGCGGGTAAATTGTATGAGCGCAGAATTAAAAATGTTGTTAATCTTAACCCTACTTGGCTCTATTGTTTACGTATATAGCTAATTCGTTTGACTCAAGACAGCAAGCTGTAGGTTAACAAGCTTACTTAAAAGCGCCCAGTTCTTTTTTCAAAAAATCAACAATCGCCTCCACCTTGGCTGGCGTGAATTGCCGAGATAAGCGTATGATATGAATAGGTATTGTCGCTAGCTCGTCATTGTGCAATATCCTTTTTAGTTTGCCATTTTTTAAGGCATCTTCAACAATAAAGGTTGGTATTGTAATAATTCCCAATCCACTAATTGCAGCTTCACGAAGGGCATCACCATTGTTGCTGGAGAGCTGACCTTGCAGTTGTGCGGCGGACCTTAATCCCCATTTGTCGCTAGATATGCCCAAGCTGTATTTTAGGCAATTATGTTGTTTCAAGTCGGATGGCCTAGCAGGTTCGCCGTAGCGCTCTAAATAGTCAGGTGAAGCGCAAAGAATTTTTTCAATGTCGCCAAGATGTACGCCAATGAGTGATGAGTCTTCCAAATCACCAATACGTATTGCTATATCAATGTTGTCGGTATGAAGATTGGTTTGCTGATCTTCCAGTTGTAAATGAATATCAATTTCTGGATAATGCTTAAGAAATTTTGGCAATATGGGCGCTATTCGTAGAATGCCAAAGCTCATTGGTGCGGCAATGCGCAAGTGGCCTTTAATGGTTAATTTTTTATCCCTCAGCTTCGCTTCTGAGTCATTCAGCGCGCTAACGATGTTTTGCACGTCACCGTAGTAGCGCTCACCAGCCTCTGTTAAACTCAGTTGCCTTGTAGTGCGATTGATTAAGTGTATAGCGAGTGCGTCTTCAAGTGATGAAATGCGCCGACTTACAGTTGCGGTACTGACACCTAGTTGTTTTGCTGCTTGGTTGAAACTACTTACCTCTACAACAGCAATAAAAGTCTTTAGATCTAAGAGCGAGTATTGTTGCATGGATAGTAATATATTGTTTAATAATCTCTATTTGTATCGAAATTATAAACAATTATTTACACTACTTGATTTTTAAAGTTGATGGCTTTAAAAGTCGCTAGTAGGGATATCATTGCTTTCCAGCCAAGATTTAAATGTTTCTTGGATTTTGCTAAGCATTTGTTGGTCGTTTGCTTCAAAGCGCAATACCAAGCACGGCGTGGTGTTGGAAGGACGAACCAAGCCCCAGCCATGGTCATAGTCTACTCGAACTCCGTCAATCGTGGTAATTTTAGCGTTTGGGAAGTCAGCTGTTTTTGCCAACTTGTCCATCGCTTCAAATTGTTGCCCCTGTTTGTCAAAGTGAATATTAATCTCTGGGGTGTTGATACTGTCAGGTAAGTCGGCAAAAACCTCTGCACAAGTTTTGTCAGTTTTAGAGAGTATTTCTAGCAATCTTGCACCCGTATAGAGAGCGTCATCAAAGCCGTACCAGCGCTCTTTAAAAAATACATGGCCCGACATTTCTCCACCAAGGGCGGCACCTGTTTCTTTGAGTTTTGCTTTAATGAAGCTGTGCCCTGTGCGCGACATAATAGGCACGCCACCGTGCTCAGTAATGTCTTTGGGTAATAGTGAAGAGCATTTAACGTCAAAGATGATTTTGGCGCCAGCGTTACGACTTAGAACATCTCTAGCGTAGAGAATCATTTGCCTATCCGCCCAAATGACATTGCCTTTGTTGTCAATGAGACCCAGTCTATCGCCATCACCATCAAAGGCAAAGCCCATATCGGCACCAGTTTCGAGTACTTCTTTGATAAGGTCTTGTAAATTTTCGAGTTTTGCAGGATCGGGATGGTGATTTGGAAATCGACCATCCACCATGCAGAACAGTTTGCTAACTTTAACACCGAGCGCCTCGAACAGTTTTGGTGCAATATTGCCAGCCACGCCATTGCCACAATCGACAACAATGCTAAGCTCTTTATCAAGCTTGATGTCAGATGTAATGGTGTTGATGTAGTCTTCGTCAATATTGACAGACATTGAAGAGCCAGCACCCGATGCATAATCTTGCTTGATAATTCTGTTGTATAAATCTTGTATGCGATTTGATGAGAGTGTTTCGCCGGCAATCATGATTTTAAAGCCGTTGTATTCTGACGGATTATGCGAACCGGTGATCATTACCCCAGAAGTGGCCCCTTTAGTATAGGTTGAAAAATACACCAGGGGCGTTGGCACCATACCCACATCAATAACGTGGCATCCGCTCTCAATCAGTCCAGCTTTCAGTGAATCCACTAACATCATACCGCTTAGGCGTCCGTCTCTGCCAACGGCTACACCGCGTTCACCTTTGTCAATAGACTCGCTACCAATCGCACGGCCGATGGCTCTTACCACATCTGGCGTCAGTTCGTTTTCGACAATTCCACGTATATCGTAGGCTTTAAAGATAGAATTTGAGATAACCATTGGATTTCTTGATAAAATGTGAAACAAAATTATATCCTTTTTTGATATATTTTTAAGCCACTACAAATAGAAAATGCTTTAATTGAATGAAAGAAGACTTTGAAATTATTGAGATAAGACAAGACTGGATGCTGTTAAAAGCTCAGAGACAATCTGGTTGTCAAACCTGCGAGTCAAAAAGTACTTGCGGCACGGGCGTACTCTCGGGTTTTTTTGCGGGTTTCTCGCAATTTAAAAAGCCTTTACAGCAAGGTGTTAAAATGGGTGACGTGATTACCCTGGAAATTGCGTCTTCTGAGTTGTTTTTTAGAGCTTTTCAATTGTACTTAATGCCGCTTCTGTCGCTGTTCTTCGGTGCTTACTTCTCGACACTATTATTCCCTGCGAACGATCTTGTTCAGACCTTGATGGGTATTGGTGCTTTTGCACTCAGTTTAATTTTTTTAAAAGTTTATTTAAAGTAAACACTTGGGTCCATTATTTGGCATAATACTCACTTGAATTTTTATCACATGAAGTTGAATTAAATTATATGTATCATAATGACACTGACCCTCAAGAAACCCTTGAGTGGTTAGAGGCATTTCGCTCAGTAGCTCGCTTTGAGGGTGAAGATAGAGCCAAGTTTATTCTTAACCAATTAATGGACATGGCACACAGTGAGGGTATGGACTTGCCTGAGGGTGTGAATACTGCCTATCTCAACTCTATTTCCGTTGAGAAAGAAACCGAACTGGTGATTAAGCATGAGATTGAACATCGAATAAAGTCGATCATCCGCTGGAATGCGATGATTATGGTAGTTAGAGCAAACCAGATTTCGTCCGAATTGGGTGGTCATATTGCTTCTTTTGCATCAAGTGCGACACTTTACGAAGTTGGATTTAATCATTTTTATCGTGGTAACGATGCTGATCAAGGTGCTGATTTAATCTTTTTCCAGGGCCACATTGCTCCGGGTATTTATTCACGTGCTTTTTTAGAGGGCCGAATTACTGAAGAGCAGATGCTCAATTTCCGTCAAGAGGCAAATCATCCGGGATTGTCCTCATATCCGCACCCGTGGTTAATGCCTGATTTCTGGCAATTCCCAACGGTGTCAATGGGCTTGGGTCCAATCATGGCGATTTACCAAGCACGCTTTATGAAGTACCTTCATCATCGTGAAATTATTAAAACTGACAAGCGCACTGTGTGGACTTATATTGGCGATGGTGAAACCGATGAACCGGAATCTTTGGGTGCTATTTCTTTGGCGGGTAGAGAGAAATTAGACAACCTTATTTTTGTTATTAATTGCAATCTGCAACGCTTAGACGGCCCTGTTCGAGGCAACGGAAAAATTATTCAAGAACTAGAGGCAATGTTTCGCGGTGCTGGCTGGAATGTTATCAAGGTAATTTGGGGCAGGGATTGGGATGCATTGTTAGCCAAAGACACTTCTGGCTTGCTAAAAAA
>Ga0105352_1000672_pt1 | contig 19567 bp, 17 predicted proteins | sample EN8Hudsemesocosm_FD_83507 | JGI IMG/M metagenome (GOLD analysis project Ga0105352, IMG submission 83507) | Methane-oxidizing microbial communities from mesocosms in the Hudson Canyon - EN8B Hudson Canyon | ecosystem: Environmental > Aquatic > Marine > Cold seeps | place: Hudson Canyon...
CAGTTACTCACTTTACAAATATCTACATTCGACAACAAAATCACAACATCAATATCAATCAATGAGCCACCCCCAATAACTCCTTTAAATTCAATTAGATACCCTGAATATAGACACTAGACGAACAGTTCTGCCCTACAGTCATCAAGTCAGCCCTCGTGCTACATGTGGCACGAGGGCTGCAATGCTGTAGACAGCTAATGACAAGTTCCTTAAATCACGGTATTTTTAACCCTCATTCAAATAACAATAAACATAAGACAGACCGCTTTCACATAATAATTAAGCAGAAACCCCAGTACCGACACAAATCCCGAACTACAAACGGGCAGAGTCTACTCACTGCTAATCGTTAGGAATCTTTAGGTTCCCCGAAGCTTGTCTTTTACCCGACCCTATATGCGTAGCAACATGTTAATCAAAAAATCGCTGCTTTTGTCTCTTGCCATCGCAATAGGCTCTGGTATCGCTATTCCTGTCAGTGCGGCATCCTCGCTTTTAGACAATGATATTGTTCAACTTGAAGACACTGATATATCAGGCAACCAGGAACAACCCAAATTATCCGTCACTATTAAGTGGGCACCAAGGGAATCGGAACAAGCACTTGCGGTTCCTGTTATCCGCTTGGTAGATAACATCCCTACTAGAGGTTACAACGACCTCGCTCTATACCAATTAGCAGCAGATGCCGACAAAAAAGGCAATCTACCCAAAGTAATGGAGCGACTTGACGAGCTGACAAAATACTATCATGACTCAAAACACTACGTAGAAGCTCAATTTCGCCGTGCCGAAATATTGTTTGATCTGGGTGAATATGAGAAAGCTCAAAAAGGCTATGAAGTCGCCTTAATTAACGGCACCAACAAAAAATATCATTCCTTTGTTATCTACAAGCATGCTTGGACGCTATTTAAGATTGGCGAGTACGAATCATCCTTACATTCATTTGTTCTCTTCCTCGATCAAATGATGCCAAAAAAGGAAACCGTGCAGGATTATTTCGTCAGAGACAACAAGATCGTAGATGACACTTTATATGCAATGACTATTGTCTTCTCCTATTTAGAAGGCACCAGAAGTATTGATAAGCTTTTCTCCGATGTTGGGGACCGCAAGTACGAGTATGTGATTTATAATCGCCTAGCAGACCACTATATAGAAAAAGAACGTTTTCAAGACGCGGCTAATATTTACGATGTTTTTATTACAAACATTAAAAATAGCCCACGGACTCAACAAGCTCACTCGGCACTGATCAACGTCTATGAACAGGGTGATTTTCCTAGCCAGGTTAGACCCGCAAAAGAACGTTACATCGAAGATTATGGAGTCGGTTCTATTTATTGGAACCAAGCAGAAGAAGCCACTAAAACTAACATCAAACGAGAAATACGAAGCTACATTAAGGATTTATCTCAACACCAGCACGCGCTAGCGCAAGTAGAGAAAGATCCTCTTAAGAAGAAAAACTCTTATCAAGCAGCAACCCATTGGTATAAAAAATACATCCAAAATTTTGCCGACGAGAGAGAAACAGCGGAAATCAACTTTCTACTTGCCGACATATTGATGGAAAATGGTGATTATAAAAAAGCCGCTGCAGAATATGATGCGACAGCTTATAACTACCCCGACCATAGCAAGAATGCTGAAGCTGCCTACCGAGCCATTATCGCATTAGAAAAGCAAGAAAAGCGCTTAAGTGGATTAGAGAAAGAAAGTTGGAAAGACCAGAAAGTAAATAGCATTTTGCGTTTTAGCCGACAATTCTCAAAGGATCCTAGGGCGATTCAAACTCAGGTAGCAGCAGCGCAAGAGCTCCATGATATAGACAAACACAAAGACGCCCGATCAGAAGCAGTGAAAGTATTACGCTGGGAGCCTACGGCTAGCGAAAAGCATTTAGTATCTGCCTGGAATATTATTGCTGCATCATCCTTTGCAATGAATGACTACCCGATGGCAGAAGAAGCTTACACAGAGCTGTTAAGCCGCACTAAACCATCAAGCAATCAAAGGAAAACTATTGCGGAGCAGCTAGCGGCGAGCATATATAAGCAGGGTGAAAAGTTAAACCAACAAGGTTACAAACAAGCTGCCGCAAATAAGCTACTCAAAGTTCAGCAGCTTGCGCCACACACTTCCATCAGCAGCACAGCAACATTTGATGCCGGTAGTTATCTTGTTGAGCTAAAGCAGTGGGACAAAGCCGTTAGCCTATTTGAGAATTTCCATTCCCAATATCCTAACAGCCCATTAACAAAACAAATTCCCGCCAAACTAGCGATTGCCTATGAAGAAACGGGGCAAATGAAAAAAGCAGCCAAGGCTTATTTAGAAACCAGCCGCTTATCCACAAATAACCAAGTTAAACGATCTGCCTTACTCTATTCAGGCCTTAGTTATGCGAAAGCCGAAGAGTATTCGAAGGCAATCCAAAGTCTACGCAACTATGTCAACACCTACTCGCTACCTTTAGATGCCTCTCAAGAAGCACGTATTAAGCTAGCTGAGAGCAGCCAAAAAATTGGAGACAGCCGAGGATATCATTTCTGGTTAGAGGAATTGATCAACGCCCATAATACCCACGGCACAAGCGCCAACCAACGCTCAATATATTTAGCGGCGCAGGCAAGCTTTACCATTGCTGAAGATAAACAAACCAGATTTAACAACATAAACCTGACACAACCACTAAAGAAGACCCTTGCTAAGAAACAGCAAGCGTTAAAGTTAGCCATAAACCAATATACAGATACTATTCGATATGAAGTACAGGACTTCACTACTGCCTCAAATCATAGAATAGGTGAAATATATCTCCAATTGGCTAAAGATCTATTGACTTCACAGCGTCCAAAAAAACTGACATCCGAAGAGCTCACTATGTATGATAGCCTGCTAGAAGAGCAAGCATTCCCATTCGAAGAAAAAGCCATCGAGCTATTTGAAAATAATATTGCTCTATTAAGGTATGGTGCAAACGATAACTGGGTCAATGCTAGCTTAAAACAGCTCAAGACTATGCTTCCAGCTCGCTACAACAAACAAGAACAAACGATCGCATACAGCAATGAAATTAACTAAAACTTTAGCTCTATTAACAATATTGATTTGGACTGCCGGCTGCCAAGTAGCAGTAAAGACAGACTATTCAGACAAGCCTTCTCCTGCACCTAAATTTTCACACGCGGTTTCTTTGTTAAAACAAAACAAATTTGATCAGGCTGAAACATCATTCAAGCAACTCACACAAGAGTATCCGACTTTAGCTGGCCCCCACGTCAATCTGGCTATTATTTATCAACAGAGCAATCGTACAAAGGAAGCACTTAACCTATTAAAAAAAGCTATTGCTTTAAATCCAAAAAACCATGATGCCTCTTTACAACTGGGACTGACTCAACGGTCACTTGGTCACTATACAGAAGCAAAATCCAGTTATTTAAATGGCTTAAAGCATCACAACAATTCTTATAGCTTGCACCTCAATACCGCCATTCTACTAGATATCTATATGGGGCAACTTGACGCAGCACTTCGCCATTATGAGAAAGCACACCAGATCAACAACAATAGTTCAAACAAGAATAACCAAAAACTAGACGCCTGGATCTCAGACATTCGCCGACGCATCGCGAACCAACAGACCAGTTAACCCCAAAAAACAAAGAGAACAGCAAGATGGAATGGTCCACAGAAATTATTCGTTTTTTCCAAAATGGTGGCTTTTTTATGTACCCGATTGCCGCAATCCTATGCCTAGGGCTGGCAATAACCGTAGAACGCCTTATCTTTCTACAACTTGCACAAAGTGGTAATAAGAAGGCCCAGAATCTGCTCTTTAAGCAACTAAAAAATAATGATTTCAAAGGTGCGCTAAAAATTGCGTCCAACCAAAAATCTGGCATCAGTCGAATTCTAGCGGCAGGCATCAACAGAATGAGCGCCACTCGCCACCGCCAAGATATAGAATACGCCTTGGAGGAAAGCCTGCTTGACGTGAGCTTACCACTAGAAAACCGAACGCCTTACCTAGCCACCTTTGCCAACATAGCTACATTAACGGGTTTACTTGGCACTATCATAGGCCTCATTGCGGCATTCGCCGCTGTGGCTTCAGCCGACCCAACTGAGAAAGCCACCTTATTATCTCAAAGTATTTCACTCGCTATGAACACCACCGCTTTTGGCCTCATCTCCGCGATACCTTTGCTGTTAGCACACAGCTATCTTCAGTCAAAAACTGACGGCGCGATCAATGAATTAGAACGAGCGACTGTACGCTTTATGAGCTTACTCGCCGCAAAGAAACTACTTCGCGAAACTACCGATAATATAAGCGTGCAAAGCCAAGATGCAGTTTCGTCATAGACACCTACACGAGCCACAGCTCGACATAACTGCCTTTATGAATCTTATGATCATATTGGTGCCAGTACTGCTGCTGAGTATGGTTTTTACCCACACAAAAATAATTGAGCTCAAACTGCCCAATGGCCACGCGCTGGACAATGCTCAGGTTAAAGCACTAAACCTGGAAGTTACTATCAAGCTGGACCGCATAGAAGTATCAGACTCCCAAATAGGCCACTTACAAACATTTCCAAGAGTTGGCAGTGAGTACGATCTTCTGGCACTTTCCACACTACTACAACAAGTAAAGAAAAGAGTGGGCAAAAACAAAAGGGATATCACTTTGCTATCAGAGCCTGAAATTGATTATCAAACCATCATTTCAGTTATGGATACCCTAAGAAGCTATCAGACAGTTGTTGTAGCTTCAGTGGTAAATGCCGAGCTTTTTCCCGAGATATCATTGGGTGATGCCCCAATGGAACAAACTCAGGCGGAGACAAAAAATGACTCCGCTTAATAAACGAAAAAGCGCACGCAAAACTCAACGCCGCAGACCAACCACTTTAAACCTTATTGCGTTAATGGATATATTCACCATCCTGGTATTTTTTCTGATGGTTAATCAATCTGACGTGGAAGTGATACCAACACAAACACTGGTAAAATTACCTAGCTCAGTATCAGATGCTAAACCTCGGCAACAATATATCCTCATGGTGTCCAGCAACCAAATATTACTTCAGGGGAAAGTCATAACGACCGTTGCGGCTATCCAAAACAGCGTTGATGAAAGCATCCCAGAATTATCAACACAAATAAAAGCACTAATCGCACAAAAGGAAAACAAGTTAACGTCAATCACGATCCTTGGTGACAAAGAAATACCCTATCAGGTCCTTAAAAAAATCATTGCCAGCTGCGCCAAAGCAGATATCACCAATATCGCTCTTGCCACCAACCAGACTTCCGCTTTGGGGCAAGCTTCATGACAATGACATTAGATAGGTTTGACCCCTATGACCACTTAGAGAAACCACTATTTTACAGTGTATTAGCTCTATTCTTTATTTTCTTTTTGATTCTAGGCTCTGTGATACCACAAATATCAGTACCCGCTATATCAAAAGCTGTAATTTCAAAACCCAATGATGTAGCCATAACATTAAGTATCAAACAAATAGAAGAGAAGAAAGAACTAAAAACTCAATTACTGATCAAGAAGAAACCGGTACCTGAAGCGCAGATAGTAAAAAATAAAAAAATGGCAAAAGCGCGCCCTAAACGCATAGTAAAAACCGCCCTAAAAAAAGTAGAAGCAAAAACCAAGGCACCCAAAATCACCAACAGACATGATCGTGCCGCGGTAAGCGGACTACTTGCTTTCAAAGATACACTGGCTGACATGCGAGAAAGCATAGACTCCAAAGGCTTGTCGCTGTCATCTAAAGCGGCAAAAGGTACAAACTCAGGTGAATACAAGATCAACAGAAATCTGCTCACCTCCCAGGCAAGCAAGAGCAGCGGAGGCATAGAAACAAGAAAGTATTCTAAAGAGAGCAAGCAACTTACCAAACAACTAAATGGCGCCCTACTCTCTGATATTCAAACAACAAAAATGGAAGCTGCCCCAATCATTCAAAAGACATTGAAAAATGACACAAAAAAATCAGGCGGCGGTCTAATCGGTCGATCACAGGAAGACATAAGACGAGCATGGGATCAAAATGTAGGGTCTATTTTTTCTCTTTACTATAGAGCGCTAAGAAAACAACCTGACATGCTTGGTTCGGTAACAGTGGAACTAACTATTGATGCTAAAGGCAAGACTCAATGCAAGATTATATCAAGTGAAATAGACAATGAAGAGCTTTTAAATAAAATGGTGGCACGCATCAAGTTATTTGATTTTGGTCTCGAAAGTACCCCACTTACCGTGGTGAATAAAACTATCAACTTCACCCCTAGAGGCTGATCATCGTCAATAGTGATGCTAATTTGAAACAAAACCAACGAATCAATCGTCACTCATGACAGGCCAAGCCAGCTTTTCAGCATATTAATATTGTATTTCATAACATTCGGCAAACCTTCGACGTCTAACATCAAACTAAGAAAGACGATATTAAATAACACTGTCATCAGCAAGACCAAAGTCAATACAGTTATTCGCGCAACTTTGCCATTACTCTTTTTCGGTTTTGACGTAGCTTGAGCAACAGGTTCAAATGCCTGCTCTGCTGCAGCTGTAATACGCGTTTTTTCATCCGACAAAAGTCGATCTAACGCAGCATTTACCTCATCAAAACTGGCGTATCTGTCCTCTGAGTTTGGCGCAATCATCTTATCCAATAGATGATGAACACCATCAGGCAGTGCCTTGAATCGTGCTGCACTGACATGCTTTTGCTCACTGTTATCACCAGGCAGCCCAATTAGCATATGCATAAAAGTCATTCCTGCGGAAAATATATCCGCACGAACCGATGGCCGCTCACCAATCATGCTATACCAGTTCCGCTCAACATCATCGACTTTATAATGCTCAATCAAGCCAAAATCAGAAATCTTTACCTGACCAGTTTCTGTGAGCAAGACATTGGACGGCCTAAAGTTTCCATGTAGTATTCGGTTTTTGTGCGCGAAGGCCAAAGCAGCCCCTATCCCCTTCGCAAGATAGAAGAAATTTTCAAGTTCAAGGGGATTTAGAATCTGATCCTTCAGGCAACCGCCAAGCTCATAATCCATAACCACAACAAAAAGTCGTTCATTCTTCGAAACACCATGAATATTGACAATATTTTGATGTTTTAATCTGGAAAGAATCGTCGCCTCTTTATAACCTAAGTTTGCATTGTATTTTTTCTTCAATACAAACAGGCTACGATCTACCCTAGATTCATAAATATAAGCCGCTCCATATTGATTTTCATTAATAATATCAAGTAGGTCAAACTTTCGAGTTAAAGATGATAGACCTTCATCTGCCCTTGCTTTCTGATCAGCCGCTAAGTGTGCGCCACGGGATAGAGACAGTAATTGGTTCTGAACAGTTACCGCTGAAGAAGGTCTTTGATCAGGATCTTCCTTCAGAGATTGCCCAATAATATCATCAACCAGCTGAGGGATTTCTCTATCAAGTTCATGCAAGTTTTTATAGCTATCTCTAATAGGTAGCAAACCACTGATCAACTCATAAGCTACAACCCCCAGAGAATAGAGATCGCTTCGCTCATCAACAAGCCGTGCTGACTGTCGCTGCTCAGGTGACATATAGGCATCAGTTCCCATAACTAGATTACAATCAGTTTTATGCTCACTATCGTCTTCATAGAAATAGGCAATACCGAAATCCAATACTTTGACATTGTTTTCAGCATCGAGAAGTATATTGGCAGGTTTTATATCTCGGTGAATGACTCCAACTTTATGGGCGTATGCCAGGGACTTGTATATCTGAAGTAAAATATCTATTTTTTTGTTAAATTCTAGCGATGCATCTTTTATTAACTGCCTAAGAGTAACACCCTCAATATATTCCATTATGAAATAGGGCTGTCCATCATCTGAAATTCCACGATCAATCACATGAATAATATTGGGGTGATTTAGTTTAGCAATAATAAAAGATTCTTGCTCAAAGCGAGTACGAACTTCCAGGTCTTCCAACAGGGTTTGCTCAAGTACTTTGATAGCCACAGGTCTTTTTAATGACAGCTGAGTACCACGGTACACTTGCGCCATGCCGCCTTCACCAATTTTGTCCTCAACCCTATAACCTGAAACTTCTATCACTTTACCTAACTACCTTTAACGAACCATACCAAAACAGCAGCGGCGAAAAGCGCCAAACCACTACCAATTGCCATCAATGAATAAATATTTTTATTCGACGAGGTCTTCGAGACTGAGAGCTTTGACATCATGGGATCAACATCTTCTTGATCTGGCTTTGCGGCGCTTTCGACTCTAACAATCACAACCGTCACATTATCTTTGCCGCCGGCCGCCAATGCATCATTGACTAGACCTCGCGCAATTTCATCTACACCCACACCTTGTCGCAACCAACGTTCAATTTGCGAATCACTTAACTCATTCGTGAGTCCGTCACTGCAAAGAAGAAATACATCACCCTTTTCAATTTCACCGTAACAAGTTTCAGGCTCAATATTCCCCTCCAGCCCCAAGGCCTGAGAAAGTATATTCTTAATAGAACTAGATTCTGCCGCCGAATGCGCTAACTCACCGCTATCGACAAGCTCCTGAACCAACGAGTGATCCGTCGTTAATTGCGTTAAGCCCTGGCGTAGCAAATAAACTCGACTATCACCCACCCACCCAATTTCGTATCGATTGCCAATAAGCTGTAATGTAACCAGTGTGGTGCCCATGTTATTACCATGTGCCACCTCATAGATTTTTTCATGAGCAAGCTGAATGCTCGTCTCAAGGGGAATACCCGCCGTTACCTGCGCGTTTATTTCTTGGCAACATACGCTACTGGCAATTTCACCGGCTTGATGTCCACCCAATCCGTCTGCCACCGCAAAAAATGCAGATTCACGATTAACAACGCCACTGTCCTCATTATGGTCACGGCGATAACCGGTGTCCGTTAAAAATACCGCGTTAAAATGAGGTTTAGTCTGCTGGTTCAAAAGGCTCGCATCCACCGTCCTATGGTCATACTGCAGTATAGGACAGCTCCCGCTCCACATATCAGCTGTTACCGGCGTCTGGTCCATTTGAACGACGAGGCAACAAATCATCATACGCTATACTTACCATGCCCCATTCAATGCTGATGGAACAGTCAATGTTAAAACTACAGTTTAAAGATCGCCGACAAGAAGGTGTTTGGTTAGTTGAGCCTAAACTCACCATAGGCAAGAGCCCCAAAAACCACTTAGTACTCAAGGACACCGAGGTCAGCGATTTTCATTCCGAGATATTGGTCAAAAATAATGTTCTAACATTAAAAGACCTGGGCTCAAATTCAGGCACCTTTTTAAACGATACACGCCTCACTGGCGAAAATGCCATCAGGACGGGCGATATCGTCAAGGTTGGCGCTATCGAACTGGAAGTCTCTGACCCTAAACAACGACAACAGCAAGATACCAAGATCAACCCTAAGCCTCAGTGGTTTATTGAATCTGACGCTAGCTGGTTAAAGGGCAAAACCTTTGGTATTAGTGGCGCTCTGACTGTGGGCCGCGAAGCAGACTGTGATATCAATATTCCTGTACCACAACTATCCCGTAAACATGCAGAGCTGAGCATCAAGGGAGGCCGCCTGCACATACGAGACCTCAATTCCTCCAACGGTACTTTTATTAACGATAAAAAAGTTACCGAAGCCTATGCTAAACCCGGAGATAAGATTCGTTTTGACATCATTCGGTTTCAAGTGATGGGGCCGTCTGATGACGACGAGAAGACTATTGTCCGCCCTTCAGTCTTACAGCAAAAATCAAAATTCACGGCTGAAGCCAAGAAAGCCGCCCCCAAGCCTAAACCTCAACCTCAAATCAAAACCGGCAAGGCGCGACCAAACTCCTTAGGTAATCGCCCTGGTGAGGAACCGGTCGAGGAAAAATCTTCTTGGGGTTATGTTGTCTTCGGTTTTGTAACAACACTGATCATAATCGGTGCAGCGCTATATTGGTCAGACTTACTTAAATAGGTATTCCGACAACAAGGAAGTAGTCCAACCAGGCTGATTTACCCGAGAAATAGTTGGTATGCCTGATTTTCGGTTTCATCCGAGTAGGTAAAACCAAGCTCATTAAGGTAGGTATTAATTTCCTTTTTCTCATGAGGGGGTACCTGAACGCCCACTAGTACACGACCATAGGCCGCCCCATGGTTTCGATAATGAAACATGGAAATATTCCAACGATGACCTAGCTTGGTTAAAAAACGCATCAAGGCACCAGGTCGTTCCGGAAACTCAAAACGATATACAACTTCATTTTCTACAGTAGGTGCATGCCCACCCACCATATGACGAATGTGAAGCTTCGCCGTTTCATTCTCCGTCATATCCACTACTGAATATCCTTTGTCCCTGAGCTTTTCTACAAAAGCTGAACGATCATCGGACTGTGGTGATACTTGTACGCCCACAAATACCTGTGCCTCAGTATCGTGACTATAACGATAATTAAACTCGGTTATATTCCGCTTACCAATGGCACCGCAGAATGCTTTAAAACTGCCTGGTCTTTCCGGTACCGTCACCACAAGAACAGCTTCTCGCCCCTCACCTAACTCTGAACGCTCCGAGATGTGACGCAAACGATCAAAATTCACATTAGCACCACTATTGATGGCCACCAAATTCTTATCAGTTAATCCCTCACGTTCCACATACTTTTTGAGCCCTGCCAAGGACAAAGCACCTGCCGGCTCTGTAACTGATCGGGTATCATCGAAAATATCTTTGATCGCTGCACAGATCTCATCGGTGTTAACCGTTATAACGCCATCCACATATTCTTTCGCAACTTTAAACGTCTCCTTGCCAATTTGAGCTACAGCAACACCGTCCGCAAAAATACCCACCTGAGGTAACTTCACTCGACGCTTAGCCGCCATCGCCGCAGCTAAGCAAGCAGACTCCTCAGACTCAACGCCAATCACTTTGACTTCTGGTCGTAGATATTTCACATATGCAGCAACCCCAGCAATAAGCCCACCACCACCAACAGGAACAAAAATCGCTTCTAGCGGCCCGGTATGCTGGCGAAAAATTTCCATGGCGACAGTGCCCTGTCCAGCAATAACATCGGGATCATCGTAGGGATGAATATAGACCAAACCTTTTTCCACCACTAAGGTTTGCGAGTACTCGAACGCCTCATCAAACGTATCACCCACTAAAACAACCTTGGCACCACGTGCTTTCACAGAGGCTACTTTTATATCTGGTGTAGTCTTAGGCATAACAATCGTCGCTTTAACACCCAAAGCTGTAGCCGCAAGCGCTACACCCTGAGCATGATTACCCGCAGAGGCAGCTACCACACCACAGGCCTTCTGCTCAGGCGTAAGCTGGACCATCTTGTTATAAGCGCCACGAATTTTGAACGAAAATACTGGCTGCAAGTCTTCCCGCTTTATCAATACCGTATTATTAAACCGCTGCGATAAAAAGTGCGCCTCATGTAATGGCGTCTCAACAGCCACATCATAGACCTGCGCTGTTAAAATCTTTTTCACATAGGATTGCAACATCCGAAGTACCTTTTATATCAGCAGAAAATCAATATCGAATCACATGATAGCAGGCCCCGTTATCACGTCTACAATTGTCAAGATAAGAGTCGTATAATACGCGCCCGTTGACCCCACCAATTCTGAGACGATAACCCACAAGACTGCCCTTATGACCTTAGATGCACAAACACAAGATGAATTAAAAAAGTCGACAGCAAAAGCTGCGCTCGAATACATTAAGCCACATCTGGAAGAAAACACTATTCTCGGCATTGGCACCGGCTCCACCGCCAACTGCTTTATCGATGCATTAGCTGAGGTTAAACAGCTCTTTGACGGGGCAGTATCAAGCTCAGAAGCATCTGCCGAACGTCTAAAGCAACATGGCATCCCCGTTTATGAACTAAATACGGTAAGCAGCCTCGAGTTCTACATCGATGGAGCGGATGAAGCGAACGAAAAGCTGGAGTTGATTAAAGGCGGCGGGGGCGCTCATACCCGCGAAAAGATAGTTGCCGCTGTCGCCAAAACATTTATCTGCATTGCTGATGAATCAAAAAAAGTCGACCAACTCGGAGCGTTCCCACTCCCCGTGGAAGTCATTCCAATGGCACGTAGCTATGTAGCACGAGAAATCGTTAAGCTAGGCGGTGACCCAGTTTATCGTGAAGGATTCACCACGGATAACGGCAATATCATTTTAGACATTTTTAATATGGAAATTTCATCGCCGCTAAAACTGGAACAGCAACTCAACCAGTTGACCGGCGTGGTAACCAATGGATTATTTGCACTAAGACCAGCTGATGTTTTATTGCTAGGCACTAGCAAGGGTGTAAATACGATTAAAGCTAACGACTAGTATTTCAACTCTAACGCCACACCTAATAACAAATGCTATGCGGGTTCAGCTAGAACCCGCGCTTCTGTGCGGATGATCAGAACCAACCTTCAATAAGCACCAATGCTACAGCTCCTCATATCGCCCTTTGTTCATAGCACCTTACTGTCGATCGACAGCACATCACCTAACGATAACTGAAGCTCATCACCTTTATGCAAAGGCCCGACTCCAGCAGGCGTACCCGTCAATACAACATCACCTGGCATTAAGGTAAAGTGGTTTGATATATATTGAATCAACGAAACCACAGTCCATAACATCTGCGATGTATTACCCTGCTGTCTCACCGCTCCATTAATAGCTAACTGAATATCCTGATCCATTAAATCTGCAATAGCACTCGGAGCAACAAATTTAGATAACGGGCAAGCGCCATCAAAAGATTTTGCAATCTCCCACGGGTGTCCTTTTTCTTTTAACTGAGCTTGTAAGCCTCGCAAGGTTAAATCCAACCCAATTCCCAAACCAGTGATAGCATTACTTGCGTCGTTAACGGATACTTTAGTTAAAGGTGCTCCAATAAGAACGGAAAGCTCTACCTCATGATGACATTCACCTTGATCACTCGGAATGGAAAAGCCTGATTCCAGGGATACAATTGCTGTGGCAGGCTTAATAAACAATATAGGCTTCGAGGGTACTGGATTATTTAACTCTTTAGCATGATCGGCATAGTTTCGACCAATACAAACAACCTTCCCTGGCTGCAGATCAATTTCAGTTCCGTTAATTAGTTGGTGCTGATAATTCGACATATACCTACTTAAACTACAAGTTAGATCAACTTACCAGGATTCATAACACCTTTAGGGTCAAACACTTTCTTCATCGCCCGCATATAATCTAGCTCTACTTCTGTACGGGTATAATTCAAGAAAGGCTTCTTAATCATACCGACACCATGCTCTGCGGAAATACTGCCTCCATACTCTTTCACAGCTTCATAGACCCACTGACTCACATTTTTGCACTTATCCAAAAACTCTTCTTTAGAAATTTCATTCGGCTTTAAGATATTGAGGTGCATATTGCCGTCGCCAATATGTCCGAACCATACTATTTCAAAGTCTGGATAATTTTTCTGTACGATATCATCCACCTTTTGCACAAACTCAGGTACTTTGGAGATGGTTACTGAAATATCGTTTTTGTAGGGCATGTAGGGCGCTATGCTCTCACTAATACGTTCCCGCAATTGCCATAAATTTTCTAATTGAGCAGAACTCTGACTTATCACGCCGTCCAACACCCAACCTTGTTCCATGCAATACTCAAACAGCTTCATCACATCATCTTGAGTTCTGTCAGAAACACCTTCAAATTCTATGAGAGTATAAAACGGAGCTTCGGTATCAAAAGGCTTCGCAACACCGTGAGCCAAAACATGTCCCAGAGCAATGTCGGAAAAGAATTCAAACGCTGTCAGATCAATATCTTTTTGGAAGGCGTGCAACACTTTCATCACGGCAGCAAAATCAGGCACACCCAGCACTAGCACCGATAAATCTTTGGGCTGACGGGTTAGCTGAATATTAGCCTCAACTACTATGCCCAAGGTACCTTCAGATCCAATAAAGAGATGACGAAAATCATAACCAGTCGCATTTTTTATGAGGCCATGATTCAAATCCAGAATATCGCCCTTCCCAGTAACCACTTTTAAACCAGTTACCCAGTTTCTGGTCATGCCATAGCGAATAACCTTAATTCCGCCCGCATTAGTGCCAACATTACCGCCGATTTGGCTAGACCCTGCAGAGGCAAAATCTACGGGATAAAACAGTGATTTCTCTTCCGCGAACTGCTGTAACTGCTCAGTAATAACACCCGCCTGCACATGCACGCTACGATCCAGTTCATTGAAATCCAGGACCTGATTCATCAGGTCCATAGCAACCACGATTTCCCCGTAAGCAGCTACAGCACCACCACTCAAACCGGTACGACCACCAGAAGGGACTACGGCTAAATTTTGCTCATTGGCAAATTTCACCACAGCCTGAACCTGCTCTACACTTTTGGGCAATACGATGGCTAGCGGCTTGGGATCATGAACTTTTGTCCAATCTTTGCCATAAGCCTCCAAATCGTCCACAGCAGTTTTCACCTGATTCGGCGTTAGTAGTGCTTTCAGCTGTTCAATATTCTGATCGTTCGACATATTAATCCTGATATTTCAATGAGTTAACCAGGCGACTAAAACCCTTCAACCCTACCTATTCAAAGGCCCGCATTCTACCCTATTAAAGACGCACTAACACGACGCATTCCAAGATGTCTGTGGTATTATACGCAGCTTTCTCGCGACCCTGAGCTTGCTGCTTTTGCTATTTAATCGATAGTTTGTAAGCATCTAGCGCTCCACTGAGTAGGAAATAGGGTTGCTCGGTTCGTGTATCAGGAAATAGTAAAACCATGGCAAAGACGTCTCTCGATAAAGACAAAATCAAACTTGTATTGCTTGAAGGTGTTCACCAATCAGCAGTGGATACCTTAAAGCAAGCTGGATATACCAACATTGATTATGTAACCACTGCACTGCCAAACGAAGAGCTTAAAGAAAGATTGAAAGATGCCCATTTCGTTGGCATCCGCTCTCGCACGCAGCTAACCGCAGAAGTCTTCGATGCGGCACCAAAACTCATTGCTGTGGGTTGTTTTTGTATTGGCACAAATCAGGTAGACCTAAGCGCTGCGCTTGAACGTGGTATTGCCGTTTTCAACGCGCCTTATTCTAATACCCGAAGCGTTGCCGAACTTGTTATCGCTGAAGCCATTCTTCTGTTGCGCGGTATCCCAGAAAAGAACGCTAGAGCACACCGTGGCGACTGGAAAAAATCAGCCACTAATTCCTATGAAATACGTGGCAAAATCCTGGGCATCATTGGTTACGGTAGCATTGGTACCCAGCTCAGCGTTATCGCTGAATCTCTCGGTATGCGGGTAATTTTCTACGACACTGTCACAAAATTACCTCTTGGTAACGCATCACAAGTTGGCTCACTAAAAGAGCTGCTAGAAACCGCAGACATAGTAAGCCTTCACGTACCTGAGAGCCCCAGCACTAAGGACATGATTGGCAAAAAAGAACTTAGCCAAATGAAGGAAAACAGCATACTTATTAACGCTGCCCGCGGTACCGTTATTGATATTCCTGCATTATGCGAAACACTTAAGAGCAAAAAACTGTTGGGTGCAGCCATTGATGTATTCCCAATAGAACCACGCTCTAATAACGATGAGTTTCTGTCTCCATTACGTGAATTCGACAACGTAATTCTATCGCCACACGTTGGCGGCAGCACAATGGAAGCACAGGAAAATATTGGCATGGAAGTCGGCGAAAAACTGGCCAAGTATAGTGATACTGGGACCACCATTACTTCCGTAAACTTCCCTGAAGTCGCATTACCAGCTCACCCAGGCGTTCACCGAATTCTGCATATTCACGAGAATGTTCCTGGCATGCTTTCAAAGATCAATAATAATTTCTCAGAAAATAACATCAATATCTGTGGTCAGTATCTGCAAACCAATGATAAGGTAGGTTATGTAGTCATTGATGTTCAAGCCGATGCTAGTGAGCTCGCGTTACAAAAACTGCAAGAAATTGAAGGCACCATACGCGCAAGAGTTTTGTTCTAGCACTTTATTCTTCGCGGCAACGGACATTGGATCTGGATCTTCTTGGAATGATTCAGATCCAATATCACAGCTCAGCGGCAAAACAACAGCCTGGTGAGAATGAAAGACTCCGAAAATAAAAAATCTGAGCAGCAACACAAACGAAAACGCTCTGACAAAGACAGACGTAAACTCGATATATACCGCTACCTTGACCAAGATGAAGTCGATACGCTAAGACCTAATCGTCGTCGTACCCACCGCCGCGAAAAACTACCTTACGTTCCCAAGAAAAAAGGCTCCATCCAGATTGAGCATATTTCTCACGAGGCAACCATCTGTCCTTTCGATCGTACCAAACATGAGCATTAACTAATCAAAATAGATTTATTGGCGCATGATCATTCACAATTTCAAACTTAATTGCTTGAAAATCCAACAAATTGCTTTAAATTGGTTCACCAGTATCAGGAACTAACAGCAACAGCAGGAGATAATGGGGAATTATGCAAACTCATTCCAACAAGCGTTCTGGCCAAGACCGCAGAAGGCTCGACATGTATTCCCACTTGGACGAGACCACCCTATCTCAAATGCGCCCAAATAGACGCTTAAATCATCGCCGCCTCGGCATTCCCTACCAGTTAATACGAAAGGAAAGCCTACCCATTGAAGTTATTAATATCAGCGATGTCATGAGAAAAAGTACCGACACACTCAGAAAGGTCGGTTAGAAACCAAAAATCTTAGCACGCATTTAAAAGATGCAACAAAGCAAAGAAGCCTGCTATCGCAGGCTTCCTCGCATCCGGGTAACCTTTTCTTGTAATTTAGTGGCCGTGACTTCCACCGCGGCTATAGCAGTGCCGGCCTTTAATTCAACCTTTGACCAGAACCGTTGCGGCAATTTTGACATTGCTTTGCCATCACTGTGACTAAAAAAACTACCCCACAAACCACCCAAGGATAACGGCACAACGGGCACTGGTGTGCGCTCAAGAATCTTTTCAATGCCGCCTTTAAACTCGTTAATTTCACCATCAGACGTCAGTTTGCCTTCTGGGAAAATACCAACCACCTCACCACCTTCCAGCTCTTGGGCAATTTTATTAAACGCCTCCTCGAAAGCTTCAGGATTTTCCTTTCGCCCAGCAATAGGAATTGCTTTCCCGGTGCGGAAAATAAAGTTCAACACCGGCATACGGTAGATGGGTTCATATGTCACAAATCGAATAGGACGTCGACAAGCACCACCTATGATTAACGCATCAACAAAACTCACATGGTTACACACCACCACGCAAGGACCTTCATCGGGAATATTATCCAGCCCTTCATGCTTTACGCGATACATAGTGTGGGTTAATACCCAGATAAGAAAACGCATAACAAACTCTGGCACCACCGTAAAGATATAGACAGAAACCACGACATTTAGCACTGCAACTGCAAAAAAGAACTGGGGAATTGATAGATCAAAAACACCCAACAGTAATATTGCCACTAATGCAGACGCCACCATAAATAAGGCATTCAATACATTATTTGCAGCAATAACACGTGCCCGATATTTTTCTTCCGTACGACTTTGTACCATAGCGTACAAGGGCACGATAAAGAAGCCACCAAACACTCCAATCAAAACCAAATCCCATAACACACGCAGAGCACCGGGCTGCTGCAAATATTGCGACAAGGTCAACAACTCAGAACCAGCATAAGGCTCATACGCAAAGACTAAGTCAAAGGCAAAAACACTAATTCCTATTGCACCCAGCGGAACTAAACCTAACTCTACCTTTCTCCCAGATAATTTCTCACACAACAAGGAACCGAAACCAATACCAATGGAAAACATAGCCAACAATAAAGTCACCACACTTTCCTGACCACCGAGATAGTGCTTTGCATAATTGGGAAATTGCGCTAAATAAGCGGAACCTAGAAACCAAAACCAAGAAATACCCATAATTGATAAAAACACGGATCTTTCTTTCTGCGCAACTTTCAGAATATTCCAAGTTTCTGAAATAGGATTCCAATTAATTGTTTGATCTTGGGCCACACTAGGCGCATCAGGAATTTTTAGGCTGACTAACCAACCACATACAGCAATTCCTACTACAACAATAGACACCCAAGTATTGGCATTCTCAAGCTGCACCAACAAACCACCAGCTATGGTACCTAATAATATGGCAACAAAAGTCCCCATTTCAACCAACGCATTACCGCCCACCAACTCTTCTGACTTTAAATGTTGAGGCATTATAGAGTATTTAACGGGACCGAAAAAAGTTGACTGCGTACCCATTAAAAACAGCAATAACATCAGCCCCTCAATACTATCAAAATAGAAAGCAACAGAAGCTAATAACATGATGCCAATTTCGAGTAATTTCACCCAGCGAATTAGTTGTGACTTTTCATACTTATCCGCCAAATTACCTGCCGTCGCCGAGAAGATAAAAAATGGCAAAATAAATAAGCCTGCGGCCAAATTCACCAACACATCACTACTAGCACTTAACGTTCTTGCTGCCTGAAAAGCAATGATTAAGACCAGCGCATTTTTATAAACATTGTCATTAAAGGCACCTAAGAATTGCGTCCAAAAAAATGGCGCAAAACGAGTTTTTTTCAGCAGACTAAACTGCCCTTCTGGATCCGGATGAGACACTGCACTCTCCTTGTGAAATCTAATTTAGATATTGATCAAATAGTTTCAGCAATCTTTTTCGAATTGCTATTTCTTCATTGGCCAGGTGATGACGGCCTCTAGGTAAATAGTGTACCTGAGGTCGGTCGAATTTCTCTAGGATCATAGGTATATTATGACGCCACTCCACCGTTCCATCCTGCTGCCCTTGTATAATGACAGGAGAAAGAGAGCTACCAGGAGAAAATTCAAACAACTGAATCCAGCGATCCATAGCACCGACCCAACTCAGCGGTAAGCTGCGGCACTGCAATGGATCTTTGTGACGTAAAAAATCCAGAAAATCAAAATCATGAGAGTTTTCTGTAAAGACTCGATTAATCTTTTTCACAAAATACTTGAGCATATGATATAGAATTTTTCCTCGCCACCAATCTCTTGGCCGAATCAATGGCGCCAACAAAATCATTTTATCAAAAGGGCAAGTTTCTTTGGTAAACCGACGATTTATAACATAATCCATGACTATAGCTCCGCCTGTTGATTGCGCAATCACATGACGGGGCTCATTAAGATATTTACTAACCTTCGTTATGCAACGATCAAGTACATCAACATAATGTTCAAACTCATGAATTACGCCGGTCTCACCACTGGACAGACCATGACCAGGTAAATCATAAGTGATAACCGAATATTGTCGCTCCACACAGTAACGAATGATGTGATGGTACAGCCCCACATGATCATGATAGCCATGTAACACAAACACAACTCCACGGCTCTCGGTCTTC
>Ga0105352_1000686_pt1 | contig 19408 bp, 16 predicted proteins | sample EN8Hudsemesocosm_FD_83507 | JGI IMG/M metagenome (GOLD analysis project Ga0105352, IMG submission 83507) | Methane-oxidizing microbial communities from mesocosms in the Hudson Canyon - EN8B Hudson Canyon | ecosystem: Environmental > Aquatic > Marine > Cold seeps | place: Hudson Canyon...
AAAATCCAAGATACCATCGAGGTCAGAATCAATAGGTAAATTTGGATTTACTCCTGCCTCTTCAGTGTCAAGGAGACCATTACCATCTGAGTCAGGATCTGCAAAATTTGGAATTCCGTCTTTATCTATATCTGTTGAACCTTCAATCTCATCTAAGATGAGATCTCCATCGGTATCCAAATCAAACCAATTTGGTTGTCCATCATGATCAATATCTGCATCTGTGATATGAGGTAATTGACTCAAAGCTCCTGGGTTTATAAGATTAAAAGGGGCCTCTGAAGAGTCATAGATACCATCACCTTCACTATCAGGTGAGAAAGGGTTAATACCAAGAGCTAATTCTCGTTGATCATCTAATGCGTCAATATCAGCATCTTGGAAAACTTCGGCAATATATTCAAAATCGTGGTTTCCAGCAGAGTTTAGTTCATTAATGATAAGGAGAAATTGACCATCATTAGGAATAAAAACTGTAATTGCTTCATTAAATGGACGACCTTCATCAGAATTTGGCCTTATTGCTTGCAACGGTCGTCCATTTAAGTCGGCTATAGTTAAAGTAGGCTTAAAGCTATCATTAGATTTATAGAGGACAGCAGTAACTAAATCACCAGCAGATGCAAAAAACCTAAAATAATCACTATCAATATCTTGGTTTATCACACCTTGAACCCGAAGAGGGTAGGTAGAACCAGTGTTGTTTGCTGCTACTGGATTATCATTAAATTCAGTATCGATAGTCAATGGATAGTGCTGTCGAGCTGGATCAAATGGAAACATATCGAATTCATCGATAATAGCATCACCATCTTCATCTATTTGTGCAAAATTACCTAAGCCATCACCATTAGAATCAGCGAATTCGCTGGGGTTATCGGGGAAAACATCCTGGTTATTTAAGACACCATCACCATCTCGGTCAACATCTGCAGTACTTACAGTACCATCACCGTCGAGATCAACAAATACAACAACATCATCAATGTTTAACTCTCTACCATCGCTAACGGACAAACTTAATATATATTCTCCCTCTATATTTGTGGTGAACTGAGACACAGGAGCAGAAGGTGTAACAATAACAGGATGTGAATTTGTTGGGGCTAATTTGACTGTCCATGTAAAAGACAAGTCATCACCATCCGGGTCCAAACTAGCACGACCATCAACAAAAGAAGGTGCATTCACAGCGGTAGTAAAATCATTACCAGCATTCGCCACTGGAGGATTATTCGGTGTAATTACGTCAGTAATCTTCACCCCTCCAGATATTTTTTCGAAATTTTTAGCTATCGAGATACAATTTTGAGTATTTTCTAGCCCAGCAATGTTGTGGCAGCTATTAGCCTCTGTATATGCCAAGCACAGACCAAAAAGACCTTGCGGAAGCTCTGCTTTTTTGCATAGAGTTTCTTCTTTGGGAGTTTTGGCCAAAACGTTAAAGGCGATCAAAAAGGAAAAAAGGAAAATTAAGTTAAATATTTGTGAGAGCCTAATTATCATATTAAATATCCTGTTTTTATAAGGAACCTTTTTATGAGATATCCTTAAGTTTTCTTATAAATTAATCAAAATAGGTGGGTTCGTTTTATAAAAAATACGCAAAAAAAGCCGAACCCCCTAACTTGACCATCTAGGTCACTTTCGGTAGTTCGGCTTTCCATTCGGGATCCGTAACTTTCTGCCTCTACTTTCCAGTAGATTTAGCTTTTCGTTATTATTATTTTTACCCCAAATATACGCTTATTTCTCTAACTTTTCAACTGAGTATTTTACTCAGTGGTTTCTCATGTTTATCTCTGATACACTTATCTGTTCACCTCTAAAGAATACTCACGTTTTCGCCTCTCCCATTAATCCATGTTTGGCGAGTAATAGCTGGTTCTTTTCGTAAAGCATCTTTGGTTGTAAACAGAAACAATTCCGATCCTTCCCCGTTATGAAATACCTTATTGGAGAGCATAAAAAAGTGGGGGGGGTGCCTTGGAAAATCGCTGAAGTCCTGGCTATAGAGATACTGGCTATTCACTATGATATATGAATTTGAGATTCTGAATCTGCATAAGACACCCCGCTTTTTTATGCTCTCCAAGAACATTTAAAAAGGCACTTCTGGAAAGTGACTTAGTTCAGAACGAACACTTTTGGGGGTTCTTCCACAGGACCCCATAAAGGCTATTACAAGTCTATTTGATATAACATAACGTCCTTTATGTTATATCAAGTTAACAACTAAAAACACTATAAATTAAAGATGACTTTGGTATCTAGTTGTGATTTTTTATGAGCTATATGTCTAGCTTATAGGAGTTATTTTCTAATAGCTTTATAGAATCAGGGTCGCGGGCTCTCCTAAGCCATTCATCAATAATTTCAACAGAATCGTCAGAAGTTGTTTTTCTCAAATTTAACAAAACCTCTGTAGCTTTAACGTTACCCATATCTGCAAGTGTTTCACCACTTAAATAAAACAGTGTGCTATTTGGAGAAGAATTTAGAAGCTTTATTGATAGATATGGAATGGTTTCAGGATTTCGAATTTCAGAAATTGAACCTTTAATAGCTCTTGATTTTTCATCATCGTTGTTTTTTTCAGCGTAATCAAATAGTAATGCAACGGCATCCGGTGAACCAATTTTTGCAATAGCTTTAGTTATTGTTTTGATAGTGCTAGCATCTTCGATTTGTAGCCAGGCATCCTCTAAAATAGGAGATATTTCGACATGAAACTTTTCATCCCATTTCCATTTGGACGAATCTTCAATTGCTTTTAATAGCTGTTCTTTTAGGGGGTGTTGTGGATTATCAAGAATTTCATTGACTAATATATCCACTCCTTCGGTGGTTGCTGCTCTACCAAGGATAAAAATTAACCACTCTTTGCGGTCTGGCGATTCGTCTAGGTCGTTAATTCTGTTTTTTATATCTTCATATACCGCGTTGCTATCCTCTTTTCTTAAGGTAACAGCTAACGCACGGGATGCGATTTGCAATTCGCTGACTTTGTTCTTGGTGTATAAATCATTCCAATAATCATATGCGAAATTAGGCGATACAGCTCTTACCCAATCACCGAGTTCCTGATTTGAATCAAAAGAAGGAAATTGACCGCTATTATAAACTCCCCCACTTGAGTATAATTCCTGTTTTGTTATATAGCCATCCGACGATTTAGGAGGCTCGTTCGTTACTCCTTTTGATTTTTGATCATCAGAAACTCCATTATTTTCTAAAGAAAATTGAGATATATAAATAATACTAATAAGAATAATTAAAGAAAATAAAGCGAGTGTAGCTCGTAAAATAAACAAATTATTTTTCATAAATTTACTTTGTTAGTATTAATAAAGATAATAATATTAGTTACTTAACTAGTATATCTTAAACATTACTGCCAACCTTGTGGATAAGTTTCTATTTTTCTTTATAAGTCACTCCAATCGCTACCCATCATATCCAGAATAACTTTTTCTATATCATCAGTTTCTTCTGGTTCTTTTGTATGTAGTGTTTTTCTCTTTGTCTTTCCATCATATTTTTTTGCGCCAGCAGGAAAATCAGGGTGGTTAATATAGTCTTGATTTTCATATGGTACAATCCCATCCCCATTGAAATTACGAGGTTCTTTTGCACCAAGCATAACTTCCTGAGCACTAGTCCACGAAGAAAGGTTATCGGGTATATCTTTTGGAGTAGTCACTTGTGGACAAAGGTCGCCTTTGAGTTTTGAATCAAAAATAGAATATAATCTAATTCCTTTGTATTCAATAGGTTGTAAAATACCAAAGTTCAATCCTTGATATTTCAATTGTCCATAAACAATAGGGCCATTGTAAAGGTTTTTTATATTGTTATTTAAATCTAATATTTGATCAGATAGATCACTTAAATAGTCTATTGTTGGTGTTCTAACGTCAAGTGTAGGTTTGAATGGGTATAATGGTTGGCAGTTTGTAATCAAAGGGAAAAATGGCTTATTATTTAAAAAATCGACAACATGCCAGTCTTTAATGCAAGGTTGATTCGGTATACCGAACTCACAAATATTTCTAGGATGTCCATTTAAATATTCCCAGAACCTTCCAAGCGGACTTCCTATATGTGGAGTTCCAATTGTAAGTAAACCTTTAATAAAAAAATGTGAAGAAAAATAAGTAAGGTTTTGGTTTTGAAGGAATGCTCGTGCAGCAACACCTCCACGACTATGGGCAATCAAAACAATTTCTGCATTGAAATGCCTAGAAACAATACTTTGGACAGCTGAAAGCACTTCAGTACTTAATTGGTCAAACGTTGAAAAATCACCTGATGATCCAGAAATACTGGGCTTGACTCCCTCAAGCCCTGTTCCTGAGTCATAAACACCAAATTCTACACGATAACAAGAAATTCCTTGCTTATTTGGAGTTGAATTACCATTAATAGCTCCGTTATAAATGGTAGGACAAGAACCATTAAATTTAAAGGTGACATAATCATCCCAAGTAGAAGGGTCAGAGTTCATTCCATGCAATAAAAGTATAATTTTTTCCTCTACTACTCCCAGATAGTGGCTTAAATCAGAATCAGTAACTATCGGGCCGTCAAATGTTATTCCATTAACAGTGCCTTTGTTCTCGTATTGCCCTATTTCTGCAATACCATCCCCGGTGCAGGTCATAAATTGTCCAGGATTTAAAATATCCGTTAGGCAGCTAACGGTTACACCTTGATCATCTACAACATCAATATCATATACAATTTCAGTGCCCGTATTAGTAACTTCGTACGTCCATGTTATTGGTTGACCTACTACTATATTTGGCCCGGGGGGCTCATCTGCATCTACGCCATTTGTAAAAGTTTCGATGGAAATACTAGAAGTTATAGGAGTTCCAGTAATCGTTATTGCATTATAAGATTTATAAATAGTACCATCAGGGATCAATACCGTAACGTCATAGGTACCATCAGGTAGGTGAGTAGGTAATGTAACCTCAAGGGTTTCGGAATCAACAAAATTGGTATTTGATGAAATGGCCACTGGAAATATGGAAAGTCCATTCGATACATCTGCAACATAAACATATTGACCAGAAGTGGTTACACCATAAGCATCTCCAGGTGTTTCGACACTACTAACTACAGATGGTAAAAGAGGATTTGTAATATCAATTACTTTTAAATTGGTGTAGCAAGCTACATAAGCATAGTTGCCCGAAATCGCAATATCATATGGGAAACTAGTAAAAGGAAATTCCGGAATAGTTATGCTACGTACTATCGTAGGTAAAGTGGGGTCACTAATATCGACTACCTTGATACCAGCCTGATCACTTACATAAACATAATCGCCTGATATTGCAACAGCATAACTATCTCCTCCAGTGGTTGCAATGTGTCCTGCAATAAAAGGAGAGGTTGGGTCACTAATATCGATTACTTTTAGCCCTTCGAACCTATTTGCAACATAAGCATAGTTGTCTTTGAGGACAATACTTAACATAGAATCTGGTGTGGAAATGCTTCCTACAACATGGGGAGAAGTTGGGTCGCTGATATCAACAACAAGCAAAGTTTCTCTGCTCGTAACATACGCATAGTTGCCTGAAATTACGAGATCATAAGCTCCAGCACCAGAAGGGCTGATTAGACTACCGATTATGAAGGGAGAAGTTGGGTCGCTGATATCGACTACTTTGATCCCCGTTATATCTGTAACATAGGCATATTTGTTGATTACCAGGTTGACGGGGCGAACTGAATTAAGACTTCCGACTATAGATGGAGAACTGGGGATGGTGATATCAATTATATGTAAGCCACCTTCGAAATCAGCTACATATGCATAACTACCAGAAACTACGACCCCAAAACTTTGATCAGGTGTATCAATATTACTGGTTAGAATATCCTGTCCACCCCAAACTAACGCTCGTGCTCCGTCTTGAAAGCCATCTCCATTAACAGTGACAGTTTGACCTGGCGCTGCTAGATTAGGTGATACAGAAAGTGGAAGTTCTTCGGCAAAAGCCGTCGCTAGAAAAAAACAGCCAAAGAATAAAAATTTTCTAAGTATAAGTGGAGAGAAAAATTGACTGTGTTTAGTTGTAACTATATCATCGACATTTATAGGTCTTATTTTCATCACTGTAACCTTGGCATGTTTATGCTCAATAAAAAAGCCGAACTACCTCACTTGACCTTACTAGGTCAATTTCGGTAGTTCGGCTTTCCATTCGGGATCCGTAACTTTCTGCCTCTACTTTCCAGTAGATTTAGCTTTTCGTTATTGTTATTTTAACCCAATATATACGCTTATTTATCTAGCATTTCAACTGAGTATTTTAGTCAGTATTTTATAATATGGCGATATGATAGTATTATCCGTTAACCTCTAAAGAACGGTTACATTCTCACCTTTCCCATTAATCCACCTTTGATGAGTAATATCCGGTTCTTTCCGTAAAGCATCTTTGGTAGTAAACAGAAACAGCTCCGATCCTTCCCCATTATTAAATACCTTGTTCGCCTCAATCATATGCTCTATTCGTTTATCACTCGTGGTGACAATGGGCACACGAAAATCTTTGATATTCCAAAGCTCGGTATGTATCTTTAATTCATAGGTATAAAAGTAAGCCAACATCTTTTTATAAATCGAAACCGGCTGATCCTTTGTCGGGTTAATAGTTTCGGTGCCACAATCAGCTTCATAAAAGTAATTCATCGATGTACCATTCACTTCATTTCGCAAGTGAAATATATAATCAGGGGTGATACCAACGTCGGTAATTTCATCGTTTATGGTTACCGACACATACCAGGTCTTTTTAGGCCTGGCTTTTGGTTTTAGAAATGTATTTTCTTCGATATTAGTAAAATGCTCATTAGTATTCCTTTCTTTTTCAAGCAGTACCCGCAGGTCATTTATAAGCAAAGTATGTTTAAAATGAAATTGTGTAACATCAGCATATTTTCGTGAGAAATTAATCTTTTCTCCGGCTGGTTTGCGCCTGGGAATACCTAGTTCAAACTCGAGAACATCCGCTCCTTTATTCCCTAATGCATAAAGGGTATGGTTGTTCCCATCTTTATACCGTGGGTGCGTACCTGAAGGTCGAATAATGTAGCCTTCTTCAGTTAAAGACTTAAGTATTCTTCTCATCCAATTGTAACTACCACTATCTAATATGTGGAGTTGCCAGGTATCAAGTAATCCATAGGTATAGAGGTTTAAGAGTATGGATACTCGCCTCTCCAATCCTCTCTTGTCTATAGTGTGGTTCTTTACCGGTGGAGGATAGATGGCCTGATTATCGATTTCTTCTTTATCTTTGTTTTGTTCATTTTGTATACCCTCCGCAACTTTTTTAACTTTCCGAGGAGGTCTCGATGGATGATCATTTTCCATCCAACTTTGTATTTTTGATTCTACTTTTTTTCGTGGGGTACCGTAATTATCACGAGACAAATTGATAATTCGTTTTCTTCTATTTTCTCCCGCTTCTTTAGTTTTAGGACTTATGGGTGGGTACATTTGTATACGAAACGGTTCGTATACTTCACCGTCAATTAATGGCTTAATGAAAGCATTAAAATTGTCTGTGTCAGCTAACTCTTGTGCGCCCCAGGGGGTGAATTCTTGCTTCAATTCTTCTGCATCTTCCCCACCAAGTCTAAAGGCAACAAGTGTTCCTGCATTACCAAGTATGGCAGATTTTAATCCTTCACTTGCTTTATCAAGTTGTGCCATAAATTGATGCCCGACACAGATGGATAAACCGAATTTTCGACTTTCAGAAAGTATGCTATGAAATGATTGCGTTGAGAAAGAATGAAATTCATCAATGAAGAGTGCGAAATGGGTTCTCTCTTCTTTAGGGAGTTTTATTCGCTTCATCGCGGTGAGTTGTATAAGTGTGGTTAACAACGATCCGATGAGATTGGAGTTAAGTTCACCGATTTCAGCTTTGGATAAATTGGCGATGAATATTTTTTTGTTGTTGACGATATCGTTAAAGTTAAGGGTGTTTTTCTTTTGACCGAAGATATTGCGCATGAGGGAGTTGGATATAAAACGCTCTACTTTGTTTTGAACTGGGGCGATAGCTTCTTGACGGAGACGTTCTGGGTAGCCAGGGTATTCCTTTTCCCAGAATTGTTTAATGATGGGGTCTTTAACATAGGTGAGTATATGTTTTCGATACACCGGGTCGATAAGAAGACGGAGTATTCCTAAAATAGTGCCATGTCCATAATCAAGTAATGCTGCTACTGCATTGTAAAAAATACGATCCATACGTGGGCCCCAGGAATCAGACCAGATATTTTGAAAGGCTGAGACAATACCTTGGGCGACAATATGTTCTGTATCTGGCTCAATATCTGCAAGTAGATTAATACCAAAAGGTTGCTCGAGATCTTTCGGGTTGAAATAGACAACATCACGAGTCCGGTTTTTTGGTATTCGTTTGATAAGCTCCTCGGCGGAGGATCCATGTGGGTCAAAAAAAGCACAGCCGGTACCTTGGTATATATCTTGGAGTATGAGATTTTCTATTAAGGTGGATTTTCCGGTGCCAGTTCGCCCGATGATATAGACATGACGTAACCGATCCGCTTGTGTAATAGAAAGTGGTGTTTTATTCCAACCGGTATCATGAATACCAAAAATTGTTTCGTGTGTTTTCATACGCAGGGATCAGCTCCCAGCCCACGAGTAGTATAGTATCTTGTCCAAACATACTATATCTCACAATCCGACACGAGCCGGAGTGAAGTAGAAGCTGGTCTCTAAGTATAATGTTGTATGTTATTTTCAGTATATACCTGAGCTTTTATTTGCCAATGGTGCATAACTTTGGTTTTGACAAAAGCATTCAAAACCGTAGTATTGGTGGTAATGGAAAAGGATTTTGATGGATGGAACAATAAAAAGAAAGAATTAGAAGCTAAAAACAAAAAAGGGCCTCGTTTTCGTGAAAGGGAGATTTGGTGGTGTTCAATTGGGCATAACCTTGGTCATGAAGCATGTGGTAAAAACGAGTTTTTTGAAAGACCAATTCTGATCATACATAAATATAGTTCAACATTATTTATAGGCATACCCTTAACGAGTGCAGTTAAAAATGATCGATTTCATTTTTGTTTAAACTCGGTGAAATATCATATTAAAAAAACAGATAAAATAATTAAGCCTTACGTGATGCTGTCACATATAAAAAGCTTGAGCAGTGTACGATTAATACGCAGTATTGGTATAGTCAGTAGATCTGAATTAAAAAAAGTTCAAAAGGAATTGTATAAGTGGATATAAAGACGATCCCCCCTCATTGCTGAGGGGGGTCTCCGTGGCCAGTGGTTTTCACCTTAGGCGATTTGTATCTAAAACTTATCATACGTATGTTTTTTGTCAATACTTACCGCCAGTATATTGTGTATATACACGCTTAAATTGTATCAATTTGAGAATAGTTATCTACTCTCGAGGCCGGAGCCACTTACATAGGAATACTAACAAATATCTTTTGTTTGTCTATTTATCTTACATATATAATTGGTATTTTTCAGATACTTTATAGTATAAAGACGATCCTCCCTCATTATTGAGGGAGGTCTCCGGAGCCAGTAGTTTTAACTATAGGCCATTGTTCCTATACACTATCGTACATATGTTTTTTGTCAATTATTTGAACACGTGCCGACAGGCGAACTGCGGACTTTTGCCCGTAGGCTCCATACTGTCGGGCCGCTTCGCGCGTGGTCGCTGATAATCGATGGTTTGGCAAGCAATTGCTCGATTAAGTAAAGAGCAAGTCCACATCTGTCGTGCCGATTTTATTTTTCAACGTTCTCATAATAGACATGATTAATAAATAAAATCGAGCGGACGACAAACCTCTTTTGAGACGCAGCCCACGCGCTTCGCGAGGACAAGCCCGACAGTATGGAGCCTACGGGCAAAAGAGGTTTGTCGCGCGCGAAGCGCGACAGATGTGGAACTAGTAACTGGCTCAATAGAGCCATAGAACAAGTAACGAATTTTTCGTAACCCCTACAAACCTTAGATTGTAGGGGTAGCACGACACGAACGTAGGGGTGGTGTCAATGTTTTGGAAGAGGTAATATGTGATTTTGTCTTTGGTACATTAGTATTAAAGACAAAAAATTTTCTTTATCTTTGATAGGTAGAAAATAATTTTTTACTGATGACCTATAAAAAAATAATATGCAAAGAACCTTTGAACAAGATGTGGCATATTTTAAAAGATATTGTGAAAGGTATGGTGAGTGCTCTATTTATAGCATAGAAGACACCACCATTACGTTTCAACATAATAGATCGAAAGAATTATTTAAGATTATTTTGAAATACCGAGATGGCAAAGTAATAAAAATTACGCATAGAAGATAAACAGTATTGATCCAGATTTAGTGTTTACATAAAAAAGCCCCGATGTCGGGGCTTTGACTATAAAACTAAATGCTCTTTTGCTTCATCTTCAGTGAAGCCAATAATAGTGTTTGGATTTGGATTGTATTGGACTAAACGAATATAAAAAAGAACTAGTAATGGTGAGAGTGTTTCAACGACCTGCTCCGCATCTTTTTTAGATAAAAAAAGTGTGAGTTTACTTTCTGCTCCAGGTGAACGAAGTAATAACTTCACTTGTTCCTGGTTGATTGTATTCCCCATAAGCGCTACTGCTTCGAATCCAGCTTGATTGAGAATAAGGACTTCTAGAGGGTGTCGACATATTACCAGGGCTTTATCTTTTTGTTCTCTTTCACCTAAACAATACGCGCTAAACAATTCAATGTCTCTGTTGAACTGTTTAGGATACATAGGAACTGTTGGGTTTTCTTTATCAATACCCGTATACGCAAGGAGGTCACCGGTATAAGAATAGATAGGCATAACAAAGTGATTTTTAAACATACCACGTCCGGTGTAGAAACCAGCACCAAAGGTGCGTGCGGTTTGTTCTGAAATACCGAGAGTTGCTACCATCTCATGTAATGGATCTATACCCTTTAACGTAAATTCAAGTGGTTTATTCTCTCGTGTTGGTTTTTCTTCTATGGTATTTGGGGCCACGACTTCAGCTGGAACTTCAGGTATATTTAATTTTTTAGTTTTACCTTTCTTGGTAATAAATTCCTCCGCAAGTTTATCGGCTGCTTGTTTGATAGAGATATGTTCTCGTTCTGCCACAAAATCTAATATATTCCCATGTTTACTACAACAAAAAGAATTGAAGCAGTTTTTTTTAAGGCTCACACTGAATGGCTGCCCTTCGTCTGACTCACAAAAGGGACAGTTTCCCCTGAGGCTTTCCCCTCTTTCCACTAAGCCATCGAGTAGCTTGTAGTGTTCAAGAACCATTTGTATGCTAACGGATTCTTTAAGCGTTTTAAATGAAGTCATTTTCTTCTCTCCGTTACCTGTGATTTTTGGTTAGATTAATCCGTGTTCGGCAAATGAATAGGTGCCGAGTGTGGTGACAATAAAATGATCTAGTAAACGAACGTCCACAAGTGCTAAAGCCTCTTTTATTTTTTGTGTAATTTGCTTATCAGCATGTGATGGTTCGGTTAATCCAGAAGGATGATTATGCACCGCAATAACAGCTGCCGTATTTAATTCAAGTCCTCGCTGTACAATAATTCTTGGGTAAACACTTGCACTATCAATCGTACCAAAAAACAACTTTTCAAAAGAGAGTATGTGATGTTGATTATCTAAAAACAACACACCAAATACTTCTCTTTTATTTTCCGCAAGAAGCATCTGTAGATAGTGTGCGGTATCTTCCGGTTTGGTAAGTGATCTACCTGGTGTATGGCGATGAGTAAGAATGGCAAGAGCTAGATTAATAATGTAGTCTTGCTCCACATCATTTAATTGATTTTCTTGTACACAGTCGAATTGGTTATTCTGTGTTGATTCAAAAATATCATATTGTTCCATGATAAGCCCTCTATGCAGTGATATATTGCGCGTCCCTGGCATCATGAGTATATTCAGAGAGTGTTTTTTCAGAAACAAAACCACGGTCACGTTCAACGGGTAACCCTAATTTTCCACGAACTGATTCAATCTCTGATATGCGTACTGAACCGAGTTCTGGAAATCCCATACCGAGGTCACATAAACCAAATGCAATATCATTGTCATTTGGATGAAGTTCCGATAATAACCAGGTGCATTGTGCATCCGGAGTAAAAAGTTTTACTACCGGTTTGAAATCGATACATTTATCTCTCTTCCCTGCTTCATACTGTTCCTTTCCATTTTTCAGCATGGTCTCTTTTTGTACTTTGGTAATGAGTTTTACGTTCATTTTCATTCTCCAAACCCCAATACGCTTAGGGCATGCGTCTTGTATAAACAAGAGTTGCCCTAAGCTTTGTAGCTAGAGTGATTTTCAATGTACTGTCTGCTTTTTTCAGACTACTACTTAAGGAAATGCTGTCAATATGGACGAATTAATTAGGCTTGCTAAGATAGAGGAATGGGAAAAACACATAAAAAGGATTTTGATACATGGAGCGGTATCAAAAAACAACTTCACCAGAAAAATTCTCGCGTATTCTTTCATGAAAGAGAAATCTGGTGGTGTTCTCTTGGTGAAAATATTGGATACGAACAAGACGGCTCAGGGGAAATGTTTGTGAGGCCGGTGGTAGTGTTTAAAAAATTTAATAATGAAGTTTTTTTGGGTATACCACTTACTAAAACACAAAAAAGTACGAAGTTTTATTTCCCATTTTCATTTCAAGATGATGTAGTAAGCAATGCCGTTCTCTCTCAAGTTCGGCTTATTGACGCAAAGCGACTACGTTATCAAGGCGGAACGATGCACAAGCAGGATTTTAAAGGACTTAAAAAAAGCTTTACTGAATTAATCCAATAAAGCTTTTTTTTGTTTATTACCTCCGCTTTTTACGGAGGAGGGCCGAAGCCGTTTGTACTTTTATACTACATCAACAAGAAATACTGTCAATATGTTGGTAAATTTCTTAGATGAAATTAGTTCCTTTAAGGATAAAAAATACTAAAATAATTCAGTGATGATTTTCTTTTTCCTACGCTCCTTTTCGCGAGGATCGAGGCCGAAACCTTTTAATATTTTTATCTAGAATAAAAAAGTATTATAAAAATCACGCAATAGTATCGTGAACGGTTTTATAGTATGTATAACTGATAATTTAAAATTTTTAATTGGGTGTCTTCATGGATATTAATCAAACAAAAACAGTACTTAATCAGATTAAAACAACCAGTCTAACAAGTCTCCAAGAAGATCTTTTTAAGTATGCTGTACGGTATGCCAGGATTAGAACTGATTGGTGTTTGTTATCATTAGATGAAAGAAAAGATTTGGATTCAACCAGAACAAAGGCTCATAATGCTTTTATTGATTCTTGTAATATTTTAAGTAGAAATATGAAAAAGGTGGGAGAGGATAATAACTGGAGAGCGACCCTCGGAGAAGATCGAAAAACGATTGGTGATTTTGCATGTTACATTCATTGTATTTTAGGGCTTGAAGCTCGTTGAAACACTCTCACCATTACTAGTTCTATAGATTATATTTGCCAGTAGCTATAAGTAATTACCACCATATCGGGAAAGTGAGTAAATAATCAGGACATCCTTTACTGGTAATTTTTATCTTAGGATTAAGTGAAAGCTTTGATTTTGCTTTCTCATGAACACTTCCGGGGATAAAACGCCATGTTCCATGACTGCAAGAAAAAGGTTTAGGAAATTTCCATTTTGTATTCCATATACCAACCCCATTGACCGCTTTATGAAACTCAATAGGGTATTTTTTTTCATCACGATCAACCTTTAACGTCACCGTTATTGATAGTTTATTGTCGTTATATCTTTTAAAACTGGCATACCAACTATAAGAACTTAGAACAGCCCCTTGGGTGGTTAAGCATGTTGATTTTCCATGTTGTAGTGGATATTTTTGATAACACACACGACGCAATGCAGTAACTAAGTAATCTTTTGTTTGAAGTTCAGCTACAGCGACACTATGCCTATAATCTGCCCATCTCTTCGGGAGAATCTCAGCGGCTACATAAAGTAAAATGGCGACAATAATTATGATAAGGGGTAGTTGTACATATGAAAATACACTTAAAATCGCCTTACCTATCTGTGCTGTAATGGAGGCTAATTTTTTAATGATATGCCATAGGTATGGAAAAAGACCAATAAACTCTTCCCTGGTAGGTATTTTTTCATAATCCGAATATTCGTCGCGGAAGTCTTTTTCCTTTTTCGTTCTTCCTTTACTGCTTCGTATCTTCATATCTACTGAAATCCCTTCTATATCTTAAAAAAGGTAATATAAAGTCGAGGACAACCTCTTCCATAAAATATAATTTTAGGGTCAACTTTTAAGTAGGATATTTCTTTACGATGTTCACTTCCTGGAACAAAGTTCCAGGCACCGTTTTTACAAGAGAAAGGCTTAACTCGACCATTCGCCTCCATAACACGCCTACCGTTTGCTTGTAGATCATGGTGAAAAAGAATATGATATTTCGCCCCTAAGAAATCCCCCCCAAAGGTGCCTTCATAGGCACGTAATGAAATATTTACCTTTCCTTTTTTATCTCTTTCAAAATATGCTTTCCATGACAAGCCGTATTCAAAAAAACCAACATCAGTGCGTAAACACGTTTTCCTTTCTTTGGTTGGTGCTATCTGCTGATAACATATTCCCCATTCAGTAGTTAAAAGGTAATCTTTACCTTTTAACACTTCGGGCGATTCATTCCATTTTTCCTTTTCTACTTTTCGTTCAATTTCTTTCCACATCGTTGGTGTATAGGTAACAGCTAAATAGCCAACGATGAAAATAAGGAGTACCACTATGAGTGGTTTTAAAAAATGTAAACATAAAACTATTACTGAGAATACTTTCTGAATTAACTTACCTAAAATCGGTATAAGACCAATAAACTCTTCCCTGGTAGGTATTTCTTCATAATCCGAATATTCGTCGCGGAAGTCTTTTTTAGGTTCTTTTTTTGCCATTATTCAAATGGAGTGTTGAACTCCGTCTCTCTGATATGGGTTTTTGAATAGGATCCATTTTTTTCTTTACAGAAGGATGTCGCAGGGCAAGATGTTTGATATCACCTTTGCCATTTACCAAAGGAAATAACAGTATATTGCTCGATTTACCTATCGATTCATTATCACAAAAAAGGAAAAGATTTGTCCCCTTTCCATAGGTTAATTCTTCATGTCTATTAACCTTGATCATATTCTTCCATCTTATCTCGGTTAAGGTTATAAATAAGATAAAATTATAGGTGTTTTTAAAATGAGTCTGTAATAGTTTCTGCCTATTTGCCGCAACATACTCATACATCTTTTTAAAAATTGACGATCCAGAGAATGATCGAGATACTTGTGTTTCTGTAGAGCAATCAGCCTCAAGAAAATAATATATGATGTTTTTACCTTCGTCTAAATAATCAAATTTTAATCCGAATACGTAATCAGGAATAATTTTTGTATCCTTGCTCGACCCTTTATAATTCCACCGTATCTTACATTTAACTTCATCAAGTTTCGCTCTTTTTAGAATATCGGCTTGATCAATAAAATGCACATCATTCAATTCTCTGCAGGCACGCTCAATATGAATCATAGTGTTTGATATAAGGAGTTGGTGGCGTATATGGCTACGATCTTTAAGTTCTTTATTCTTCTTTTCCCAATTCACCTTCCCCTTCGGTGTCCCATCATGTTGACATATATGCTGCGCACCAGCATTGGCAAGGGCATATATATGAGGTTCTGAACCACCCACATTTTGTGCATGCAAACGAATTTTAATTCGTTCAAGATAGCCATATTCACATAATTTTGATGCCCTTCTTCCAATCTGTTGCTCACTTCCTTGAATTATTTTACGAAGCTGTTCAGACGTGAGAAATCGATATTTAGCCACATACCGTATAATTTCTGTATCTCTATTTGTTGGTAAAAATTCAAGACTATTTTTTTTCTTCTTGTCTGTATCGATCACACCAAAACCTCTATTTCCTGTCAGGGAAAAACTTTATGATGGCATAGGAGCATCTGTTGAATTATCAATCTCACTTTCAACGCATAATCTAAAAGCATCACGACGATCTTTAATTTCCGCCTCAACTAAACTTTTAGAACTCACACAAGGTGATTTTTTAAAGATAGAAATTTTACATTCCTCAATCATGTCATCAGAAACCTCATTTTCAGAAATATCAGGAATGTTTGGCGTATTGAGCGAGATACTATTCCTCAGTGGGAGCTTAAAAATAGCTTTTTGTGTTGGTTGATTGATCATAATATTCATGAATTTGTAAATCTGCTCCTCAAGAGAAAATTCTTTACCTGGAAGAATTTGATACACCGGCTCTAATACTTCATGCCTCCCTTCACTAGATGATTCACTAATCGAGTCAGCATCCACTCTACTTTTTGTGAACGCATTCATGTTTGAATTAAAAACACTTTCAAGGTCTGTGCTCATATTATTCTGAGTAAAAAGCATTCCATTAGCCATACTATCACCATACTCTGGTGTAGAAATCCCAATACTAACGCCACTAGAAGCGCCGACTCCACTCCCTTCTCCTATCGTGCTAGCACTCCCCAACCCTTCGGTTTTACCTTTACTTTTTCCTTTTGAGTAGGTGTCAAACCAGCTACGAATATGTCCCACCACGGTTGGTTTATTAAATTTAGCTTTTGCCTCTTGGAGATCAATTTCACCCATATGTATTTGTTCAGCCATTATTCGAGCATCATCAGGAGTCAGTCCTCCAAAGATAACTTTCGTTTGAGCATTAGTCATAACGGCACTGTAGACTTCATCCCCCGCTTTTTTTAATTGATTTAAATGTTGATGAGCTAAGATCAGGTGAAGTCCAAATTTTCTCGCTTCATCTAAAATACGGCGAATATCTTCATTGACAAAAAGAGCACATTCATCAATATATAAATAAAAAGGCTTGGATCCTTTTGGTCGCTCTCGTGCTTTTAAAAATAGGTCGTTGATCAGAAGCGTTCCCAATAAACGTGAATTATCATCTGATAATTTCCCACCTGATGAAAGGTTCACGAGAACAATTTTCCCCTCATCCATACATTTTCTAAAATTAATGGTGTTTTTTCTCTGTCCAATAATATGTCTAATACGTGGTGATGAAAGAAATTCAAGAAGCCGATTATTACTACTCATAAAATGTTCACGGAATTCACGGTCTGACATAGCATCAAATAATTTCCACTGTTCTTTAAAAACCTCATCGTGAGTATTTTCTGCTAAATATTCATGAATATGATCACCTTTTCCGGATGTGGTGATATTTATTGATTCAAGCAAACTCAAGTTTTGCTCTACGAGTGCATGAAAGGTTGCACGCAGACAGCGCTTAAGTAGCGGTGTGGCATTCGTATCCTCTCCACCCCATACCTGAGCACAGGCCTTAACCATGGCATCAACACCAAAAGAAACATCATGTGACCCAAAATCAAGTGGATTAAACCCAAAGCTGTATTCATCCGATGATGGATCAAGCAGTATTATTTTATCCCGCCATTTCGATATATCTAAATACCCTTCAGATTGAAGAAATCGCAAAATATCATGGTAAAGATGACCATGGGGGTCGATAAGACATAGACCACGTAAATTATTAATATCTTCACGGATCATATGCTCTAAAAATTTAGATTTCCCTCTCCCGCTTGCACCGACGACGTGCATATGTGTTTGACGGATTTTCTCAGGCAGTGCTAGATATTGCCTATGCTTTGAATACCCGAGAATAATATTATCGTCTAACAGTTTAATTGGTTCCATTGCTGTACCCTTGACAAATCCCACATATAATGTACTGTTTTTAAGTATATCAGTACCTTATTATTTACACATCTCTTATTTTCCGGTGAAAAGCTTATTTGCTTTAGCAAATAGGTTTTTATCCCGAAAAATAGGAGAAGGACATGGTTAAAACAAAAAGTGAATACCAACGTGAATTTACGGATCAAAAAAATATCGACGAAGCTATTGAATTGCTGAAGCCAAAAGGCCACATTACGGGTGCTTATTCAATACTTTTAAGTGTTATTAGCAAAAACCTCAGAAAAGGGCCTTATGCATTTATATCTAAAAAAGACGGTATAAAAATTAGCGTCCAGGCAGCGGATGCCGCCGAACTAGAAAGTACAAAAATGTGCAATAAATATATGGCTGATTATGAAACGCCTATTATGACATCTAGCTTTGTAACACCAATGTTCAAAATCTTGTTAGAACTTTTTTATTTAAAGCGCATAGCGGAAGAGCTCTACATTGATGCTCGTATGAAGCAAGATAAAATTCTTGAACTTGAAGAGAAATTAAAACAATATACTCAACCTCCGCCCATAAAGCGGCGATGGGCGAGCCATAAACATAACTAATAAAAACTAAAAAGAACCGGATACTCGGTTCTTTTTTTATTTCTTATTTTGCCATTTTTGTTTTGTACGAAACACCCTTTGCTGACCCGTCTCCTCTATATTATCCATATCAGCTACAAAATCATCCTCAGTATATGTTCCTCCTTTTGCGAGTTTTCTCCTTATTTGCTCACGCCGCAATTGGGTTTCTTTTTCAATTCCCCCTAATTCCTCATTTAAACTACTATAGTCATCTTCACTTTTTTTAGGTTTGTTTGTCGACTTAGTCGGATTATTTAATTTATACAATTCATTGGTTCTTTTTAATAAATCAATTTTCCCACCGACAATCGCACCTTCTGCTTTAACAATACTTACCTGATCAATCAACGCTTCTAGCTTGGTTGGAACATGAGGCCATACTGCATATATTTCATGCAAAGGAATATATTCTTCTTTAGTGGGCCCTAAGAATAATTGCATACATTTATGCTGTTTTTTTCGAGCTCTAAAAAAAAAGGAATAATGATATTGCACACCAGTTTCAATCGGCCCATCATAATAGACCCCTTCCTTTCCGAGGAGATTTTTCTCAGGCTGACCTAAACGTTCATTAGATTCTCGGCACACCACCAACATACCCTTATCACTTTTATTATTCCACCAGACCCACAAACCTTTTGGATGAGGAAAAGTTCGTATCGAAACATTATGCTTTAAAATATTTATCATGATAGTACGTAATAAAGCCATATCCTGTGGGGAAAGTATATCTTTGTATAATTGCTTTATCTCTTCGATACTTTCATCATCAAACACCCCTTCAAAAACTCTCGATTCATCACCCTGCCCACTTTTAGTTGTCATCTTTTCATCCTAAATAAGTGCCCTCCAAACGTCCAAAACGGGCCTGGAAAATAAATTTTTTGTCGACACGACAAATACTACTTTTCT
>Ga0105352_1000688_pt1 | contig 19380 bp, 17 predicted proteins | sample EN8Hudsemesocosm_FD_83507 | JGI IMG/M metagenome (GOLD analysis project Ga0105352, IMG submission 83507) | Methane-oxidizing microbial communities from mesocosms in the Hudson Canyon - EN8B Hudson Canyon | ecosystem: Environmental > Aquatic > Marine > Cold seeps | place: Hudson Canyon...
ATCAATATCAATATCTTAAGTTGTCTTAACGTGACTAAAGCCCCGTTAACGTAACAGAATTCGACCCCTGATTCTAGCTCTCTCAGAGCTCTGTTACTTTTATAATACAAAGAGTTAGACGCCTATCTTTGCGCATCACCACTCATGAGCATCTATAAGACGTCATCCCTTCACTCAAGTTCCCTAAGCTTCTGGTATTTTGATCATTTCTACTGAGCCTGACACGGCTACCTATAAGACCATTCCGCTATCTCAGGCAACCCCCTGTTTCAGACCACTCGCGTTCAGGCAGAGCCTCGTGAATTTTCGGTTTGCTCTTCGGTTAGCTGGAGCGGCATCCTAATATGATAAGTTAGCCCTTTATTGGGCTGACATTCGTGACCAATACTCCCCCCGAGCCCATGGCATACCGTATTAAAAATAACGAATGTACCTAAACCGCTATGACCATGTGATCTATCCGTTGTGTAAAAGGGCTCAAACAAATGCTCTTGTTCTTCGGGGGAGACACCCCTGCCATCATCGCTGTAACGAATCAAAAGCATATCATCAGTAGAGTCTACCTTTATTGAGATAGCGCCATTCTCACGCTCACTAAATGCGTGATCAATAGAGTTAGTAATGAGATGGGTAAAAAGCTGGGCAAACAAACCCGGATAACTCGTCACCAAGGTATCCTTATCACACTCTATTTGAGTCCTGATATTTAGCCTTTCAAATTTCGCCCTAAAAATCACCAACAGTCCTTCTATATGCTGCTTTACATGGAAGCTCTGCAGAATATCGTGGGATTGATCGACTGCAACGGTCTTAAAACTGCTAATCTGATTTGACGCTCGCTGAAGGTTAGATAATGTCAGCTCGGTACTCTCTAAAGCCACCGCTATGTAATCTTCCATATCTTGCCGACCGAGTTCATTCTCACTGTACTTAGTAGCCAATTTTTCTGACTTGTCATGCAACAAGGAGACAGCGGAAATACCAACGCCTAAGGGCGTATTTATTTCGTGAGCTACACCCGAGACCAACCCTCCTAGAGCAGCCATTTTTTCAGACTGAACCAGCTCATCCTGGGCCATTTTCAATTGTTTTAGAGAATCAGCCAATTGCTGGGTGCGTTGTGTTACACGCTCTTCCAACTGCTCGTTCATTTGACCAATTTTCCGCTCCGCCACCATTCGTTCCTGCCTAAACTTGTCCGCTAAGGCTAAGGCATGTAACGACATCTGAATAGTTGCGCTGATCGGCACTATGTTGTTCGTAAAAATATTAATGGGTATGTGATCCAGAATGGTAAGAACAAATATTATCCCGCCAAAAATGAAAACGACCCAGGCGATACAAAAAAATCGCGCAATGCTAACACCCTGATACCAGAGATAAAACGCAACAAGGATGGACAAAATCGAACCAACAACAATCGTCACCATATTGGGTACAACAAGCCTCTCATAACCCATAGAGGGGATTAACGATAGAAATACAACGCTATTAGTAATGAGCACCAAGTATATAAACTGAATCTTCCAACTCATTTTGTGAAGGGATAAGAATACATAGGTAAAGCCAACACCAATAATGCCGACAACATTAATACTCACCAGGAGTAAAGCATTATTCCATTCAGGATGACTCGGCCAAAGAAACTGATAACCTTGCCCAGAGAACATAAGTCGAAGGAACAAATAGCTCGCTAAGAAGCCAAGATAAAATATGATGCTGACTTCTTTTAGAACGATAAATAGAAAAATATGATATAGAAACATAATCAATAGCGCCCCAATAAATAGTCCGCTAACCAGCGTTTCTATATGTTCATATTTCTCAAAATATTTTTCTTGCCACAACACTAACGGAAACTTAATGGCACCTTCTGATTCGATATGCAAATAGAGTTCTAATTTCTGTTGATTAGTTTCAGGGGGAGTAAAAAGTATGCCGGGATTATAAATTGGCCGCTGAACGATAGGATAACCATCTCCGTTTTTTTGATGATCCACGAGCTTACCATCTACAAAAAAGTAAGCATCCACAAAATCCAAATATGCATAATCGAGTTCTAAGACCGTGTCGCCATCAGACTGAATAAAAGGTGATAGATCCACATAGATCCAGTAGTTATCTGTTTTGAACCCGAAGCTAACAGCCCCCTTTGCCTCTTGCCACTCATCAGAACTAATGACCTGATCCAAGGCGCTAACCTCAGATTCTTCTGCAATAAAACTCAGGTATGGCGCCAGATCTATACGATCACTGCTTTCAGCATGGGCAGGTATATGCCAAAGGAGCATGAAGAGCATCAATACACATAGCAGGCGCCCCAGAATGCCATGGTGCCTTTTCTTCATTGAGGCCAATAAGCTCAACTTACTCGTGCAGAGGTCCATGAAGAATAGTGTAGTAGGGATTTATGATAGGTAGAAACTCGCCTAGCCTGCTAGGGAACCTCTAGTTGTTTCTAACACCCAAACGATAATCCGAAGGACTCACGCCGGTCCACTGCTTGAAGGCACGAGTGAACGAAGCAGGCTCTAGAAACCCTAACTGTTGACCAATATCTGCCACTGACACGTTTTCATTGATTAATTTATCAATCGCTAAGTCACGACGAATCAGGTTCTTGATTTGCTGGTAACTGGTATTTTCAGCCTGCAACTTTCGCCTTAAGGTTTGCGGACTCACGAATAACTGCTCAGCAATACCCACCGCCTCAGGAAACTCCTCTCCTTGTCGCTGCTTATCCAACAAAATGCTTTTAATTTTGGTGCCATAGCTATCATCAGTGCCGGGTGTTACTAATAGATCAGCCGGTGCATTTTTTAAATACTCTTTTAAATCCGCATTACTGCGAACCAGAGGCAAATTCAAATAACGAGTATTGAAGAAAAATGCATTTTTTGATTGCTCAAAATTACGTTCACAGGGGAATAATGCTTTATAGCCCTCTATATGCTGAGGTGCTGAATAAGAAAAAGAAGCGCTATCTAGAAGAATACGTTTACCTGTAATCCAGCAGGCTAGCCGGTGTATTGTCACTAACAAGAACTCGATTAGATAGTGGTCTGAATCATGATCAGGCCTTACCAGTTCAATGTAAAAACCACACTGTTCACCTTCCGTTTCAACTCGAAAAGCCACATCATCACGCGTTGTGTTATAAAAATGGCACACTTCTTTTAACACAATGCCCAATGAATCAAATTGATTCACATAACGAACCATGAGACCAAACAGACCAATTTTGCAATGGGAACCACTTAACCCCCAGAACTCATCATCCAGTAATTCCCATACACGCTTGGCCAAACCTATAAACTGACTTACATGAACGAACCCTTGCTCTTCATGATAAACATCAACAGAGATACCTTGCTCCGCTAACAACTCAACTACATCATCGCCACGAGCCTCCACCGCACGCAAAACCGCGCGCACATAGTGGCTGCCGATGGTGAGCATCTCTGCTTGACTGTCCATACTTATTTTATCAATTCGACCCATTGAGCATTGATTAAATAAAAGTAGCCACGTTTTCCAAATTATCTCGTGTAGTACGGGTTTTGTTGGCAACTACACTTTCATCTTCGTACCCGAAAGAAATACCAACTAAAATGCCGATATCATCAGAAATATCAAAAGCTTCTTTTACCACTTCAGGATAGTAAGAAAGTGCACCCTGTGCACAACTGGCAATGCCGTGATACTGCATGGATAACAATAACGTTTGCAGGTACATACCCACATCCACGCCATTGATTATGCCAAAGCTTTTCGGCATGCCGATAAAGGCAACATGGGGCGCATCAAAAAACTCGAAGTTTCTTAACATTGCCATGGAGCGACCCATTTTGTCACCACGCTCAATACCCATGGTGTTATAAAGCGCATAAGCACACTCGACTTGGCGGTCACGGTACTCCTCTTTGAAATCAGGGATCATACCAAAGGCCGGTTCCATGGGTTTCATCTCCATCGCCGTCTCAACCATCTTCTTACGGATCTGGTCGCATTTTTCACCAGAGGCGACATAAACATTCCATGGCTGGGTATTACAGTTAGACGGTGAAAGCTGTGCTGTTTGAAACACCTTAGTCAGTACATCGGCAGGAATCTCCTTCGGAAGAAAGCCTCGTACAGAACGGCGTTCTTTAAGGACTTCAACATAATCCTTAGCTTCACTTTGTGCTTCTACTGACATCTACAAATCCTCTATATAGAGCAAAGCCGGCATTAGGCCGGCTTTGCATTACTTTATGACCGCTTACAACACTTGGTCATCAGTACTCGATCTTCAACACTTATGACCGTCAACATTATTGCAAATATTGACTCATAGTCAAAATGTCCTGTTTCAGTCAAAACCGCTTAAACTGGACAAACAATGTACTTACATTTTAATACCTAGATTTGCCAATACCGGCACAAAAGATTCTTGCGCTGTCGTTGGGTGATCCGCATTTTCAAAATCTGTAATCTGGTCCCAAGACTCTTCCACTGCTTCTGGAGAAAGACCATTACTGATATCAAAGCCCACACCCTTGGTGCGCTCCCAACGCAGTTTTGATATCCAACCGGCACCTACTTCAAAAATAGAACCGGTTTCTTCATTCTTTTCAGAACACAGCTTCATCACCAACGGCGTGATGTATTCCGGCTTAAGCGCAGCTACTAATTCCGGCGGCAAAATGGTTTCAGTCATACGCGAGCCCGCAACCGGAGCGATAACGTTAGCAATAACATTATTCTTAGCGCCTTCTATAGCCAGGGTTTGGGTAAAACCAACCATACCAATTTTTGCCATGCTGTAATTGGCTTGACCAAAGTTACCGTAAAGACCGGCAGCTGATGCAGTATTTACAATACGACCGTAACCCTGCTCTAACATATAAGGCCATGCCGCTTTAGTGACCTTGTAAGCACCCAATACATGCACTTTATAAATAAGATCCCAATCTTGATCCGTCATTTTTTTAAAACTGCTATCGCGCAAGATACCGGCGTTATTAACCACCACATCAACTCGGCCATAATTGTCGATAGCGGTCTTGATAATAGCTTCACCGTTTTCAACGGACTCGTAATTGGCTACGGCTTCACCACCAGCGGCTTTAATTTCTTCAACCACGGTATCCGCCGCATTAGAACCTTTGCCTTCACCCGTAGCGCTACCACCTAGATCGTTAACTACTACCTTGGCACCACGACTAGCAAATGCTAAGGCGTGTGAACGCCCCAAACCAGCGCCTGCACCCGTTATTACCACTACCTTGTCATCAAAACGAATTTCATCAACCACGACCATACCTCCAAAAAATGGGTTTTATCTACATACCCAGAAGTCTTATGGATTTAGCGATGCAAAGAAATGACCGATACGACCATCTTGGGTTACCAAAATGATCATTTTCACCACTTTTAAGCCTCTAATAAGATGCTTGCCCACAAAAAAGCCGGCATTAAGCCGGCTTTTTCAATTCTATTCGACTAGCACTCTAGGCCAAGACAAAGCGACTGATCAACTCAAGCATGATCTCTGAAGTACCGCCATATATACGCTGCACACGAGCATCCACAAAGGCACGAGCCACCGGGTATTCCGTCATATAGCCATAGCCACCGTGTAATTGGAGGCAATAATCAACCACTCTGCCCTGCATTTCACTACAAGAGTATTTCGCCATGCTGACAGATTCAATGTCCAGCTCGCCAGTTTCAAATTTATCCATGCACTCATTCAAGAAGGCTTTATGGATACGCACTTCAGTCGCCATTTCAGCTATCTTGAAACGGGTATTCTGAAAAGCTGCAATAGGCTTTCCAAACGCTTCACGCTCTTTAACGTACTTGATCGTTTCCTTTAGGGTACCTTCAGCGGCATAGACTGCACCTATAGCCAAACTTAAGCGCTCACGCTGCAATTCATTCATGAGCACAAAGAAGCCCTCATCAAGATTGCCTAGCATGGCTGTTTTCGGGACTCGAACATTATCGAAAAACATTTCAGACGTATCCGCACAATGCAAACCGATCTTGTCCAGGTTAGTACCACGCTGAAACCCTGGTGTGTCACAATCCACTAAAAATAACGTTGTACCTTTAGCGCCACCGTCTGCATTCGTTTTAGCCGCCACAATGACCACATCGCAGTGCTGCCCATTGGTGATGAAGGTTTTAGATCCATTAATAATATAATCATCACCGTCAGCTTTTGCCGTGGTTGCAATGCCTTGTAAATCAGAACCGGTACCCGGTTCAGTCATCGCAATAGCACCAATACATTCACCGGATGCCATTTTTGCCAGGTACTTCTGTTTCTGCTCATCACTGCCAGAATTCAACACGTAGTTAGCAACGATATAGGCATGTACTGCATAGCTTGTACCTACACCACCAGCACCCGCGTAGGACAATTCTTCGGCAACCACCGATGCATAGCGAAACGGTACACCACAACCACCGTACTCTTCCGGCAGATCAACACATAACAAACCTGCTTCGCCAATTTGATTCCACAATTCACGGGGAAAGATCTCGGCTTTTTCCCACTTCATAAAATCGGGCATGATATTTTCAGCGATAAAGCGTTTTACATTGTCACGGAATAACGCAATTTCACTGGCATCGATTTCTACAGTCATTATTTTTACCTAGTCCTATTTATCTAATATCGACCATAAAATTTCTGATCGCTTAAGCCACCCAATCTCACTTAAGTAATTTGCCTGCACTAGTAAGTCTGTCTATATAGACCAGAACAAAGTAACGATCTAAAAGGTTTAGTACGTAATCTAGAATGGGCAGAATAAAGAGTTTAAGAGTCTCTGTGATTTAAACTGGCTTTGGAATGACACAAACATCCATAACGACTAGCAAAAACTATCAATCAGATAATGCGTGGCATGGAAAGCGACTTTGCTCGCAGCCAACGATAAACGATAAAAGTCTAGACTTATGCGCTAATCGCCAAAGTATTGTTGAAACAACCGATCAAACTCGCCCGTTCGTTTAACCGCTTCTAACGCTGCAGCCCACGCCGCATAATCAGCTTTATCGCTAGTTTTACTGGTGGCAATCCATAGCGGTAACGTTTGCAGTGTTGCACCGTATTGCAACTTACCCGTATAACCACCCTGTTTCCAAGCTAATACAGCTTCAGGCCTCGCCGTGTAAATAGCTTGAACACCTCCCTTGGCCAACATAGGTACGAGGTTCTTAGCCGTTACAGTAACAATCTTTTGTGGGTCAATTTTAGCAAGAGCCGCTTCTTGCGGTGTACCCAGGATAACGCCAATATCATTGAGCCGCTTGGCCTGAGCCAGGGAATTTATCACCTTACTCCCCTGCTTATTAATAAACATCACTGGCACATCAAACACCTTACAAACCCAGTGATACTTATCTTCTCGTTCCTTAGTGCGGGTAAGAGGGAAAATAAATGCATTGGGTGTTTCCATTGCATTCATCTGTGCCCTCTTCCAAGGATGGAAACGAATTTCAGGTTCTATCTCCATTACTTGAGACATGGCCATCACCACTTCCATAAGAAAACCAGGACTTTTACTGGAGCTCGATGTATAAACAGGCTCATCTTCCAAATAAAAAATGGGGTCCGCAACGGTTTTTTTATACCCCCCCTGCCTAGCGCGCGCCAAATATTTTGAATACTTCCCACTTTTCTTGAATCGCTTTAATCCCTTGTTAAATACTTGGGTTAGCTGCTGGCTCCGTTCCAAATTTTTCGGGAACAATAAATAACTGGACTCTCTGAGCAATCGTTTTGGATGATGTGTAATCTGTGCAGCACCCTTCGGCCCAAAAAGCTTCCGAATATTGTAATAACCAACATTTATTTCTTGCGGAAAAATCGTTATATACTCTTTTAGCAACATACCAAATGCTTGCTCATCCGTAGACACCCGATGAATTTTAAATTTATCCGTTTCCGCAGCATAATCGAACGCTTCACCGTAACTAAATTTAATAATACCGCCTATCTGCATGCCGTATAATTCGTCCAAACTTTTCCACTCAAAAGGATAACGCTTCAAATGAAAGAAAACGTGCTGTTCCTCTAGTACCGGAATGGAATAATAAAAACTATCTTGCCTTTCCTGAGTTTTCAACCACACTCCGGTGCCATCAAACCGACCGGATTTAGCCTCTTTATACGCTCTCGCCCACGGAAGTGAATCGAACGTAACCTGATACCCAGCCTCCTCAAAAACATCGTTAATAATGTGTGACATAACACCTTGATGCTTTAAATCCTGCGAGAAATAAGGCGGCCAATCGCCAACGGTTAAATGAATATCGTCAGCCGCTCGCACCGTTGATAAAAACAGTAGAAAAACGAGAATTTTACCTCCTATCTTCAAACCTCTCATTCCTGACTCCAGACAAACATTAAAACGAACCACCACAGAACACATATGACTAGTAGTATGGTTTAGGCATCAAGTAAGTAAAGCGATCGACCACAGATAGCAGTGGTACGGATAGCGACGTATAAAGGGTGCGGTCTATGTAGAACAAAATAAGCAAATCAACACTTACAAGCATCAGGAACAGGCTTCAAAACAGAGCTTCAATGCCTATACTAATAATCAACGGTCAAATCTAACACTTTACAGATCATCACGGGCAAACAGCCCCAAATTCCCATGAAGCACCCTATGAAATCGATATCCGTCAAATACATTCTGCTAACAATTCTACTTTCTGCTAGTAACATCGCCATGGCAGACTGCATCGGTGTCGTTACCGCCGGTGGCGGTGTCGGTTTCTGGGGCGAGGTTATTAAAGGCGCCCACCAAGCGGGCAACGAATTAGGCATTGAAGTCTACGCGAGAGGCGCGGTTGATGAAGCCAACATGTCCGGACAACGGCAAGTCATTAACTTCATCATGAAACAAGGCTGCAAAGGCTTAGTACTGGCACCGAATTCCGATGAGCGTAAAAATGATGTCGCGCGCCTCAAAGCCCAAGGCATTCCCACAGTTTACATTGACCGCGACATGGCAGGCGACAGGGTAAGCGTTATTAAAACGGAGAACTTTGCGGCCGGTGAATTCGCTGGCACAAAGATGGCAAAAGCACTTAACGGCCAGGGTAACGTTGCACTCCTTCGCTTAAATTCCGATGTCGTTTCCACCACGGCCAGAGAAAAAGGCTTTATCAAGGGAGCAATCCAAGGTGGTCTGGATATTGTGATCGATAGATATATTGGAACCATGGTTACTGATGCTAGAACCAATGCCTTTGCCATATTTAAAAGCGTAAAAGACGTGGATGGCGTATTTACGCCCAATGAATCCACCAGCCTTGGGGTATTAAAAGCGCTTATTCTATTGAACAAAGCTGGCGAAATAATACATATTGGTTTTGATGCTCACAAAGAAATGATCAACGCTTTAACATCCAATCACATGCATGGATTCATCGTTCAACAGCCCTTCAAAATGGGATATCAAGGTGTTATCACTGCACAACGCGCCATACAAGGAAAACCGATAAAATCCCAAATAAGTACTGACGTTATTTTTGTACATCGAAAAAATATTAAGGATAAAAATATTAGGAATATTCTAGGTTTGGATTCAAATTAGATGAATATACGGAATCATCTGAACTCACACCCATATATAAAACTATAATCGCTGAATACAATCTACCCACAACAGTAGGTAGTAAAAAACTTTCCACTGTTATCTATTGAACACATCGTAAATATTATGTTAATCCAAGCAATAACTTGTCGTAGCAAGCGCGTTGCTGCATGAACTCAAATTAATGTTAAATACTCGGTCTACTATCAACCAGTGATTTTGCTTCTTTTTGAAGAGCAAGCCGGCCTTCATTAGTTTCCATATACCTCTCAAAGGTAAGTCCTGATGGAATTTGTAATTTCACGTTTAGTTCACTTTGAGTACCGGATAACTTTGAGTCTTTTAAAATATGTTGATGTATATCCACGCCTGTTTGAAACATGAGATGCTTTTTACTATCTCGAACTTCTATCTCCCCTTCTTCATTTATATGCCAAATATATTTTTTACTCATATTACCCTCCACTAATTAAACTGTTGCTAAAATTAGATAGTAACAAGACTTGTTGGTTCCTCTTATCTCTGGATGAACCAACAAGTTATCTCAATATAGCTAAGTATATTAAAATTGCCATTTACGAACCCGTCATGCCAACGTTTACCATTCATACCGACACAGCATTTTCCGAGCAGACTTGTGAATGCCTACTCAGCACCCGTGAACTTACCGGAAAATGGTTTTTATTCTTCCTATACTTTGTCATGCCTCATCCTGAATCAGGGCAACGCAATGAATATACCTAAGATAAGTATTATTGGAGGTGGCGCGGTAGGCTCAACCACTGCACACTGGTCAGCAGCGAAGGAACTTGGCGATATCGTTCTCGTTGATGTAGTAGAAGGCGCCCCACAGGGCAAAGCTCTAGACCTTTAGGAAGCGGGTCCAGTGGAAAACTTCGACAGTAAAATCATTGGTACCAATAACTACGCCGATACGGCACATTCAGATGTAATCGTTATTACTGCTGGCTTGCCTAGAAAGCCCGGCATGAGCCGAGAAGATCTACTGGATACGAACAAATCCATCGTTCAGACCGTAGTCAAAGAAGCCGTGAAGTACTCACCCGGTGCCATTCTCATTGTCGTGACCAACCCCTTAGACACCATGGCCTATGTAGCCAAACAGGCAAGCGGTTTCCCCAAGCATCGCGTGGTAGGCCAAGCCGGTATTCTAGATTCAACAAGATTTCGTAGCTTTGTTGCGCATGCGTTGGGTGTCTCCGTTGAAGATACTCAAGCACTAGTGCTTGGGGGACATGGCGATCAGATGGTGCTCTTGAAGTGATACTGTACCGTGTCCGGGATTCCCATCGGCAACCTTCTGCCCGAAAAAACAATCGATAAAATCATCGTTCGCACTCGCAAAGGTGGCGGTGAAATAGTCGCACTGATGAAGACGGGCAGCGCCTACTACGCTCCGGGTACCGCCGTAACCCAAATGATTGAAGCTATCGTTAAAAACAAACATCGCGTACTACCCTGCTCCGCTTACTTAGAGGGAGAGTATGGCCTAAATGATCTCTATTTCGGTGTACCCATCAAACTTGGTGCGCGCGGTATTGAAGAAATCATTGAGGTTCCACTCGACGAGGATAAAAGGCTGCGGTAGTACGCTCAGCAGCTGCGGTGAAAAAAAGCATCACCGATGCTCTAGTGCACTTATAAAGAGAGCATAAAATAGACGCCTACAACTGGTCTGCGATTTTCTAGCAAATGTAGTTTTGCGTGTATTCTGAACAAGAGTGAAGCCCCCAACCTGACACAATCGTTAGTACTAACAACTAATGGGCTTATTCATTGATACTCTTGCCGATAACTTGAAATTCCATTCCGACATAACTATATAAATCTAAGGGTTGTCGGTAGTTTCTCAACAAATCATAAATTTTCAAGCTGTAGAGCCTATCGAGAACGTGGTTTTTGTAGGTATGCAGGAGGCTATGTAATGTATGAACGCTTGAGTTCCGATCCGGATACCTTTGTCGCCTATCGTATCAAGAATAGAATTAGCAATGAGGAATTTGAAGAAATTGCCCAAGTCTTAGAGGGTGACATAGAGAGTAAAGGTAAGCTCAACATGTTAGTGGAAATTGATCATATGGACTTTCCTACACCCGGTGTCGTGTGGAATGACCTGAAGTTCGCTTACCACCATGCCAAGGATTTTGATCGATTTGCTGTTTTGGGTGATAAAAAATGGGAGCAGTGGTGGGTAGAAGTGTCCGATAAAATAATGTCTACCAACTGTCGCTATTTTGACGTATCAGAAAAAGAGCAAGCCTGGGACTGGGTTAAACATTAACGCTGGGTAGAACGTTATGGCGTTATATTTCACTCTTTTATATCGAAGAGCGATGGCTTTGTATGTTTATAGAAAAATAGTATTAAATTATTAGATGTTATGCTCATTCATCAGCCAACCCAAACCACAGTTTTTTCGATCAATTCTTTATGAAAATTACTCGAATCCGCAATTAATAGTATTTTCCTTCTGCCATAAAACAACCATAATAAGTGAAGTAACTATATACCGAGATAGGGATTTAGCGATGAAAAATTTCATGACTGTGGAAGAACTGGAAGCAGAAGCCAGTAACGAACGCACCACTGCCAACCAACTCGATATCCTGGTCACTAGTGCTCGAGAATTGGTCACCTACCGCGAACGGGAAATTGAAAAGGTGAATAGCATACTTGATAAACTCGAGAAAGATCTCGAGAAAGATAGTCTTTTATGAGTAACACGCACCTTAATAGTCGTATCATCCATATTACGAACGATTAGCAACCCCCTTAAACAGTAAAGTTTTATGTGTGTCCCTTCTGGTAAGAAAATAAAGGGGCACTAATCTGAGAACCTAACCACTAATCGACAAACCTGACGAGTTCACTTTCAGGCGGAATATTCAATCCCCATTTGGCTAACTGGCTTTTACTCAGATAAACGTTACCGCCACTTTGTTTTTTTATTTTTATACTTGCTGGAAGCTTACCTTCAACCAGTATTTCATTCGCGACATCACCGGCATCTTCTCCCATATTTTTCCCATTAAGTCCAAAACAACCCACCAACATATCCTTGCCAATAAGAGAGGTATGTACCGTTATAGGAGGGATAGGGGTATTTGCGGAAATCCATCGCGCAATATTCTCATGCCCCACAACGTTGCTGTTTTCATCAGTTACTGTAAACCCCATCGTTGGATATACAGCCGTATACCCATCACCTTTACTGCCAGCTACCCACTTTTTCCAATCTTCGAATTTTTCCGATCGTTTAATATGAACCTCATTTTCACCCAGGGTAAACATCTTCTCTCCCTTCAGGTCATTTTGAAATATAGCCGTAGCAGAAGTACTCTTCCCCATAATGATTAATACTTTAGTTAGGTCAACACCCACTATTTCAGACAAATAGACAAGACCTCGCTTGATAAGAGGACGCTCCAGCACACCGGTTATATTTTGATGATCATTAAGAATCCATGGGTAATCGACCCGGATATTTGCATTAACCCCCGAGAAAACAACAGGAATCTCTCGACTCACAAACCTGCCCACCAGTCTCGTGGCGTTATCATCGGTAACATAAACTAAGTGCGGACGTTTTTTGTCGATTAAGGTTAAAGCCTCAATGGCTTTTTCCGCGTATTGCTCCTTAGGCAAGTTTTTCGTATCCATGTAAAAGGTATGATACGTATATTCAGCACCGACCTTACTTTTAAACCCACTTTCTTGAAGAGGAACCCAATCTACGTGGTCTGTATTGTAGCTATGCACTATAACAATATTTTTCTCACGCGCAGAAAGATCTAAAGAAACCCCAACCAGTAGGAGCAAGGAAAAACAACCTATAATTTGATTTAAAGTAATAGGTACTTTGATAAAAGGCATTTTAGTCACATATATAGCCTTATCAGCATAAGAGCGCTGCTGAATAAGATGACCTTTAATTCTTTTTACTATAGTTCATTCCGCCAACAACCACCTTTATATGGCTGATCGCACCACGGCCTAATATTTATAACTTTTCAATCTATTGGTGATCATGAAATTCCTACTCATTATAAAAGCAGCACACTTTTAACTGAATAGGATTTTCCTCAGAAGCTATAGTCAATTTGTGGCGATATAAATACTGACTAAACTCATAGGAAGACATCAATGGTTAATTACCGTGTCCACTACAAATTCTAAGCTAGCATTTATCGTTCCCTTCATAATTTTATTGATTATAAAAAGTCTGTTTTCGACCGGCAATAACACCATTAACTTAACAACAGAAATATACCCCCCATTTCTTCTAGTAAATAAAGAACAAGGCTGGCTTTGGCAAGTAGTCAAGTCTGCCTATAAAACACAAAGCATCGGTGTTGATCTCGTATATGTGCCTTGGTCCCGAGCGGTATATCTTGTCAAACAAGGTAATAAAGACGGGTTGCTTGCCGCATTTCACACCAAGGAACGAGAACAATGGGCACTCTATTCTGATCCAATCACCCAATCTCGCACAGTTTTATTTAAACGAAAGAGCAGTAATATTCGTTATCGATCTCTACCTGAATTAAAGAATTACACCATAGCTGTTGGTCGAGGCTATGCGGTGAGCAATGAGTTCGATAATGCTGACTACCTAAAAAAAATCTTCGTGCGCAGCTCCTTTCAGGGGTTACAGATGTTATATCTTGGCAGGGTTGACCTTGTTGCGGGTAATGATCTAGTAGACCAATACCATATCAATAAAACACTCTCCAGAAGCAAGAAATTTAAGAATATAGAAAATGAATTAGTTTTTATTGAGCCTGCATTAGCCACGCAAATTATGTACATCGCGTTTTCAAAAAAGGTAAAGGACTATAAAATCAAGACCGATATATTTAACCGTGGACTAAAGGAAATTCGCCGCAATGGTCGCTACAATGAAATAATCGAAAAATTTAGCCACTAGGCGTCTTTAAGATTAAAAATAAGCTCTAAATGAGCGTGCCGGAAATCATTTGTTCTTACTTATACACACGAGAACGAAGGTGAAATACTCTAACTATTCTTCAACAATCCACTGAGTATCCGCGTTAAATCCCTCAGCGAATTACAAGACTCTACTTGAGTACAATAAGGTGCATAATCCGCCATAATGGAATCTCCCGTATCCCAACTCCCCCGCCCCTCAGGATTAAGCCATAACACACGGTTACTGCGACGATAAACCTGCTCCCAAACCTTCACATTACCATCGCCATTATTATTACGGGCATCGCCCAACATGATAACGGTGGTTTTATTATCGATATCGTCCAACGCCAGATTTTCAAAATCTGATAACGCCATCGCGTAATCCGTAGATCGGTTAGCCCACCCTTCCATCACCTTGGTCATGGCAGTTTCGAGATCATCTTGTTCAAAATATTCTGTTACTTCGCCCATAGCGCCGGAAAAAACAAAAGACCTAACCCGTGGCAGAACATCTTGTAGGCTGTATAAAAACAACAGCAGAAAACGCGCTACTCTACTAACAGAACCACTGACATCACAGATAGCGACAATCTTAGGCCGATCAATACGGGTGGACTTCCATTTGGTATGGAACAACACACCATCATAAGCGGCATTGGCAGCAATGGTTTTGCGCACATCCAACATACCGCGCTTGGTTACCTTACGTCGGCGAGAATGTAAGCTGGCCAGCTGTTTAGCGGCTTTGCGAACCAAACCTGTCATCCGGTCATAGCTTTGGTAATCCACCAGGGTAAAGCGCACTTTTTGTAAATTACTGTCTCGTAATTTTTTACCTTCTGCTTGTGCAAAAAGTGCGTATTGCTGCTCAACAAAATCCTGCACCTGCTCGCGCAGTAAGTTACGTCGTGTTTTTAACAATTGCACCAGGGATTGATTTTCTTCTTGTTGTGATAATTCGCGCAACTCCTGATTAAGCGCATCCATACCCATTTGCTGCATAATACGAAAGGTAAACAAGGGCTTTTGGGTGAACATCTGCATCTGGTTCACACCCACTGCGTTACCAGCGCCGGCAATGGCAACGGACATAGCAGCCTGATCACCCTGCATTAACTGCTGAGCCAATGGCGACTGCAGCGTATCAGCTAGCGGAGAGTCTTCAACCAACGAAGAGCCATCAACCAAAGAAGAATCCTGATTACTGTTTTCACTTATCAGTGGTTCAGCAGTAGAAATATCAGTGCCATCTTGCTCTAGCGCATCATCAGTTTCTTGCGCCGCCATATCTTGGGCCGCAAAATGAAAAAACTGATCAAAAACGTGATCGTACTGTAATTTGTTCTCTTGAGTTTTCGCGACGGTTAGACCAAGCGCCGTTTTCAAAACCAGCCGATTATCCAAGCCCACCAAACTAGCGGTATTTACCGCATCCAGGGTTTCAGCCGGTGAAACCGGTAACCCCGCCTGACGTAACGCATGAATAAAATCGCCAATAACCTGCTGCATAATGGGTTATTTAAGCCCCCGAACTAAACGATTAAGCTCAGGCTCAACCACTTCAATATCGTCTTGATATTTCAATAATAGATTCAAGGTATCTTTAACCCACTGTACTTCTAACTCATCCACATTCAGCAGCATCAAGGCACGCGCCCAGTCGATGGATTCACTAATAGCAGGTTCTTTCTTTAACGCCATATCACGTAGCTCAGCGACAAAATTCACCAATTGCTTACGCAGGTTCTCCGCCATTTCTGGCACCTGACTGGCGATAATCTGACTTTCCAGCTTGGGATCAGGAAATGGAATATAAAGATGCAAACAACGACGTTTTAAGGCATCACCCAGTTCACGGGTATTGTTACTGGTTAAAAAAACGATGGGTTTTGAAGTCGCTTTAATGGTGCCGATTTCAGGAATCGATACTTGGTACTCTGAAAGTAACTCCAACAAAAAGGCTTCAAATTCTTGGTCCGACTTGTCGATTTCATCAATCAACAAGATAGCGCCATCATCTTCGCGAAGCGCCTGCAGCAAGGGACGCGTTTCCAGAAATTGTTCCGAGTAGAAAATATCGCCAAACTGCTGCAAACGCTCTACGGATTCATCCAGTCCCTTGGCCCCGCGCATCACATCACCCAGCTGATCTTTTAAAACCTGGGTATAGAGCAGCTGCTTGCCGTATTTCCACTCATACAACGCCTTGGATTCATCCAAACCTTCATAGCACTGCATACGAATTAAGGGCGCACCCAAATATTCAGCGGTTTTCTTCGCAAGCTCCGTCTTACCCACCCCCGGTGGACCTTCCACCAGAATGGGTTTTTGTAACTGACAGGCGAGATACACTGCCATAGCGATAGCTTCACTGCACACATAACCCAAGTCATCAAATCCCGCCTTTACAATCTCAGGCGAAGCAATTCTGTCCTTATGTTTGATAATCACGCATAAACCCTAAACCATTGAATATGGCTGCCTATCCTACCGATTTGGCACGTGCTTACCAAGTAAAACAGAGCATCACCTTTGCAAGCACGATGGAGAATACGAATATCGGGTAAAAATCTAAGTGCTATTTGATGGCGCCATTCTATAAAACCATGCTAAAAAATATTCACGAATGCAAACCATGGGACGACCAATACTATTCAATCGTATAGTTCACGCGAAACAAAATCGTTCGCCCTTCTTGCGGATCATAAGGAGGGATAAACCCAAGAGCTAATGGATTGGTGGTCGTCTGCCAATCATAATCATCCACCCGACCACTGGCAGTGCTACGTGCCAACCCGTAATAATCTTTATCGAAGACATTTTTTATGACTAATTGTGGCTCAATATCTTTTATACCTTTATAGGTAAAGGTAACATTGGTTTTTCCATAACCCGGTGCGTATCCATTTTCATGATCTTGTATCCAATTATTGGTCGCTACCGCCTTACGCTTTGCCACAAAGTTACTGCGAATATTAACGTTCGCTTTAAACTCTGGAATTAACCAATTAATGGCCACATTTAATTTATGCCGCGCCGTTTGATCGGCCGCAGTCCAACGCTCACCTTCTTTTTGTGCCTCTAGATAGGCATAATTGGCAGATAGATCCAAGGTTTCCCATGGTTGAAATTCAACCATCAAGTTAATGCCGCGATTTTTTAAATTCCCTGCATTATCAAAAGATGCACCAACTGGCGACAAGGGATTAGCCACAGTCTGCACCAGATTTTCCGATTCGGAATAAAACCCATTAACCCGCAGGAATAGAACATCACTGTATTGAGAGCTTACTTCCAACTCATAAGTGCTAATTTCTTCGGGAGTCAGATCAGGGTTACTTTGTGGCACCCCTGCTAATTCAGAATATCCAGGCTCCCGAAACGCGGTACCGTATAATAATTTAAAGGCCAATTTTTCTTGCAAGGGTTTGAAAATGAGAGAGGCTCTCGGATTACTTATACTGCCGTAAGCATCACTACGATCATAACGAGCTCCTACAGACGTCGACCACCGTTCATTAAAACGCTTATTCCACAGCGCGTAATAGGCTTTCTCATCAATATGAAATTTTTCCGCACTTTCGAACTTCCCTAAACCTCCACCTGCATCGGCAATGGCCCACGATGAATTAGTAGAATAATGCGCATTACTTCCCGACAACGAGGTTACAGTGACCGCCTTATTATTTCGGGTAGCTTTCACACCGAACAAGATATTCTGAGATTCATCAATCTGATAGTCGACCTGTTCCTCAAGGTAATACTGTTTACCGTATGTAGATAAAACACGATCTAATTCTGTAAAACGGTAGTTATATTCCCAGCTTAAAAATGCTGGGTTATCAGTAACTCGATATACAGCTCTAGAATTTAGTGACCACTTATTATTTAACGACCAATCATTATTTAAATACAGGTGATAACCCGACTTTTCGGTAAAATAGTTCGAGCTACGCGTGTTATAGGCATAACCAACAAATAAAGAAGCGACGCCTTCTTTATGCTGCCAATAGAATCCGCCTAACTCCCAATTATTCCAGCGTAATTTTCCTCGCGCCGACTTATAGTCCTGCCAGGTTTCAAACCCCTCGTCCATCAACTGACCCGCCAAAGGGTTCGGCACATTAGTGACATAATTACCGTTAGCGTCATAATCTTCGGCTATCGTAGCTATGTGACGAATACCGTGCCAATAACCCCCAGGGTCATAGCGGTCACCATCATCGCCATCACTATCGTGACTTAACAACGCAACACTAAAATCTAAATCATCAGTAATTTGCCCACCACCGTATAAATCAAAACCCCGAGTGTTGTGCTCACCGTAGAAAGGCCGTACTTGCACCCCCTTTCCCTGATAGGAGTCGCGAGTAATAAAATGTATTAAACCGGCATACGCTTGCGCTCCATACAAGGCAGAGCCAGGACCTTGAATCACTTCAATGCGCTCCAAATCCGGCAGCATACTCTCAAAATGCCACTGGGTTGAACTTAAGGTACTTATATTATTCTGAGGAATACCATCCACCATGATCAACAGCTTACGCTGACCATTATCCGTTAAGCCGCGAAACAGACTGCGATTACCCACGGGACCACCACTGGAATCCCCTTCCAACATATCAAATTGTGGTAAATCCGCAGCGATCTCAGAAAACGAACGATAACCGCGCTCATCAATCATACGACGGGTGATCACCAGCATACTGGCCGGTGCGTCAGAGATTTTCTCAGCTTTTAGGGAGGCGGTTGTAACCTCCATATTCATAAGGTCGGCAAGATCGAGCCTAAACACATCGTCCACATAAGTTTGAGCTAGCTG
>Ga0105352_1000708_pt1 | contig 19170 bp, 14 predicted proteins | sample EN8Hudsemesocosm_FD_83507 | JGI IMG/M metagenome (GOLD analysis project Ga0105352, IMG submission 83507) | Methane-oxidizing microbial communities from mesocosms in the Hudson Canyon - EN8B Hudson Canyon | ecosystem: Environmental > Aquatic > Marine > Cold seeps | place: Hudson Canyon...
ATGCTGGATGAGTTTCCATCTAGGAATGAAACCTATTATCAGTACTTGAATTTACTAAAGGCTGATATGGGCACTTCGGAAGCAAAAGAGTTTGTGCTGCGTGTGTTCAAGATGCCTACTTATTATCAGAATAGTGCCATTATGCTAGATGTTTATAAAGAGCTTAAAAGCACTGATGCTGGTAAAACCTTATTATTAAACCAGAAGCTACTGATGTTTATCACCAAAAAATTCTCTGAAGCTGGTGAGGGAGACGTCGCTGAAGAGTTGGTGTTAAAGTTGATGGCGGCAGAAAATAAACCGCCAGAGATTGCTTTGTTGTTGTTTGATATGGGCAATCGATTTGGAGAGGACGGTAATCAAGATAGGAAAGTTCGATATTTTAGAAAGGTAATAGAAGTGTTTCCTGATACGAAAGAAGCGGAGCTTTGTAGGGCTGTGCTAGGTTGAATGTTTTACGATAGTTCCATCTTGCAAACTACCTTCCTATAAGATAGCCATTCGCTCGATGATGAGTGATCAGGGAACTTTTTTAGAATGTAATCTAGCAGTTTTAGTGCAGGCTTCCCTTGGTGGAGGATTTCCGCATAGGCTTTACTGGCTAAAAAGTAAACGTCTGCAAGGCCTATGTAATTTGGAAACCGAATATGAAAGCCTTTAAGCAGAGCTGTACTTTCCTTGCCTAAACCTCGTTTGATTAATATCTCCGCAAGTTTATGGTTGTGCTGGGGTGACTCAATAAGTGGCGCAAAGTTCACTCGAAAAGCATCTTGATATACATTGGTAGCCTCATCGAAATAACCATTAGCGCAAAGCTGATTAACGAGGGTTGGCGTATGTTCTCTAAGTTCGTGATTATTTTTTGTCGCTACGAGTAGTTTTTGATAGTGCAAATCGAGAGTTTGATTCTCTTTTTGGGCAGTGACTCTATGTTTAACTACTTTGCATGCTTCGATAAAACGTCCTTCACGGATATGAACTTCAGCTTGTGCGATTACTCTTTTATTCTGATATTCATCTTCATCGATATTTTCAGAGCTAAAATCCAATTCTGAATCGAAATCCAATGCATGTTCAAACTGGTGTAAGCAGTAACCTATCATGGCGAAGATTACACAGTAAAAATAACCAGAGATGAATATAGCCAGAGGTGCCACGGCGGCTGGGTTCATTGCGTCGTATAGAATAGGGAGTAGATACTGAGGCCCGGCTGAGAGCGTCATCATAAAGGCGAATAATATGAGATATGGTAAGCCGATTTGAATGATCACTTTTGTTAGTAAGATAGGGTTAAGGGCTGAGGTGATGGCGCCTTCTTTGGCGAGTATCATGATACTTGCGGGTAGGGCAAGAGTGATAAAGGTTTGTGCAGATATCGCTAAGAACTGCGAGCCTGACTGTATGGAGAATGAATAGAGTAGTCCAGCACAAAAAAATACAGTGATTTGATGGAAAAAGATACCTAAGCCACTGCCGGAAAATGCCTCCGTTAAGTCGGGAGGACTCATATTTCCTTGACTGGTTTTTTCAATAATATGGTAAAGGTACTTTAATCCTATGCTGATAATAAGGATGATGAGAGGCCAGGTAAAGAATTCTATAAGAGGAATCATTACCCCTAAAAAAGATAATGCCGCCAGGAAAATGATGGGAGCCGATTCGAAAGGGTAAGCAAAAAATCGATTCACATCATGCCAAAATGGCGCGACTGTGTTGTGGTGGCCTAAATAGGTTAGTCTCTGCTGGCAACTAGGGCAGTCTGGTTCATGTCGGTGTGTTCCTGGTGGTTTTGGCGCACAGCATTCACCGATATCTCGTTCGCAGTGGGGGCAATGCCAACTTGCTGGTTTTGATCGGTGATAAAAGCAAGCATCCATTTCTGCCATTGATATAAGCCTTGTAGTATTTCTAGCAGGTTAGCCTACTTACTTTATGATGGCTATGTATCAATAAAATGCAGAAAGCTTTTTGATTACATTTTTGTTAACCGGTACAGTCGCTGTGCCGCCAGATATGCGTTGTGTGATTAAGATGGATTCGCCTCTATAGCCATCAAATAGGCCATCAATTTCCCGTCCAGTTGTGGTTTTGATCTTTACACGCTTTTTTAGGAATTTATCGAGCTCTTTTAATGTAATCTTATGAAACTCAGGGTATTCATTAGTGTGTTTCAGAGCTTTACTTGCTACTGTTTTCTTTTTTTCCTTTGGTTGGAAGGCAGCTTTAAGTCTTGACGTGTTAACGCTAATGTCTAGATCGTTAATGGCTTGTCCATTAAAAGAAAGTCCAACGCCTAAGAGGGCGAGAACATCCTTGGTTTTATAAAAAGCATAATCATCTAGTCGATCAAGTTTGAACGGTTCGTTAGGCTCAAGGCTCACTTTAATCGATTGAGCATCGCTAGTATATGCACGGTATGAGTCTAATATCTCATCGTTTACTTTAATGCCTATCTTGTTCAAATATTTCGGCATTCCGTCTATGTGCGCTGCTATGAATTCTGTTTCTGTAATATCTTGTAGGTCTGAGCAATACTGATTTCTGCGTGTGTTGTATGATTCGTCAACAATTTCGACGGCAGCAGAGTTGATTGTTAGAGGGTTTTGCATGAAGTAGAAGGGTGATAATTCTGGAGAACTAACCGTGGACTGACCAGTAAACTTAATTGATGCAATATTATCTGCACCAAAAAGATAGTGGATATCCAGGTTTTCTTCATAGGCATTGAAATCCCAGCCCATACTTAAGCTAAAAGTAAGTTCTTCATAACCCATAGCATACAGCTCTTTGGCACCGAAATGCTTTATGTCACCGCAACCAATGGTGCTGATTGAGCGTATACTTACGTTTTCACCGAAGGAGCTTTGTAGGCTTTTAAGTGTGTCTTCAGTTAGGCTTACACCAACTTGATTAACTGAAATGTCGAGTGCATGAGGCGCCACACCCTTTTTAACTTTTTCTACTGCCTTAAATAATTCAGAAACCCCTCCCGGTGTTTTAACGATAATTGAGCCAATGGTTACTTTTTCGCCTGTGAGATAGGGCGTGAGTTCAATTTTGTTAACACCGACTTCACCATCAAAGCTGGTATGAATGCCACCATATTCGAATTTAGCGAATGGCGTCATCATCTTAGCAAGATTGTCTACTTGCTTTTTAACGCTATACCACAAATATGCCTTAGTTGAGATAAGGGCTAGCAGGGGTAAAGCTATAACTAGAATAAGGAGGTTGCGCATATTGAATCCTTTCTCTCGGTAGTGTTTTTCCGGCTGGTTTTAGGGCGCGCTAGGGCTGACTATTATCAGTAGCATAGACGCCTAATAAAATTAACGTCTAGTAAAAAGCGAGAGAATGGACGTATACAAGACCGGCGGGCGCATGTTTTTACTGGGTTTTAATCGTCTAGGCTTAATGAAGATATAGTGTGGACCCAATTTATAGGCTGTTATGTGTGCCATCGCAAAGTGGTTTTTTATTGCTGTGTTTGCAGCCGCAAAAAAAGACAGTCGTTGATTTGGTCGCTTCGTATTTGATAGGTGTAAATTCAGTGTTCTTGTGTGAGCCATCACAAAAGGGCTGGTTCTCGCTCTGGCCGCAGCTACACCAGAAATAATGCTTTCCTTTTTCTACGTCAACTGAATAGGGCGTAGTACTGGCTATCCTTGGGCTTGGCATTGACCGGTATCCTAAGTAGTATCTATTATAAACACTAGAGACTAGTAGGGAGTTTGGCAACTTTATACTGACTTGATATAGAGGCTTGGTTTTACAGTTAATTAGTTATGGGTTGCGGTTAGTCGTGTACATGAAAACCAAGCAGGGCAGCTTATAGCTTTTTTGGCATGAGTGATTTGAGTTTTTGAAATGGTCATTTATGGCTCATCACCGATAGGTGCGTAAGCAAGGGAGAATGTGCCAGGACCTATATTGATGCCGCCAGTTGTACTCATCACAGAAATCATGGTTTTTATACCGTGGACTAAGCAGAATTTCTCGAAGTTTTTAAATGGGTCGGTACGCGTGATATCGGTGGGGTCTCCAGCGTAACTCATTGCAATCAGCTTAGTCATTAGTCCCCCTTCAATGGCTCGTTCCGCACGGCTAAAAAGCTTTTGTACCGCGTTATCGAAGGATCGCGTGTTCTCAATGGGATCTGTTTCGCCGCGATGGATGCGTACTATGGGTTTGATATCTAGTAGTTTTGCTACCATATAGCGGAATCCACTGAGGCGTTTTTCACCCGTTCTACTGTCACGCTTTCTAATATAGTAAAGATCATTGGGTATGGTATAGGTATAAATATGATCACTTAGAGCTGCCACCATTGGGCGTAAGCGGCTGAAACTGAGCTTCTCCTCATGGAGTAGTCTTATTGCTTCATGGACAATAATAGCTTGACCGGTAAAGGCTGTTTTGCTGTTTAGAACATTGAGGTAGAACTTGCCATCAATGCCCGCATTTTTACGCCTCTCTTGGTAATTGTTAAGTATGGTAAAGGATGCTTTAGTGGCATTCTCGTAAATTTTACTGAAGGAATTACTAACCGTAATAACCAGTACTCGGTCATATTTTATGACCAGTTCTTCCAAAAACATCGTTTGAATAGCTTCGGCAGACAAGGGTTCAGTCGAAACGGTTACTTTTTTGTCAGAAAGGTATTTTTTGAAGAATTTTTGAGTTTCAGCCGGGTCCCTAGTATCTAGGTATGACTCGTCCCCAAATTTAAGGCTAACGGGAAGAATATGGATATCATGTTTTTCAATGTAGGATTGCGGTAAGTCGCATGCTGTGTCTACAACAACACCAGTTCTCATGTTTAGTGTTTAATCCCTGTATCAGCTCATACATCAGCTAAGTGAAGTGAATGAGCTGCATGTTGCCATGGGTTATGGAGGGAGGCTATAGAGGCACAGGGTTATTGGGATAGAGTTAAATATTCCTACGACGTATAGCATGGGTAGGATTATAGAGTTGAATGCTGCTAATGTTTTTCATTGATCGCTGCGTGCAAGGCATCTTCCAGTTCCGTATAACGAAACTTATATCCGGCTTCATAAAGCCTTTGTGGAAGCACACGCTGACCGGTCAGTAAAAGACGGGACATTTCACCGAAGACCATTTTTAATACAAAAGCAGGCGCTGGAAAAGGGGTAGGACGCTTGAGTGCGAGCCCTAATGCCTTTGTGAATTGTATATTAGTAACTGGGTTGGGGGCTGTAGCATTAAATACGCCGGTCAGGGTTGGGTGCAACATTAAATACAGAATAATAGAGACGATATCATCGAGATAAACCCAGGACATCCATTGATCACCAGAGCCAAGTCTGCCACCTAAACCAAGTTTAAACGGTAACAAGAGCTTTTTCAGGAAGCCACCGTTGGGACCGACTACTAAGCCTGTGCGTAATAAGCATACAGAGACTCCAAAATCTTCAGCTCTTAACGCCATTTGTTCCCAGTTATTGCACAATTCGTTGGTGAATTCTGGATGAGGTTCGGTCATTTCATCCACAAGAGTGCTGCCTTTATCGCCGTAGAAGCCGACAGCAGAGCCACTGATTAGTTTTTTTGGTTTCCTCTCAAGTCGGTCAAGGCAAGCTAAAAGGCTCTTAGTTAGGCCTATTCGGCTTTCCTTTAATTGATTAATTCTGTCGTTGCTCCAGCGGTGGTCGGCGATGGGTTCACCCGCTAGATTGATGACGTATTCAAAGGTATCCGAAGCTCTAATGTCATCTAGGGAGCGTACGCATCTAACATTTCCTTTGAATAGTTGGCTACAAAACGAAGGACGTCTTGTAAGAATAGTGAGTTGATATCCTTTGCTTATCAAGCGAAGGCACAAGCTTTTACCAATAAAACCTGTGCCACCGGTAATGAGAATTTCCATATATTGCCAACACTTTGACTATTTTAGTGATTCAAATAACAGTGTAGCTTAAAGTATACAGGTGTCTTAGTTAGAGCTAATTAAAGTCCTTTACTGGAGCATTGGATGCCTTGGCGCTTTTGATTGACTAGTAATCCTGTGGCGCGATCACCTGCTTTGGAGGCGACAAATAAGAAGCCGTTTATGCATTTCGCTACTTGTCCGGATGGTTTGTTAGACATATTAAATCCTTTTGCTGGATCTATTGTGATTGCGCTAAATTCGCTGACGAGTAGTTCGGAGGCTTGAGATATGTGACGTATATAACCGAAGCCATCTAAGATGAGTACGGTGGCAATAACTGAGAGTATGGCTGATAGTACAAGGTTTCTAGGTTGGTCGTCTGGGTTTAATTTCATGTTATGGCTCTCAGCTCGTAATGTTAAATGGTATATAGCTAATTCTATGGGAGTTCGATGATATGATGTTTTGTCAACGTATGACCATTACCCTGACAAGGAGTAATAATGGCAAGTTCGAAGTGTCAATTTTGTCGTAAAGCGAGAGTTGTTTTTATCTTTCTTGCAGTAATTACTGCTTGGGTAGTACTCGCTTTACACAAACAAGGTGTTATTTAGTGCATTAGTTATTGTTCAATATTGTATCAAGTTTGATAGGTTGTGCTGCTTCCACCTGTAGTGATTCTACCGTGCTAGGGGGAGCGGGTTGCTCATAAGGAGTTAACCGAACTAACAGCCCCATCAAAGGGTGATCAATATAATGAAGTTCTTTGCTACGCATTCTGCGTTTTTGCGTTAGGGCAACAGTGCGTATGGGTATGTATTCAGCTTCTGTAGTTCCTGCAAAGGGATTTTCTGGGGAGCCAAGAGTAAACACAGGCTCTGGAAATACCAGAGAGTTTAGGTCTGCGTTTAAATCTTCCGTATTCGTTTGTCGGTTATTGAAATTATAGGTATCTACTGAGTGAATTGCGGTACCAAATTCATTGAGTGTTAAATTGGTCTTGATATGCAGGTACCTGTTGACACTGAAAGTAATATTGCCGGCTAGCTCATGGTATTCATTGTGCTGTGCACCTGCTTCTATAATCAGCGGTGTGGCTTTGAGATTGTCTGTCAGTGGTTGGCGCCATACTTCATGGAATAGCACTCGAAATGTACCTGTTCTATCTAACGCGTCAATATAATTTAAAAAGCTCTTATTATGCTTCTTTAATAGAGATATGTGTTGCCCAATATCTTCTTGCTCTAATGAGCGAGGGTAAGTGGTAACGTTACTACCCTTTATTTCTGTTTGAGCTTGGTCATTGGTTTTATTATCTGTAACTGGGTGTAGTAATCGAATGCCATCAAGGTCAACTGGATAGCTAGTGTCTGTTGACCAGTGCTCTGCTTGTTCTGCTCCCTCACTTTCATTGGCATAAATTAACAGTTCGATTTGATACCAAAGTGGCCCTTTCTCTGCAGTATCTTCTTCAGCATAGGTTGTTGTTGCAAAAGTCAGAGTTAGCAACCAGGTTGCCAATAATAGGATTTGTTTCATTGATGATAAAACTCCTTAAGCTGATTTCTTTGTAGGTGTTGATGGTGATAATTCCTGCAATAGTTCACCTACTTTTTGTAGTCTGGCTTCATGATCATTCATATCAAGGTGAAAGCGTAGTTGGGTTGCACCTTCCATCTTATATTTTTGAGGCATTGTTTGAACCATTTTTACAATGGTGATTGGTTCAATATTGGTATTTGAACTAAATTCGAGTTTGCCGCCTTTATCGCCGGCATCAATTTTAGATATGCCTAGTTGGTTAGCGCTTAATTTAAGTTCAGTAATCCTAAAGAGATATTTTAGTTGATTTGGTAATAACCCAAATCTGTCTATCATCTCTACCTGTAAATCTCTAAGCTGACCCGCGTTTTTAGCATTGGATATACGCTTGTACATTATGAGCCGGGCATGTACATCAGGTAGGTAATCTTCCGGAATTAACGCCGGTAATCTTAGATTAATTTCTGCGCCGTGGGCGAGAGGCTGATCAAGGTTTGGTGTTTCACCGTTCTTAATTGACTCAACTGCACGTTCCAGTATTTCCATGTATAAGGTGAAGCCTACGGTTTGAATTTGTCCACTCTGCACATCACCTAATAATTCACCGGCGCCACGAATTTCTAAGTCGTGAGTTGCTAATGTGAAACCCGCACCTAGGTCATGAGCTGCTTCAATGGCATCTAAGCGTTTGATAGCATCTGTGGTCATGGACTTTTTGTTGGGGGTCATTAGGTAAGCGTAAGCCTGGTGATGTGAGCGTCCGACACGTCCACGTAATTGGTGCAATTGCGCCAAGCCAAATTTATCTGCACGCTCAATGATGATGGTATTAGCGTTAGGTATATCGATACCCGTTTCAATGATGGTTGAACATATTAGTATATTAAAACGCTTATGGTAGAAGTCGGACATCACCTGTTCTAGCTCACGCTCTCTTAGTTGGCCGTGAGCTATGCCTACGCGTGCTTCCGGTGCCAGAGCCTCAATATCCCTTGCTGCTTTTTCAATGGTTTTGACATCATTGTGAAGAACATAAACTTGCCCACCCCGCAAGATTTCACGCAACAAAGCTTCTTTTATCAAATTATCATCACGTTGGCGCACAAAAGTTTTAACAGAAAGGCGTCGTGCAGGCGGTGTTGAAATAATTGACAGATCCCTCATGCCAGACATGGCCATATTTAAAGTTCTAGGGATTGGTGTTGCCGTCATCGTGAGTATGTCGACTTCCGAACGCAACGATTTTAGTTTTTCCTTTTGACGAACACCAAAACGGTGTTCCTCGTCGATAATGAGTAAGCCCAGGCGTTTAAAGGTTAGGTTGTCTTGTATCAGCTTATGGGTGCCGATAATAATGTCAGCGGTACCTGATTTTATGTGTTCGAAAGTCTGATTGATTTCTTTGGTGGATTTAAATCGTGATAAGACTTCAATCTTTACTGGCCAGTCGGCAAATCTATCGCGGAAAGATTCGTAGTGCTGCTGCGCTAATAGTGTTGTCGGTACCAGAATAGCAACTTGTTTGTCACTGCTGACGGCCATGAAGGCGGCACGCATAGCGACTTCAGTTTTACCAAAGCCAACGTCGCCGCATACGAGGCGGTCCATCGCTTTGTCAGACGTCATATCTTTTACAACGGTGTTGATTGCACTTTCCTGATCAGGGGTTTCCTCAAATGGGAATCCGGCAGCAAATGCAGTGTAGTTCTCTTTAGGGTCATCAAAACGAAAGCCTTTTTTGGCGGCTCTTCTTGCATAGATGTCGAGTAGTTCGGCCGCAGCATCACGAGCCTGTTCTGCCGCTTTTTTCTTGGCTTTGGTCCATTGCTCTGAGCCCAGTTTGTGCAAAGGCGCCGAATCATCATCAGCCCCTGTGTATCTGGATATTAGATGCAATGAGGAAACAGGCACATAGAGTTTGGCGCTATCAGCGTACTCAAGGGTGAGAAACTCAGCTTCTTGGCTATCAACGCTGATGGTTTGAAGTCCTAAATAACGTCCAATGCCATTGTCGATATGCACAACGGGGGCACCAACGCGTAATTCTGTAAGGTTTTTAATAACTTGATCGGCATTATCAATTTCCTTTTTTCGTCGGCGACGTTGCATTACACGTTCGCCAAACAGTTGTGATTCTGAGATCAAGGAAACAGATGGATCGTCAAGAACAAGTCCTTGCTCTAGTGGTACGACAGTAATGCCGATAGGGTCTTTGCTGGTTAAGAAATCATTCCACCCATCGAAGTTGGTTAGGCGTAGATTGGTGCTACTGAGCGTATCAAGTAATGTTTCTCTGCGGCCTGCTGATTCTGCACAGAACAGTACGCGCCCTGAGTAATCTTTTAAATATTGTTCTATCCTGTTCACTGGATTATCGAGTCGTGCATCGATGGGCAAAGTAGGCGGAGTTTCTGTATTTAGGTCTTCTTGCCCTGCTTTTTTACCTAAGGTTTCTTTAGAAAGAGTGATGCGAGGAAAGCGTTTTAAATTTCCAAAAAGCTCATCACTAGGAACAAAAACGCGGTGGGGCGGTAAGATAGGTTTTTCAGGGTCTACTCGGCGACTTTCGTACCTTGCGTTGGCCTCAGACCAAAAATGCTCGATGGCGGAATCGATCGGTCCTGGCGTAAATATCAACGTATTGTCTGGGAGATAGTCGAACAGGGTCTCGCAGTGATCAAAAAACAGCGACAAATAATACTCAATCCCCGGTGGTGAAATACCTTCGGATACATCCTGGTAGATGGGGCATTTCCTGACATCGACATCAAAGGTTTCGCGCCACATTTGGCGGAATTTTGTAATTGCCTGGTCAGTAAGCGGGAATTCTTTTGCGGGTAATAAACGGATCTCTTCTACTTTCTCGATAGAGCGTTGTGTTTCAGGATCAAATGTCCTGAGGGTATCAATCTCATCATCAAATAAATCAATTCTAAAAGGAATGTCACTTCCCATTGGGAATAGGTCCAGGATCGAACCGCGAACGGTAAATTCCCCATGCTCATAAACTGTATCGACACAGCGATAACCGGCGCTCTCTAGCTGGTGCCTGAAGGTTTCCAGGACGAATTTTTGTCCTACATCCAATAATAGTGTATTACCGAGCAGATAATCCTTAGGCGTGATTCGATGCATTAGGGTGGTGACGGGGACAATTAAAACGCCTTGTGTCACTTTGGGTAGTTGATACAGCGTATGTAGTCGTTGAGAAATAATATCTTGATGCGGGGAGAAGGTGTCGTAGGGTAATGTTTCCCAGTCCGGGAAATTTAACACGGGTATTTGACTGTTTTCGCCCAAGAAAAAGCGCGTTTCTCGTTCTATCCTATCAGCCGCTAGGCTGTCGGGTGTGACGACTAGCGTTAAACCATCGTTTTTTTGTGCGGCTGTTGCGATTGCTAAGCTGAGAGCAGAGCCTATGGCTTGCCCCCATACTCGCTTATCGCCAGGTTTTGTTGGTAACTCTGGGATAAAGCTCAATTCGGGCATAACTACAAATACTTGGTCAATAGAAGGGCCGCTATTGTACCTTGGTATCCATAGAAATGGGATTGAGGAATGGATGTAAGTTTGCGTTAAGCCGATACTTAAGAGGGGCCTGCCGCAGTATTACTACCGCAATTATTGATAAGAAAGTCGATTTCACGATCGAGGCTTTCGTCGAGTTCACCGGTAATCATCTGCCAGCGCTCTTCGTTGGTGCCCATTGCTGTGCTTACAATCCACGAGGCAGGTGACAGAATTGTCGCGGCGTTAAAAACCTTATAGGTCATCGATGGTCGCCCAGCTTCCAGTGTATCAATCTTTGCTGAAAAGTCGCTGCAGCTTGATGATGCTCCTACGGCTTGGTATTCCGTGATTTCATAGGTGTTAGCATTGCTGATATGGGGTTGTGTCGAGGTGGATGCACAGCCGGTGATTAGCAATAAGGGTAGAAGTAAGGTTTTCTTAAGGCTTGCGCACGCCATTATTATTATTCCCTGATTTATTGTTATTTTTGTAGGGTGGTGCGGTTATCCTAATACTATATCCTTAGCTTGGTTTATAGGCAATTGCGAATATAAGAAATTACGTTTATAGCTCAAATTTTCTGTTTGGCTAGTCAATTATCTGAACGAGCGTCTCAGGTATCGTTTTGTTGAACTTGTAGTTCAGTTTGTTAAACCAGTGGTCAGCGCTTTCGACGGATTTTGTACGTAAGAATTTATATTCATTGGGAATGGTAAGCCCCATAGACATTTGGGTTAACTGGGAGATGAAAAGCGAAGAATCACCAATTAAATACACGCCTGCGCGTTGGTTGTGATCGACGCACCATTGCATGTGGCGATTCATGATCGGGACGCAATCAGGTGTTGATAATTCCCATTCCGTTAGATCGCAAAATGCAGCCCAAGGCTGGTCAATAATCGAATTTACAAGGGTTCGATATTTTTCGTCGAATGCCTGGGTAGTTTCTGCATTCCAGCAGCCGGAGCATTTTAGATACAGTACATTTTCTTCTGTATAAAGCGCAAAAGAACCGTGTTGTTTCATAGCTTTTTGTTTTTGTTCTCTTAATATCACTTGTTCGGTTGAGCCTAGCAAATTGTGAGATTGCGGGCCAGTTTGGTATTACCGCTTTATCGTTGTTTTCTGTAGTTTCTTTTTGTAGTTATTGGGTGTCACGCCTTCCCAGCGTTTAAACGCCTTGGTGAAGTTGCTTTGATCGTTAAACCCAAGCAGATGAGTGATGTCAGCTAGCGTTAGTTCGTTATCCGACAAATACTGCTTGGCTTGTTCGTGACGAACTTCATTGAGAAGTTTGGTGAAGTTGGTGTCTAGTGCGCTTAAGTTTCTTTGGTACTGCCTTAAGCTGATACCGTAGTTGTCGGCAATATCCTGCTGTTTTGGTTCTCTAATAGGTAGAATGTCAGATATAAAGTAACGCGTTCTATCTACTATATTTCTAGCTCCCATTTTAGCAATGTTTTTTACCGCATATGCCTCATTGGTTTCGGCCAAGGCTGGGTTGGCGAGTGGAGCGTTTCGACCAACTTCGCTAAGGTTGAATTCGATGGCATCTACCGGTTGCTTGAAGTGCAGAGGGAGCTGAAAGAAGTCCTCGTATTGGCGTAAAAGATTTAGATTAGGTTTAGGTCGTGAAAAGTGAAAGCCGCATATACTGTTTTTCCGAATAGAGCCCTTGTTCATAACTTGAAGGTGAAGTGCGAAGAAGGCGTCAATGCTTTCGGATGCTGAAAAATGTTGAATCTCAGGATCGATATGGTATTCGAGAAAAGCACTGTTTTTGTTTTGTCGTGTCTTTAGGGTGACAGCGTCCGTTATGAGTTTGCTAACGCGACTTAAACGTTCGCCAGCTTCGACTAAATTAGTGCTTGAAACGGCCGAAATACCGACACCTTGAAGTAAGGCTGGGTGGGAATATTTAGCAGCTTCTAGGCCAAAAGCCGAATTATTGGTCGCTTTAGCGGCTAATTTCCAGAGTTTGAAGGTTTTCTCCACTGGGAAGCGCGCATTGAGATCGTAGGTCTGCTCAAGGGATAGTCCAGCTTCAGAAAAAACTGACTCGGCATCACAGTCGTTGGCTTCTAGGGCTTCAGCGACAGTTCTAAACCAGCTAGCGATAAATGTTCTGTTTGATGGCATCTTGGGGCGCGGTTTGCTGTAGTGATGTCATGTTCGCACCAAAACTAGAGTTGTTCAAACCATAATTCTCCTACAAATCACCCTATTATTAGTTAGGTTGATTAATTACTGAGGTAGGGCTGTGAATATTAGAAGAATGAAAGGTGAAGCAATTCTCGCTGTACTGGGCATAGTTGCTGTCGTTGGGTTGAGCTTGAGTTGGCGGTTTTTGTGGGTGAAAGGGTTCGGTGAGGTGCCGGAGCCGCGTCACTTTCCAACACCTGAAGTAACGGAGTGGAAACCCAGTGGGCCAAGAATGGTGGAGAGTCATCATCCTGCTTTTCCTGATCATGATGCCTTCCATACTATGCACGTAGGTCTGAACAATACCGATGAGATGTATTCTGTGATTGCGCCTATGGTTGAGCAGGATTGGACCGCGGAGCCTAATCTCTATATTCCTGAAGGCCCAACTTATGATAACGAAGGTAATCTTTATTTTAGTCCTATGCCTAATAAGGAGGGCTTAAGTCTGGTTTCGTTAGATGTTGAAACGGGTAAGCGCAACTGGGTGATTAAGGCTGAAAGTGGTGGCGGAGCACCGCTCGTTTTAAATGATGTGGAGAATCCGGGTAAGCAGATTATTTATCATTGTGCGCGAGACCGAGCCTGGGCGATTAGACCGAGTGGTGAAATTATTTGGGAAACAAAAAGTGGTCTTTCTTTGCCAGAGGATAAATCTACCAAGACTCACTGCTGGGGTATGAATTACATCTCAAAGTATGATGTTTTAACAGGTGTCACCATTGATGCACATGTTTATTTAATGGACCGAAAAACGGGCGCGCTTTTAACGGAGAAGCCATTTCGACTGCCAGGAAAAATTGCACCTAAGGCTAAGCAGTTGCCGTCGAAGTTTTTGCTAGACAAGGTTGATGCAACCATGGCGAGAGTATTTGATAATGACAAGTTATTCACTGGCATGATTAATGTTATTTATGGTGGAGATTTTCAGGTCAGTAATTTTTATGGTTCTGACCCCAATACAGGTCGGCTTTATGTGGCAGCAACAGCGCCAGATGGAGACGATGGTAAAGAAGACGGGGTTTCTGAGTACGGTGCAATTTATGCGTTAGAAGTTAGAAAAAGTGCAGCGGGTAAATTTTCGTTGGAAGTGTTGAGTCATAAATCATTTGCGGGTGGTACCGGTTCAACGCCATCTATTAGTTATGATGCTAATCGTGTGCTGATTTCGGATTCTTCCGATCTTATTATTGCCATGGATCTGGATTTGAATGAATTGTGGCGTATTCAAATGGAAGATCAGATCGCCGCGTCTGTTGCTATTGCTTCTGATAATAACGAGCTGTATGCGGTGAGCAAGGATAGTATCTATAAATTATACGATCGTGGTGATCACGGCGAGCTTGCGTGGAAAGCCGATTTAGATATGTTTCCGGAAGCACCGTTTTTCGAGAATTATCAAAATTTAACACCCACAATTACAGCGAATGGTTTGGCGGTTGCATTGGCAGGTGGTTACGAAATCAATAATAAGGGTCTAAAGCTGCCTACACGTATGGGCGTTGGGGTTGTTGACCGAGCAACGGGTAAGGTTCGCTCATTCAGTTTAGGTACAGAAGAGTCTATTGCAGTAACGAGTGTGGGTCATGACGGTGGTTATTACTTGGCAAATTCACCGGTGCGGCATGCAGTGACAAAAACACTTTTCCCTGAGTTGGCGGGAACGCTAAATGGTGGCGTAACGCGCTATAAACCAATTCGTCAGGATTTGGTGGTTAGAGATGCAGCTTGTGCCGCTGATACGCGCGTTATAAATACGCTTAAATATCCGCAATCTATGGCGCAGGATATTCGTCAGCTGAATGTATTGTCCCGCCAAATAATGCATGCACTTGATGAGGCTGTTGCTGAAGGAAGTATGGATGTTGGTAAGTCAGCGGTTATTGCTGAAAATATTACTGCTGTGATGAGTGGGTTGTCTGAATCTACTTTTGCTGATGCGGGTAAAAGCTTTGGCGAAGTGTGTAGTATGTTAAAGCAAGGCTAGCTTTACCTAGCAATTAAAAAGGCCGCTTATGCGGCCCTTTTTATATGGTTTTAAAAAGAGAGGTTGTAAACCAAATTGGCGGTATAAATATCGGTACTGCTGCGTAAATGGCTGATGGAAGCAGCAAAGCGATTTTTAGGGTTGATTTGGTAGATACCGCCCAAAGAGAAAAGATCTGAGTCGCCAATAGGGCCTTTATGGAATAGAGAGTTGTCTGTTAAAGGGGATTCTGTGCGATCGAAAGATGCTAGTAGTGAAAAGTGTTCATTAAATGATTTGTTGACGCTAAAGCCGTAGGCCCAAGAGCTTCGGTATTCAGGTGTTAGTGGAATTAAAGTACCTTGGGAGCTGCTTAATCCATTGATCAGTGCGTAGGTGATTAGAATATCAATGGGTTGATCAAGTTCGATATTGGTATTGCTTTGTGCTTCATAGTCAATCCATTGCGCATAACTACTAAAGGTTAAGTCGTTGTATAAATAGCTGCCGCCAAAGATAAGCTGCTGTGGTGTTTTGTAGTCTAGTTTGTAGTGGCCTTTTTGTATTTCACTATTAGGAAATGCTGTTATGTTCGCATTTAAAGCTCCGTATATGCTTTGCCTGAAGGCTGTATAGTATTCGATCAAGTCGCTATCCATTATTGACTTGAAGCTGCCTTTGTAATGCGTAGAGCTTTCCGGTTGATAGGTTGCAAATAATGAGTAGGAATTTGGTTTAATCCACTCTACGGTTAGCTGTCCTGTTGTGGATGACGTTGTATCAAATTCAAATTCAAATTCTACAATTGATTCTTCTGCATTTATATTTCCTCCACAAGGGTTATATAGGAAAGCTAATGCAAAACCTCTCCGGTCATTCGGGGGACCACAAAGCGCGTCTTGTATCATTTCATTAATAGATAGGAAAAAACTAGCGTCATCCTGAAGAGATGGGGCAAGGCTGCTTAGGCTTTGAGCAAGGTTGTAGCGTTGGTAGGCGGTGTTCACTACAAGTGAAATGCTTAAGTTTTCTGTTAATGTGAAGCGTATGTATGGAGAAATATAAGTCTGCTGTAAATCGGATACAGGTTCGTCGTTGGCGTCATATATAGACTTATTGAACCCAAGGTTTATGCCAGCGTGTATTTTTTCATTTACTGCTCGATTGAAATTGAATTCTATGCCACCACTTTGGTAGTCAAAATCGTAACTATCACCTTCTGATTGGTCTTGGGCAGTTCCAATCATATCTAGAACTAATTCAGAATTACTTTTACCATCCTGAGCTGCAAAATTCCCAAACATTGTATAAGAAAACTCGCTATCGGTTTCGTATTCCACAAGTTGTGTTTGAGCAGTAACTAGACCGTTTGATACCGCAGGGTCGATGCCTCCATGTAAAAGCAGCAAAGGTGTGCCCATTTCTAGGCTCTGTTTAATTGAACTTAAATTGCCAGTGTTAGCTGTTGCTGAGATGGAAAATAAAAATAATAGCGCGACGGAAACTACATTGCGTAAATGCATACATCATCCATGAATTGTGGTGGGTCCAGTTAGTTGGGACGGGAGTCTATAGTCTGTTGGTAAGCATTACAAACCGGGACATCTGAATCTAAGTTATTGCCTAGTCAATATTCAGTGTTAGGTGGTGGTCGAGCATTTATTTATTTAGAATATAGTTTTTCGATATGTATTAATTGAATGAATATTGCTCGCCTTGATCTAAATCTACTTGTTTATCTTGATGTGCTTCTAAGAGAGCGCAATGTCACTAAGTCTGCTGATTATTTGGGCATTACTCAGCCAGCGATGAGTAATGCCCTACGTCGATTAAGGGATTTGCTGGAAGATCCTTTGTTGGTGCGTACCAGTGAGGGCATGGCGCCCACCGAGCGTGCTCTGGAATTACAGCCGGTGATTCGCGATATTTTGGCGTCTGTTGAGAAAGCCGTGCAGCCAAGGCATGACTTTGATGCAGCATCTAGCACCCGTGTTTTTCGCATCATGGCTAGTGATTATGCAGAATCCACCCTTATCCCCCATGTCCTGAGCCGCCTACGGGAAGCCGCGCCAGGCGTGACACTGGATATTATGACGCCTAGTGATGTTAGTTTTCAGGATCTGGAGCAGGGTAAAGTGGATATGGCGATTAATCGCTTTGATTCTATGCCTCAATCCTTTCACCAGATTACGGTGTGGCACGATAGCTTCTCTTGCTTACTCAGTGTCGATAATCCTATTTTGCGAGACTTCAATCTCGATACTTATCTGGATGCACCGCATGTGTGGGTCAGCAAAACCGGAATGGGTATTGGCGTAGGGATGAACCCAAAAGACATCCAACGCCTGGGTTGGGTTGATGAGCAGTTGGGACGATTAGATAAAAAGCGAAAAATTGCTGTTTTTACCCGACACTATCAGGCCGCTATGTTGTTGGCGGAGCAGAAAGACTTAGTGGTGACACTTCCTAGTAAGGCGACGCGTTTAGTTAAAGATAATCCTCGTGTAGTCGTAAAAAATCCACCTTTCGAAATTCCGCCATTTGAACTAAAAATGGCTTGGAGTCCACTACTTCAGCACAATCCTGATCATCAGTGGATGCGTCGGTTAGTGGTAGATGTAGCTAAAGAGGTAGACGGTCAACTAGCTGGGTAGCCCAGAGCTGATATAAACAGAAAATTTGTGTAGAATGCGGCCCCCTCTATAAGTAGGGCTAGTAGGTTGGGCAAAAGGCGAAATGCCAATGCCAACCATGTAATAGGAGGCCAGACGGTAGTTACAGCGTCTGGTGTATAGCCGATTCAAGGCCCCAAAAGTGGGTTTTATCCAAGAGATCGAGGCATAGATATGACAGAACGAGTTCAAGTCGGTGGCTTACAAGTCGCTAAAATCCTTCACGATTTGGTTGCAAACGACATCGCTCCAGGTACAGGTATAGCGCCAGAAGCTTTCTGGAATTCACTGGAAGACATACTTAATGACTTGGCTCCTAAGAATAAAGCGTTGTTAGCAAAGCGTGATGATTTGCAGGCGCAGATTGATGCTTGGCACAAGGCTAACGACTTTGACGCAGCAACTTACAAAGCGTTCTTGACTGAGATTGGTTACCTGTTGCCGGAAGGTGCTGAGTTCAAGGTAACGACTCAAAATGTAGATACCGAAATAGCCGCACAAGCAGGCCCTCAGCTTGTGGTACCTGTTAAAAATGCGCGTTTTGCACTTAACGCATCCAATGCTCGTTGGGGCAGCTTGTACGATGCGCTTTATGGTACGGATGCTATTTCTGAAGAAGGTGGCGCAGAAAAAGGGAAGGGTTATAACCCTGTTCGAGGTGCCAAGGTTATTGCTTTTGCTCGTAATCACCTAGATGTGGCTGCACCTTTAGCGAATAGTAGCCATAAAGATTCTACAAAATATTCCATTAAAGATGGCCAGTTAGTTATTTCTCTAACAGATGGTTCTGAAACTCCTTTAGCTCAACCTGAAAAATTCTTGGGCTATAACGGTGATGCGTCAGCACCTACTGCCGTGCTGTTGAAAAACAATGGCCTGCATATTGAAATACAGGTTGATGCGTCTACACCAGTGGGCAAAGACGATGCGGCTGGCGTTAAAGATTTATTGGTTGAAGCTGCAATCACAACCATTATGGATTGTGAAGACTCCGTCGCAGCTGTTGATGCTGAAGATAAAGCTGAAGTTTATGGCAACTGGGCTGGCCTAATGAAGGGGGATCTTGAAGAATCCCTAGAGAAAAATGGAAAAACCATTGTTCGTAAATTAAATGCGGATCGTACCTATACTGCTGCTGATGGTTCTGAACTTACCTTGCATGGTCGTAGCTTGTTGTTCGTTCGTAATGTTGGTCACTTGATGACTATCAATGCGGTACTCGATAAAGACGGCAACGAAGTACCTGAAGGTATCTTGGATGGCATGGTGACTGTATTAGCTGCTATGCACGACATCAAGAAAATTAATAAACTGTCTAATAGCCGTACTGGCAGTGTAAATATTGTTAAACCAAAAATGCACGGTCCAGAAGAAGTAGCATTTGC
>Ga0105352_1000712_pt1 | contig 19130 bp, 17 predicted proteins | sample EN8Hudsemesocosm_FD_83507 | JGI IMG/M metagenome (GOLD analysis project Ga0105352, IMG submission 83507) | Methane-oxidizing microbial communities from mesocosms in the Hudson Canyon - EN8B Hudson Canyon | ecosystem: Environmental > Aquatic > Marine > Cold seeps | place: Hudson Canyon...
GACCTGGATGGTTGCCAGTTTTGCCAGTGAAGGCTTGCGTAATCAGTGGGTTCCAGATTTAGTGTCTGGAGAGCTACTCGCGTCCTATTGTTTGACTGAGCCTAATGCGGGTTCCGATGCTGCGTCCTTAACAAGCAAAGCAGAGCGTGATGGTGATAGTTACGTTATAAATGGCAGTAAGATGTTTATCTCCGGTGCCGGTGATACGGATGTTTTGGTGGTGATGGCGAGGACGGGTGCACCTGGCGCCAAGGGTGTTTCTTGTTTTCTAGTTCCCGCAGATTCCACAGGTGTGAGTTTTGGTAAAAACGAATTAAAGATGGGATGGAACTGCCAAGCAACGCGTGCGATTAATTTTGATAATGTTCGTATTCCAGTGTCACACTTAATTGGTGCGGAAGGTGAAGGTTTTAAAATTGCCATGAAGGGGCTTGATGGTGGACGAATTAATATTGCGACTTGTTCTTTAGGTACTGCCCAAGCGGCAATTACTGAAGCGCAAAAGTATCTTCAAGAGCGTCATCAGTTTGGAAAAAAATTGGCTGAATTTCAGGCGTTGCAGTTTAAGCTGGCTGATATGGTGACCGAACAGGTTGCCGCTAGGCAAATGGTTTATCTAGCGGCCTCTCGTTTGGATAACGCGCACCCTGAGGCTACGGTATATTGTGCGATGGCGAAGCGTTTTGTTACCGATGTAGGTTTTTCGATATGCAATGATGCGCTTCAGCTACATGGTGGTTATGGCTACTTGCGTGAGTTTCCTCTTGAGCGTCATGTTCGAGATAGCCGAGTACATCAGATACTTGAGGGAACCAATGAAATCATGAAGGTCATTATCTCAAGACGTGTATTAATGGATGATGCGGCGCAGCTGATTCGATAGTTTATGTAACTTTATTATATATGTTGAAATAATTTACCTGGAAATAGGCAAGGATTGTTATGAGTAAACTCATTCTTGAAAAGATGGATCATGTGGCCGTTATTACGATTAATAACCCACCGGCAAATACGTGGGATAGTGAGAGCCTTCCACAGCTTAAAGGTATGATACAAGCGCTTAATGCCGATAAAGATATTTATAGCTTGGTGGTGACTGGGCAGGGTGAGAAATTCTTTTCGGCGGGTGCAGATTTAAAGCTTTTCGCTGATGGTGATAAAGGTAATGCCGGTGATATGGCGCGCTATTTTGGCGAGGCTTTTGAAACCGTGAGTGAGTTTAGAGGTGTGTCCATCGCGGCTATTAATGGCTATGCCATGGGTGGCGGACTAGAGTTCGCGCTGGCCTGTGATATTCGTATTGCAGAACAACAAGCCAAGATGGCATTGCCAGAGGGTACGGTAGGTTTGCTGCCGTGTGCTGGCGGCACCCAGAATCTTCCTTGGTTAGTTGGGGAGGGTTGGGCGAAGCGTATGATTCTTTGTGGTGAGCGCGTGAATGCTGATACGGCATTGCGAATAGGATTGGTTGAAGAGGTCGTTGCTACAGGAGCGGCTAAGGAAAAAGCGATAGCTTTAGCGCAAAGTGCGGCTAATCAAAGTCCTGTCAGTGTGAAATATTGCAAAACCCTTATTCAAGCGGCGCGTTCAGGGTCACCTCGCGCGACCTTGCCACGTGAGCGGGAACTGTTTGTTGATCTTTTTAATAGCGAAGATCAAAAAGAAGGGGTAAACGCCTTTCTTGAAAAACGAAAGCCCGTCTGGAAAAACAAGTAGCGGAAAAACAAATAGCTGAGAAAAAGCAGCGGAAGAATAAGTGGCAAAAAAGTAAGTAACAGTGAGTTAATAAAAGTTATGAATCCTAATAGTGAAAATATTTTATTACTGGAAGAAAGAGCAACCCAGAGCGGCCATGTTATTGGTGTTATTACACTGAATTCGCCTAAGACGCTTAATTCTCTGACTGTGTCTATGATTGCCAAAATGACTGAGGCGCTTATATCCTGGCAGTCACGTGATGATGTTGTATGTGTTTGGCTGCATGGGGCTGGTGAGAAGGGGCTTTGTGCTGGGGGTGATATTCAGGCGCTCTATCGTTCGATGGTTGCGTCCGATAGTAAAGAAAATGATTACGCTCGTGAATTCTTTGAAACAGAGTATCGGCTGGATTATTTAATTCATCAGTACACTAAACCTATTATCTGCTGGGGTGATGGCATTGTTATGGGTGGTGGTATGGGGCTTATGGCAGGAGCAACATTCCGTATCGTCACCGAAAAATCAAGATTAGCTATGCCTGAAATTACGATTGGTCTGTACCCGGATGTAGGTGGTACCTGGTTTTTAAATCGTATGCCCGGCAACGTGGGTTTGTTTTTGGGCTTAACGGGAGCGTCTATTAATGCCAGTGATGCATTATTTGCCGGATTGGCGGATCGCTTTATTGCATCAGAGCAAAAACATAATGTGATGAATGAGCTTGAAAACTTACCGTGGGGTGTAGCGCAATCAGAATATCACGGTTTGATCTTTCAGGCATTGGCGGATGCACAGGTCAGCAGTGAGTCATTACTGCCTGCATCGAAAGTCAGGGAGTATTATGACCTCATCAATACGGTAACGGATCAACCTGATTTGCCGTCAATGATTGGCGCTATTACTGAATTGGATACGGATGATAAATGGTTGTTAAAAGCCCAAGCATCTTTGCTGAATGGCTGCCCAACCACAGCTGCTTTGGTCTATTGGCAAATAACCGAAGGAAAGTTCTTGTCATTAAAAGAAGTGTTTCAGCAGGAGCTTATTATTTCGATGCAGTGTGCGTTACATCCTGAATTTGCTGAGGGAGTTCGAGCGCTGCTTATCGAAAAAGATATGCAACCTAAGTGGCAGCATGAAAATGTCTCTGTCATGGATGAAAGCTGGCTCAATGAGTTTTTAGCTGCGCCTTGGGTTGGTGAAAACCCCTTGGACAATCTATAGGTATCCTGAAACGACTATTTAATTATGTTCGTTTAGAAAATAATTCTAACTAGGAGGTTTTATGGCGACGGTCGGTTTTATTGGGCTTGGTCATATGGGTGCGCCCATGGCGAGTAATTTGTTGGCTGCGGGGCATGATTTACGGGTGTTCGACATTATGACTGCATCGGTTGAAAAACTGGCGGCTGAAGGTGCTCAGCCCATGGATAGTGCAGCTCATATTTTTAGCGAATCTGTTGATGTGCTTATAACTATGTTGCCTTCAAGCCCTCATGTGGAATCCTTGTATGTTACGGAGACCGCCCTACTTGATGTTATTCCATCAAGCACTTTAGTGATTGAGTGCTCGACAATTGCGCCTGATATGGCCAAAAAGGTTGCGGCAGCCGCGAAGGAAAAGAGCATTGCTCTAATTGATGCTCCGGTATCTGGTGGCACCGCTGGTGCAGTGGCAGGAACCCTTACGTTTATGGTGGGAGGAGAAGCTGCTGCCCTAGAACAAGCTCAGACTTATTTATCGGTCATGGGTAAGAATGTTTTTCATGCCGGTGATAACGGGGCGGGGCAAGTAGCAAAAATTTGCAACAATATGTTGTTGGCGATTCATATGATAGGTACTGCGGAAACACTGCAGTTGGGTATCAATGATGGATTAGATCCGAAGGTGTTGTCGGAGATAATGAAACAAAGCTCTGGTAATAATTGGTCTTTGCAGCTCTATAACCCGGTGCCTGGTGTTATGGATAATGTTCCTGCCGCGAATGAATATGATGGTGGCTTTATGGTCGACCTTATGGCGAAGGATTTAGGGCTAGCATTGGAGGCGGCATTATCTACTCAAAGTGCAACACCTATGGGGTCTTTGGCGAGAAGCCTTTACAAAACGCATTCAATTGCCGGGAATGGTAAGCTGGATTTTTCCAGTATTTATAAAATGTTTGGTGATAGTTAATTTAATGGCATCTGAGTTTAATTAGCTTTTTTATGGGGTAGCCAATTCAATAAGACAACACGAAGTTCGTCGAAATGAATTGGCTTACTTAGATAATCATTCATGCCAGCATTAAGGCAGCGCTCTCTGTCAATGCTCATAGCGTTAGCAGTAACCGCAATAATTGGAATATCACTTTTTGGCGAGTTTAGTTTTCGAATTTCTTCTGTTGCTGTAAAGCCATCCATTACCGGCATCTGACAATCCATCAGTATTAGATCAATATCCTGATTGTTTTTGGTGAAGTCTAACGCCTCTTGCCCGTTAACTGTAGCCACAGACTCGTACCCTAGTTTCTTTAAAATGGCACAAGCCACTTTTTGGTTTACTATATTATCTTCAACAACCAAAATTTTATGGGGTTGATTTAGTGTGAGTTCTTGCTCCGCCGTTGGATCAATGAATGATGTTTCTACGGTAGTTAATTCATTTGTTAGCTGAGTTGGCACGGTGACGGTAAATATACAGCCGCCTTCAGGGTTAGGTTTATGGGTTAATGTGCCAGACATTAAGTGAGTGATGCGTTTGCAGATTGCTAGGCCAATGCCAATACCACCATGTTTGCGCTGGAAGGAACCGTCAGCCTGGGTAAATGGCTGTAGTAGAAAGGCCAATGCTGCGTCTTCAATGCCCGGACCTGTATCGGTAACTTCTATTGTTATTTCAGCTTGCTCATTGTTTTGAAAATATAAATGAATACTACAGTTAATCTGTCCGCTAGCGGTAAACTTTAATGCATTACTTATTAGATGATCGATGACTTGTTGTAAGCAGTTTATATCGATGCGAATTTGTTGCGGGATATCTGACTGAATAGTGATGTTTAAGCTTAGGTTTTTTTGTTTGGCTGCTTTTTGCCAGTTTGATTCTATGTGGTTGCCTAGTTTTTGTAGTGAAAAGTTTTGTGGTTTTAGTTTAAGGGTGCGTGCCTCCAGTTCTGACAGACTAAGGATGTTATTAACCAGTAGCATCATTTCCTGTGCGGAGGTTAAACCCATGGCAAGTTTATCTTGTTCATATTCTGAAGGGTTGGAGTGATTGAGCAATTCCAGGACACCAACAACTCCATTCATGGGCGTTCGGAGTTCGTGGCTTATGGTGGCAAGAAATTGATCTTTAAGTTTGTTGCTGTCTGCTAATTCTCTATTTTTTAGTTCCAGCTGTAGTTTTGCTTCATATTGAATATTACGCTTTTCAAGCTGCAGTAGGTTAATTCTATCTGCTAATGCTAGGGAAAGTAGAATGACTTCTAATACTGATCCATATTTACTGGCATGAAGTGTAAAGGTGTTGACGGGTAGTAATCCCATCATCATAAGAACGGTAATTGATCCGCCTACCAGGAAAAATACCCAGCCAGCCAGAAAGAATCGTGCTTGTCGATGTCCCTTTAAAAACACATAGAAAGCGGCGAACAAGATCAGGGATAAGAACAGGATTGAAACGATGAATGATAAAATCGAGAGAACCGAAACGGGACAAAATGGTGTTAAGGCTAGTAACAAAAATGATAATGTTAATGTGGCTACTAATGCTTTATCTAATCTAGGGTGAAGAGCTTTAATGGAGAGAAAATATCGGGTGAACTGGATGCCAAATATACTGGTAAGTGCGACAGTGACTTGAGATGAAATCTGTTCAAACCCGGATAATGTCGGCCAAATATATTGGTAACCAATGCCGCTTGTGGCTAGCTGTAGTGCTAAAAAGGAGCAAATGTAACCTATATAAAAGAGGTAGCTGGAGTGGCGAATGGAGACAAATAGGAATAAGTTATAAAACACCATGATGAGCATGGCACCGTAGTAAAGGCCATACCCGTATTTAATATTGTTTTCATTTTCAATAAAGGTTTTTGAGTTCCATATGTTGAGTGGGATTTGTAGTGCACCGTTTGAGCGTACCTTTAGGTAAAACTCTTTTTCTTCATTCGGTGCAAGCTGAAAAGAGTAAATGAAATCTCTATGCTGTATTTCTCTTGCGGCGAAAGGAAGGCTGTCTCCCATTTTATTGGATTTTAATGGCCGAAGATTGGATAGTTCAAAAACTTCCAGTTCATCAAGCATGGGATAGGCTATCTGTAAATACAGTTGTTCAGGTTGGTCTTGCAAATAACCATCAACTACAGAGAATTTTAACCAGTAGGTGGATGTGGAATATCCTTGATTGAATGCAGGCTGAGTTACTGATTGCCAGCTGGTATTTTTTTGAATTTGTTCGAAAGTGTAGCTGTCCTCAGAATCTTCAAAATAACTTACATGAGGCGCTAGATCATCTTCTTGGTGATGTGTGCCTAATTGGACAGGAGGTGTCGGGATGGCAGCGTTACTTGTGTTGGCTGTGAGGGCACTGCCTACAAGGGTGAATAGCGTTAAGTTGAGGGTCAGTAGGAAAAACTGTATGGCCCTAGAAATGCTCATTGATATCTTTCCATTACTGCCATTGTAGCTACAGTTCTTATTACTTCGTGTAGTTAGTAAAGTAGTTACTAAGTAGTTACTAAATAGGGGGCTATCTGCCCCCTATTTAGTAAAACATAAGCCGTTATGATTACAGTGGGTTACTGATTCAGAAGGCTTGCCGCTGCAGCCATCTGTTCACTGAGATCTTCTCCTTCTTGTTCATCCATTTCAGGGTCTAAGCCGACACGAGCAAAGGCGGTAACATCATGCCAATTAACCTGCCCCAGTGGATGATCGCTACCGGCATAACTTTGTAGTGTGGCGACGGTAACTAGATCGGTGAAATCCGCTTGGTCTGCTTGTCGATCAAATTCCAGGTATTGTTTCGGTACTGTTAGCAGGCCGGCAGGGAAATCCCAAGACTTCAGAATCATCTCACCAATGATCGGGTGCAACTCATCGATGACGGCTTCTAGCGTGATGCTGGAAGATAGCAGGTTGCTGTGTTCCTCCGCGTAGGAAAGAATGGGTAGTATGCCAATTTGGTGTGTTAGTCCTGCAAGGGTTGCTTGGTCAGGTTGAAGGCGTGTGTAATGCTTCGCCAATACATGGCAAATGCCAGCAATTTCGGTACTGCGTGACCATACTTCACGCATTTTTGAGTCAATTACATCGGAAGTAGCTTGGAACATCTGCTCCATCGCTAGGCCTGTAGCCAGGTTTGCAGAATAGTTTATACCCAGGCGATTGATGGCCATACCAAGGTCGTGAACTTCTCGGGAGCCTCGCATTAATGGGCTGTTGCACACTTTAATGACTCTGGCAGTGAGAGCTGCATCATTACCAATAACTTTGGCCAGTTGGTTGACGCTAGAGTTAGGGTCCTCTGCAACCTCTCTCACTTGCAATGCTACTTCGGGCAGAGTGGGTAAAATGAGTTGATCTTTTTCAATGGCGCTAACCAGGTCGTTTTTTACGGTTTCGACCACATCGCTCATAACTGATCCTTATCATGCATCTACAGACACAATTGTTTTGAAGGAGAAATATTTAGAAGGGCTTAATCTTCTGTGTTTTCTAATTCAATAGTATAGGGTAGATTTTCTAGTTCGAGTTGCGGTCCATCCTGTTGAAATAGCATGGTATCGTTTTTTTTCACGGCTCTGTTTTCTAACACCGCGAGTACCTCATAGCGACCTTCATCCAGAGGGGTGACATTGACTATGTGACCAATTTGGCTGGACCTGTCACTTCCAAAGCACTCAGTTCCTGGTAGTGGAGGGGTGTCCGTCTTCACTTGTGCGCGGTACATACGTCGCTTTAATGTGCCACGATATTGCATTCGTGCCACTATCTCTTGTCCTGTATAGCAACCCTTATTAAAACTAACGCCCTTAATCGCCTGTAGATTCAGCATCTGGGGGATAAACAGTTCTTGGGTATTTGTTTCTATTCGGCCGATACCCGCGGCAATGTCCAATAAACGCCCGACCTTATGATCGACAAATTCATGAGTAGTACGGATTTTTTGCCATGCGGTTGTTGCTTCTTTATGGCTCTTAAACCAGAGTTCAAAACGTTCAGCAGTGCTAGCTTCAGTGCCATTGAGTGAGGCTGTAGGAGCGACTTGGATAATGAACCCATCTGAATGAGTGGTAATTTGATCACAGCTTTTTGGTAATTCTGCAAATAGTGAGCTTAGAGTGCTACGAGTATCTGGGCCGGATATAACCATACGAATCCAGGTGTTACTGGCATCACTCAGTTCCGCTTTAAAAAAAACGGCGTACTTGCTTAAGTGTTGTAGCGTCGATGCTACGATTTCTTTGGCCATCACCAATTGAATTTGATGCTCATCGGTGCGAACTGCCGAGAAATTGGTCACCATGCGCCCCTTGGGGGTGCAGCAAGCACCTAGCTTTGATTGCTGAGGAGTAATAGCTTTTAGGTCGCAGGTTAATTGCCCTTGAAGAAATTTGTCCGTATCTGGACCTGAAATCTGCAATAGACCTAGATAGCTCAGATCAGTAATGCAGTTTTTGTCAAAATAGGCATCAGAAGACAGTTGTTGAGGTAGTGATAGGGCACCATCTTCGTCTATGTGCGCACCTTCGTGAGTCAGGAATTCTTGCCAAGCTGTGGCCATTAATTGCATCTCTGTTTAGCTGTGTAGCGCGATAATAGTGTGTAGTGCACCAAATGTCAGTAAATGTACGAGATTGTGTTCTTGGTATTTCCTTTCAGTTGCTCCAGTATCGGCTGTGTTTTATTGGCGTTATAATACCGGCTTCCAAAATTAAGGTGGTTGTAAATGTCGGAAGTTGAATATAAGCGTTTGTGGTGGCACAGTCGCCGGGGCATGCTTGAGTTGGATGTACTGTTGTTGCCTTTTTTAGAAGAGGTTTATAGAGATCTGCCAGAAGAAGATCAGAAAAAATATCAGCGGCTTCTAGACTGTGAAGATCAGGATCTTTTTAATTGGTTTATGCAAAAAAATCGTCCGGAAAACCCTGATCATGCTTACATGGTGGATCTGATTCTTAATCGTGTACAGCCATCTTGAGATTAAGCTACGTCCATCCTTTCACCTAAAGTGTGTAATGGCGTTTGTGTTTGGCGTGGCGACCTTAGCTGTTTTTCAGTTTTCCTTTGAATGGCCTTTCAAAGCATTGATGATTATCTTGTTGTTGACGCTATGGTGGGGCTCCTATCAGACCTATGGTTTATTAAAATCACGGCGATTTTGGGGGGAAGCTGTAACCTGTCTTTGGTTGCGGGAGAATCAGTGGTTACTGACGTTAGCAAGCGGTAAAACGGTGGAAGCAGTTTTAAAGAGTGGTAGTTATTTTTCTTATCGGCTTTCAGTGTTGAATTTCACCATCTTGGATAGCTCAGAGTTGAGCTGTTCTGAGTCGGGTGGTGCAAATTGGAGCTTCTTGGGGGTGAACTGTAATCGGAGGTTAAAAGTTGTGCTATTTCCTGACTCGGCTGATCCCGAGATGCTTAGAAGGTTGCGTGTTAGATTAAATCTCGGTGGACAAAATTTGTTGGGATAAGCACCGTATTAGTGGCAACCGCGTGCATTGATGGGTAATCCAGGGTGTAGTGTAAACCTCGACTTTCGGTTCTTTGTGTTGCCGAAGCGATAATAAGTTCAGCTACTACGGCGAGATTGCGCAGTTCCAGCAAATCATTGGTTACTTTATGGTTGCTGTAATACTCGCTGATTTCTTGTTGTAACAAATCAATTCTGTGTTTTGCTCTTTGTAGGCGCTTATTGGTACGTACGATACCCACGTAATCCCACATAAAGCGACGTAACTCATCCCAGTTATGGGAAATAACTACATCTTCATCGGAATCGGTTACTTTGCTTTCGTCCCAAGTGGGGATATTCGGTAAAGGGGCCTGAGATTTAATGTGTTCAATGATGTGCTTGGCTGCTGCCCGCCCATAAACGATACATTCCAGCAATGAATTACTGGCCATGCGATTGGCGCCATGCAATCCCGTAAAACTCGTTTCTCCAATGGCATATAGGCCTGGAATATCGGTACAGCCGTTGTGGTCAATCATGACTCCACCGCAGGTGTAATGTGCCGCTGGAACCACGGGGATTGGTTCCTTGGTCATATCGATGCCAAATTCTAAGCATCGTTGATAAATGGTTGGAAAGTGCTGGGTGATAAATTCTGCCGATCTGTGGCTGATATCCAGATAGACGCAGTCTGAACCGAGTCGTTTCATCTCATGATCGATGGCGCGGGCGACTATGTCCCGAGAAGCCAGTTCTGCACGTTCGTCAAATCTGTGCATAAAGGGTTGGCCATCAGGTAGCAGTAGTTTACCGCCTTCACCCCTCAAGGCTTCTGTGATCAAAAATGATTTTGAATGTGGGTGGAATAAACAGGTGGGATGAAACTGATTAAATTCCATATTTGCCACCCGACAACCTGCTCGCCAAGCCATGGCTATGCCGTCGCCAGAGGCGCCGTCTGGGTTGCTGGTATAGAGGTAGGCCTTGCTGGCGCCACCAGTGGCTAATACCACAAATGGTGCGGAAAATGTTTCTACATGATCTGTGGCCCGGTTGAGTACATAGGCCCCAACGCATTGGTTGTTGGGCTCGCCCAATTTGTTGCGAGTAATAAGATCCACGACCACCCGGCGCTCAAACAGCTCTATGTTGCTTTTTTCGTTGGTGCGTTGGCATAAGGTGTTGAAAATGGCGCGTCCAGTGGCATCCGCAGCATGGATGATTCGGCGGTGACTATGACCACCTTCTTTGGTTAGGTGGAAGGTTTTTTTGGAGTTGCTGCGGTCACTGGTTGTAGGCTCCATATCGAAGGGAACGCCTTGCTCCACTAACCAATCAATGCTCTCTTTGCTGTGGGTCACGGTGAAGCGGACAGCGGCTTCATCACATAGGCCTGCACCTGCTGTCAGCGTGTCAGCTACATGGGAATCAACGGTATCTTCTTCGTCGATAACAGCGGCAACACCACCTTGAGCGTAAAAGGTGGAGCCTTGGTTAAGGTCTCCCTTGCTTAACACAGCAATACGCATATGCTCTGGTAAATTCAGAGCGAGAGTGAGTCCAGCGGCTCCGCTGCCTATGACTAATACATCGTGAGAGAAGCTTGTGCTCATGGCTATAAGAAGTGGCTTGCGAAAATGGCGCTAGTATATACGAGTCGTGCAGGACACAGAAAACAAAATTGCGTAATCTTCTACACTTTCAATGTTCGACAAATTTGCGAGTATTTTAGTGAAATCAATGAGTTTACGTATGATGTCAGGTTATTCTTGCGGTTACAGGAGTGGTTATTTCAATAATATGCAGAACCTTTTTATAAGGGCGCGGTCTATTCAATTCAATACGGTATGTTGGCCCTGCACTATGTTGCATTCGGTGGCATTCGGACAAGAGCGGTAGAGTGTAGGTATGTCGACGGAGAAGGAATCGGATCAGCAGCTCGTTGAAAGGGTGCAGCGTGGGGATAAACGCGCCTTTGATCTGTTAGTGTTGAAGTACCAGCATAAGATACATGGTCTTATCTCGCGCTACGTGCGTGACCATGCTGAGGTCTATGATGTGGCGCAAGAGGCGTTTATAAAGGCGTATAGGGCTTTACCACGCTTTCGGGGAGATAGTGCTTTTTATACCTGGATGTATCGAATTGCTATTAACACGGCAAAAAACCATCTAGTGAGCAAGGGACGCCGACCGCCTGGCAGTGATGTAGAGTTGGAGGATGCAGAGCATTTCGATTCAGGTTTGGCGCTTAGAGAAAATGAAACGCCAGAGACGAAGTTGTATCGCGATGAATTAGAAAAAGAAGTGTTTGCTGCTATCGAGGAGCTACCGGTGGATCTACGTACTGCGGTAACTTTGCGTGAATTTGATGGTCTTAGCTATGAGGATATTGCAGAGATTATGAAATGTCCGGTGGGTACGGTGAGGTCAAGAATTTTCCGGGCTCGAGAAGCTATAGATAGTCGAATTAAGCCGATGCTTGGCCGGTCATAGTGGTGTCAGTAAGTGGTATGGAATGTGTAATTAGTTTTAGTGTGATTTGTTAGAGGTGTTGCGATGAACGATAAAGAACGAGAAACCCTTTCTGCCATGATGGATGGCGAAGTATCTGAGTTCGAACTTCATCAAGTATTAAAAAATACTGAACAAAGTGGGGAAATACGTGATACCTGGTCAAGGTATCACTCTGTGAGTGCAGTGTTGCGTAGAGAACGCGCCTCTGGCTTCGATAATAGGCTAGCTGACCAAGTGAAGGTAGCCCTGGAGCAAGAGCATGTACATAAGGCTGGTTCAAAGGGTATGTTGGCCCATTTAATGCGCCCTTTAAGTGGCGTTGCGGTCGCTGCATCTGTTGCATTTGCCGTTATTCTGGGCGTGCAATTTTATAATCAGCCTTCGACGTCACAAGCGCCGTTAACAGCACCTTTGGCGAGTCAAACAGCTGGCCATCATATAGGTGCGTCTGTTGTTGGAGCGGAATTAGTCGCTTTAGCAAATAACGCAAGCCCTGCCCAGAATAAAATATCCAAATCAGTGGGTTCAAGTGCTTTATCTTTGCAGGCTCAGGTTAGGGTGCAGCGTTATTTGGCGCAGCATGCGGAGCATGCATCTCTTAACAGTGGTCGAGGTATGATGCCATTTGCGCGATTAGCCTCTGCGGGTGAATATGACAGAATTCAGGATGTTCGGGTAAGAATGGATACTAAATAATGCGATTGTTTCCTGTTTGTTTTTTATTATTTTGTTCCTTGCTGAGTGCCTTTGTTAGTGCAGATGCATTAACAGCTCGTGAATGGTTGGATCGAGGGTCTCATGCATTTAAGGAATTAAATTACGATGGTGTTTTTATATACCGTCAAGGTGAGCAGATTAATACCCTGCGTGTTCTTCATGCCAACATAAATGGGATTGAAAACGAGAAGCTTATACATCTTGATCAAGAGTTACGGGAGATAGTGCGTAGGGGGCATGAAATCACTTGCGTACATCCGGGTGATCAAATGGTGAGATTAGATCACAGTATTCCATCAGGTCTTTTTGCAAAAGCATTTGGTGGTAGCAATGAGAAAATTGAGCAAAGTTATCAGCTTCGTGTGGTGATGGGACAGAGTCGAGTTGCTGGTAGAGATGTGGTGGAGATATTTCTTAAACCAAAAGATAACTATCGTTATGGATATCGTGTGTGGTTTGACAAAGAAACGGGCTTGTTATTGAAATCGCACCTATTGAACAATGTTAATCAAGTGCTTGAAGGTTTTCAGTTTACACAGGTTGATGTCGGAGGTGTCATTGCCCCTGCTTTATTGCAGCCTTCTAGTGAGGGACATATAGTTGCTCACCACCAAGTATTTCCGAACGAGAGTCAGGAAGATACGACATCTGGACATTGGGGGATAAGCTGGCTACCTAATGGTTTCGTGATGGCTGCTCAGGATATAAGGAGAGGTAGCCAAGTTCAGTTACCGATGAATACCTTGATGTACACGGATGGATTGTCGGTGTTTTCAGTGTTTATCGAAGGTGTGACAGATTCCCCGCATGATGCAGCTACTTCCTTTCATGGTGCTACGGTCGCTGTTAGTCGAGATGTAAAGATAGGGAAAGGGGTGTACATGGTGACGGTTGTTGGAGAAATTCCTGCTTTAACAGCGACAAAAATTGCAGATTCGGTTATTTTTGAAAAATAGTTTTAGTTGCACATTTGATTTATTGGTATTTTTAAATGATTGAAGAGCATGCTTTGGTAGTTGCCGTTGAGAATGATGCTGTATGGGTGGAGACCTCGCCACAATCTGCATGTGGCAGTTGTGCTGTTGAGAAGGGTTGTGGTCAGGGGGTGTTGGCTAAATTTTTTCAGGGACGGATCGGCTCTATTCGTGCTGTAGCAGAGCAAAATTATAAGATTGGTGAGCACGTTGTCATTGGGGTTCCCGAAGATGTTGTGTTGAAAGGTGCTTTGTTGGTCTATCTTTTTCCACTGTTAGGTATGTTGATAGTTGCAGGTGTGTTTCAGTATTTTGAGTCTTCAGAGCCATTAACCATTTTGTCTGGTTTTGTTGGTTTTGGTTTGGGATTGGCTGTGGTCTTTTGGCATGGCAGGGCAATCAAAAATGATAGTCGATATCAGCCCGTTGTTTTACGCCGTGTCTCTAATGGTCTAGATTATTCGGAATACCCCGTTAATATTTCTTAACTTATATCCCTGTTACTTGGTCGAACTTTCCAGTTTTATTGGAGTCAATTCCATTGACAGAAAAAATAAAAGCAGGAGCTTGAATAATGCAAAAAATATCTCTAACCAAATCTTTTATTGCGTTAGTGACAGTAATCTCAGTTAACTTTTTCGTAGTAAGTCAGAGTATTGCTCGAGCGTTACCCGATTTCACCGAGCTTGTTGAAGAAAATGCGAGTGCAGTTGTAAATATCAGCACGAGTCAGAAAGTAAAAACCAATAAGTTTTATCAACAAATGCCAGACCTAGGTCCGGGTATGGATGAATTGCCTGATATATTTAAACATTTCTTTGGTATGCCTGGGCAGCCCCGAGGTGGTGAGCGTCATTCGCTAGGCTCAGGGTTTCTTATTTCGGCGGATGGTTATCTACTGACAAACCACCATGTTATTAAAGGCGCGGATGAAATTATTGTGCGTCTTAGTGATCGTCGTGAATTGGAAGCTGCGGTAATAGGTGTTGATCCTCGTTCTGATTTGGCGTTGTTGAAAATAGAAGCCACAGGCTTGCCCTCAGTGGAAATTGGCTCATCTAAGAAGTTGAAGGTTGGTGAGTGGGTGCTGGCCATTGGTTCACCTTTTGGTTTTGACCATTCTGTTACTGCCGGAATTGTGAGTGCTACGGGTAGAAACCTGCCGAGTGATAATTACGTCCCTTTTATTCAAACAGATGTCGCGATTAATCCTGGTAATTCAGGAGGACCGTTGTTCAATTTAGAGGGTGAGGTTATTGGTATTAACTCACAGATTTATACGCGCTCAGGTGGTTTTATGGGGGTGTCTTTTGCCATTCCTATTGATGTAGCTATGGAGGTGGCTGGCCAGTTGAAAGAATCGGGTACGGTTTCTCGTGGTTGGCTGGGTGTTTTGATTCAGGATGTGAGTCGTGATTTAGCAGAATCATTCGGGTTGGATAAGCCACAGGGGGCGTTAGTGGCGCAAATTATGCCTGATAGTCCCGCTGCTGATTCAGACTTAAAAGAGGGGGATATTATTATTGAGTTTGATGGTGATGATGTCGTCTTCTCCTCTGATTTGCCGCATTTGGTCGGTAGAGTCAATGCAGGTACTAAGGTTAAGTTGAAGGTAGTACGGGCAGGCAAAGAACAGATGGTGTCGCTGGTGATTGGTGCTCTTCCTGATGAAGAGAATCTTCAGGCTAAGCGCAAAACTGCCCCATCATCGAAAGCTAATCGACTGGGTTTAATCGTGGAACCATTGTCTCAACTAGCTCGGAAGAAATGGGATGTAGAGCAAGGTGTGGGCGTTAAACAGGTATTTGATGGTCCGGCAGCTACGGCTGGCCTGCGCAAAGGAGATGTTATTACCATGTTAAATAATGAGTGGATAACCTCTGTAGATCAGTTCAATACCGTCACTGAGGGTATGCCTGTTAATAAGCCTGTGCCTATGCGCATCGTGCGACGGGGAACTCCTTCATTCTTGCCTATACGGATAACTGAATAGTGTCTGCATATAGCTAGTATTTAGTGATTTGAAGGTGTGCAGGTTTTTATCATATATTTTGGTCGGGGGTGGCCGTCTAGTCCGGTTGCCTTCTCTTTAGCCCTAGATCTTTATCGTCCTGATTAAATAGCGGATACCTATCCATAGCAGATACCTATCCATAGCGGATACTTATGAAATCAGATAAAATGGATCGTTTTTGATTTCAGCCTCTCTACATCCTAGGTAACGAGTATGGTTACAAGGCGCGTAGTATTACCCTTGGTGAAGTATAGTTGTGAGTGATTTAAGCCATATTCGTAATTTTTCTATTATTGCCCATATTGATCATGGGAAGTCCACTATTGCAGATCGCTTTATTCAAACCTGTGAGGGTTTGGCTGATCGAGAAATGGAAGCTCAAGTCCTGGATTCCATGGATATTGAGCGAGAAAGGGGGATTACCATTAAGGCTCAAAGTGTGACTCTGCACTATAAGGCCAAAGATGGGAAAACCTACCAGCTAAATTTTATTGATACCCCGGGACATGTGGATTTTTCCTACGAAGTATCAAGATCTCTTTCTGCCTGCGAAGGCGCTTTGTTGGTGGTAGATGCCGGGCAAGGCGTTGAGGCCCAATCAGTGGCTAACTGCTATACCGCCATTGAACAGGGTTTGGAAGTTGTACCTGTGCTTAATAAGATGGATCTTCCCCAGGCGGAGCCTGAGCGTGTAAAGCATGAGATTGAAGAAATTATCGGTATTGAGGCTCAGGACGCAGTTCAATGCAGCGCAAAAAGTGGGCTAGGCATTGAAGACGTACTAGAAAACCTTGTTGCCTTAGTACCTCCACCAGAAGGTGATTTGGATGGGGATTTACAGGCGCTTATTATCGATTCCTGGTTTGATAATTACCTTGGTGTCGTTTCATTGGTTCGCATTAAGCATGGCCAGATCAAGAAAGGCGAAAAAATACAGGTTAAATCCACGGGTAAATCTCATATTGTCGATGCCATTGGTGTGTTTAATCCGAAACGCCATGAAACCGGAGTGCTCTCTGCGGGTGAAGTAGGGTTTGTGGTTGCAGGCATCAAAGAAATTATGGGTGCCCCCGTTGGTGATACTCTAACTCATGCTAAAACCCCTGACGTGGAGTCCCTGCCTGGGTTTCACAAAGTTAAACCGCAGGTTTATGCAGGGCTGTTTCCTATTAGTTCTGATGATTATGAATCATTTCGTGATGCATTGGCTAAGCTGACGTTGAATGATGCCTCACTGTTTTATGAACCAGAAAGTTCTGATGCCCTAGGGTTTGGTTTCCGCTGTGGGTTCTTGGGCCTGCTTCATATGGAGATTATTCAGGAGCGCCTAGAGCGTGAATATAACCTTGATCTTATTACCACGGCACCAACCGTAATCTATGAAGTTAAGAAAAAGAATGGTGAGATTATTTCGGTTGATAATCCATCCAAATTACCTGATGCGGGCTCCATCGATGAAATGCGTGAGCCAATTGTTGTTGCCAATATTTTGGTACCGCAGGATCACTTAGGCAGTGTTATAACCCTTTGTGTAGAAAAGCGCGGTACCCAGAAAGATCTGCAGTTTTTAGGTAGTCAGGTGTCTGTTTGCTATGAGTTGCCGATGAGTGAAGTGGTACTGGATTTCTTTGATCGTCTTAAGTCTGTCAGTCGAGGTTACGCTTCTCTGGATTACAGCTTTGATCGTTTTGAAAATGCTAACTTAGTACGAGTTGATATTTTAATCAACGGTGAGCGAGTTGATGCATTGGCTGTTATTGTGCACCGAGACCATTCTGTTCGACGAGGGCGTGCACTCGTCGATAAGATGAAAGAAATTATACCGCGCCAGATGTTTGATGTTGCCATTCAGTCCGCCATTGGTGGCCAGATTATTGCGCGATCAACCGTAAAGGCGCTGCGTAAAAATGTAACCGCCAAATGTTATGGTGGTGACGTGAGCCGTAAACGTAAGCTATTAGAGAAGCAAAAAGCCGGTTAAAAACGGATGAAGCAAGTAGGCAGGGTCGAGATTCCGCAGGACGCGTTCCTCGCTGTGCTGAAAGTGGATAGCTAATAGAAAAGGTTGATACGTCGATAATTAATCAAGGATGCATTCTGAATGATAGATTTGTTGTTACAAACCGCCGCTGGTCTGACCTTAGCCATTTGGTTATTGCAGGAGTTGTATATTCGGCGTCAAGTAGAGCAAACCTGGCTGTCTTCAGTCAGTGGTGTAATGCAGGAGCCGAGCTGGTTTATATGGTTGTCACGAGGGTTGGCCGCTGTTTGGATTGCCTGGGTAGTGATGATATTACGTTACAAGGACGGTGATTTTTCTTTTGTACTGGTAATACTTACTTTCTTATCTGGATTTGTACTGCTGCTTGAAAAGAGTGTTTTTGAGAAACGTCGAGCATTATTTCTTAAAGTGCCGGCGGTTCAGGATAAGTTAAAGGGACTCGATCGGGTTCAGCAAGAGCAGGTGGAAGCATCTGTTGAGCGCGAGGCTGTTACTGCGGAGTATGCTAATTCTTTTTTTCCAGTGCTGGTATTAGTGTTAATTTTACGCTCTTTTCTTATCGAACCCTTCCAGATCCCATCAGGTTCTATGTTGCCTACCTTGGAAAAAGGCGATTTCATATTGGTCAATAAATTTCACTATGGCCTTCGCTTACCTGTGTTAGGGACCAAAGTTATGGAATTTGAGCAAGTATCACGTGGTGATGTGATGGTGTTTAAATTTCCTGATAACCCAAAAATTAACTATATTAAAAGGGTAGTTGGTTTGCCTGGTGATGTGATTCGCTATGAAAATAAGCGATTGTTTGTGAATGGCGAATATATGTCTCAGGAGCATGTTGGGTTTGATGATCTTGGTGGAAGGCAATTCCAAGTGCTGAATGAAAACCTTGATGGTGTGAAACATACCATTTATAAAATGATGAATTATCCCTTCCGTCATGGTGAAGGTGAGTGGACAGTACCAGAAGGCCATTATTTCGCCCTTGGGGATAATCGTGATAATAGTAAAGATGGTCGTTATTGGGGCTTTGTTCCGGATAACCTCGTAGTCGGCAAGGCTTTCGCCGTTTGGTTGCATTGGGATTCATTTTTAAGTATCCCCCGCTTTGATCGCAACAAAATTATTGAATAAGGGATATTGGAGCTAGATATGATGAATTTACCATCAAAGCAAGTAGGCAAGAGTTTCTATGAATTGCTGTTTATTCTTTTTGTCAGTGGTTTTTTTGTTTTCGTTGCTTTGACGCTTAGTGATGCTTATTTTGATTCGAGAACAGTGAGGAGTGTTATTGAGTCATTGGATGAAGTAGAAGGTATAACTACCATGTCTCCACGTCAAATTAAGGAGCGGATATCTAAATCATTACGGGTAAATAATGTGCGTGAACTTGATCTGAGTCTTATAGATATAGAGAAAACTAATACCAAATTGGTGGTAGATTTCAACTATGAGCAAAGAGTTGAGCTTGTTGGGAATGTCGATGTAGTCATGAAGTTTGAAAACCATTTTGAAAAAGTGCTTAGGTGAGTATTTCTATTCCAAAACTGGCCCTTA
>Ga0105352_1000741_pt1 | contig 18821 bp, 19 predicted proteins | sample EN8Hudsemesocosm_FD_83507 | JGI IMG/M metagenome (GOLD analysis project Ga0105352, IMG submission 83507) | Methane-oxidizing microbial communities from mesocosms in the Hudson Canyon - EN8B Hudson Canyon | ecosystem: Environmental > Aquatic > Marine > Cold seeps | place: Hudson Canyon...
AGGGGTTCAGCCTGATAACACCTACTTAGCTCATCGATAGTCGTATTTATTCCTAGCCTTGCACCAAACTGTCATAGCGCTGGGTATCTATATTCATAATATAACCCCGTGTACTGCACGCTCAAAAATATCCGTATATTGCTGCGCATTTAATTTGATGGGATTGCCTGAAGCTGAGGGATCTAGCGTAGCAAGTTCTCCTATCTCATCACTTCTATCAGAGTTTATACCGATTTCTTTCAACGTATGGGGTATATTGAGCTGCTTGCGTAGGGTTAAAATCCACTGAAAAAAACCTTCAAAGCTAGCGTTATCTAATTCCATAATACGAGCAGCGTGTACTGCTCTTTGTTCAATTGCTGTTTGATTTTGCTGAAGCACATAGGGCAATAATATTGCATTTAATAGACCATGGTGTGCATCAAATATGGCACCTAACGGGTGTGCAAGTGCATGAACAGCCCCTAAACCTTTTTGAAAGGCGGTTGCTCCCATGGTTGAGGCCACCATCATGTGACTTCTTGCCACAAGATCAGAGCCATTGTGATAAGCAGTTGGTAGCCAATCATTTATTAGCCGCATGGCTTCTAAGGCGATGCCATCGGCCATAGGATGATAACCGGGAGAACAATAGGCTTCTAAATTGTGAACTAACGCGTCCATTCCAGTTGCTGCGGTTATATGAGGTGGCAGTGCTTTTGTAAGACCTGGATCTGCAATGACTACACAGGGCAGCATTTTCGGATGAAAAATAATTTTCTTTGAGTGGCTTGATTCATCCACAATTACCGATCCACGGCCTACTTCCGAACCCGTTCCTGCTGTAGTAGGGATAGCAATGATCGGCGCAATACCTTCAGGATTAACCTTTGTCCAATTATCACCGACATCTTCAAACTCCCATATGGGAAGTTTCTGGCCAACCATAAGGGCAATGGCTTTACCGGCATCTAAACCACTGCCACCTCCAAGAGCGATAACACCATCATGCTTGCCCTTTTTAAATTGTGTGACACCTGCTTCAATATTACTGCCAGTGGGATTGGGTTTTACTTCTGAAAATAGACTAATATCTAATCCCGCTTGCTTAGCTTGATCCAGCAAATCTTTAACGAATTCGATGGATGCTAGTCCTTTATCGGTGACTAGTAGAGGTTTACTGATGTTGTTGTCTTTACAAAGATCAGCTAGTTCATTAACCCTTCCCACGCCAAAGCGAATGCTGGTGGGATAATTCCAATTACCCTGTAATAGGTCGAGATTGGTTAAATCAATAGCGCTATCCATCAGCATTTAGCCCTTTGTTATTTACGAAATTTAAATATCGATGATTGTTTTAATTTTTATTCTAAATTTATACTGTAGGAGATGTTTTTAGATGAAAGGACTTTGGTCTTGTCAGTTGTTGATATCCTAGACGTGATAATGCGCAGCCTCGGCCAGAATCTTTGACGCCGACCCAGGCAAGTGCAGGGTCCAGGTAATCACACCGATTCATGAAAACTGTGCCTGTTTCCAATTGGTTACCTAGCTCAATGGCTTTGTCCTCATCCTTGGTCCACAAAGATGCTGTAAGTCCATAGGCGCTATCATTCATTAACTGAATGGCTTCTTCATCACTATCTACTTTCATTATACCCACTACAGGTCCAAAACTTTCTTCGCGCATTATATCCATGGAATGATCAACATCGATTAATACTTGCGGCGCTAAATAGGGGGTTCCAGGTTTATCGGCAGTAAATAATTGTGAATCTATACAGGGCGTAGCGCCTTGGCTAATGGCTTGATCTACTTGTTGTCGTACAAACTCAGCTGACTTGGTATTAACCATTGGGCCAAGATTTGTTTCTGGCTCCATCGGATTACCTAGACGGTATTGTTTTACCAGTTCAACAAATTGCTCTACGAATTCTTCGTACAGTGTGTTGTGGACATAGATTCTTTCGATACCACAACAGGATTGACCAGAATTGAAGAAGGCACCATCGACCAAGTTTTCTACTGCATTTGTTAAATTCGCGTCTTGTCGAACATAGGCGGGGTCTTTTCCACCCAATTCTAAAGCTACACCTTTAAATAAACCGGCCGCTGATTTTTCCACAGCATCGCCTCCAGCTACTGACCCGGTAAAACTGATGAATGCAATGGCCTTTTGTTGGATTAGACTTGCGGTGCTGTCATGATCTAAATGTAAATACTGAAAAACACCTTCAGGTAAGCCGACTGCTTGGAAAGCTTCAGCAAAACGCTCTGCGCATAATAGGGTCTGTGCTGAATGTTTAAGAATAACGCTATTACCTGCCATTAGTGCAGGAATAATAGAATTTACTGCTGTTAAGTAAGGGTAGTTCCACGGAGCAATGGATAGCACTACACCTAAAGGGGTGGGGCGAATAAATCGGGTGAAGCAAGTTTGATCTTCATCTGTCTGTTTCTCTGCTATCTGTTTATCGAGAATAATATCACTGAGTTCTTCTTCAGCAATGGCTATCATGTGGCGACCGCGTTCTGCCAGGGCTTTTATTTCACCTGCGGTATATTGTAAAGGGCGGCCCATCTGTTGTGTTATCTCACGTGCAATGTCGTCACTATTATCTTCAAAGTAGACTATTGCCTTATGACAGAATTCAGCACGCTCAACAATTCTGTATCGTGCCCATTGTTTCTGTGCTTGAACAGATTTTTCCAATGCTGAGCTGATATCTTTTGGTGAGGAAAGTGTTCGTTCCGCAACAACGCTGTTATCGATAGGTGAAATGATGCTAACGGATTTTGTCATAATATAATTGTCTTCTGGTCAGTGATGCGTTTTATTCGTTTATGGTTAAAGGGTTTTAAGTATAGATGATTCCGCGTCTATACAGTTTTACCGCTATATTATTTCAAAGTAGCGTTCCATCTCCCACTGAGATATATGCTTACGGAACTCTCTTTCTTCCCATTCACGCGTAGCTGCATAATGGTCGACAAATTCATTGCCTAGATATTGCCGAGCGGCATCAGACGCTTTTAACCGTTGTGCAGACTCCCATAGAGTGGTTGGTAGTTTTAAATGTTCAGGAAAGTCTTGCTCGTAGGCATTACCTTTTACCATCTCATTGAGTTCTACCTTGTTTTCAATACCCCACAAGCCAGAAGCGATAACAGCAGATAAAATAACGTATGGGTTAGCATCGGCGGCGGCAATTCGATATTCCAGTCGTTGGGATTTTTCGCTGCCAGGTATTATACGAATGGCACAAGTACGATTATCGACGCCGACACTGGCTTCCGTCGGTGCCCAGAAACCGGGAATCAATCGTCGATATGAATTAATAGTGGGCGCTATCATAGCCAATAATTCAGGCATTAATTTTTGTTGACCAGCAACAAAGTGTCGCATGGTTGTGCTCATATTATGCGGTTGGTCTGCGTCGTAAAATAATGCGTTACCGTCAGGGTCCTTTAAGGATAAATGTATATGACCACTTTGCCCCGGTAGTTCTGAAGACCATCGCGCCATAAAAGTCGCCATTTTCCCCATACGCTGGAAGGCAATTTTGCTAAAGGTTTTAAACAGCGCGGCTTTGTCAGCAGAGGCTAAGGACTTGTCGTAGGTTAAGGCAGCTTCTAATGCACCAGGGCCAGTTTCTTCATGTAAGCCTTCTAAATCAAAATCCATGGTTTGACATAGATCTAACAGTTCATGGTATGTATCTGTCTCAACGCTATTGCGAATGACTGAATAACCAAATTCCCCAGGAGCAAGGGCCTGCATATTCTGAAAGCCTTTCTCACGAATAGAATGTGGTGTTTCGTCAAATACAAAAAACTCATATTCGAAACCGCTAAACACTTCTATACCTTTATCTTTTGCCTGTTGTAAAACACGCTTAAGCGTATTTCTTGGGCAGATAGCTTTTGTGTCACCGGTGAACTCTCCCAAGAATAATAAGGTGTTTGGCTCAAATGGAATTTCGCGACAGCTTTCAGGAATAATTCGAACCGGTGCATCAGGGTAGCCTGTATGCCAGCCCGTATAGGAGACGTTGTCGTAAAGTTGATCTTTTACATCCCAACCCATCACCACATCGCAGAATCCAAAGCCATTATCCAAAGCTGAGAGAAATTTCTCTTTGGACATATACTTACCGCGCATCACCCCGTCCATATCAAAAACGCCAACTTTTATGTTACGTATACCGCGTTCATTGACGATCTGGCGGGCTTGTTCAGCCGTAGTTACATCTCTTGGTTCCATGCGTTTATCCCTAGTGCGATCCCATTCAGAGTATAGAAGAATACTAGCGGGTCTCTTCTGTGGGTTGTAAGGCTTGAGATTTGAACGGTAAGCTTGATGAGATAAGGGGATGACGATAGGAAGTAGGGTGTTGAGTCTTAGGTAGCATTGGGTCAAGTCTATCCCTTATCTCAATCATTACTGTCGCTAGGATAGGCGCTATTATCCTTTTTCTTGGTTAAATATTATACAAACGGTGGTTTTCAAATGCCCCAAAATGGGTCGATTTACTGGTCTAGATCGATATAATGGCAACGTAATGACAGTAAGTTTCACTAGGCATAAAAATTCGCGTGTGAGTTTTCATGCCTAATGAAACTTTAGGGTGTAACCATGAAAAAAATCGTAATAGTAGGCGGAGGCGCCGGAGGACTTGAACTAGCGACCAAACTGGGAAATAAACTAGGAAAGCGCGGACTAGCGCACGTTGAATTGGTCGATGCAAATACGACCCATCTATGGAAACCTCTGCTGCATGAGGTGGCTACGGGTTCCTTGGATTCGGGTATTGATGAGTTGAGCTATCGAGCTCAAGCTTATAACCATCATTTTACTTTTCACCTTGGCCGAATGGCTGGGCTTGATCGTGAGCGTAAGGAACTTATTCTTGCGCCGATTTCTGATGAGGAAAAAGCAGAGGTATTACCAGAGCGACGTCTCAGCTATGACCTATTGGTCATGGCCGTGGGGAGTATGACCAATGATTTTGGTACACCAGGGGCTCAGGATTATTGTTCATTCCTCGATAGTCGTCTTCAAGCTGACAAGTTTCATCAGAGGCTGCTCAATACGTATTTAAAGGCGAATAATACGGCGAGTAAAAAAGGCAACTTCAAACTCAATATTGGTATTGTCGGAGCCGGGGCAACGGGCGTAGAGTTAGCGGCCGAACTGCATAATACGGCATCAGAATTAGCGGCATATGGCCTTGATCAGCTTAAAAAAGATCAGCTAAATGTGACTATTATTGAAGCGGGAGATCGAATTCTTTCTGCATTACCTCCGCGAATTTCTTCAGCAGCTTTTCATGAGTTAAGTAAGCTCGGTGTTGATGTTAAAACCAACACATTTATTGCTGAGGTTACAGAGCAAGGTTTTGTGACTAAAGAGGGTGGTTTGATTGAAGCCGAGTTGATGGTGTGGGCTGCTGGAGTCAAAGCACCAAATTGGATGAAAGAGCTTGATGGGCTAGAAACTAATCGTGTTAATCAATTAACAGTTCAGTCGAGCTTACAAACAACGCATGATGAATCTATTTTCGCTATTGGCGATTGCTCCTTCATGCTCCAGAAAGATGGCACTCCTGTCCCTCCGCGGGCGCAGGCGGCTCACCAACAAGCGACTTGTGTCTACAACAATATTTTGAATTTTCTCGCGGATAAACCGCTAAAACCCTACGTTTATAAAGATCAGGGCTCACTGGTTTCGTTGAGCCGTTATTCCACGGTTGGTAGCCTAATGGGTAATCTGACTAGTGGGTCTATGATGGTAGAAGGGCGCATTGCCCGTTTAGTTTACGTTTCACTTTATCGAATGCATCAAATAGCGCTGCACGGTTATTTTAAAACTGGGTTGATGACTTTGTCAGGCCGTATTAATAAGATTATTCGACCACGTCTTAAACTTCATTAAATCCCCTTGTTAGCCGAACTGGATGCTCAGTTCGGCTATAGCCATTTCTAGTTCAGCAATACCTTTCTTCTTAATAAAGTTTGCAGTGGAAGCAAAGGAGGGTGTCTGAAAAAATATTATAAGATGAGTTGATTCGTTAATTTATTGATGCAGCCACTCAATGGGGTCTACCTTATAATAGCCCTGCATATGCTGATACAGCGCTGGGTGTTTTTTCTTCAACTGTAATGGCTTTTCAAAAAACGTTTCTGTTACTACAGCAAAGAATTCCGCAGGATTGGTAGCGCCATAGGCGTCAATCGTTGTAGGCGTTCCACGTTCCACATCCTTTACTAACTTACTGTATTGTTTGGAGCACACTCTAGCCCATGAAACATAATTTGAATGGGCTGATAGCGCTGGAACTCCATCGCATGAGCCGTCTTCACCGTCAAGCTGATGGGCAAATTCATGCAGGACTACATTCTTTGCGTCGTAAATATCACTGGCGCCATGTTTAGCGTGATCCCAAGATAAAACTACGGGGCCATTTAACCATGATTCGCCTAAGCGAACTTGTAAATCAGTCTCTTCTAATGGTCCATCCTGCTCTATCGTCTTTGCAATGTACGCGCTGGGATAAACAATGATTGTTTTTAACGTTGGGTAGTATTGGCTCGGGCGATTTAGCAGGAGTATGCAGGCTTGTGCGGCGATAGTAACTCTGATTTCGTCGGTAATGACTAAATCTTCACAACCTATAAATTCTTTATCAGCAATAAAAACATTTATATGCCCTTGAAGCTCTCTCTGCAGGTGAGTCGGCAAGCGCTGATACAGAGGTATTCGTGTATAAAGATACTCCAGCCAGGCAGGTGGAAACTCTTTGTTGAATACTTTCCTTGTGTAATATCGCTTTATAGCAGGCTTTAATAACCAATATATAGCAAAGCCAACAATGCAAATCAGTATTAAGTAAGGTAGCAACATGAATATTTCACCTAAATTATTGGTCGTAAAAGCGGAGTGGAACGCTATACTTTATTCTTGACTGATATCGCGAATATCCTCTAATGCTTGGGCCATACGATCCAAGTTTTGTAGTGGATTTAACACTAGGTCACGAGCTGGGGTTATCACAAAGTATTTGAAGCCAGCTAATGCGGCGATAATAAGAAGAAGTATGACTGTACCGGATACGATGATTATAAAGGTTATTTGATGAACAAAATCATCTGCTATGCGTCGTGCTGTTTCTTGTGTGGTCTTAATATACTTGGGTATGTTCTCAACCGTTGTATTAATAGTTACTTGGGTTTTCGAATATTCTGTTAGTAGCCCGCTTATAATTTCGCGATCTTCGGCTTTAAGTTCAGGATTATTCCCTATAATTATGAGCGTATTAGATAGTCGATCTGTTGATTCTGATATCGCCTGTAATGATTGGGATACTCCTTTTAAATCAACGTTTAGGTCTAAAGCAACGAAAGATGATGCATTGGAATTATCACCTTCTAAAATTAGTTCGGCTGATATCAACTGGATGTAACCACAAAAAAGTGTGCAGAATAGGATTACTCGAGTACAGATCAAATAGTTCATGGTATTGGCAGTTTCCATTCGTTGAGTTATGCCAGTATATAGATCCATTTACTGATTCGTTAGTGTCTCCTAAACATATTTGCCGTAAGGTTTGTCCAATCGATAAGTGCCTTCGTTAACGAGAGCACTTATCGATAGATTGTTAGTTCTTTAGAGTTCTTTAGAGTTTTATTCCCGCGTAATCTCTCAAGTATAGCTTCTTTTCTAGCTTGCCGATCACCAACGCCGGCATCAGAAAGGCGACGGTCTATATTCGGGGCGTCCATACGATCTTCCATCTCAGACCAAGCTTCATCACGGTCATCATCCATGCTTTGTAAAGACATAACATGGGTGCGCGTTTCTTCAAGATCACTCAGCTGTTCTGGTAAGTGATTGACCTTCGTTAAGTGGCTAGATCCTATTTGCTGAGCACGTGCTAGACGAAGGTCTCTTCGGTATCGGCATATATCGCTAAGCGCTTTTTGCAGCCCGACTTCTATTTTCCGTGCTCGCTGTGATAGGTTGTCTTTTTGATTACGTAGTACTTCAAGCGCTAGTTCGTGATCTGCTATTTCATTAGCAATATCTTCAACGAGTGCTTCGTCTGTATCGCTCTGAATGAGTTGATTCGCTTGGATCTCTCGCTTTTCAATAAGGCCTTTCATAACATCCATTTCACGTTCAATTTGTTTACGAGATGCAATGACTTCGCACATGGCACGCTTTCTGTTGCGAATAGCTTGTTCAACATCAATAATTTCTTGTTCAAAAATCCGTAATGCGTTTGCGTCCAATATGACCTGCGCTGATTCTCTGCCCGTTCCTCGCGCTAACGTTACTAGCTTGCTAAAAATACCCATAGCTCAATACCTCTATTTGCTGTATTCATTAATCATCTGGTTAGTGCGCGCTTCACTGACTTTATTAATGAGGCGATTAGTTTCATGCTCATCACGCATGGTTTTAGAAAGAGTGATCGTTGAGTTGATTAGGAAGAGGGAACTTAGACCGAAATAACCCTTAACTAAAAGGCTAGCCGGTAGCATAAATATACCGACGACAACTGCGATAACGGCAATGGTAAAGCTGGCTTTAACGAAAAATAACCAACCGTTTGAACTGCTCTGTAAGTCGTACTGTTCCATAATAAAATCCTCATTTGTTGCTGTGTGAATGAGTGAGAATCTTACGGATTGTAGGAATTCGAACAAGGAATGCGTGAAAAGTAGCAATATGCACTACTTTCGGGTGGTATGATAAGTACCTGTATTGTTCACATTAGTTATAACCTTTGTTATTCATGTACTTATGGTTATAACTGAGCTCAGCGTGGTCTATAGTCTGAGCATTAAATAAGATACTACAGTAGAGAATGTATGGTGGATAAACGCTCTAAGGAGCATCAGTTGAAAAAGCCGGTTAATTTTAAAAAGGCTTTACACCCACTGGCAGAGTTGAGTGGAAATGTTGAGGGACAAACAGCGCTTCTGCTACACACCATTAATGAGGGTGTTTATGGCCTAGACAGTGATGGTAAAGCGACTTTTGTGAATCCTGCAGCGGAAAAGATGACGGGGTGGACGACAGAAGATCTTATTGGAAAAAATATTCACGAATTTCATCACCATTCTAAGCCAGATGGTAGTCACTATCCTAAGGAAGAATGCCCTATATACGCGTCAGTCTATGAAGGTGCTATACACCGACGAGATAGCGAAGTGTTTTGGCGCAAAGACGGTACTAGTTTTCCTGTGGAATATAGCAGCACACCTATTTATGAAAATGGTGAAAGGGTGGGTGCTGTGGTTGTGTTTAAAGATATTACTGAGCGTAAACAAACTGAAAATGCACTGCATCAAGCGTTAGCCGAAGTTGAATCATTAAAGGAACGTTTGCAGGCAGAAAATATTTACCTACAAGAAGAAATTAAGGCAGAGCACAATTTCACCGAAATTATCGGTAGTAGCCCGGCACTACTGCAATTGCTTGCTCAAGTAAAACAAGTCGCACCAACGGATGCATCTGTACTAATTCAAGGTGAAACTGGAACGGGTAAAGAGCTCATTGCGCGTGCAATTCACGACTTAAGTCCACGGAAAAATCGTCCACTGGTTAAGGTGAATTGTGGGGCAATTCCAGCTGCTTTGGTAGAAAGTGAATTGTTTGGTCACGAGAAAGGTGCGTTTACGGGAGCCTTACAACGTCGACAAGGTCGTTTCGAATTAGCCAATGGTGGTACTTTATTTTTAGATGAAGTTGGGGAGTTACCACAGGAAGTACAAGTTAAATTATTACGTACACTTCAAGAACAAGAAATCGAGCGAGTGGGTGGTAGTGAGCCTATATCTGTGGATGTACGGATAATTACGGCAACTCATCGTGATATTAATGATATGGTTGCGAAAAATGAGTTTCGGATGGATTTATATTATCGGTTAAATGTTTTTCCAGTTCAGGTGCCCGCCTTGCGCGAGCGTGTTGTCGATATCCCTTCATTAACTGAATTTGTTTTAAATAAACTGAGTAAATCACTTCGTAAACAATTAAAAGGTGTAACACCCGATACCATGCAACGTTTACAGAGCTATCCATGGCCAGGTAACATTCGAGAGTTATTTAATGTACTTGAGCGTGCAGCGATAATTTCAGAATCATCTGTAATTAAAATTGAAGATGGATTATCGACTACAAATTTCGCTCCGGAATCAGAAGTTGTAGGCACCATGGTAGAGGCAGAAAGATCACATATTATTAATGCGCTAAATTTAAAAGGTTGGGTTATTGCAGGTAAGGAAGGGGCTGCAGCCTTGCTTGATATCCCTCCCAGTACATTGCGTTCAAAAATGCAGAAGCTGGGCATTCAGCGATAATAGCAGTTCGGCTCCGTTGCCATATAACACATCCTTTATGTTGAATAATCCATATCGGTATTTCGGAAAATTCACTTTAAGGGTAGGGATAAGTTACCGCATTGGGTTATTGAAACTGCACGTCTACTTATCATTTCTGTATTACTGGTGATAAAGCGGCTAATTCGTTGAGCTGTGATTTCTGGAAAGAACATAAGCGGCAACAACTCCAGCTAAAAAACCGAATAAGTGTGAAGAGAATGAGACGTTCAGTTGCACTGAAAGTAGCGAAAATAAAAGTCCGCCGTATAGGAAGAGCGTAATACTGGCTACTAATATTGATTTGATATCGCCTTTAAACCACGCATATGCAATCAAATATCCCCAGAAAGCAAATACCAGCCCACTTGCACCAATATGGTAACTGGCTGATCCAAATAACCAAGTTCCTAACCCCCCAATTGCAAGTCCAATGATTATGACCCAGTGTAGGCGAGACTTATGTCCAATGTATGTAAGAGCTGCAAGTACAAACAAAGGAACCGAGTTACTAATTAAATGAATGAAACTACCATGAAGAAATGGCGAGAATATTATCCCCGATAGACCGTTTAGATGGCGAGGAAGGATACCCCAGCTATTAAGTTGGTAACCGGTGAATAAATTTGTTATATGGATAGCCCAGAGCAGCGCAATCCAACAACTGCTGAATATGAGGGCTTTTCGGATTGTTTGGGTCATAGGGGTTTTACGTGTTTTTGCTGACGGTTATTTTACTTAACATCATCGTTAGATTCACAAAGTTCCTCAATTAACTCCCAATCAAATTGCCGTACTTTAAGTACTAGGCATATCTGAAAAAAGAGTTGCGTGCCAAGTATGCCTTTAGTTACTTTTTGACGTAGGTTATCAGCGGTTTGTATAGTACCAAGTTCTTTGAGGCGACGGCTAAGTTCGGGGTAATCCACGCTCTTTTTGGTCATCTCAGAGCGTATAAACGCCCTGACCACTTTACCCCAGGTAGGGCTGTTGATGAATTGTTGGGGCATATAGGCTCCTGGAATAAGTATCTATAATGTGAATAATAATTCACATATGTGACTATTGATTGACATTCTAGTGCATCGTTAGCTAGGATACCACCCTGGATCAGAAATATTGACACTGATTGCAATATGGAGAGAATTTTATGACCTGGACTTTTGATCAGCTTGATAACTTGCTGCAGCAGCAGGAAAGCTTATCTGTGAGTAATGAAAATGGTGTGCTTTTTTTAACCAATGAAGATGGTATAGACGCTTGTATCACCATCAGTGGTGAGCAAATCATAGTGGAATCTTTGTTATGCGCGACAAAGCAAATCAAAGATTCCAGTACATTTAATGATGTGATTTTGCGCACTCATATGCAGATGTTTCCTCTGACCACGTTAGGAATCACTGAAGTAGATGGTGATAGCTACTATACGGCTTTTGGCACTCTGTCATCAAAATCAAAAGAAGATTCGATTTTGGTAGAAATCGACCTGCTTTTCCAAAATGTAGAAGGCATGTTAGAAAGTTACGAAGATCACATAGTTTGAGGAGTTAAGGCATGAGCGTTTGGAAAAAACTTTTTACCGCTATAAAAGGTGGTGCAACCGAAGCGGCTGAAGCTGTAGCTGACTCACAAGCGTTGCGAATTTTAGATCAGGAAATACGCGAGGCAAAAAATGAGCTTCGCCGATCTGAAGAGTCATTAACTACTATTCTTGCGAAACAGAAACTTTCGCAACAGAAAGTTAGGGATGTAGAAGCTTCAATAAAAGAACATGAAGGTTATGCAATTGCTGCTCTTGAGCAGGGTAATGAAGACCTAGCCCGAGAAGTTGCAGAGAAAATTCATGAGCAAGAAGAAGAGCTTGCTAATGAAAAGAGTTTTCTTGAGCAATTTGATACTTCAGTTGTTACGGTACGCAAATCCATCAAGGGTGCTAAAAATAATTTGCGCCGTATGGAGCAACAAGTCGATACCGTTAAAGCTACTGAATCTGTGCAGAAAGCACAGACAGCCGTCGCTTCTCGTCATTTAGGTGCTCAATCCAAAATGAAGACGGCAGCAGAGTCACTTGAGCGTATTAAAAGCAAGCAACAGCAGCGACAAGCTGAATTAGAGGCCGCACAAGAACTAGCATCTGATGAAAGTGGAGATGGTCTTCAGGCTAAGTTGAAAGCAGCAGGGATTGGCGGGGCTGCTAGCAGTTCTACTGATGATATTTTGGCGCGCTTAAAGAATAAATAAAAACGATGTTGCCGTTTAATTTTCGATTATGGGTACTTAACCATTTTTTGAACCTATCGTGGCAAGGAGTCTTTGTACTGCTTGCCACTTTTGTGTCGGTATCCTGGATAGGGTTGTATTTATGTGACGAATCAAAATTAGTAGATAGTGTTGATTTTATCTACTGGTTGCTCGTTACAGCCTCTACTGTGGGATACGGTGACTTGTCACCGAGTTCGAGCGAGGGGAAGCTTTTTGTTTCATTCTTTGTGATACCTTTTGGTGTTGGCTTGTTTGCTATGCTAATTGGTCGTATCGCAGCTTTTGCATTTAACGAATGGAAAAAGGGGGTACGAGGATTGCGTGCTACTAGAAAAGAAAATCACATTGTCGTTATTGGTTGGAACGATGGCCGTACGCTAAATTTGTTACATCTATTGCATGATGAGAGCGAGGGAAGCGTTAAACCGGACGTCGTTTTGTGTGTCGATCAGGAAATTGAGAACCCGCTGCCTGATCTAATTGACTTCGTATCAGTTAGTAAATTCAATCACACGGAAGATATGGCGCGAGCAAACCTTAAAGGTGCAAAATGTATCGTGATCGATACGTTGTCCGATGATGTATCAATGACGACTGCTTTGTTCTGTAATCAACAGAATCCAGATGCTCATATCATCGTGTATTTTCAGGATGAGAGTTTGAGTGACTTATTGAAATCTCATTGTCCTAACGTGGAATGTACTCCCTCGGTTTCGATCGAAATGATGGCAAAGTCCGCGATGGATCCCGGTTCCAGTGCGTTACATCATGAATTATTAAGTGCCAATAAAGGAATGACACAATATTCTGTCATTGTCCCTCAAGATCAAAATACCATGCCACTTAAGTTACTTTTTGAAGGATTTAAATCCCAGTACGATGCCACAGTAATCGCTATACGCGATGGGGGCATTGATGATGTGATCGTTAATCCACCCTTGGATCATGCTGTTAAGGTAAATGATACCTTGTACTATATCGCTGACGATCGTATACAGAATATACAATGGGCACAGTTCAATGTTTGATTGGTTGAAGAAAAAAACAAAGGATGATCAAGCGCGGCCATCTGTGCCCGAAATTCTGGGTTTCCGCTTAGGCGGTGTGGTTGAGCTGAATGATTTAAAGTTACGTTTGCTTGAAGGTAAGCTGACTTTTGAAAAGGTTGCCAAGCAGCAGATGATTCAGGCTGTAGGTGTCGTTAAACTGGATGCCAATACTAGTATTCTTCGTTATTACACGGATGACGACGGTTTCTTCCAAGTAGTGCTGGAAGGTGGTATGACGGAGAATCATATAAACGATGTTCAATTATGGTTTTACTATGATACTAAAGGCGTGGCCAATGAGAGTGACTGGAACACTCTCCTCAAAAACAGTATAAGTCAGCCTACATATTCACTGGGGGACCATACATACACTCGGCTGTGGGAAGATGTTGGTGAAAAATCATTCCCCGTACCTATGATAGAAACTACTCATGCCGAGGATGGGACTCAAAGTCTGACGGATCAATTCGTTATGCTGTATGAGCGAACAATTACTGACGACATGGTCGAGCTCTTAATGATTTCGGGCGAAGAGAGTATAGCAGGCACAGAACATGAGCGATGCCTTGTAAAAAGTACAGGTATCCCTCTGTCTTCTGCTGACTTTGAAGTTGTTGCCTAATCAGACAACAGTGTAGAATCCTTAAAAACATCCAAATATTAATTTTTCGTATAAATAATGGGAGTCTTGAATGGACGCTGTGATGGAATCACTCCAAGGTTTGGGGGCATTTGCTCTGTATTTTTCTATATCGCTCGTAGCATTGGTGGTGTTTAAATTTTTGTATACCTTAGTTACACCGCACGATGAGTGGGCTTTGGTAAAGGAGCAAAAAAATACAGCTGCAGCATTAGGGTTAGGCGGGGCCGTATTAGGTTTCTCTATTGCGCTCGCTGGCGCGGCTTCCAATGCGGTGGATCTTATTGATTTTGGTGTATGGGCTATTGTAGCGCTCATCGCTCAAGTAGTAGCTTTTGCTTTGGTTCGTTTTATTTATATGCCAAAAATTGTTACTCGTATTGAAAATGATGAGGTTTCTGCCGGTATCGTTTTGGCAGGCATATCGATCGCTATAGGGATACTGAATGCAGCTTGCATGACGTACTAATAAGGAGAAGTATCAGATGAAGCGATCTCGTCAAATTAATTTAGACGTTATGAGAAAAACTGCTTCCGTACCATCAGTAAAAATACTGACGGCAGCGATAGGTGGCGTTATTGCGCTTACAGCCTGTTCTTCAAATACTCAGGAAGCAAAGATCTATAGAACGCTACAAGAGTGTAAGCAGCAGAACGTTGAGAAAGCAGAGTCTTGCGATGCGGCATATCAGCATGCATTGAAAGCATCTACCCGAACCGCACCAAAATACCGATCTGAGTACGATTGTGAGTCTGAATTTGGACGAAATGGGTGCCAAGTAAACCAAGCCAGTGGCAGCTCATGGTTTATGCCTACAATGGCTGGTTTTATGCTGGGCCAAGCACTGACCCGCAATAATTCATGTCCTTATGGTTACTACAATACCCGATGGGGTTGCCATGCTTCACAACCGGTCTATACAGGCAGCGGTAGTATGTATGGTGGTTGGTATGGTGCCGATGGGACACATTATGGATCAACTAGATCCAGAACGGCTCGAGTAGGAAGCAAGGCCTTTAAACCAAAACCAACAGCTACACGAACGATGTCGCGGGGTGGGTTTGGGTCTACAGTTGCGGCAAAATCTTGGTCATCTAGAGCCAGTTCTAGTTCTCGAAGCTGGGGCGGTTAGGGTTTAGCTTTTCTGTGTATAACAACAATATTCGGTAGAAACTTACATGCAGCGTATAAGCACTGTTGAAAGACCTAACTGGCAGCAATTAGCGAGAGAGTATGGGTTTAAGTTTCATACTATGCATGGTGAAACCTACTGGGATGAAAGCGCATATTACAGCTTTGATTTAAAGCAGATCGAAGAAGACTTAGAAGACCCAACTGAAGAAATACATCAAATGTGTCTTCAAGTAGTAGAGCGGGTTGTAAGTGATGAAGAGTTACTCCGGAAATTTCAGATCCCCCAAAAGTACTGGGAACAGATAAATTATTCGTGGAAGATGCAGGAACCTAGCCTCTATTCACGTATTGATTTGGCTTACAACGGAAAGAATCCAGCAAAGTTATACGAAAATAATGCCGATACTCCGACCAGTCTTTATGAAACAGGCTTCTGGCAGTGGCTGTGGCTTGATGACAATATAAAAAGCGGCAAACTTGCAGAGTCTTCTGATCAATTTAATTCCTTGCAAGAAAAACTAATTGATCGCTTTCAACAAATATCCCGATCCAAATTAGGTGAGACGCTCCACTTTGCTTGCTGTAAAGATACCGAGGAAGATCGAGGTACCGTGCAATATATGGAGGACTGCGCGAAACAGGCTGGTATTAGGTGTAAGTTCGTATATGTTGAAGACATTGGCCATGGCGAAGGTGATTTTCTAACTGATTTTGATGATCAAGTAATTACCTGGATGTTTAAATTATATCCTTGGGAGTTTATGTTTCAGGAAGAGTTTGGGCCCCTGTTACTGGATGCAGATGTTAGTTTTTTGGAACCATGGTGGAAATGCATATTATCAAATAAAGCATTGTTACCAATGCTGTGGAAAATGTTTCCAGATCACCCTAATCTTCTGCCCGCATATTTTGAGGAAGATATGGCAAGGGCTGATTTGACAGATTATGTAAAAAAACCGATCTTCTCACGTGAAGGCAGCAATATATCAATTGTAGAGAATGGAAAAACTCTACACGAAAGCGAAGGTCCTTATGGTGAAGAAGGATACATATACCAGTCGTACTATCCTTTACCAAAGTTTAAGGGCAGTCATACATTGATTGGTTCATGGCTAATTGATGGTCAAGCTGCAGGCATATCTGTACGCGAAGATCGTAATATTATTACACAGGATCTTTCCCGGTATTTACCTCATATTATAACGGGTTAGCTTGAGGTATATGTGATTCTCCCCCGATAAAATTAAATCCGCTGTTTTCAAACGAAGATTATGAGTTTCAATTAGTACATATACTAGGTTACTAAGAAACTTTGGTGGTGATGATTTCTATAAAAAAACCGAATTCATATTACCTACCCACAATTTTTTTCTTCTTCTCTTCAAAATGTAGATCAAGACGTAGATATAGAGGGCCAAGCCGCGCCAATTTGTGTTACTAATCAGTGCTTCACGTTACTAATCTAATAGTATCGACGACATATCGTGCCTGCACGATATGTCGTGACTGTATTTCGTTAATTGCGTTTTCGCGTTTTTTGAATTCCCCTAACATATTGAATTATATGAATATTATTTTCATGATTTGATCTCTATCTCTGGCATAGGGGTTGCTCTAGTACTTGTCGTTAAGTTCTCAGCTATTGGAGTTTTGCTCCAACGGTATTCCTTAAGGCTAGTTATGGACGCGACTCAATGACCGCCAAAAGTATTAATAGCGCAGTAAATCCTTTCCCTTCTGATTATCACGAACATACAAGATCCTCGCATACTCAATCGACTTCTGATCAAGCAGTATCTAATAACAAATCTAAAAACAATCTTATCGAATTGGTTGATGTAAGTTATTACGAGAAGCGAGAGCATATACATACTCGTTCATTTACCGGCTTATATCGCAGACTTCGTTTAGTGGGAGGTGGGCTCTTATTTGCTCTGTATTTTGGAACCTTGTGGCTGGATTGGAATGGACGCCAAGCCGTTTTGTTCGATATACCGCAGCGACAGTTTCATATCTTTGGTTCAACATTTTGGGCGCAGGACTTCTATTTGCTCGGTATCGCTTTAATTATCTGCGCTTTTGGCCTGTTTGCGATTACCGTATACGCAGGTCGAGTATGGTGTGGATACACCTGCCCGCAAAGTGTTTGGACCTGGATGTTTATGTGGGCTGAAAAGGTGACTGAGGGAGACAGGAATCAACGCATCAAACTTTCAAACGCGGAATTTTCAGTAGAGAAATCACTAAGACATCTGAGTAAACATTCGTTGTGGATATTAATTTCAGCTGTCACAGCATTTACCTTCGTGGGTTATTTTTTCCCCGTTAAAACCCTTTCACTCGATTTTTTAATCTGGGAGGCGAGTGGTTGGGCTGTATTCTGGATTCTATTTTTTGCAGCAGCAACGTATATCAATGCAGGTTGGTTAAGGGAGCAGGTTTGCTTGCATATGTGTCCGTACTCGCGTTTTCAAAGTGTAATGTTTGATAAGGATACATTAGTAATTACTTATGATGCTCAGCGTGGTGAAGGTCGGGGGACAAGGCGTAAAGAAACTAATTATAAGGCTGAAGGATTAGGTGACTGCATAGACTGCAAAATGTGTGTTCAGGTTTGCCCAACCGGTATTGATATCAGAGACGGGCTACAGCTTGAGTGTATTGGCTGTGCCGCTTGTATCGATGCCTGCGATTCAGTCATGGAAAAAATGGAATATCCAAAAGGATTGGTTCGTTATGCCACGGAAAATGAATTAAGCGGTACAAAAAGTAAAATACTTCGCCCACGTATGATGGCTTATGCATTTATGTTGATAGCTATGGTGGCGTGTTTTGGGTATCTACTGAGTGAACGTGAATTGGTTGAACTAAGCAGTGTACGTGATCGCGACGCACTCTTTAGTCTATCTACAGATGGCTTGATTGAAAATATTTATAATTTGCAAGTGGGAAACAAAGATCAGAAAACGCACATCTTTGATTTATCGGTGATAGGTTTGGATCATATAAAAGTGCTTGGGAAGAAGAGTGTTCAGGTTACACCAGGAGAGGTTATTAATATACCTATACGACTGCAACTTAAACAGAAATACCTTACAGATGCTGCGATCGACATAATGTTTCAAGTTAAGGCTAGAGATAATAAAAATATTGCAGTCACTAAAGAGAGTCGATTCATCGGTCCTTTCACTTTGCATGTTATCAATAAGGGCTAGGTATTCTGAATGTATAAATACAGTGAATTAGATAAACAATTAGTCATTGAAAGAGCTGAGCAGTTTCGACGCCAGTTGACGCAATATCTTGCCGGCCAGATGACGGATGAAGAGTTCCTTCCCTTAAGGTTACAAAATGGTTTGTATATACAACG
>Ga0105352_1000754_pt1 | contig 18717 bp, 15 predicted proteins | sample EN8Hudsemesocosm_FD_83507 | JGI IMG/M metagenome (GOLD analysis project Ga0105352, IMG submission 83507) | Methane-oxidizing microbial communities from mesocosms in the Hudson Canyon - EN8B Hudson Canyon | ecosystem: Environmental > Aquatic > Marine > Cold seeps | place: Hudson Canyon...
AAAGCGTGCAAGATTTACTGGATCATAAACTCATCGGTTTCGATGAGGTAAGCTCTTATTTGGATTTGGCACACGCGCGCGGCTGGCCCTTGAAGCGGGATTCATTTGTGGTGCGCACGGATAATTTACTTACCCAAATTGCCTTATTAAAATCAGGCGCGGGCCTAGTCGTAACCCACAAGGCATTAGGAGATGCCTTGCCCAATATTAAGCAAGTGCTGCCCAATATTGATATTCCCGAGCTGGAATTTTGGTTGGTGTGCCACAGCGATGTGCATTACAACCGCGCCATTCGAGAATTCATGTTGTTTTTAGGCAAGTGGTTCCAAGACGACCCCTATGCCCATTCCCAGTTTTAGTTTAACCCCTGGCTATTGTGAAGCCGCTAAGCCTGCTATAAATAGCCGAAAATCCTCAGCCGATTTTTGCGGAGTTTCTTCCATGGGCAGGTGGCCTATATCGCTATAAACTTTCAATTTAGAACCCTGTATATCGCGCTTAAAATCATAAGCCCGTGCCACCGGGAAGTATTGATCACGGGCGCCCCATTGAATCAGGGTGGGCACCGAAATTTCTTTAATGTTGTCACTCTGGGTATCCAGTTTTGCTTGTACCCGCTTGGGAAAGGCCGCCATATTGCCCGGGAAGTTGGCCAGCTGAAAATAGCGATCTACCAACTGTGAGTTTACTAAGGCATCGTCAAAATACACGTCTTTAAGGCCGTCTTCAAACATGAAGCGCGGCGAAAAATTCGCCACTATTTTATCCAATACTGGCCACTGCGCCATTTCTATGGCCGGTGGCCATTGTTCCTGGGGATAGCCTAAGGCATCCATCAGAGTTAGACTTTTTACCTGTTCGGGGAAACGTAAACTGTATTGCCAGGCAATGCGCCCCCCCAAAGAGTTGCCGACTAAGTGCAGCTGTTTTTGCCTTTCATTAACCATGAGTGTTTGTAAAAAACTGCGAATAAACTGCACATCATCTTGCACTTCGTACTTATTTTGAGGGTGGGGGCCGGTTAAACCAAAACCGGGTAAATCAAGCCGTATTACTCGGTAGTGCGCCTTTAATAGCTGTGTCCATTGATCCCAGGTATGTAAGGACGATGCGGTGCCATGAATCAGTACCACCAGTTCACCTGCCCCTTCGTCTCTGTAATGCACTTGCATGCCATTTACAGGTATAAACTTGGATGCCTCATTGCTGTATTTTTTAATTAAGGCTTCTTTTTCCAAAGCGCCAGAATTAGGGCTCAGAACAAACGCCAGGCTAATACCGGCTAACAATAGGATGAATGCTTTAAACATATTCGCACCTGCAGGACTAAGTTCATGGTGTACTATTTTGGTATATAATAGGGCTGAAAAAACACCGCGAGTAGGTCCATAGGTTGCACACACAGGTTGATTGGTATCAATGCACAATAAACTCAAACCACTAAGCCCCACCACTGTATCCTCAGCCTCGGTTCTGGATTTGATTGACGTGTGCCTTACCTTAAAACTCATAACCCCCACCACCCTTGAGCAGCTTAAGCTTGAACGTGCGAGCCTGCTTAATCCTGAAGAGCGCATAACAGAAGAAAAAATTATACGGTTGTGGAATCACTTAAGCCAACACTGTGAACGGCCAGAATTTGGTTTGCTGGTGGGGCAACAAATAAACCCTCAGGCCAAGGGGGTATTAGCCAGCTGGGTGAGCCAGTGTGCCACTGTGAAAGAGGCATTATTGGTATTTAATAAACACATTGCCCTCATGAACCCTTCCGAGCAATGGCAGTTACATAATCAAGGTGAAGAGGTGTGTTTAAGCTTTAGTTTTATTGAAAACAAACACTACCCTAATGCCGCCATTGAACGTAGCATGAGCGCCCTGTTAACCTGGGGCCAAGCGCTAACGGCGCAAACAATTCCTTTGCTTAAGGCTCAATTTTCTTATTCAAAGCCAAACCACCTTACGCACTACCATGATATATTTGGACAGCGTCTTGAGTTTAATGCCCCGGCCAATGCTCTGGTTTTTAACCATGAAGTACTGCAGCGCCCGGTAGTAAGCAGTAACCATTACCTTAAAAGAATAATAAAAGAAAAAGCCCTGGAGATTTTCAATGCACTGCAAGACGGCGCGCCCCTTAGCTTACTGATATTGCAGCTGATTAAAATTAACCTGCCCAAACAAAAAGCCAGTATCGATATATTGTGTGACGAATTATCCATAAGCCGCCAAACCCTATATCGAAAACTTAAAAGCGAAGGCACTGATTTTAAGAGTTTACTCAGTAAAGCCCGCCAGGAGCTTGCCCTTAATTTATTAAAGCAAAATACCCACAATATGGCGTCCATAGGCATAGCACTGGGATTCAAAGAAACCAGCAGCTTTAACAAAGCCTTTAAGCGCTGGTTTGGTGTGTCACCACGGGATTATATTTTTTAAACTCTTTTTAAAGGCTACTTGGCCAGGGTTATCCATTCCCCCACCCGCACATATCGATAACGTTCACCAAAGGCTTCACTAAAGTCTTCAATCACTTCATTGCTGGTATCGTGACTGCCAAGGGCCACTAACGAGGGATTAATTTTTTTTAACAATTCAATTTCATTTTCTATGGTGGCGGCCTCTATGGGCTCCAAAGGGCCTGAACCCGAGGCGAATATGCGCTGTAAATTAATTCCTAATAAACTTAAACGCCCCTGCGGCACCGGGTAATGTAAATCCCCTACTAAGCCATAGATAGGTTCATCAAATACCTGCTGGGTGCGCTGTAATATTTTGGGAAGAGTTTGATGACCACAACCCACAATTAACACCAGCCCCTTGCCTTCTACATTGATGGCCAGGGCCTGCTCTTCAATTCGCCCCATGAATAACTGTCTGGATATGGCACCAATACTGGCCAAGCCAGGCCCAACAACGCTGGCATCTGGGATCACTTTCACCCGTGTATTTGGGTACTCAATGGCTGTAGGGGAATAAATGGTTTTACCCTTTAAATCTACCTGTTTGGTGCCCAGAGAAATTGTGTTTTTATTAACCCATTGTTGCCCGCCACTGTGATCCAGATGGTGATGACTGAGAAACAAGCTATCAATGTCATTCACAGTAATGCCCAGCTGTTGCATGTTGTGCTGCAAGGGCGAGGGAGACTCCCCCTTGGCATTAAACCCCACGTCGAATAACAGAGTTTGGCTATCGGTTTTAATTAAATAGGAGACGCCGGCCTCCCCTTTAAAGCGGTCATGGGCTGTATTCCAGTTAACCAAAGGCAATATGGATAAGGTTTTGGTGCTGCCAAAGTTTGATATTTTGTTAACCTGTGTGGCGTTCCATTCACTTTCTACTTGGGCCTTTCCCTGCTGAAAACCAATGATGAAATACACTGTCAAGCCCAGCGCCATCAACAATACAGCGACCGCCATTTTCTTAATTGTCATGCTCTGTATCCTTGTCCACCTTTTTTAAATGGCGGTGCGAATGTAATTGTCTTCATTTAAAATAAATGGCCAGGTCCGCTGGAATGGGCATGGGTTTAACAGGGCTAATGCGCGCTCTTCCGGTATTACCCAGAGGCACCAGGTTAATTAGGGAAAAGATGCTCATGATCATGCGCATCACCTGACCTGAGGCCTCACGCGCATCATTTAGAGTTAACGCCACTTTAAACATCCAAAAATGGTTAAGCACATGGGGAATGTAGTTTCTCTGGCCCAGGATGTGCGCTCGCTCTAAATGAACAAAACACTGGTTAAAATTCTTTTGGCTATATTGTTCACGAGCTAACTGCATTTCATGATTAAAGGCTTCTCTTAGTTTGGTTTTCATTATCTGTCCCCTTTGGTTGATTGATGTTTTATTAGTCTGCTAAGTACCCCCCTAGAATAACAATCACCAGCGTTTGAAAACTTGTATAAACCTGCTGTCTTTTTATATAAAGTAGGCCTGCTTATTCAATGTATTTCAGGCCTTAACAGGGGATGCCGTCCGTGCCTCACACACCCCAAAACAAACATACCATTTACAAAAGCATCAACTCACTGTTGATTATTGGCCGTGAAATCGACGCCAATCAACACAGTCATCACGCCCTGCAAATCTCCATCGCACTGGATGAGGCATTTCACTTTGCATGCGACGGCATCAGCGGTGATTTTAACGGGGTAATCGTGGCCCCTAACGTCAGCCACAGCCTTAGCGCAGAATCGGGCCGACAGGCGTTATTGTTACTGGACCCAGAACACTATCAGGCCCAGGAAATCATTAAGCGCTGGTTGAATAATGACGGGGTTTACGAAATTGAAGCCCAAACGGTAATAGCGCTTCGAGCCCACATTGATGCCTTGCTGGCAGACGCTCATCCGGGCTCAACGCCCATTAGCAACCTATTGGAAACCCTGGTTCCGGCCAACATTGACCCCAGTAATATGGATACACGCATACAAGGGGTGATTGATTATATAGGCCAGCGTTCGCAAAAACTGGCAAGCATTGAAGAACTGGCAGACAAGGCCTGTTTATCAGAAAGCCGCCTGGCGCACTTGTTTAAACAGCAAGTGGGCATCCCCATACGTCGTTATCTATTATGGCAGCGCTTACTGGATGCCTGCTTTTATGCCGCCGCCGGTGCGTCCCTCACGGAGGCCGCCCACCGCGCTGGGTTTTCCGACTCCTCCCATTTTAATCGCACCTTTAAGTCCATGTTTGGGGTTCACCCTTCCACCATGATGAAGCAAAGCGGGCTGGTGGAGTTAAAATAGCCATTATGAAAGCGATCACTAGGAATGCCAATATTCACATGGCCATATTGTCTAACTGGGCTACAATACCCCCAACGATTCCATCCGTATTAGTTGCTAACCATTATGAATAACAATAACAACCACCCTTCTATATTTAGCCTTAAGTACCTGCCCTCACGCTTGATGGTGTTTGCCCTGTACTGTGTTTCCTTTTTGTCCCTTAAAAACAAACATCGCCTGGGCAGCTGGTTGGGAAAACTGGCTAAAAACAAACTTAAATCCCGTACAAAAGTGGCCCGTAAAAACCTGCGCGCTTGTTTCCCCAAGCTTAGCGATGACAAGGTTGAGCAGATGGTGGAGCAGTGTTTCATCGAACTGGCTACAGGCTTCATCGAGGGCACCCACGCCTGGTGGCAGGACATGACCCCATATAAAGACAGCGTGAAGGTCACCGGGCTGGAACACGTGCTGGCGGCACAGAAAAAAGGCAATGGCGTGCTGGTGCTGGGTGGACACTTTGCAGTGGTGGATTTTGCTATTCCGTTGTTTTCATCCAAGGTAGAGAATTTGGGTTACATGTACCGCCCCAACAACAACCCCGTCATGGACCGCATGATCGAAAATGGCCGCGCCAAGGCGAATGTTATTGGGTTTAAGAAGAAAGAACTCAAGAAAATGCAGGCCTTCATGGCCGAGGGTGGCATGGTCTGGTACGGCTGTGATCAGGACTTTGGTAAGAAGGCCTCGGTATTCGCGCCTTTTTTTGGGGTGGATGCCATCAACATTACGAGTCCCAGCTGGATAGCACGGGAAACCGGAGCGGCGGTCATTTTCATGGGCATGCGTCGCTTAGGTGGTGAGCAATACGAGATTGAGTTTTCAGCCGAGCTGCCTAACTTTGGTGAAGATGAACTGCAAGACACCATCAACTGGAATAAAGAATTGGAAGAGGCGGTGCGTCGTTATCCCACTCAGTACATGTGGGTGCATAAACGTTTCAAAACCCGCCCAGAAGGTGAACCGGCTTTTTATTAGGGTTTATTGACTACGAGGGGCCATTGGCCCCTTTTTTATGGCCAGGGGTGGCCTATATGTTATTTTTTCAGGAGCCAAAACTAAAACCTGTTTACTCATTCTTTTGCTTGATGACACCCTGCTCTTCCAGACGCTCCCGAAAATTTTCCGTTCTTATGTAATTAGCAAAAAAGTCTGTGATGCCCAATAAAGAAGAAGACCGCACATTTAAACGGTTTTGTTCGGGTACCAATAACACCTCAAAATAGTCTAAAAAATGAAACACTCGGGTATGGCTCTTGGCATAAATGTACCCCGGGTATTCGTGTTCTATGGTGGTGCCTTGCAGGTTACTTACGGTTTCACGAATCAAGGGCCAGGCTTGCGCCAGTGGCATGTTGAGCTCATAGGGTTGAATACTATGGACAAACGTCACACCTTCGGTGGAAGCGCAATTAGGCAGTGGTGGGCACCAGCGCAAAGAACGATCTGAGTCTGTTTGTTTTAACGGAAAAATAATGCAGCCGCATAAACTTATCGCGAGCGCTAATACACTGGCTCTTTTAATGAACTGATTCATGGGTTTGCCACCTGTAATTGCTGTTTGAACTGAGCATATCACAGCCAATCTGTTCACACCGAATTAGCTGTGCACACTTGGTTACCTATCATGGCTGACCATAAAAGAAGATTAGAATAGCTATCTATGCCTTTTTTGGTAGCGAGAATAGGCATCAGAGATAAAACCCTGTTGCTGCATGGCTTTCAAAATAGTGGTTATTTTAGGAATGAGTCGCGCATGTTTTTTGTGGACAAAATGATAAACGGGCACACTTTGAATAGGCGGTTGTAGAATATGCAAATTTTTATGCTCAATACCCTGAGTATGCTTAAGCGCGTTATTCTTAGAGAGAACAATTAAGTCTACCCTGTCCGACAGCAGCATCTTAAGCAGTTGTTTGTTGGTATTTACCTTAGTGGGCTCCATGCCTTTAGTGCCGATATCTGTGGTGACCACGCCCAATCGAGTGCCCACCACAAAAGACTTGATACTATGCCAGCCTTCAATTTTTATAGTGTTTGATTTGCTCACCACCACCCAATCAGAGAAAGACAATGTAACGGGAATGGGCACAAGGTTTTGGAATTTTGTTTCAATTCCGCTCACTCTAAATAATTCACCATCAACCCCTGCCCCTTCATTTGAAATGAAAATAGACCTGGCAGCGGGTAATTCCAATACCTTAACGGTATGACCCAGGCGCCCATAGGCTTCTACTAACACCTCGCTGGCATATCCAATAAAAGAGGCATTTTTAATGGCACTAAACGTAAATTCGTCAGCTGATAGCGACAAGGGGAAGAGTATGAGCAAACACAGGGTTGCGCTTTTCATGCCTAATGTCATCCACTATCAACGGTGAGTTACCACAGTATAGTCAATGTAAAATCAGGCGCAAAATAGCTAAAAACAATGGAATTGATAAGGCCCATCAGGACAGGAGCAACGGCTGCCAAGCCCTTTTACCCTAACGCCTGGCGTTTGCCCATGGGTCCACATTACCATCTGAGTCGGTTGAAGAACTTGCAGACGGTTTATCGCTGTTGCGGTAGCCAGAGTCTCGATTCGAAGAGCGCCCGCCGCCATAGCCGCCACCCTGCTTACCAGTGCCATTGCGACGCCCAGCCCCTTGGCCAAAATCAGCTGCTTTTTTCTCGCGTATTTCGCGCAGGCGCTCGGCGTCTTCCAAGCTCAATTCGGCAGGTTCACCCGTTGTTTGATGCTCGGGTACAATTCGGTCACGGGGAGGCAAATTAAACTGAGCGCCGGTGGCCTTAGGCAAGCTTTTAAACTGGTACATATAAAAAGCTTCTACCTTTTCACGGGCCCAATCAGTTTTTTTAAGAAACTTTACACTGGATTCAACACTGGGGTTGGTTTTAAAACAGTGAATATTGAGATAGGCAAACAAAATCTCAAAGCCGTAATGGTCAACCATTTCAATCAATAGATTTTTTAAGCCAATGCCGTGCAAAGGGTTGTTTTTGTAAATGGGTTCTTCGATCATGGTCATATCCATAAAAAGGAATTAAGGGAGCCGCGTCCCTAATATTAGTTTTAAAGTGCGTTACCTCATGTATAGCCCTTAATAGTCGGGGCGACAATATAACGCATATAATGTTACTGAAAATCTTTGAAACCTAGAGGCTAAATTTTGCCCCAGATGGTTTTATACACATCCTTGTCACCGCTCTTTTTATCATCCTTTTTATCCGTATCACGTTTATTTTCATGCCTGCTTTTAGCAGCACTTTTGTTCGCTGTTTGACCATCACGTTTATGCTTAGGCACAAAATTTAAAATAGACACCGGCACGGTTTTTCTTACCGTAAAACCCTCAATTTCTTTTCGCTCTATTATATGCCCAAGGCGGCTCTCGATGGCACACAGGTTTTTAAAGTCCCCCATGGCCACAAACGAGATGGCCACCCCAGGGGCACCCGCCCGGCCAGTACGGCCAATGCGATGAATGTAATCTTCGGGTTTAAATGGCAGGTCATAGTTCACCACACGGGTGAGTTTACCTATATCTATTCCGCGGGCAGCCACGCCGGTGGCCACTAAGTACTTAATGGACCCTGCCTTAAAGTCGGCCAGTATTTTTTCACGCATGGCCTGGCTTCTGTCGCCGTGAATGGACTCGGCTTTGATGCCACGCTTCTCAAGTTGAGTCACTAACTTGGCAGCACCGTGTTTTTTCTCGATAAAAATAAGCGCCTGATCCCATTGCTGTTCATTGATCAAATGGCTCAGCAAGGCCGACTTGGTATCCTTATCGACAGTAATTAACCACTGATCGATGGTGGTGGCACTGGTGGTTTTAGGGGAGATGGATATTTGCTGCGCATCATCCTTTACGGTGTTTGCTAAAAAACGCACATCGTCGGTGAGGGTGGCAGAAAACAACAGGCTTTGGCGCTCCCTGGGCAAACGATCGATAATCTTATTAATATCGTCGATGAAGCCCATGTCGAGCATGCGATCGGCCTCATCCAATACCAGCACTTCCAGTTCATCAAAATGCAGAGCCCGCTGATGGACCATGTCTAACAGTCTGCCCGGGGTGGCCACTAAGATATCAACGCCCTCCAGCAGGCGCTGTTTCTGCGACTCGCTGTCCACACCGCCATACATGGCCATGGAACTAAGGTTTAGGTATTTGCCATACTGGGCAACGCTTGCTTCAACCTGCACCGCCAGCTCGCGGGTAGGAGTAAGAATAAGGGCGCGAATACGCTTGCCCCGTAGGGTGCGATCAATATTAAAGCGCTCAAGCACGGGCAATACGAAACTGGCCGTTTTGCCGGTACCGGTTTGGGCCGCGGCTACTAGGTCCTTGCCCGACAGAATATGAGGAATTGCTTGTTTCTGGATGGCCGTGGGCTCGCTATAGCCCATGTCAGCCACGGCCTTTAAAATAGGATCACTTAATCCAAGTTTTGAAAATGGCATATACGGTCTCGGCTGCATGAATATCAACGGCTGCACTGGCTACTCGTGTGGATTTAGCCAATAGCGGATTGAGGGGGAAAATAGATATGTGGAGTATAGCAGTAAGCTTTGTGGCGTAGAAGCGGGAGAATGAGGCTTACAAGGCAGCAGTGGTAATCTGCCAAGACCAAATATCATTCCCGGTGGAAGATATTAGACGCTCCATACGGCTAGTGCTAAGCACTGACAGCAGCTAATCGTAACCGAGGCATGGTGCTAACCTGTACTAAAAACTTAAATACAGGTTAACTTCCATGCGCAAAAAAACAGCACAAAAGAACTCTATTTAGAGGACTGGCCACTGTGATAAACCAGAGTTAAGCGCACAAAGTACGGCGCATCGTAACCCCAGTCGTAATCCTGATACTGAGTGTATTTTTTTTGATTATCGGTGATATTAAAGTCAGATACTTTTAAATAATAAGCCCCTTTTAACTGCTGATTTCGCCAGAAGCTGTCGTCTCCACCCGATACCAAGTCCAAGGCATTTACTTGGGTACTGGTATCACCGTTTGAAGCAAACACCCCATCGCCGCTTTTAGAGCTATGATCGTTTACAATTTGGTTGTCGGTACGGTCGTAATGCATCTTCCAGATGTACTCCACACTGGAGCCTGCCGAACGCATTTCCACCTTTAAGTCGTAATACCATTTGTCATCCACCGCCTCATACAACACCTCTCCCTGCTCCCCCAGCAATACCGTGCCGGCTTCATCGGTTTGGGCGCTAGGGCTTAGGGCATTCAAGTGTAATTTAAACCAATCCTGGTCCCCTTGATAATCCACATACCCCCCCAGCCAAGGAGAGGTAAATGTGGTTTGGTTATCCTGCGTGGTTTTCACAAATAGCGGATTGGTCTGTTCACCATCAAATACCAGGGTGTGAACATCGGCTCCGTATACTCGGTCAAACAGGGTGGCTTCGGCTTCGAGGGTGATTTTTGTGTCACGGTCCAGATTAATCTGTTCTGTTTTTTCATCCATGTAAATGGCGCCCTGGGGTTGGCCTTGCACAGAAAGAAAATTATCGGGCACATTTAAGGTACGTGCCTTTATGCGGTAACCACTTTGTGCATCTGAATCATCGTCCTGAAAATCCCTCACCCTGATGAAATAAACCCGTTCGCCCCCTGCGGTATTAGGCTCCACTAAAATACTGGTTTTAAGGTGAGTGGGGCCATCACTGCCCACCGGGTCATCAAGAGTACGCTCTACTTTTCTGCCAATGACCGCCAATGAATATTCAACGGCGCCACCGCTTGCATCGTTTTCACTTTCTAAAAATACTTCCAGCACATGAAAGCTTTCATTGGGGACGGTAATTTTGTACCAATCCACATCGGCACGATACGCAATTTTGCCCATGTTCCAATCTGCCCCCGACACTAACTGAGTAGCCGTCGTTTGACTGTCATTGCCCCCTTGCACCTCGTCAATATCATCCACTTCAAGGGCACTGACGGTGGCCACATAGCTGGCGCTGCTCACTGACTCGCCTGAGTCATCATTGGCAAGGGCATACACTTGTTCGCCCACAGGCACCACCTTTAAAAAGTAGGGCCCGCTACCCTCTACTTTTAGTTGGCTGTTATAAGGCTGTGAGGCCGAATTATGAATGTGGGTCATAATAGTATTGCCACTGCCATCCACCACGGATACTTCATACTGGTAGTAGGCTTGTGCGCCAGACGCGTCAAAGGTCACATCCAATACTTGAAAATCCCCTTTTTCATTGGCCGGTAAGCTTAACTCATACCAATCCTGATCTTTGTTATAGTCCAGCGCCCCTTCAATGGTGTTATTCCCTTTGCTCAGGGCTACCTGTTGAGCCTGATTAAGGCTGTCATTGCTGCCTGCTTCGCTGGTGCCGACTGTTTTTGCACACACGGTAAAGGGGCTGTAACTATCAAAGTTATTACGGCCTGCGTCTTCCACCAAAACAAAATAATTGCCGGTGTTTAAAAAGTGCACCATGGGGTACAAGGTACCGGCCCCTATGGGCACACTTACCAGCTCAATTAAACTCCCATCCTCCTGATAAAGTTTCACTCTCAAATCCACCGCCGACCCCGATTTTTTGGCAAAGTTGGTGGTAAATTGCACCACGGAGGGTTGCGGCACATTAAAAACAAAGGTGTCGGTGTCGCCAATGGCGCCAATTTCATCACTCTGACAGGCGGCATTTAAATTTAGCGCATCGTCAAAACTGCTGCTTTCATCCTCTGACTGGCTCACATCCATAGAAATTTTATAGTCAAAACCATCGGCGGCATCGTCTCTTAAGTCCCGTACCGATATATAAATATCAGAGGTCGTGGTGGCCAAGAAATTTAAGTTTAAATTGGCACGGGTGGCGCTGTTTTCGGCGGCATGATCGGCGTATAGGCGTACCTTTTCACCCTGCTCGTTTAACTGGTATGCGGTTGCCAATAATTCCACATCAGAGCGCAATACATTACTGCGCACATTGATGGACAGTACTTCATTTTTAGTTTCGGGAGAGTATTGATACCAGTCCACCTCCCCCACGTTTGAGATACGGCCAATGGCATCAGCACCACCACTGAGCATGACGCTGGCATTATCATCAGTATTAACCGCTGATTCACCACCACAACCCACCAGGGCCGCCGCAAACAACCACGCAATATTATTTTTGGTATTTTTACTCATGCTTGCCTCATTAATTTAACTTCTCTAACGCTTTTGACTGCAACCCAGCCTGGCCCACCAGTTCATCCGAATGGAATTCAAGTTGTTTGGAGGAACTTGGGTCATTAATATTAACCAGGAAATCCACCTTGGAAAAAATAGGTGGGTCATTGGGTTTATCGCTGGGCACTTGGGCCACAAAAACTGTAATTTTGTTGTCCCCTGGGCCAAAATTTTGATTATCCATGCCGGAATAATCATAAAATTTTCCGCTTCTGGGATCGTATTCGTATTCCAAGCCATTCACCGGGTCCCGGCTGGTATCCATAATATCGATGTTGCTCACATCCAGGGTAAAGAGGCGACGTACCGACTGCACGGTGCCCTCACTGGTGCCTTGTTCTACCCGCACCTTACCCTGGTCTATTAACTGGTACTGATAGGCGTAACGCTGCTGAAGCTTAGGATCGTTAGACTTAACATTGGTGTGGTTGCGAATCTCTATTGGGTTGGCGAAGCCATCCAGGTCGGAGTCCACCACGTCTTCTGCAAAAAATAGATTGGTGCCCGCTAAAAACTCAAGGCCATCGGGAATACCATCCCCATCGGTATCCACTACTCTGCGGTCAGTCCCCAATAACTCCTCTTCGCAATCATTGAGTAAATCTTGATCGGTGTCGGGCCAGATACCGTTGCTGGGGGGCACACAATTATTGTCCGGGGCGTCGGCTTGCAATGGGCCATCACCGTCCGGGTCAATTAACTGAGTATTGGGGTTAAATATTTGATCCGGGGTGGTGAGCGTCCACTCTACGTAATCACTGGCACCATCATTGTCTGTGTCTCTAAGGGTGGGGTTAGAGCCGTACTCCAGCTCTTTTTCATCGGACAAACCGTCGCCGTCGGTGTCTTGAATAATTAACTCAGTGCCCGCAATAGTATTGATATTGTAGGCAATGACATATTTTAATATGTACTCAACCGACAAACGAATATCCACCAGGTTTAAGAAATTAACGGCCTGGGCATTTTCAAACTCGGTAAAGCGTCCTTCACCTATGGTGGCCATGCTTTGTAAGGTATGTTTGGCCTTGGCACGGAACTCATCCCCCACATTGCCCGCCGGAAACCCTCCCAACAATAAAAACGTGTGCATGTTAAAACCGCCCACCCCAGCCACTTCGGTCATTTCAACCACGTCTTCTACGGAGTTAAAAATATCGTTATCGCTTTGTACTTTACCTTGATCATTAGGAATGCCGTCACTTAAAAACACCACCATGTACTTGGTACGTTCAAGATTAACGCTGTCCCCTTGCTGCTGAATGTCCCGCTGAATATCCTTATACACTTCAGACATGGTGCCTAAATAATCGGTTTGGGTGTCGTTGCGCACCGCATCTAATACTCGGTTTAACTCCACTTCGTTTTTAGTAAAACCAAAATCGCCGCTGGGATTACGGGTACGCTCAAACACACTGGTGCTCCACAACATAATTTCAAACGACACATTGTCGTTTTCATTGTATTGGGCAATAAAATTTCGCACTGCATCTATACGTTGAAATGCAGGGTCGGCCCCCTTGCTGGCACCGTCTATTTCTTGCCCCATGGACAACGAGCAATCGATGGCAAATAACACCTTCACCGGAAACTGAATTTCGTCAGGGCTTTTTGTTAAAAACTGGCCACTAATGCTCACTGAGCTGCGTTGTTGAAGATGCTCAAGAGGAGGCGTTTCTTTGCACCCCATCAATACCGTCTGTAATAGCAGCAATAAAATGAGTCCCCCACCTCTAGCGCTCACAAACATCACCTATTCCATCTTGATTGCTATCAAGTTGCTGGGGGTTTTCAATGCTTGGGCAGTTGTCACAGGCATCGCCCACGCCATCTTTATCTAAATCATGGTTAGCCGTTGAATGGGCCCTGGGGCACAAGTCCAGCTCATTGATATTACTGTGGGTACCGTCATCAATTAAGCCGTCGTTATCCCAGTCGTGATCACAGGCATCACCCGAATAATCCCCCACCATGTAGCCGTCACTGTTGGTTTGATCGGTATTGGCAATGGATGGGCAGTTGTCGACAGTGTCGGGCACTTGATCGTTATCATCATCGTCATCACACACGTCCCCTATATGGTCATTGTCTAAATCATTTTGCGCGGGGTTATTAATCTTGGGGCAGTTATCCAATTCATTGTTTATACCATCGGCGTCCATGTCTGGGTCACAAACATCCCCCAAACCGTCTCCATCCAAATCCAACTGATCATTGTTGGCAAGATTGGCACAGTTATCACAGACATCCCCAAGATCATCTCCGTCTTTATTAGAGAAGGGCTCCACCACAGTGCCATCGGCCAACTTTCCCAAAGTACCGTTAGGGGTAAACGGGCAATTATCATGAGTGTCCACTAAGCCGTCCGCATCGCGATCTTCATCTACGGAAATGGTGGGCCCTAAGTCATATTTAATTAAAATAACTGCGTCACCATTAGGCGCGCCGCCGCCACCGGAAACTGGGGAGCCACAAATGGCCGCCGGGCATTCATCAAAATAGTCATTGGCGTCCGCTGCAAAAACGTGGGAACTCAACAGGCATAATTGCACCACTGCCCACCACCCCATGTGTGTCTTTCGCATTTTTATTACCCCATTAAAGATAAAATTCATATTAGTGCTCTGTCAGTAAGTAGATCGCTGAATTAGCAGCCGAATAACTGGCCACATTTAATTTACCGTCTGATGCCAGCCACACCTTATTATGAAGACCCAATTGCAAACCCTGGGACAACAAGATTTTTGAAACCTGCCAGCTTTCATCAAAGCGAATCATTTTAAATTTGTTAAGTTCAACCTCGTCATAGGTGGCCAGTTCGTAATAGGCAACCACGGGACGGCCAACGTTATCTATGGCCATATCTAGATGACGGCCCAAGCCGCCCACTAATACCCCTTCTTCTAAGTAGCTGTCTTGCCAGGTGGCGGGCTGTGTTTGATCGTTAAGTTCTTTTTTGGCAAATCGAAGGGAAAAACGAGTATCTGTGTCGTCATCACAGGACTGCGCCACATAGGCCACATATAGGTTTCCATTGTCAGTGGCGGCACTCACGTCGCTGACGATGCAATCCTTATTAATGGGCTCTTTTAGCCACTGGCCATTTACTTTGTAAGAGACATACAACCCTTTGCCACTGCTAGCACTTTGCTCGTAGTAGAAAACCACAGGGTTGTCATTTTGATCCATCACCAGATCGGTAATGGTGCCCGTGTCATTTTGAGAGTTGCCGCCGGTTTTATAATCGTTACCCGATACTTGCTCTTCAATGTCGGCCACTTGGCGGTTATCCATGACAAATTGAAAGGGTTGTTTGTGAACATAAAATAAATCGGGGAAAGCAAAATTGGTGGCGTCACAGCCCTCATACATAAACTGATAAATCATATGAACATTGGCGTTACTATCTACTGCCAACCTAACATTAGAGCCCGCATGGCCATTTTCAAATGGACCCGCTGAGCGCTCCACATAGCCTTGAGCCCCTAGATACTCTTGCCAATTTACCCCATCAAATACACTAAACATGGTATCGGCTAAGACCTTACCACCGTTACAGGCTTTCACTTCTCCACCCCTGTATGCCAAATACAATTGATTATGTTGGTCTTGCCCGAGAGATATTTGATCGGAATGGTTCACTGTGGTGATAGTGCTGCTGGCCAGGTGAGGTTCATTGGTTAGGGGATTCCATACCAAATGCTGCAAATTAAATTCAAACTGCCCGTTATCATCCAATTGCTCATCGTAGTTGTAATAGACAAATTGAACATTGCCGTCATCTGTGGGAATTGCATCAAAATACGGGTTCATCAAGCCATTACTATTAGGGTTAACTATTTTTTGTTTGCGCCATCCGGTAGCTACCCCTGCATCAACAATGTGGCCAGATTCATTAGGCAGCAACTCACCCCAATCACTTCCCGGTATGGTATAGGTCTCGTGTTCATGCTGATCCGGGGCACTCAAACACCCCAACAGCATAATTGAATATGTTAAAACTAAGAGTGCAGGGCTTAGCTGTTTTTTGTTTTTAAGGTTCAAAATTATTCCAACAAATGCCCAAATGAATATTAAGGATGAGGGCAATGATTAAAAAGACTCATTAACCACCCTATTATCAGCCATCAAAAACAATTATTAAGGCGTCATTATGGGCATTATTTTATGCCTTAAGTTATAGATACAAGGCTTATGCATGAGCATTTTTGTTGGAGGGATTTATTTTGTAACAGGCACAAAAAAGCCCCTTACGGGGCTAACATAAACAACTAAAAGGCGGTTATGAAACGTTAACCATTGGCTACCTGCCCCCCTTTCGAGGTATGTTCCGCTGCCTTAGTTGAGGGGGATTGATCTCCCTTATGGGTTACCGGGCGCAATAATCGGCCCATGGGTTTGTTGCCCAGTTCACTGCTAAACTCGTTATCTTTCCATGCGCTATGACCTGCAATCATCACTAGATTCACTACACGATTGGATCGATTCACCAACTGATTATGTTTAAACTCCTCACGATAGATACGCTGCGCGCTGTTCTCGCCGTCGTAATCCATGAGCTGTTTAGGGTCTATTAATATAAGGTCTGCCGTATCCCCTAGGTTCACGCTGCCACCGTCTACACCAAATAAGTTAGCGGCATCCTTGGTGAGCCGTTTAACCATGTAACTTACATCGCTTTCACCACCTTGGGCGGCCAATTTTAAGCTGCGTAAATTCACATCATAAAAGGCCATGTTGGTTAAGTGCGCACCGCAATCGTTAAAACCGGGCATAAAAATAGGATCCATTAAAATTTCACGCACCGTTTTCATATTTCGGTTCGCCGAAATTGTGCTCCAGATAATATCGGTGTCGAAGCTGCGTAGCATTTGCAGCATAAAATCCGCTTCATCTTTTACATGTAAAAAATCACGCTCTACCAGGGTCTTTTCGTCTTCTTGAACATCCGCTGGTGACCGAGCGTTTATAATATTCAGTATGCGCTCAAACACCGTTTGAAAATCCATGCCCTGCCAGTTTGATTGCGGACAGGAATCCACCGTCATGTCTGCCAGGGTCCGATTAAAGGCATAATCTTCTAGGTTCAGTAGGCGTTTTAATCTGGCAATGCCAAAACCTTGTTTGCCCTTAAGCCACATCTCTTTAAAGACCTTTATGTATTGCTTATCGTTAAGGATATGTAAACGGGCCTGGCGGTCTTCCAACTCGGTTTCATTTAGCGCCCTAAGCTCGGGGATTTCTTCGGCCAACGGCGTGATGGCCCCGTCCGACCAGGTTTTGAAAGGGGCACCCAGAGCTTGCATGTGAAAATCCCCCTGTACCAGTTTGGAATTAAGAACACGGGCCAGGGTTTTGGCGAGACGTGAAATTTTCCAGTTATTGGCAATATCCAAAGCCGCCACCACAGTGGTTTTTAACGGCTTGCCATGCAGGCGGCCACTGGTTAATAAAAATGTTTTTATGGTGCCCACCACACTGTCTTTGGGAGGCGTGGCCTGCCAAGTAGCCCCCTGTTCACGTACTATCTGAGTTAACAGCTTAAGTTCGTTGTATTTGGCAAATTGAGTGGGAATGGTCTTGTGGCAATGGGGTTGTCCCGCCAAATAGTGAAACGGCAAGGCGTCGGTGGAGAAACCGGCATACCCTTGTTTAAGTGCTGCCGTCAAAGTGGTTTTCATTTTTTCAAGTTCATGGTCGCTGGGGTCACGGCCAATACTGTTTTCAAAACCCATGGCCTCAATGCGTAACATAGAGTGTGGCAACATAGTGACCACGTTGGGTCCTAAATTTAATGCTTCTAGATGCTCTAAATAACCCTGCGGGGTGGTCCAATCGATGTTATCGGCACAGTTTTTTAATACCGATTTAGGAATATTTTCAACTCTGGCATAACAATCCACGATGGGGTCGTTTGTGCCATCACGCTGTGTACCAAAGGCCAGGCCCAAACTGCAATTGGCAATCACCACCGTGGTGGTGCCGTGCCGAGTTGACTCGGGTAAACCAGGGGCTACTTCCAGTTCCAAATCATAATGGGTATGAATGTCGAATAGCCCAGGCATGAGCCAAAGACCCTGTGCATCTATTACCTTTTTGGCATGCTGTTCATCCAGTTTTTGTCCACGAGCCACAATCTTCCCGCCAGCGATGGCAATATCTTCAATCACCGGAGGCTCACCATTGTTAAATATCTTGGCATTTTTTATAAGCGTGTCGATAGCGGGCGATTGCATTTTCATTATTATTTTCCGTTTGTTTTTCTAAAATAGTAGGGCCTAAAAACCGCTCTGAATGGGCCAGTTGGTTTATTAATGTACTAAATTAAACGCATCGTCAAGTTTGTGAATCACCCCCATTGCATAGCGTATGTGGGGTTCCAGGTGATTTAAGCAGTATTTGCTCGTATGATGGCCCACACAATAAAAACAACGTGCATTTCTTATGACTTTTATCACCTTTATTCTTGACCGTATTCGCCAACTGTTACCGGCCTTCGCCAGCAAGCTTCCTCATGTAGCCACCTATACTCGTGAGCTGCCTATTAGTCTTGAACGTATGTATGAAAATGCCATCGATGGCGAACACTTGCCCTGGCTGCACTCATCCTCTTTTTCTAAACTGGAAATATTGCAACAGGGGAAATGGGGCTGGCGAGCGAAGGGCAATCTACAGCCCTATTCGTTTATGAATGCCATG